>Ga0172379_10002135_pt1 | contig 36240 bp, 43 predicted proteins | sample GrowelOW334metaG_FD_119756 | JGI IMG/M metagenome (GOLD analysis project Ga0172379, IMG submission 119756) | Groundwater microbial communities from an aquifer near a municipal landfill in Southern Ontario, Canada - Groundwater well OW334 metaG | ecosystem: Environmental > Aquatic > Deep... | reverse complement strand
GCAATCGTTTTGGTTTAGTAGTCGATGCCCTTGTTAGCGAGATACTTGTCGTCGAAGTGGTGTTTGAGCTTGGTCATGTTGGTAGCAATATCGGTTTTATCTAGCAGGTCCTGCGGGAAATCGCGGCCAGTAAGACACAAACTGGTTTTGGGGTGTCGCTTTGTTATTAGGTCTTCTAGCTGCTGGTGACTTAACAGGCCATCGTGGACCGCATTATTAATCTCGTCACAAATAACCAGGTCATAATCTCCGCTGGTTGCGTGCTGTAGCGCAATATCGTATGTCTCCTGAGCGGCCTGTTTGTGCTGGTCCTCGGTTACGTGTTGCTCGCTTAGGTCGCCGGCATTATAAAAGCCCTTGCCTCCCTTGTAAAAAAACAATGAATCTTCATAAATTGGCATAATATCTCGGATAAAGACGTGCTCGCCGACACCCCAGTACTTAATGAACTGAATGTAGGCTACCTTCCAGCGATTACCCAGGGCGCGAGCCATTAGGCCAACGCTGGCACTGGTTTTGCCTTTGCTTTCGCCCGTATAGACGATAACAACCGAATCCTTAGTTTTGTAATCCTCAAATGCCATAGCTGTATTGTATACGATTATGCCACACTTGTTGGGTCTGTTGAGGTAAGTTTGAGTCGCTCCGTGCGGTGGTGGTGCAAAAACTCAACAACGGCCGTAACAGCGCAGACAGTATTGGTACCTAGGTTGTCCAGATCATCCTTACGGAACAGAATATTGGCTTCTTGTGCCATCTTTACTAATGGGTTATCTGCATACTTGTCTCTGGCGGATTTGATATACAACTGTTTTTGAGAGGGTGAAACTATGCCTGTGGCTTTTCTAACGATTTTATCAGTGTAGAAAGTGCTCGCAAAGGCAACAAATTCAGCACCTATCTGCTCGCTGTTGTCGGCAATCTTTTGTTCTGGGTCGGTACTGCCCAGCCCGGTCTGGGAAAATTCGTAGGCTAACTCTCCAATGTATTGTGGGCTGGTTTCGGCAGTTCTGGAAAGTAGACATCTAACAACATTTGGCAGGACGCCTAACTGTTCGCGCTCGCTGTATAGCTCCAATTGAGGGTAGAGCGGTCCTTGCCCGTCTTTGGCACGCCCAATGTAGGTTCTGAGGGCACTTTCTAGTGGCTCCAGTTGAGCAATTAATCGTTCGGGTTGTTCTTGCTCTGACATTAGCAGCCCCTATATTAGTACACAAAGTATAACAGATTACGACCTCTGAGGTCTATGACTTTGCTAACGCCATGTCGATTTTGGGTTTGTCAAAGCCTATGATGATCTCGCCGTTAATGTCGATTACCGGTATGCCCATCTGGCCCGATTTGTTGATGGATTCTTGCATGAATTTAGGGTCCTTCTCGACATTGCGTTCTTCGTAAGCAACGCCTATTTTGTCAAAGTAGTTTTTGGCTGCGTGACAGAATGCGCACCAGTCAGCGGAGTAGATTAGTATCATGAATATGCATTATACAAGTAGCTCGCAGGAAAATTATTAATTCACTCATATTTTCCGAGTACTACGCCGTAAACGACAGTTATATAGTAAGACATTTATTTGGTACACTGAATTGTATGACAGAGACAACCACAGAGGATAAACCCAAGAAATCACCAAAAAAGCTATCTAAATTTCATAGATACTTAATTATTTTTGCAATTGGCGTTTTACTGTCATTTGTAGCAACAACTGCCATTAGGTTTGCGCTGATAAAAGACACTTCTGTGCACTACCACGCTAACTTTGCCTTGTATATTAATGGCCAAGAAGACCCGTTCAAGAGCTTTACCTTCTATGAGGAAATAGCCGCTTGTGACGCCAGTAGCCAGACTAATCCCAAGGTTCGCTCGCATATGCACGACAAGAATGCACATTTGATTCATGTTCATGATGGCGGCGTGACCTGGGGCCAGTTCTTTGAGAACCTGGGGTATACGCTTGGCAACAATTTGGTCAAGACCGACAGCGGCGTCTACATTAGCGGTGACGATGGCAATAAACTGAGCTTTACACTGAACGGCCAAGCTGTGGAGTCGGTAGCCAATAAGCTAATAAGTAGCGAGGATGTCTTGCTTGTTAATTACGGTAAGGATAACCCGTCAACCCTTCAAAAGCGCTATGACTCTATCCCCCGCGATGCCCCAAAAGCCAATGTTACCAAGGACCCATCGGCTTGTACTGGCGGTCATGAGTTGACCTTTTGGAGTAAGCTCAAACAAGCACTTGGTGCTGCTTCAGAACAACACTAGGGTCACACTTGCGTCCCCCCCGGGAAAATTGCTATACTTTAGGGAAGAATGACAGAAGTAGTTATTAGACACACAAGTTGCGTCAGTAACGGCATGACCGAGGGGTCTCCGTTATGAGTTTTTTGTTTGCATCTGCTGACGAGGGCATCCCGCTAGCCGCCGAGCCAATCGGTTATATTTTTGGGCTCAATTTTACTAACTCAATGCTTTGCGGGCTTATTGTTGCGGCGCTTATATTGGTATTGTTTACTCGCGCTGCCAGGGTCTCGTCCGTTAAGCCGCATAACAAACTAGCCTTCGCCATTGAAAGCCTCGTAGAGTTTGTTATCCAGCTGGGCGTAGATAACTTTGGCTCACGTAAGAAAGCCCTTAAACACTTGCCACTTTTGCTGACCCTATTTGTTTTTATACTTATTAGCAACCTGGCTGGGCTAATACCAGGTGTTGGCACTATCAATATTCACCACGACGGCGAGACAGTGCCACTACTACGTGCCTTCACTACCGACCTTAACTCCACCCTAGCACTTGCTATTCTGACCATTGGTAGCGTGCAGTTCTACGCAATTAAGGAACTTGGTATCTTCCGTCACATAAAGCATTACTTCTCCGTTGCGGAACCTTGGTGGAGCCCTATTAACTTCTTTATGGGCCCCATAGAAATTATGAGTGAATTTATCCGTATCATGACACTTAGCATGCGTCTTTTTGGCGTTATATATGCTGGTGAAGTGCTTATCCACGTTATGGGACAGCTAGCCGGTAACCTCGGCTGGGCTTCTACCTTCCCTATTTATTTGCTGGAGATTTTCTTCAGTACCATTCAGGCTTACTTGTTCATGATGCTTAGCTTGGTCTATATGGCAAATGCCACACACGACGACCATGCCGAGCACGATGATGATGTCCACCAAGCTAAAACATTAGCCGAAGTGGCCAAGTAACAGTTAAAGTAGTTATAAGAGAAAGATTAAGTAAGGAGAAATAATGGAAATCGACGCAAATCTAATCAAAGGTCTTACCATCGGACTTGGTGCAATTGGTCCAGCAATCGGTGTTGGTCTAATTGGTGCTGCTGCAGTACGTTCAATTGGCCGTAACCCAGAAGCCCAGGGTAAAGTGCTATCAACAGCCTTCATCATGGCCGGCTTGGTAGATGCTGTCTTGGCGTTTGTCTTGCTCATAGTATTTACAACTTCATAGGAACTAAGAAATAGTGATTACACAATTAACACAATTTGGTGCAGAAGCAGCCGGTGGCGGCCTAAGCTCTCTTGGTATCAACGCTAAGGGGTTCTTGTTCCAGCTCATCACATTTGTGATGGTAATGCTGCTACTCAAGAAATATGTCTTTGGCAAGTTGGTAGACACTCTAGAAGAGCGCCGCCAGGCAGTGATTGGCAGCCTCGAAGAAGCCAAGCAAGCCGCTCAGGAGCTAGAGAGTGCCGAGGAAAAGATTGAGCAGCTGCTAGCAGAAGCTCGCCAGGAATCTGCTGATATCGTAGCGACAGCTCATAAAGAGGCCGTTGCACTTGTAGAGGAAGCAGAAACCAAGGCTGTCAAAAAGGCTGAGCACATTGTGCACGAAGCCAAAGGACAGCTTGACCAAGAAGTCCTCAAGGCTCGTACTTTACTCAAGCAAGAGACCAAAACACTTGTTGCCGCTGCTACAGAGTCGATTATTGGGCAGAAACTTACTAGTGCTGCTGACGAGAAGCTCATAGAGCAAGCACTGGCGGAGTCAAAATAGTGCAGTCAATCTCACGCCGCAAAATTGCTATCTACATTTCAGACCAGCTGGCTGCTGGCAAGCCGGTCAAGCCCTTGCTCAGCCAAGCTGCAAGCTATCTTGTAGAGCACAAGCAAACTAACCAGGCCGAACTACTTGTTCGTGATATCGAGGCTTTATTGGCCAGCGAACACGACATCGTGCTTGCCCGGGTTATATCTGCGCGTGAGTTGTCTACAGGACTCATTGCTAGCATTAAACAGTATGTTGCCGGCGCCCAGGGCGCTAGAACAGTCGAGGTCAGCACCAGTGTTGACCCCAGCCTGCTTGGTGGTGTGATAGTACGGACGCCTAGTGCGGAATTTGACGCAAGTATTAGAAAACAATTAAACGAGTTAAGAGCTTAATATGTCAGATTTATCATTTAACATTTTTCAATTACCATTTGATGCTTCGTATAGCGCTATTTCAATGGCTAATGAAAAATGTGAATTGGTAAATTTCACGACTAGAAGGAGTGTATTATAGTGGCTGAATTGAATGTCAAAGAATTATCCCGCGAACTCCAGGAGGCTATAGCCGATCTACGCGTTAGTGGTGGTTTGGCCAGCAGCGGTATCGTTACCCGCGTTGGTGACGGCGTAGCCTGGATCTACGGGCTTGAAGAGTGTGGGTTTAACCAAGTTGTGACTATCGAAGGTGCGGAAGGCTCCGTTATTGAAGCCTTTGCCCTAAACCTAATGGAAGACGAAATTGGTGCAGTACTGCTTGGCGAAGACAGCCTTGTATCTGCTGGTGCCAAAGTAACCCTTACTGGTAAAGTCCTGGAAGTCCCTGTAGGGCCAGAGCTCCTCGGTCGTGTGGTTGACCCACTTGGTCGCCCCTTGGACGGTAAGGGTCCAATTAACTCCAAGGCATTTGGCCTTGTCGAGCGCCCTGCCCCAGGTGTAATTAGCCGTAAATCTGTACACGAGCCACTTATGACTGGTCTTATGGCCATTGATACTATGGTGCCAATTGGTCGTGGTCAGCGTGAGCTTATCATTGGTGACCGTCAGACTGGTAAAACAGCCATCGCCATCGATACTATGATCAACCAAGGCCGCCAAAAGACCGGTGTGGTTAACGTATACGTTGCCATTGGCCAGAAATCTTCTAAGGTTGCCCGACTTGTCGAGCGTCTGAAGGAAGAAGGCGTTATGGACCAAACCATTGTGGTGGCTACCAGTCCTGCTGACCCAGCGTCACTGTTGTACTTGGCACCATATGCCGGTACTGCCATGGGTGAATACTTCCGCGATAATAAGGGCCATGCCCTTATTATTCACGATGACCTTACCAAGCATGCTGCCGCTTACCGCCAGATGTCCCTACTGCTCCGCCGTCCACCGGGCCGTGAGGCCTACCCGGGTGACGTCTTCTACTTGCACTCACGCTTACTAGAACGTGCCGCAAAACTATCTGATGATCTAGGTGCTGGCTCATTGACTGCCCTGCCTATCATCGAAACCCAGGCCGGTGACATCTCTGCTTACATCCCAACCAACGTGATCTCTATTACGGACGGCCAGATCTTCCTTGAAACTGACTTGTTCTACCAGGGTATCCGTCCAGCTATCTCTGTTGGTCTATCTGTCTCACGTGTGGGTGGTTCTGCCCAGACCAAAGCCGTTAAGAGCGTCTCTGGAACACTACGTCTTAACTTGGCTCAGTTCCGTGAACTTGCTGCATTTGCTCAGTTTGGCAGCGACCTTGATGAAGACACCAAGGCAACCATTAACCGTGGTCAGCGCTTGACTGAACTGCTTAAGCAGCACCAGTACCAACCACTGAGTGTTTGGCAGCAAACCGTCAGTCTGGTTGCCGCTAACGAAGGTATCCTAGACACCGTTCCTGTAGAAAAGATCAAAGATGCCCAAGCCGCCCTCCTTACCGAACTAGCAGATGTTGCTAAAAAGGAAATGGATGAGCTAAACAAGGGTGACAAACCATCTGATAAGACCCTAGAACTTGTTAAGAAAACCGCAACTAAGGTAGCAAAGGGCTTCTAGGCAACTATATGACCAATGCTCCTGTAGAACGATTTGAGAGTGGCATCTATGATTCTCCTGTTGATCATGCGATCACTGACGAGACGAGAAGTAGAATCGATACTTTCAGGCAGTCGATTTTGTCTGAGCAAGAGTTGAGGGCTTATGTTTCTGTGCACGAGCAACTAGTGCCAAGACTATCCAAACTTTCTTTAGATGACCTTGTTCGTGTAGAAAACTTTCTAAACGAGATGGCGCGCGAAGAAGTTAGTTCTCAGGAAGAAATACAAGAGGGACAACAAGAATGACCGAGCAGCAGCCTGACACGCAAATTCTAGAGGACGCCACCATGGAAATACCAACGCTGGCTCAGCTTTGGGCTGTGCGCCAGCAAAGAATTGCTGAGCTCCGTGACAAATCACCAGTGCGCATACCTACGAGAGATGATATTGAAGTGTCAGCATGTCTTGGGCGTGAGGTTTCTAAACTCATGACGGAAAGGCACACAGATGGCTAGTACACGACAACTCAAATCACGAGTTAAGTCCGTTAAGGGCACACGCCAAATCACCAAGGCTATGCAGTTGGTGGCCGGTAGCAAGATGCGTCGTGCTCAGGAAGTTGCTAACCAAGTCCAGTTATATAGTGAGGCTGCACGTGAGCTGTTGACGTATCTTCGTTCATTACCAGACACACGAACACACCATTTATTTACCGAACGTCCAGTCAAGGTGCGATTAATCGTGCTCATCACCAGTGACAAAGGCCTAGCCGGTGCCTATAACGCAAACGCCATCAAGCGTTATGTCGAGCGATTACGTATTGATAAGGCAAAAGGTGTTAGTAACAAGACAATTTGTATTGGCCGTAAGGCATCTCAGTTTGTTGCACGACTAAAGAATGTAGAAGTTACAGGTGTATATGAAGGCTTCCCAGAACGCCCTACAGAAAACGACCTGCAACCTATCATTAACACTATAATTACTCAGTTTTCTGACCTAAAAGTTGATGCCGTAGAAGCGATCTACACTGAATATCAGAATAGCCTTACCCAGACAGCCGCAACCAAGCAGTTATTGCCTGCCGGTTTTCAGGAAACCGCCGTTAGCTCTGCTGTTTCCCAGTCTTCGTTCGAGCCCTCTGTAGAGGATGTGCTGGAGGCTACTACCCGCCGGCTGATTGCCGTGCAGTTGTACCAAGCATATTTGGATTCAGTAGCATCCGAACAAAGCATGCGTATGATTGCCATGAAGAACGCTACTGACAACGCTGGCGATCTGATTGACGACCTGACATTAGAAATGAACAAGGTCAGACAAGCCGGCATTACCCAAGAGCTCGCCGAAATCTCTGGCGGCGCGGAGGCCATGAAATGACACAGTTAGTTGATGTTGAAGCTCGACTTTGGGAGCAACGTATTGAAGGCTATATTGGTGATCCGGATGGCAAGTTTTGTGACGCAGATCTTAAAAGTCCCAACGCATTCCTAAAACATGTTGCTGAGGCCTATGACATAAGACGTCTGCGATGTGATTCTGAAGTAGGCCAAGTCGCACTTGCCCACATAAATACAATTACCGGGGTGTTGAAGTAATGGATGGCTTAATCTTAAAACGCATAGAGTCTGCTAGGATATTTCATCCGCTCCAGGAGCTTGGCTCCCATATTGCCGAATGGTATGAGAGAGATATATCGCCAGATGCGGTGGTCATTGCACTAGGCAGCTTAGCTGGCAGAGATTTGAAACCTTTTGAAGAGCGTGACGCCCGGGTATGGTTGGGTGCCGGAATAATCGGCAGAAATCAACCGCCAGGAGACTTATTATGACGAAAGAATCCGATCGGCTAGAAGTAGTCGATGATATAGCAGAAGTTAGACACTTAACCGTAATACACCAAGAACTAGCACAAATGGCAATCGAACAATCACAGCAAGGAGAACAGTAATGGCAACAGCAGTAAAAACGAATAAAGGAAAGATCACCCAAGTAGTTGGTGTGGTGATTGACGCCGAGTTTGAAAAGGGCAATTTGCCAGCAATATACGACGCTATTCATATTAAGCGCAAAGAAGGTCTATTGGTACTTGAGGTTGCACAGCACTTGAGCGAAACCACTGTCCGTGCCGTTGCACTCAGTAGCACTGATGGCTTGAGCCGTGGTGACGAAGTAACCGCAACCGGCGCTCCGATTAGCGTACCAGTCGGTGCCGATACCCAGGGACGTATGTTTAACGTGATTGGTGAAGCAATTGACGGTAAGCCTGCGCTCAAGGGTGCCAAGACTTCCCCTATTCACCGTCAGCCACCATCACTGACTGAACAGTCTGGCAAAACCGAGATTCTAGAGACTGGTATTAAGGTTATTGACCTTATTGCTCCAATCTCTAAGGGCGGTAAGGTTGGTTTGTTTGGTGGAGCTGGTGTAGGTAAAACAGTGCTTATTACCGAGCTGATTAACAACATTGCTAAGTTCCACAGCGGCAACTCTGTATTTGCCGGTGTTGGTGAGCGTACCCGTGAAGGTAACGACCTCTACCACGAAATGGCCGAATCAGGCGTGCTAGATAAGACTTCACTAGTCTTTGGACAGATGAATGAACCCCCTGGGGCACGTCTGCGTGTAGCATTATCAGGGCTTACCATGGCAGAAGCTTTCCGTGACGAAGGTAAAGACGTGTTGCTGTTTATCGACAACATCTTCCGCTTTACCCAGGCCGGATCAGAGGTATCTGCCCTGCTTGGTCGTTTGCCGTCTGCAGTGGGTTATCAGCCTAACTTGCAGCAAGAAATGGGTGCCTTGCAGGAACGTATTACTTCTACTAAGAAAGGCTCTGTGACCTCAGTACAGGCCGTCTACGTACCAGCTGACGACCTTACTGACCCTGCACCTGCTGCAACATTTGCTCACCTGGACTCAACTATCGTGCTTAACCGTGCACTGACAGAAATTGGTATTTACCCTGCTGTTGACCCGCTGGACTCTAGCTCAACCATTCTTGATCCAGAAATTGTTGGCGAGGAGCACTACGCAGTTGCCCGTGATGTACAGAAAGTACTACAGCGCTACAAAGACCTACAGGACATTATCGCTATCTTGGGTATGGAAGAACTATCTGACGAAGACAAGCAAACTGTTGGCCGCGCTCGTCGTATCCAGCGATTCTTGTCACAGCCATTCTTTGTTGCCGAGGGCTTTACCGGTGCGCCTGGGCAGTACGTTAGTCTCAAGGACACCATCCGTGGCTTCCGTGAGATCCTAGACGGTAAGCACGACGATAAGCCAGAGTCAGCCTTCTACATGAAGGGCGACATTACTCAGGTAAAGGCTTAAGCCATGTTCGTCAGCGAGTCAGTAACTAATGACGCAGTGGAAACCATGGTAGATCTCAATGCTATGGTTGCTCAGACAAGCCCGGAAGTGGTTTTTGAGTTACTAGGCCAAATTGCAAACTATGGAAGCGTTGAATTATGAAATTGCAACTTATCACACTTGAAGGGCTAAAGATGGACGATGACGTCTATGAGGTCATCCTGCCTACTTCTGAAGGTGATATCGCTGTCTACCCAGGACATGAACCATTGGTGACAATAGCCGTACCTGGTGTACTGGCTGTGCGCCGTAAAAAATCTGATATTGATGAAGCCCGCGAATACTTTGCAGTTAATGGTGGCGTAGCAGAAATCGACACTACCCGACTGCGGATATTGGTTGATGATGCTGATACCCCAGAAGAAATTGTAGCCGCCGAGGCAGAAAAAGCTTTAGAACTTGCCAAGAGGCAAAAATCAGAAGCCAAGACACAGCACGAAATTGAACATGCTCAGCATTTGATTGACAGGCATGCGGTACGGCTTAAGGTAGCCGGCCTCCGTCGCCACAAACGCCGCTAGTGTACCTCACACCAGCACGGCATAAATAGTGTTGACCCTTGACTGCTAGCGTAATACACCCGCTGTCAAGGGGGTTAGCCCAATAGATCTTTTTGAAAGGCCTGAATTCCCTTCAGGTCTTTTGAATAAGTACTGATATCCGGCAAGTCGAGTGACTGAATTTTATTCCATACGACCTGGATGAGTTGTTTTAGGTGGGCTTCTTCATTGGTATCAAATGTAATTGTGAGTGGTGGTTGGATGGTGCCATCAACAATTTTATCTGGTTCAACAAATTCCAAGCGAGCCTCCTTAACGGTGTAGCCTCGCCAGGTGTTGCTACCCTCTATTAGGAACTTGTAAAAATACAGTTGCTGCATGTACTTGAACGCCTTAGTACTGCCGCCCCATTTTGTAAGCGGTGCGCCGGTCTTGTAATCAACAATACCAACTGTCTTGGCCTGCTCATCAATTTCAAGCCGATCTATTTTGCCACTCAAATGAGCCTCGCCTAACATTACGCTTTCGTTATAGAAATTGACCTCTGCCTTGGCTGGGCGAGCAAACATATCACTGCGCGCAGCAATGTATTTTTGTAGCGCCTGGCGGCCTTTGGACCTAGAGTGTTCATGGTCTGTATCGGTCATGTAGCGGTGCTTTAGCTCAATATCAAACTGCTTGAGTAAAGCTTCTGTGGCTGGTTTTTTGCCGGCATTTGATTGATTTTGGTACCATTCCAAGCTGTTATGAATGGCCGTCCCGTATTCACCACTGGCAGATGGGGCTTGAGGAAACCGCAGCAATGTTTGGACCAAGAATGCCTCTGGGCCACCGCGTTCTACATCTAAAAAGGTATTGAGGTGAGTCGGGCTCATCAAATAGCTCTTCACCCTATCCGCTAACAGACTACGGAAGTCAGCCGGCAAACTAACTTGGCCGGCTTGCCACAATGTCTCTATATCTTGAGCCAACTGTCCAGGTTCCACGGTTTGGATCTGGATTGTTTGGGCGTGGGGCGGTAAATGTGCCGAGATGCCGTCGGTCTCGGCTAGGTATTTAAGTGGAGTTGTGGCTTTGCCGTTGTCTTTAGTAGCGTGGGAGGTGATGTACAGATTATGACGGGCACGAGTTAATGCTACAAAGAATACTCGTAAGCGCTCATCGTTTGTGGAGTTTGTATAGCGTATGTAGCTTAGGTTTGCAGGTAGACTTAACTTGTTACCGCCACCAGTGCTGGCGCTGCCCCAAATATCATCATGGGCCTGCAGTATAAATACATGGTCGAACTCTAGACCTTTGGCTTTGTAGGCAGTCATCAACTGAACGGCATGCTTGCTTTGGGCTACTGGGTGGGAGTTAACAAGCGAGGCTTCGGCTGCCTCGTACATTACAAAAAAGTCTAAGAAATCTTCAAGTGTAAGCTGTCTGTCGCTGGCGGCCTGATAGTCGCGTAATCGGGCGCGTATGACACTAAGATGCGATATAGCTTCGTAATATTTGAGAGCATCTGTGGTGCGCTTTGCTGCCCCAAAATAGAAGTCTTTAAGAGGGGCAATTAGTTTAAAACTGCCCTGCTCTACCGGTAGACTGCCTGATAATTTGTCGAGGGTTATCTCTAGTGGTTCGGTAGCAGCCGTAGAACTTAGAGCCAGGTAGAACATGACGGGATCTTTCAAAGACGGTACTGTTATAGCAATTTCTGCCCAGGAGCGTGTCTCTTCCTTGCTGCCAAACTGCCAGTTTACCTTCCAGATGTCCTCGGGCTCGATCTGCCAGTAGGGCAAACTGAGAACCAGCGGGAAATACTGATTTACTAGGGCTGTGTTTTTAGCAGCTAGGGCTTCGAGTAGCTGCGCGGCCAGCCTTAACCCCTGGACTATCTCAGTTTCTAGAATGTTCTCACGCTTCTCGTAGGAGACTGGGATATCGGCTTGCTTCATGAACGGCACCAGGCCTTCGAGTAACCTGTGCTTGGGAGATAATACGGCAATCTCTGAGGGATCAGCGCCACTACTGACAAGCTTGGTGATCTGTTGGGCAATCCAAGAATATTCACTGGCCTCGGCTGTAAACTCATGCCGGCTAACCATAGCGTCCTTGGGTAAGTTGGCGGCGTGGGCCTCAAGAGCTTTATCGATATCTTGCAACTGGGCATGCAAACGGTCTTCTATCTGGCTGGCGACATTGTGCGCCACGTGCAATATATCGGCGTGTGAGCGGTAGTTATGGGTCAAGTTTATTATAGCTACCTCACGAAAACTGGTAATAAAATCCTTCATGTTGCCAACACTTGCCCCCTGAAAGGCAAAAATAGCTTGGTCATCATCGCCAACAGCCATGATGTTTGGCCGGCCCTCGTGTACGGGGTGTTCGGCAATCTGCTTAACTAGCTCAAACTGGGATGGGTTGGTATCCTGGAACTCATCCAGCAGAATATACTGATAGCGCTCCTGCAAATTATAACGAAGCTCATTGTTATGCTTTAGCCCGTCGATAGCTCTAAGGATCATATCGTCAAAGTCATATGCTGCGCGCGACTTGAGGGCTTGCTCGTAGGCCTCATAAATATTGGCCAGTTCTAGCATTTTCTGGCTACGAAGCGGATCGGTTAAGACAAACTGATCTTGGTCGTTTTTATGCAACCACTCATTCTTCCATTTGGTTAATGGAGTTGGTGAGTTTAGCTCGGCGGCTTTGTTGTGAGCCTTTTGCAGGGCAACAGTTGCTTGGTCAACCAAATTGCCTTCGTAGCTGGAAAGCCGATCGAGTAGCTGCTCGTATTGCTGTTGTTTCTGAGCCTTTATAGCCGAAATACCCCCGGCGTTATTTACAATGTCATCTATGACGGGCTGAATGTCTGCGATCTGTGATAGGTTGTTTCTGGCAAGCTCACGTAGTTTACCTGGGGTTATTAGATGCTGCTTGAGATCACTAATGGTACTTACAACGCTTTTTACGTAGTAGCGAGCACTGAGTAGCGGGCTGTCAAATGGCAGTTTTGCTAGTATGTGTTCGACAATTTGAATCTGGGTTAATTCGTCAACAGGCCGTTCAAGACGTACATCATCGGAGCGTTCTAGGCCTATTTGTTGGAAATACTCGCTGTAATTTTTGATAATATCGCTACCAAAGCTGTGATAAGTGCTAATCGCCACATCGTAGGCGCTGTCGCCTATCAGCCCACGCAGACGATCCCTCATGTTCTGGGCGCCCGACTCGGTAAAAGTTAGACATAGGATATTGCTTGGGCTAACGTCAGTCTTAGTCAGGATATTGGCTACCCTAACACTCAGGATTTGGGTTTTGCCCGTCCCTGGGCCAGCAATCACCAATAAAGGGCCATCTATTGTGTCGACGGCCTGGCGTTGGGCGGGGTTAAGCCGCTTGTAGGCTGATGCAAACTCACTCATTGATACCATTGTACATAACCATGTGGTTAAGTGACAGGTGGTAAAACATATATAACAGAGCTGACGGCAGCCTGTACGGGCAAGTTTGTCCACCAAGTTAATAAACATAACTACTTAATAGGACAAAATACCTTGCGGCCAAGCTAAATCAGGACTAAGCTGAATATAGTACTAATTGGGAGGAACAGTTATGGAACGAATTCGTGGCATCGAAAAATCTTTAGCAAACGTGTTTAAAGACGCCCCTGCACTACCGAAGAGCACCAAGCAAACAATAGCCGATTTTTGGCCGTGGGTTGCGCTGGTACTAGGTGTGTTACAGCTTGCAGCTGCCTGGAGCCTATGGAGGCTTTATGACCGAGTTCAGCCGCTAGTAGATCTAGCTAACACCTATGCGTCGTACTTTACTGGCACATCAGTTGGCTACAGTACTTTTGATAAAATTGTGATTTTTGCAGCTATTGCGACCTTGGTCGTTGAAGGGCTTATTATGCTAATGGCGTTTTCACCATTACAGAAGAAGCTAAAGCGCGGCTGGGACCTATTGTTCCTAGCGGCACTTGTTAATGTCGTATACTCCGTCGTAACTATCTTTATTGATGGCCGTGGCGTCGGAACCTTTATCATGAGTCTAATTGGTACGGCAATTGGCTTCTACTTCTTGTTTCAGATCCGAGATTTGTACGGTTCTAAGGCAACCCCTGCCTCCACTCCTAAAGTCACTGCCTAGATAGTTAGTAGGTCTACTAAGTAACGAAAGGTGGTTTCGTGGCCTTCAATGTTGACCCATTCCAAGTCTTTTTGCAGAAGTATCACGTCCGCAAATACCAAAAGGGCGAGCTGATACTTGTTCAGGGAGAGGCACCACCCTGCGGTTATATTATCCGCAAAGGTGTTGTTAAGACATACAATCTTACAGCCCAGGGCGAGGAAAAACCAATCACCTTTAACATACAAAGTGAGGTGTTCCCTCTGGGATGGGTCTTTAGTCAGGTCAAGGGGGCGCCATACTACTACGAAGCTTTTACCAGCTGTGAGCTGTACTGCGTACCAAGGGCAGACTATCTGGAGTTTATTCAGCAAAGCACACCGCGGCTTATGTCGGTTTTTGACAACTTTGTGGCCCAGTATCTTAATTCGCAATTACGTATAAACGCCCTGGAACAGTCCAAGGCAGCGGCCAAGATACTATATACAATCCACTACTTGTGCCTGCGTTTTGGGGAAGACATAAAAAAGGACGTTGTTCGTATACAGATACCTTTGACCCAGCAAGATCTGGCAAACTTTACTGGATTAACTAGAGAAACAACCGGTATCGAGCTTAAAAAATTGCAACGATCTGGCTTGTTGTCATACAAACGGCAAAATTACTTTGTGCGTACAGACAAGCTCAATAATCTCCTAGACGAAGAGTACGACCAAAATCGTCTAGGACGTAAAAGAGTAAAAGTAACTATATAAATAAAAAGCGCCCGCTGTAAGGGCGCTATTTAGTCTATCCAGTAACAGTCAAACTTGTTGTCGACGGAGTTCCTTCCAACGTCGGTGTTGTAGCCTCTCGGCACGGAGTTCCCAATCGCTGGAAATGTCCTCGTATAGGTCCGTGAAGTTCATGACATCACGTACGCTTTGGTTTTTGGCTACAATGGTTTTTTTCATTCCAAGTCCCTTCCCCTTAACGATGCTAGTACTGTAATGCTAAACTTTATGTCAGCATCAAACAGTGAAATTAATCACATAAACTAGAACTTAATACAATATATACCTGTCCCATGTGTGTGGCGGATCTTTTATATTAAGATTATCGGCTTTTTCTGTGCCCTGATCGTATTTCATATCCTAGCCTCCCCTTATGTTATATAGAATACGTCTTATCTCAGTTGTTTCTCAATGATAATTCTTACTCTTTATAAGAAGATTAGTCCTCGTAAGCATAGGCTTTTTGCGTTACAATATTATGGTCAAATTACACAAGATATGTCATTGCATAACAGTAAACAACCCAAACAACCAGAGTTAATTCGTTCGATAAGCTATCCGCGGCGACAGCATGGCGCAGCTATATCCCGAGCCCAGCCAACCCCAAGGTTCACTAAAAAATTGATGATGGCATTTGTGCTTGTCAGCTTGTTAGGCGCAGTTTTAATCAACCCATTCGGCAGGGACGACGCCCACACGGATGCCAATGCCCAGACTGCCCCACAGGTTAAGGCTGAAGTTACAAAACTTATCCCTAAAATTGATTACTCTAATATGAACGCGGAGATACCGGCGATTATTGCCCAGTATCCTGGTTACGATATTGGTGTAGCCGCTGTCGACATCAAGACTGGCGACAATGTTACGTATGGGGTAGAAAATCCATTTGTTGCGGCGAGTACGGCTAAGCTGCTAACGGCGATCGCCTACTTGCATGATGTCGAGCAGGGCAAAAGCACATTGTCCCAAACTGTCGGCTCCAGGACCGCTCAGGCTGCCCTTGAGGCTATGATCGTCGAAAGTGATAATGGTGCGTGGAATGACTTCAATAATGGCGTCATGAGCCACGATGAGCTGGCAGCGTACGCATTGGCGGTCGGCTTTTCCAATTATGACCCAAACAAGAACACTATCACCGCTAGCAGTTTGGCCGGGCTACTGAGCAAGCTTTACCAAAAGAAGCTGCTGAATGCCGAACATACCAACTTGCTGCTTTCTTATATGCAGCGAGCCAAAGAGGTCGAATACATAACAAGCATGGTGCCTGCCGGCGTAAAGGTGTATCACAAGCCAGGCTATTTAAGCGATCGTATACACGATGCTGCAATTATCGACAACGGTGAGCGCCCATATGTGCTAGTAGTCTTCACTAAATCGCGTACGAAGGTATATGACTCGCTGGCTGGTGCCGACATGTTCCGCAAGATTACTCAGTCCACGCTAACCACCTTTATCGAGTAAACTTGATAGTATTTATTGCCTAGCTGTATTGAACTTCGACAAGTTTAATGGCCCTATGTAAGGACTCCATGCTGTAAGGTTCGCATGTGGCAACAACCTCTTCTTGTGAACCATCCTGCGCCGGTAAGAGGACCTCGATTTCTGTATGGCCACCGTCAGAGCCAATAACTAACGACGCGTAACGAAGAACACCATCATCTGTCGGCACTACATAATCAACGCAACTCGAAAATTCGTTGGTGTCTTCGTTGTTCCTTCGAAGCCACATGGCACGGATGGGCTGGTTTTGCTCCCTTGCTTTCTCTGCATCTTCCTTCCACTGCGAGAACGTATCGCTGCGATAAGACTTATAGTCGTAAGGCATATGAATATGTCTAGTGGCAAAACTCGCGGCTCTAGAATAGTCCTCAGTATCGTGTTCTCGATAGTAGTCCCCTATGTTGCTCCCGCCTATACTGTCGCTACCCATAACGCCTCCTAGTTTTGCCTCATTATTCATCGCTAGCGACCAATTTGCAAGCATAAGAAATACTGCCCCTACAGCTCAGTCTGAGATATTTGCTGACTGATTGCTACTCGGCGTATATTTCAACGCACGAAGGAAGCAGCTTTGCCAACTGGCCAGCAGTGACATTGAAGTTATTGACCGGCTTGCCCCGGGCGTTCCGATCGTAGATTAGTGCAAAGCCATCAACAACGCCATTATCTGTAGTTGACACGCCGATTGCTTCGGCATCGGGAGTGACCGACCGTGAGTAGCACTCTGCTACGACACGATTGCCCGCATCTATCGAGGCAAATGGTTCATAAACGTTGGGGAGTTCAAACAAACCGATGAGTCGGATCGTCCTAATAGCTACCGGGTCGTGAGTATCACCATTGCTCTGCTCACACCCACTTAGCCCTATAGCCATAGCGGCCGAAGCGATAACAGGTGTTAACTTATTCATGCCATAACTATACCAAAAACGCAAATATATACAATATATGTAATTGCCAAACGTTAATAATAATGGTATATCTACAAAAATATAGGAGTGTAACATGAATGAATTCCAAGATATAGCAGACCAACTTCGTTCAAGCACCGAGGAAGTAGATAAGCGTAAAAGGAATAGCGAAATAATTTCCAAACAGCGTGTATCAGAGTTTGTGGGCATAATGGTGGCTAACAATGTCGGCAAGATCCCCATGTATAACAAAGTTTACGATGTTATACCCGCGACTGAGTCACGCTTTACTAGAAAAGTAACTCCCAAACAAACGCTAACAAGTTACGAGTATGTGACAGCAGGATGGCTTATAACTGAAGAAGACATGGTGTACCCCAAGGGTTACTCGGGTGTCCTTATTAATGAAGAGCAGTCTGCCTTCAAAACCTATGGGCTCGAGATCAACGGTGACCGGCCGGGCTTGCCCATAGGAAGGCTTACGATTGCTTTGTCTCTAGAAGACATCAGCGGATCCGGGTTTTCGACATTTGATCCATCTTCTGCAGAAACTCTGACGAGGGCTATTATGCGCTTGGCGCCAGGAGCTTTAGGTGGTTAGAATACTAGAACAGGAGGATTAGTATGAGTGATATCCAAAAACGGGCCGATGAGTTGCGGGCACTGGAGCGTGGTTTCGAGCAGAGAAAAAGAGAGAATGAGGCTATTTCTCGACAGCGACTTGGTGAGTTTGTGGGTATAATGGTGATCCACAAGGTAGAGAAAATGCCACTTTACAGGCCACAGCTTGTGCATGTTCCTGGCAGTAACTCGATGTTTAGGAGCAAGACGCCACCATCGCAAACTGTGCGACATACCTACATGGCCGATGGCTGGCTTATAACTGGGGCTGATGGGGTCTATGGTGACAGAGAAGACGAAGGCAGGCTGATCACGGAAGGACTAGCTGCTTACACAGCGAGGGGCCCCGTGCAAAATGGGAAAAGGCTGGGTTTATCTGCAGATACATTTGCTTATTTTGATAGGCTTGAGGATCGCACTTATGAATTTTCCAACGCCCACGGCATAGACGTGATAACGCGTGCGGTTATGCGCTTGGCGCCAGGAGCCTTGGAGGGGTAACGTAGAATCACGAAAAGGAGATCGTATGAGTGACATATTGCGTAGATCAAGTGAAATATGGTCAACCCAACAGGATCAGGCTTCTCTACGGGCGCTAGCAGAAGAACGAAGTGAAGCCCATAAGCTGAGACTGCGAGAGGAATCTGGCCGTCGCGCCCAGGAATACCTTGAATATATGAGGCAGAACAGGATTCCAGCCAAGCCTTTGTATGTCCAGGAAGGGATTCCGGACAACTATCGTTACTCGGGTGTATCCCATACTAATATTCATTATCATAAGGTGGGTGCTGGGTGGCTCGTACGAGAAATGTCATACGATTACGAAGACGGACTCACCCCTGGTTTGTTCTTAACGGAAGACGGCCGATTGTCTAATTGTGGTGAAGCTAAGAATGGGCAGCTAGGTACGTCTTCTATACGTGACGCGGAATATTATGAAGTACAGGGTATCCAAACCAAGGAATCTACCTATGCTGATAGCGAACACACTATGTTTGCAGGTGATGCTGGACTTGAGATACTGGCACATGGCCTGGCGATGCACCATATAGTCGGCTGATAAGACTGGATCAAATATCCCCGAATGGCCGGCTACCTGTCGGCTGGGGTAGAGGGATGCGGGTATTGATGAATCGTTCCTGGCTGGGGCGGAGGGATTCGAACCCCCGAATGCCAGTACCAAAAACTGGTGCCTTACCACTTGGCCACGCCCCATTGAGCCAGAAACCATTCATCAATTGTTAATGTGGACCTCGAATCGCGATCGCGATTCTAATGCCAATACCTCTTAACGACCTTGTTGACACAAGTGACAACGGGCTGGTGCCTTACCTCCGCTGTCCAGCGGATGGCCACGCCCCATCGTCAAAATGTAATTGTACGGTTACTATTTTGCCAACAAAATAAATTTGCTTGGCAAAATTAGTAACCCTACAAAGCTTTTTCCTCTCAAAATCACGAATCCTCTCGTGATTTTGTACAGGATAAAGAACAGAGTGTTTAACAGATAGATTCTAGCGTAAAAAAGGAAATAAAACAATTCTAGGCATAACGTGCTTATGTTCGCTATACTACATATAAATTATGAGGGTAGTTGAACCACATCAGTTTGAGGGTGTTAAACATCCAAAGCAAAAACGCAAACGACTAACATTCGGGCGGCTTTTGGTCGTTGGTATTATTAGTGTTTATGCCTTATCTGTCTTTGCAAGGCCGGTACCTCAGATCACCTTTGCAAGCGCGGCACTTCCTGGTACAGAGACAAAGAAACCTGTGATTGCGTGGCCAAGTTACGGACAGGCGGCAATTGGGGCTGTGGGCTATGGGATACTTGGTACTAATGGCGAACAAAAGCCTTTACCGACAGCAAGTGTGGCCAAGGTCATGACTGCCCTCGCAGTGCTAAAACAAAAGCCGCTTCGGCCAGGAGAACAGGGCCCGACAATCACCATCACAGAGGCCGATGTGGCAGAGTACGCTAGGACGGTTGCTCAAGATGGGTCAAATGTGCCGGTTGTCGTTGGTGAGGAAATAACCGAGTACCAAGCCCTACAGGCTCTACTGCTACCCTCTGCTAACAATATGGCTTACACTCTTGCCCGCTGGGCATACGGCTCGGACGACAAGTATCTTGCGTTTGTAAACAACTTTTCCAAATCATTAGGGATGAAAAACACATATTTTGACGATGCAAGTGGCTTTTCTAGTAAGACAGCCAGCACGGCAGAAGATTTAGTTAAGCTAGCCGTCAATGCTATGGATAACCCCGTTATTGCTGAAATAGCGGCTCAAGAGGTTGCTACTATCCCTGTTGCAGGCCAGATATATAACGTAAATATGTTGCTGGGGCGTAATGGAATTGTCGGTGTTAAGACCGGCAATACTGAGGAGGCTGGGGGCTGTTTTATGGCTGCTGCTGTGCGGGAGATCAATGGCCAAAAGATAATCGCCGTGAGTGTAATCATGGGAGCACCTAATCTCTACACTGCCCTAAAGGACTCGGTACCTCTAATTACTTCTGTACTAAGTGGTTTTGAAACCAAGACGGTTGTTAAGGCTGGCCAAGTGGTGGGTACTTACAACGTCCCCTGGAACGGCCAAGTTAATGTTTTGGCTAAGCAAGCTATTTCTGGTGTCGCCTGGTCAGATTCGATAGTGATGCCTATTACAAATACCAATAATATTTCGGCAGCTACGACTGCTCAAACCCAAGTTGGTATGGTATCGGCAAGCTTTGGCCGCCAGAAAATAGAGAGTCCGGTAGTTTTATCCCAGAATATTGCCGAGCCAAGTTGGTCTTGGCGTCTCAAGCCTCGCTTAGATTTTTAAATCAAGAAACGTAAAAATATTATTAAAGAATCTGTAACGATGTACTACAATACTCTGTAACTATGGCAAAAAATATTGAAAGTCCCGCGGACTACATTGTTCCGCTGTATATAAACGGCTTAAACGGCCGTTTATTAAGGCTACCAGCACCAAAGAAGCACAAACGCGAGATTTTATTTGTATACGGGCACCATTCTACGCTCGAAAGATGGTGGGGTCTTGTCCAGGATCTTAACCAGTACGGGGCAATAACTATGCCCGACTTACCTGGGTTTGGAGGTATGGATAGCTTCTATAAAATCGGCGAGAAGCCAACGCTAGACAATCTGGCGGATTACCTAGCAGCCTTTGTCAAAATGCACTACAAGCGCCGCCGTTTTACAATTGCTGGCCTGTCCTTTGGGTTTATTGTGGCAACCAGGATGCTACAGCGATATCCGGACCTTGCGAGTAAGGTTGATATGGTGGTGAGCATAGTTGGGTTTGCCCATCATGATGATTTTATGTTTACGCCTACAAGACATCGGATGTATCTAGCAACTTCAAGAGTGTTGTCGCACCGTTTGCCATCTATATTTTTCAAGAATGTTTGTCTGCATCCCTTAGTTCTGCGGGCGGCCTATGCCAAGACCCACAATGCCAAGCACAAATTCAAAAACACCTCACCAGAAGAGTTCAAGCGTTTGATGAACTTTGAGGTACATTTGTGGCAAGCTAACGACCCTAGGACCCACATGTACACCACCACAGTTATGCTCACAATAGACAACTGCCATAAACGTGTCGATTTGCCAGTCTGGCATGTATCGGTTGAGGGCGAAAAATACTTTGACAACAACAGAGTTGAGCAGCACTTAAGGGTGATATTTAACGATTTTCATAGCGCTGTCTCTATCTTGGACAATCATGCACCCAGCGTTATAGCCGATAAAGAGGCTGCCGCGCCCCTGATACCCAAGAAGATCAGACAGGCCCTATCACGCCAGCAGTAAACTAAACCAGTCTGCCATCTGGTATACTGTCTCTAAGATGAAAATAGGCCTAATTTGCCCGTATAACATTTTTAAAGGCGGTGGCGTGCAAGAGTGTGTATTGGCACTGCAAACAGAGCTAATTAAACGTGGCCATGAAGCCAAGATAATTACTCCGTGGCCCCGCAGTTACCTTGGTGACGAACCTGAAAATGTTATTTTCCTTGGCGCTTCAACAGACATGAAGTCGCCGTTGCACACGACTGTCCAGGTATCCGCAACTGGTAACCGGGATCGTATAACAGAAGTCCTTGAAGCCGAAAATTTTGACATACTAAACTTTCACGAGCCCTGGATCCCAATCATTAGTCGACAAATCCTAGCCAAGAGCAATTCTATTAACGTTGGTACCTTCCACGCTAAGTTGCCAGATACCAGAATGAGTAAAACTATCGAGAGAGTGATTACGCCGTATACTAAATCGATCCTTAAGTCATTGCATCACTTGACGGCGGTATCGGAGTCGGCGGCTGACTATGTAAAACAGTTGACCGATGCTCCAATAACCCTTGTACCGAACGGCATTGATCTTAAAAAGTACAAAGCCAGCCCATCCAGCAAAACAGAAGAGCCAACTGTCCTTTATGTGGGACGCTTAGAAAAGCGCAAAGGCCTCAAATATCTACTACGGGCTTTTGCATTACTGCAAGAGACTTTGCCAGAAGCCAGGCTGATTATTGCTGGTGATGGCCCTGACCGCGAAAAGCTGCAAGAACTAGCGGATGACCTGATGCTAAACAACATACAGTTCTTGGGCTATATCGAAGAAGCCGAAAAGCTAAGACTAATGCAGACTTCAACCGTGTTCTGTTCGCCGGCGTTGTACGGTGAAAGCTTTGGCATTGTACTGCTCGAGGCGATGGCAAGTGGTACCCCTGTAGTTGCTGGCGCCAATCCAGGCTATGCAGGCGTCATGCAGGGTCGTGGTGAGCTGTCGCTTGTAAACCCACTACATATTGATGAGTTTGCCCGCCGTCTACATTTACTTTTGACAGATGAAGGGTTACGCAAATCATGGTGCGATTGGGCCCACCAATACGTAAAACAGTTTGATTACCCTAAGATCGTGGATCAATACGAGGTGATTTACCAAAATGTCAGTGAAGGTACTGTAAATAACCATGTCCTCGCCGAAGCTTAAAATTGGTTTTGTTGTTGATGATACTCTAGACAAGCCCGATGGTGTCCAGCAGTATGTTCTGCGGGTTGGCGAGTGGCTAGCCAAGCAAGGTCACGAGATTCATTACCTAGTTGGTCAATCTTCACGGACCGACATAGAAAATGTACATAGCCTTAGTCGGAACATCCCGGTTACTTTTAACAAAAACCATCTGTCTATACCGTTGCCCGCCCCCAAGAAGCCGATAAAGCGGCTATTAGCATCTGAGAATTTTGATATCTTGCATGTCCAAATGCCTTACAGTCCGTTTTTGGCCGCCAAAGTTATTAGGGCAGCCTCTAGCCAAACAGCGGTGATCGGTACGTTTCATATCTTGCCTTATGCCTGGCTAGAGCGGGTTGGTACGCGTATCCTAGGCAAGATTCTCTACAGGTCCTTAAGGCGATTTGATCACATATTTGCCGTATCAGAGCCAGCTAAAGCCTTTGCCGAGGCGAGCTTTGGGGTAAGGGCTAAAGTTTTGCCTAACGTGGTTGACCTGGCATGGTACCGCAGGATGACTAAGGACCAGCCAAAGAATAGCTTGGTAAACATTGTGTTCCTTGGTCGTTTGGTCGAGAGAAAAGGTTCTATGCAGCTCCTGAAGGCGGTAGCAAGCCTGCCCACAGACGTTCAAGACATGACACGGGTAACTATTGCTGGCAAGGGCCCGTTACTGGCCCGCCTGCAAGCATACGCCGTAGAATCCAAGATTGCCCACATTGTCGAATTTGCGGGTTTTGTGAGTGAAGAAGAAAAACCAGCCCTGCTTGGGTCGGCTGACATTGCTGTGTTCCCGGCAACGGGCGGTGAAAGTTTTGGAATTGTACTGCTCGAAGCTATGGCAGCTAACGCTGGGGTCGTGCTGGGTGGCAATAACCCAGGCTACGCAAGCGTCTTGTCCGCCTGGCCACAGTCGCTATTTGACCCATCGGACACAACTCAATTTGCTGACCTGCTAGCGGCATACATTACAGACCAGGATAAGCGACAACAACTTCACGAGGCTCAGCAACAGACAATTCCTGAATACGATATAGCTTCTGTCGGCCAAAAACTGCTCATAGAATACCAAAACGCAATTGCCAAACGCCGTGAAAGGCAGCATAATAAATTGAAATGAGTACAAACAAGATTGAAATAACAATTTCTAACCGCACCGTTGTTCGTGTACTTGGTATGGTTCTTTTGTCGCTCTTGTTCCTTGCGGCACTACAGAAGGCTGCTCATGCGCTGACACTGATCTTTACAGCATTCTTCTTGGCCTTGGCACTTAATGCCCCTGTTCATTGGATTGCAGAACATTTGCCAGGTAAGCGTCGTGGCAGTCGAACACTGGGTACCTCTATATCTTTTGTGATCGTCCTTGTATTTCTGGGAGTATTCATTGGTAGTCTGGTCCCCCCGCTAGTAAAGCAAACCAGTAATTTCATTAAAGCAGCCCCAGATATTGTAGAAAATGTCCGTGCTGATGACTCAGGCTTAGGCAAGTTTGTACGCAAATATAATCTAGAAAGCCAAGTTAATAAGTTCTCCTCCCAGCTGTCGGATAGGCTCGATAACGTTAGCAGCTCGGCAGTCTCAGGGGTAACAAAAGTCTCCGGCAGCATCTTCTCGATGCTTACCATCTTGGTACTGACCTTTATGATGCTAATTGAGGGCCCACGTTGGCTTAACCTAGGCAAAGGCCTGTTGCCTAAACGTAAACGTGCCTGGGCCGAAGGATTAACTGGTGACATGTACCAAGTCGTAAAGGGCTTTGTTAACGGTCAGGTATTTTTAGCAGCTTTGGCCTCGGTTATGATTTTGGTACCACTACTCATACTCGGTGTTAGCTATCCGGTAGCTTTGATGGTAATCGTGTTTATCTGTGGTCTTATACCAATGGTTGGCCATACTATCGGGGCAGTGATTGTCAGTGCCGTAGCTCTATTTAGTTCGCCAGTGGCAGCAGTGATAATCTTGGCTTACTACATCCTCTACCAGCAGATCGAAAACTACGTTATTCAGCCACGCGTGCAGTCTAACTCGACAAATATGTCACCACTTTTGGTATTCGCATCGGTCATTATTGGCGTTAGCTTTGGTGGCCTGCTAGGCGGGCTTGTCGCAATACCTGTTGCTGGTTCGATTCGTATTTTTGTGATTGATTTCTTACACCGCCGGGACATGATCCCTGACTCTATTGCCGAGCAAGCTCTCGACCAACCCAAATAGTACAGACATTTAATCTACCCAGTGTTATTGCAGTCTTAGATTCTGGACCAGGTCTGGCCACGCGAGGTGTCTTTGACCAGAATCCCCTGCTCAGCTAGTTGGCTACGCAGGTTGTCGGAGGTTGCCCAGTCTTTATTGTCACGGGCAGTTTGGCGATCCGCAAGTATACGCTTATGTTCGTCTGAGATGTCGGTACGGCTTGAGAGTGTAAGTCCCAGCACTCCATCTACCCAGATTAAGAAGTTTTGATAGGCATCTTGACTACCGGTGTTAATACCACCGTTGTCAATAGCTGCTTCTAGTTGGCTAAGTGCGGCCAAGGCCAGTGGTGTATTTAGGTCGTCGTTAAGGGCAATTTTAATAGAGTCGCCCGCCTCCGCAATTTGCTCTTCTGTAACGGTGCCTTCATCATCGGGCTGCCATTGCTGGTCTGCCATCGCGCGGTAGCCTTGCAAGCGGTTCTGTGAGGCTTCTAGGATGTCCCAGGTGAAGTTACCCTCTGTCCTGTAATGCTTGGACAGCATTGTCATCTTAAAAGCTTCTACCTCAAAACCTCTATCAATAATGTCTTGTAGGGTGTGTATATTGCCGAGTGATTTGGACATCTTCTCGCCGTCAACCTTGAGGTGGTTATTGTGCATCCAATAGGTGCTGAATTGCTTACCAGTTACTGCCTCTGTCTGAGCAATTTCATTGGTGTGGTGCACGGGAATATGATCAATACCACCGGTATGTATATCAATCTGATCACCTAAGATTTCACGAGCCATTACCGAGCACTCCAAATGCCACCCTGGGAATCCGATGCCCCACGGGCTTTCCCACTCCATGTCGCGTTTCTCTGCCGGGTCACTAAACTTCCAAACTGCAAAATCTGTAGGATTCTTTTTGCCGGTGTCTTCTACGCGAGCACCGAATTGTAGTCCGTCTATGTCTAATCGCGCCAAATCCCCATAATTGCTGAGTTTAGAAGTATCAAAGTAGACTCCATCTTTGATTTTATAGGTGTAGCCTTTCTTCTCTAGCTCTTCTACAAAGGCTATCTGTTGAGGAATATATGCTGTTGCTCGTGGCATATGGTCGGGGCGGAGTAACCCAAGCTGGTTATAGGCTTCATCGTCGGCTATCGCGATGTATTTTTCAGCGACTTGCCAAGCGGTCAACCCTTCTTTGAGCGCACCCTTGAGCATCTTGTCTTCACCGGCGTCTTCATCAGAAGTTAAGTGACCAACATCAGTTATGTTTTGCACACGTGTAACATCAAACCCGGCATCCTTAAGTGTGCGAACAAGGACATCCCAGTAGATATATGCAACCCAGTTACCAATATGTGGTTGGCTATAGACAGTAAGACCACAGGTGTAGAGTTTGATCTTATTGCCCTCAAGTGGCGTGATTTCGTCTAGCGTCCTTGTAAGTGTGTTCTGAATTTTCATTGGGGGGTTCCTTGGAGAAGCTCAGTTGTATATGCAATGCATTCTGATTTTACTTCACTGAATGACCTGCCATCAACTATCTTGAAGCCGGCGGCGAAGCCGTGGCCACCGCCACCAAAATGCTTAGCCAATTTACCAGCAATCTCGGCTTTGGGGTTGCAGCGGATCATACCTGTAATTTTACCGTCATCATATGTTTTTATGACTACTCCTATTAGTACGCCTTCGGTGTTGAGCATATCTGGTTGGACTAAAGGCCCAGGGTTATATAACGGGCTGTATTGGTTGATTTCGGCCTGGGGGATTGTCACTAAAGCTAGCTTGCCGTCAGCATGAAACTCGGTCCTGGCCATAAGCTCTGCTTTGTATTTAAAAATAACTTGGGCCATCTTGCTGGATTCTCTGCGTTGCTCTTCTAGAATGGCTCGGTTGACACCTAGATCTGTCAATGCTGCCATGATGCGGTATGTTTGGGCTGTAGTTAAACTATTTGTTAGACCCTGAGTATCTCCTAATATTGAACTCATGATTGAACTACCACTTACGGCATCTAGGGCCCAGCCTAGGCTTTGGGACAGGTCGTATATTACCTCGCCTGTTGAGCTCTTATTGGGTTCATTAAGGATAACCGTGGCAAAGTTTATGGAATTGTCGCTGGTTTCGTGATGGTCCAGTACAATGCATGGTTTTGCTGCGACCCAGCCTTGCTGGCCCGAGGCTGTTAACTTCTCAAAAAGGGTCATGGTTGAGGCATCTACAATAATGCTGGCGTCAAAATTTGAGGGGATTTCTTGGTTCACCCGGCTCCAACCAGTTAAGTGTCGCAGGTATGTCGGTGTTTCTACGGCGCAGTACAGGTAGACGTCTTTGCCCTGCTCGCTCAGGATTTGCTCTAAAGCTAAGGCAGAACCAAGTGAATCTGCATCAGGATTATCGGCCTGCAATACAACAATGCGTTGTGCTCCGGCAACAATTTCCTTAATTTGCTCAATCATTATATGTATTCTAGCAGCTTTTATTCATTATTACTCTCTGTTACGCTAAGATCATGCCACACGAATCTTTCGAAGTTTTGGGTCAAAGATTGCATGAAGCGTCACAACTGGTGCCGCTGGACAGTTATAGGCATTATAAAGGCTCTATCTATCATGTTGTCGGATATACCGTTCTTAAGCAAAACGATGAAGCAGGTATTCGTTATTTTGACATAAAACACCCATCAATCACTTTTACCACCCCAATTAGTGACTGGCTTGGCCCGCTGATTATTGATGGACAAGAGGTAGAGCGCTACAAAAGGATTGATTAAAGCAATTGCGTACGTTCAGAGAGGGCGCGGCCGAGCGTTATTTGGTCGGCATACTCTAGGTCGACTCCGACAGACAAACCACGGGCCAAACGGCTAATCAGAACTTTGCGATCACCGATCTGTTGCTGGATATATAGTGCGGTTGATTCGCCCTCAACACTGGCGTTCGTAGCTAGAACTACCTCTTGGACTTTGTCATCGTCAATGCGGCTTACGAGCTCGGCAATATGTAGCTGATCAGGCCCTACGCCATCTATTGGCGATACTAGGCCACCAAGAACGTGGTACGTACCTTTATATTGCCCGGTCTTTTCTATAGCCAGGATGTCAAATGGCTCGGCAACGACTGCTACTAGCTTTTTGTCACGAGACGGATCGGTGTAAAGGTCTGATAGCTCTTTACCTTGTTCTACCAATGCAAAAGTTTTTTTACAGTATGCTACCTTGTCATGAATGTCGGCAGCGGCTGCGGCTAGACGCTTGCCTACAGTCGGATCTGCCTTGAGCAAAAAGTACGCATAGCGTTCGGCTGTGCGTGGTCCTACTCCTGGCAACGCGCCAAGTGATTCTATAAGCTCAGTTAAGGCCGGTGGCAGTATATTCATTTTTCATTTTCCGTTTCACTTTTTCCCCTTTAGTCTTCGTGTGTCATTTCTCAAAAGTAAACTGATACATAATTGTAAATTGGAAAACACGAATTGTTAAATGCTAAAGGCCGAGGTCACCAAGCGCACCCATCATTGGGCCCATTTTTTCGGCTGCAATCTTCTGACTTCGTTGGATAGCTTCCTTAACGGCGTCTTCAATCCAGCGCTCCAACTGACCAATGTCATCCAGGTCAACATACTCAGGGTCGATGTGGACCTTCCTGAGCTTTTGCTCTCCGGTTATCTCAACACGAACGGCCCCATCGCCCTTCTCTACTTCAATAACCATTTTCTGCAATTCTTTCTGCAGTTTTTTTAGTTTCAATAACATCTTAGCTTGGTCAAATTTACTCATTGCAAACGTCTCCCTCTGAATTTCTGATCGGTTATTATTATATCATTCTCTAGCCCTTAGTCGTCTAACTTTGGAACTACTTGGATCCGTCTTGGATCTGACCTTCTATGCGATCTAGCAGCTGAATGAAGTTGTCGACATCATCTCTCGAACCAACGTCTATTGCTGAGTAGCTCTCCGTCAGAAATGGAGTAGCCTCTCGATATATATATTTGTTTAAGCTTGCGGAGCGTACAGTATCACTTGTTGTATCTATGTATTCTATGGTTGTCTCTCGTATTTCACCAAGACCTGTCCGAGTAAGGCGACCTGCCGCTCTACGAGCCCCCCCGACAAAAGGCAGAGGCGACAATGTATCGATAGATCTAACAATATGCAGTCGTGCAGCTTCAATTCCGCGACTTGGATTAAATTCTCTTTCTTTAGAGTGGACAGCTGTTCGGAATGTTTTAAATTCTTCGTACTCAGTCCACCGCTCAGATGATGCGACGCCAAACTGTCTTACGAGCTTAAGGGCTCTTTTACCAATAGTACGATGAAACTCTGCCGCGCGCTTGTCTTTCTGGTCTACCCAGTTGAAATATTCACCTGCTTCACTTTGCCGAGCATCATACTCACGGAATCTATCTGAAGAACTCATACAGTAGTTATATCACTCGTAATAGTTAACTCAAAACATAGGCAGTTTCGTGGACCTCAGGGGAGTTTATTAAAGACTGCTCGGGTCTCAGGCGCTTTGCCCCAGGCAAGGTAGTAGCGGCTCATTTGGTATGCAGATACACAGACGACAAGTGCAACCACCGCCATTACAGCAAAACTACGAGCAAACGGATTGCGTGGGAATACAGCAAGCCAGACATCCAGGAGCCACTTTAACCCTTCCACGACAAACAGGAACAAGAATGGCAGCAAGATTACCAAGGGCACAGGGCCTCCACTAATATGTAACAAGAACCCAATTGAACCTACGATAGCAATTATCTTGCTGCGATTAAGGCCAAAATGTTTTGCAAACTGGATCATGCCAATAATAAACAGCGCTGATGTACTGACGTCAAACCATGCAAGGTGCCCTGCTGTATAGAGCTGCCCGGAGTTGTTGTAGATGAATATTTGGCCTAGCGAGTCTTTGACAGCATGCAGAACATTACTAATGGTTGGCAGGCTACTAGGCAACCCTAATAAGCCAAGTATGGAGTGCGACATGGATGTATTTGCCGTAGGCCAAAATATCATTGCTGCCAATGGTAGCAGCATAACGGCACTAACTGTGGCCGTTACAATATTGAACCACAAGGGCTGTACCTTTAAGGCCGTTAAAATAGTTTTACGCTGAATAATAAGTGCCGGTACGATAAACCAAATCACTCCAGGAATGTATAGAGCCATTAGGCCAAAGACTATTACGGACAGCATGGCCCATTTTGCCCTGGCCTTGGCTTGCAGGGCTATAACCCCGGCAATAAGTAACGGTAACAACAAATATGATGATACCGGTGATGCAAAACGTGCTGTGTGCAGGAACCATCCAGAGGTTACGAGTAAGGCTGTGCCCAGGAACGCAATCCGTCCGGTGTACCATTTCTTAAGGATATAAAAGAATCCAAGAGCGCCTAATAAGCCAAACAATGCCCCGATGCTCCGAACAGCTGTCGGCCCATGAAAGGGGCTAAACTGCATGAGGTACATCATAATGTAATAAGGCAAAAACAACGGGTTGCGCAGTATCTGCTCACCCGACAAGCTCTGTTGGGCAAGTTGTTGTTGCAGTGTATATTCTGACTCTGACAAACCATGAACTAGGCTCCCAAGCCTAAATAGGAGTAGGAACAAAATCGTGGCGATAGCGACTAGCACGAGTAGCCCAAACCGCCAGTTATCTAAAACGTATGCCCGAGTCCGTCTTACAAATTTATTCATCTTTAGACCAGTATATCATCCCTGGCCGCTTGGGTGGATCAATCAAATGGTGTCGAGTGTTTGGTATCAACACTCAAGAAACGTTGTTTCTCGCGGTCAAAGTATAGTTCTACGGCACCGGTTGGTCCGTTACGGTGTTTCTTGATAAAGATGTCAGTAATGTTCTTTCGGTCCGTCTCTGGATTGTAATATTCTTCGCGGTAAATAAAGGCCACAACGTCGGCGTCCTGCTCAATCGAACCGGATTCACGGAGGTCGGCCAGCTGTGGGATTTGCGGATGGCGGCTTTCAACAGAACGACTTAGCTGACTAAGAGCGATTAAAGGTACGTTTAGTTCACGTGCAATCCCCTTGAGTCCACGTGATATCTCCGAGATTTCCTGTACACGGTTGCCATCGCCCGCAAAGCGCGAACCACCGCTCATAAGCTGTAAGTAGTCGACAATAATAAGGCTTATAGGTCTAAGGTGGGCTTCGCGCCGCGCCTTTGTACGCAGATCACTCACGGTAATACCAGGAGTATCATCAATATAGATAGGCGCTTCGGACAATGTGCCCATGGCTTGGCCTATTTTCTCGAAGTCGGTGTCCGTAAGATTGCCTGTTCGTAGAGCCCATGCATCCACTCCAGACTCCATGGATAACATACGGTCAACCAGCTGTTCCTTACTCATTTCAAGGCTAAACACCAGCACGGCTTCGTTGGATTTAACTGCAACGTTATGCGCCAGGTTGAGTGACAAAGCAGTTTTACCCATAGATGGTCGCGCCGCAAGAATGAAAAGATCGGATCGTTGCAGCCCTGCCAGGATATTATCTAGGTCTTTAAAGCCAGTTGGCACGCCACGGATCTTTCCCTTGTCTTTGTGTAGTTCGTCTAATCTGTCAAAACTCTCCGACAGGATGGTCTCTATGCTAGTAATGTCCTGTTTGACGTGACGTTGGCTGACTTCAAACAGCTTTGTCTCGGCTTCTTCTACAAGCTCTTGAAGCGTACGACCCTCATCATAACCAAGACCTACGATATCTTGAGAAGCCTTAATAAGGCGTCGTCGCAGAGATTTCTGGGACACAATATCGGCGTACTGTTCAACATGGGTGGCCGTAGGCACAAAGTTGGTTAGCTCGGTTAGGTAGCTTGCCCCGCCTACCATGTCTATAAACCCGTTTCCCTTAAGCTGGTCAGACAATGTTAGTACATCAATTGGGCTGTGCTTTTCGTATAAGCTAATGACAGCTTCATAGATTCGCTGGTGGCGTTCCTCGTAAAAATCATCCGCCCTTACGACATCAGCTATCTTAACTACCGCATCGGCGTCGATAAGAATTGCACCAAGCAAACTTGCCTCGGCATCGGTGTTTTGGGGTGGAATTTTAGCCCCCGCTAGTTCTCGGTTTGGATCGTTCGCCATAATATACTTAGGATTCTAGCACTTCGGCACCACCGAAGATATTGCTAATGGTTGAAATAGTGTCAGGTTCGACACTAGCTACAATAGTTGAGGCTACTGCGGCAGCTTGTGGCTGTTTCTTGGCCTCGGTTTCGCCAACGACGCAGCTAATGGTCACAGGTCGGTTAGTAAGTCCATGGACAATGTCAGCCAAAACCTGCTTATTCTTAGTGTCGTTTATGCGTTTTTGATGAAAAGCAAACTTAAACACCAGGGTTATTTCATCGCCGTCGATCTTAGGTATTGCCATTCGAGCAACACTGTACAGGGTGTTATGAGTCTGTTTTAACTTATTTAAGGCTTCGTCCCAGGTTTGCTCGTTAAATGTTGTCGATGACGTTGTCTTTGGACTCTTTGGACTAGCGACGGTAGTAGTTGGTTCTGGCGCGGCCTCTTCTGTCTTTTTTGGCTTGGGTATTTTTATCTCGGGCTCTTTGCTTGTAATTTCTGGCTGTGATTTGGCCACAACCGGCGTGGGCGCTGCCTCTGGAGTGAGCTCTGGTGGGGGTGTAATAGGTTGTTTTGTATTGACCATTTGAGTCAGTGGCGTTGCCTGTTGGCGTAGAACAATATCTAAGAGGGCAAGCTCCAGGCTGGCCTCTTGGTCGTACGCATTAGGTATTGCAAGCAGTTTCTGTAGCAGTGGCGTCAAAGAATCAGCAGGGATTGGCGAGACGCCATCTAGTAGGTAGTTACGCAGCCTGGAAGCCAACTGTTTGGCAAGTTGAGCCGCCTGATAGCCCTGTTCTCTGCAGGATTGCAGAGTGGCGACAAGTTCGGCCGTGTTACCGGATTGCATGGTAGCAACAAGGCTGTCAACGATCTGATCAGGGGCAATACCCAGCATTGTTTGGACGTTGCTTAGAGACACGGTGCCATCAATGCTTCTTACTTGGTCAAGTAAGCTAATGCTATCCCTAAAGCTGCCACCACCGTGCTGAGCGATCAGCTGCAAGGCTTCGTCCTCAATCGTGATCTTTTCCTGCTTTGCAATTGATTTGAGGTGGGCTATGACTTGTGGCTCATCGACTGGCTTAAATGTATAGCGTTGAGTACGGCTAATGATAGTCTCTGGTAATTTATGGGCCTCGGTCGTAGCCAGAATGAATATAACGTGAGCTGGCGGCTCCTCTAGTGTTTTGAGCAGAGCGTTAAAGGCCTCTTTGGTAAGCATGTGAACTTCGTCAATGATATAGACCTTGTATTTGGCACTGGTTGGTGCGGTGTGTACACGCTCACGGATTTCACGAATCTCGTCAATTCGACGATTACTAGCTGCATCGATCTCTATTATGTCGAGGTGAGTACCCTCTTCGTCGTACGGTAATCCATTAACTTCATAGGCTAAGATTCGGGCGATACTTGTCTTGCCAACTCCCTTAGGCCCTGTAAACAGATAAGCATGGCTTATAGCACCGTTTTTAAGCGCATTACTAAGCGTTGTAGTAATGTGTGGTTGACCAACAATTTCGTCAAGTGACCTTGAACGGTATTTTCGATATAAAGCTCTGCCCATTTGAAGCTATTATACGTCCATTGTGCTAGAAAAGTCTGTTGTGATTATTGATTGACAGTTTTCTTATCTGGCAGCATCTTGGCATAGCCATAGGTTGCTCTTATTGCCCAGAATATGCTGCCAATTCCTAGGATAAGGCCAAGGATGCTAAAGAACCTTATATCAGTGACGGTCCCTAGCGCGTAACAACCAAGACTGATGTTTTGGATAAACATTGTGTATTTGCCATATCGCGACGCAGCCGGTACGCCACCACGGGCTGCTGTCAGGGCGCTAAAGACGACGTTCAGGATGTTTTGAACCAATATGTATACGAGTAGCCAATACGGAGCGATATGCGCCATCCATGCTGCCGGAACTAGTACTGCTATACCAATCTTGTCACAAGTTGCGTCAACCAGAGCACCAAAAGGGCTGACGTGTGTTGCCCGAGCGACCTTGCCATCAAATATGTCGATGAAACGCCCCAGCCCCAGTATAAGCACTCCAGAAAGTGAAGATATATGTAGTGAGCCATAAATTGTCATGACAAGCCCAACAAGGCTTACGGCGTTTGCAGGAGAGAGTACGTCTGCTCTGGTAATCTTCATGACTCTATTCTACGCTATCGGGAAGATTATTGTCCTACCACTGTAAAGTAGGTTTTGTGAGCCAAGGGTAACTTTGGCTCAGATGAGGACTCCATTCCGCTAGCCGTATAGATGATACGACTAAGGAATGTCCTCGGCTAAACCGAAGTTACCACTCTCACAAAATCTACGCGCATTTGCACTCTAATAAAAAAGCCCCGAAGGGCTAATTTATTAGAGTGCAGCCTCCAACGCGGCCCATTCGGCGTGTTGGTCGTCTTCAGGGATGTTGACGCTCACTTGGTCACCAGGCTTTGCCTTGAAGTAAGTTACGCTGGCCAATAGAACACGTAGTTTACGGCCGTTAACATCAACATAATAATGGCCATTTTCTTGGATTAGTACGCCAACAACTTGCTTACGTGGGATCGGGCCAATCTGTTTGTACATAAATGCACCGTCATCGGCAATGGTCAGTTTAAGGATATCACCCTGTACGAGCTTGGATTTACTGGCGTAGTTAGCAGGGACAGGATAGCTTTTGCCATCAGATCCAACCATAGTCTGGCCATCAAACACACCTTCAATAATCTTGCCAGATGGGTCCTCGTGTAACGCGGCGGCTACAGTAGGATCTTCACCAACAAGACTGACTAACAACTCTTTAGCTGCAGCCAAACTGGTTTCCGCCTCCTGGATAAGGCTCTTTAGGCGTTTGATTTGTTTTTCTGGGACATCTGGCATTGTGGTTTCTCGTTTGTTTCTACTCCAGTATTGCTCTCTCAGGGCATACTTCTGGCTTTACCGTACCATGCTAGAAAACATAAGTCAAAAAAACTCCTCCCGGCTGTGGATAATTAATGGTCTTAATCATAGCTTCATAAGGTATCTCTTGTATTATTTATAATTCATGCTATAAATCAAATTAACTTAATTGGAGTCTGGAATGAATTTACGCACAGTATTCAATAGTTTTGCCGGCGGTGTCTTACTTACTGCATTGGTGTTTTCTACGACTCAGGTCTCGGCAGCTGCATTGCCGTCCCTTGATGGTATTAAACAGCAGATTGTTAAATTATCTGACCGCATAGATAATCTACAGGCACAGATAACTAATATCCAGCTTATTACTGGTCCTACCGGTCCACAAGGTCCAGAAGGCCCTCAGGGTCCTCAAGGAGAGCAAGGCCCTCAGGGTGCCCCGGGGGCTGATGGCCAAGTTGGAGCAACAGGGCCACAGGGTCCTGCTGGCCAGGGGCTTGATAGCAGTAAAATGTACGGCGTTTGGACGACGCAGAGCGTCCAACCGGGCAGTTGGACTGTCAGCGCATCTTGCCGAGATGCAAATGACCCAGTCATCACGACTGGATACCAAGTATTCCCCGGTGTTACTGTAGACGGCTCTGATGTTAATACCACAAGTTCTCCTAATCAAGCGTTTATTAACGTTACAAACTCAACAGACACGAACCGCACCGTTGTCGTGATTGCTCGCTGCCTAGCAGTAGAATAGTCATCCCACACATACGATACCGCTGTCTTTGAGCGGTATCTTTATATTTTCAAATTGTTTAGACCGCGTTTTATAGTGAGTTAATTAATGTTTGCTTTATAAACTACTCAGAGCAATGAAGCCGACTCTGTGCACGGTTCGGATGGCCCCAGTGTGTATATCGCCCAACTCTTCACCCAACTGCTGTCTGATAATGCTGATGTTTTCACGTATCGAATCCCTCAGGTTCTCATCTGCCCCTGGGCTTAAGTCTGAGTACCCGTATAGTTCCTGTATGATTTGGGGGTAACTCACTGCCTCGTCACTATGAGTTGCGAGATGTTTCACTAGTGCAAACTGCTGCTGCCTAAGCCTTGTTGTGACGTAGTCAACCGTTATCTGGTTAATGCGAGGCCCAAGCACAATCCTTCGATCAGCTAAATATATTGGTTCAACATGAGGACCACGGTTTTTGTTGTGGTATAAATCT
>Ga0172379_10002134_pt1 | contig 36247 bp, 43 predicted proteins | sample GrowelOW334metaG_FD_119756 | JGI IMG/M metagenome (GOLD analysis project Ga0172379, IMG submission 119756) | Groundwater microbial communities from an aquifer near a municipal landfill in Southern Ontario, Canada - Groundwater well OW334 metaG | ecosystem: Environmental > Aquatic > Deep... | reverse complement strand
TCGTTCTTAAAACCCAAAGGGTATATTTAACAAATTAAACAGCGGGAAATTCGAAAGGAAGTCCCGCTTTTTATTTAAGTAAAATGCTTTATATAAGCCAAAAGATAGTATATTGACAAAATAGACTAGGTATCTTTTAATATTAAATATCTCTTGACAAGAATTAAATCATATGCTACACTAGCATGAAGTTCTTAAAAATTTAAATGTTAACATTTTCCAGTAACAATTTTAAAAGGAGTTAGAAAATGCCGAATATTACACTAATTGAGCTGTCAGTGGGCTTACTTTGTATTTTCAGAGGAAGCGTATTGGGAATGAGAACCTCTTTTGTTTCCGGGCAAAAGCAGGGAGCATTTCTCGAGGATTTTCCAACAATGTTTTTCCTTGTTGTATTGGTAGTCGGACTTATATTATTTACTGGAGCCATTCAGGAGCTCGAAATAAATAATGTATGGAAGGATTTTGCACGGGAAGTAGATCTTACGAAAGTTCCGGTAAAAGGAAAAAGTATCTCTAGCGCAAAAATATTAATAACATATGAGGATGGAAGTTTAAGTTCAGTAAAACTTGCAAAGGGAACTGCTGGAGAATAATTTTCGGAAAACATAGAGGCTGGGCGCAAAATATTGCACTAGCCTTTTTTAATTTTCGGAATTTTTAAATAATTTTTCTTTTTTGTTGCTGTTTGTTTGACTCGGATATGAAATAATAAAAAAACCTCACCAATCTTGATGAGGTTTTCTTTATTGCGAGGAAAAAAATAAATTTTTTATATCAAAAACTTTTTCTTGTTTTCGGAAAGATTGGTAAAATCATCCGCGGCTTCAATCAGTTTGGCGCTGGTAGATTCTTCAAAAGCAATTACTTCCACACGGCTGCCGGTAGTATTTTGAATATATTGCACGAGGGGAATATAATCTCCATCCCCGGAAATAAGAACCACAACATCCAAGCTCTTGGATAATTTTATTGCGTCAACTGCAATGCCGACATCCCAATCTCCTTTTTTTGCTCCGCCGGGAAAAATTTGCAGATCTTTGGTTTTTACTTCAAATCCTTGTTTTCCAAGAGCGTCAAAGAATTTTTCTTCTTGTCCCTCGATAGTTTTAATTCCATAGGCAATCGCGCGGATTAGTTTTCTTCCGGAGGCGGCTTCTTCCAAAACTTTTTTGAAATTAACTTTTTTTCCGTGAAGCACGCGCGCGCTGTAATATAAATTTTGAATGTCCACGAGAACGCCGACTCTTTGTTCAATAAATCTTGCCATGTTTTTCTCTACGAACTACGAATAGATACGAATATACGAATAAAATAATTAGTTCTTATTTGCTTCTTAATTCGTTTTAAATTCGCGAGTTATTTTATTATTTTAGCCCTAATTTTTTAGATAATTTTTTAAATTCTTTTTCGTTGGTTTTTTCCAGATACGCCATCAGTTTTCTTCTTTTGGCAACCATTTTGAGAAGGCCTCGGCGAGAATGAAAATCCTTCTTGTTTTTTTGGAGATGTTTTGTGAGTTGCTTGATTCTTTCTGAGAAAAGCGCGATCTGGTATTCCGGAGAACCAGTGTCCTTTTCGTGTCTTTTTACTTCCTTGGTGACTTTCGTTTTTTGCTTGTTCGTGAGCATAGTGTTTTCGGCTGAACAGTCGTTGGGTTTGTCCCGCAACCAATGTCCGCTACGAAGGTTATTAATTAACTTTATCAGATTAGCAGAATAAGCTTGGTTTGGCAAGTTTTTTTGTCTTCCACTTTCTTTGTCAGCAAAGAAAGTGGAAAGAAAGAAACTGTCCGCAAGACTCACTAAACGGAAAATTTCGCTTCACGAGCTAAAATTTCAGTCTCCGCTACGCTGCAAATTCAAAATTTTTTAACGCTCGTTCGTTCAATTTTTATTTCCGTTTAGTTCGTAATGCGGAAACCGGGGAAATTTAGAAGATTGACATTTATCTCAAGATATGCTATATTTGTCAGTTGTTTAAATAAGGTCTATTTAAGCTAGTTTTTTGAAAATTATACACTAAAAACACTTTTCAATTGCGGAGGATACAATGAAAAAGCTGACAGCTTTTATAACTGCGTCTCTTATGGTGATCTTTGCTGTCAGATATTGCTATCTGATAGTAGGGGGAGAAATTCGCCCAGTTTTTGCAACTTGGATTTTATTTGCATTAGCAACAACAATTGGAATATGGACATACCTACGTTCGGCGGATTCAAAGAAAGATCTTATAACAAATATCGCCAATACTACGGATGTATTTGTAACTTGGTCGATTCTAATTTTTCTATTACTCTTTGGGAAAAAAGTTAGATATGACTTCAGTACTTTCGAGGTCATATGTATTCTTGGAGTCATTGCAATTTTGATTTACTGGAAAGTAAGTCAAAGGGCGAATATGGCTAATATCGCCGTCAATGTAATTTTGGCGATTGGATATTTGCCAACAATAGCCTATTTGTGGAGATCTACTACAAATACAGAATCATTCTTTGCTTGGATTGTTGTTCTGGTTTCCAGTCTCATAGCGCTTTATAATCCAATTAGGGAAAGAAACTGGCTTGCTTTACTGTATGCATCGCGAGCAGTAGTTTCAATAATTATCATAATTAGTCTCATGATACGTATTGAATTTTTTAGATAGTAAATAAAAATAATGCCATTTAACCAAAAAGGAGGAATTATTATGGCGAAAGAGTTTGGATTGAAAGAATTTTTTGAAGAAGTAATGAGAATTTTAAGTAATTCCGGGTTTACTTTTTCATACAATGAAAGAATTGGAGATGATAATCAGTCAGTAGAAATAGGAATGGCTGGAAGGGACAGGATAAGTAAGTGAGGAACAATGGGGTTTAATGCAAGAGAATTTTATTGCGAAGGAGGAGTATCTTATCTCAGAGAAGACTTGCAGATGTTGCTTAAAAAGCGCATTACATATTCAACGCGCGGATTGTTAGGACTGAAGATTGATAAAAATCACGCGCCCAGAGTTGCTACAGAGATATTGAAATTACTTAACGGATAAAAAACAAAAAAACGGCCGGGTTCTAATGAATTTAGTCAGTAAATTATTTTTTTGAAAGGAGAAAAAATGAAAAAATTATTTAGTATTTTTGTGTTTCTGTTTGTAGTATCGTTTGCTACGGTTTATGCAGAAGAAGCAAAATGTCCCGAGAGCGTTAATGTTCCAAAATTCTCCGATGTTTATTTTCACTTTCGAGTGCAGGGTAATTTTGGTTATGAAAATGCGCCGGTAGAACTTTTTGGAGGAAAGCCAACATGGATGTCAAGGCGAGCAGGATTATTAGGAATTGAAACAGATTGGAGTGGTGGAGAAATAATTAAAATTCCAAAAGGTTCCTTTAATTACACTTATATTCTTGTGGAAGCAAGAAGTATTCAAAATCCCAGAAAACTTATCTGGAGTTTTAAGTGGGGAAAGGATAAAACCGGACGAGATAAGTGAAAAAATTATAAAAGAAAAAGCCAGTTTCGATAAAATCGGGACTGGCTTTTTAAATTTTCTGAAAATAATTTTTACCCCCACACCAAATAATTTATATATAAATTAATATAAGTGAATGGAGTGAAGTGTAAAAATAAAAAATATAAAACCTCTAATTATCTTTTGGTGTGGGGGTTTACAATATCGCGGCGGCGGAAATTTTGTCTCCCGGTTGCGGTTTCATAATTCTCACTCCTTGCGTAGCTCGGCCGAGAACGGAAACGCTTTTCAATGGAATGCGGATAATTTGTCCTTTTTCTGAAGTGATCAAGAGATCGCCTTCAATATCATCAACATTCACAATATCAGCGCCAACTAATTTTCCTGTTTTGGAAGTGACCTTGGCGGTTTTTATTCCGGATCCTCCGCGATTTTGAATTTTGTACGCTTTGAGATCGGTTCTTTTTCCATAACCATTTTCTGACATAATCAGCAGTTGATTTCCTTTTTGTCCTTTGAAAACGGCTTCCATCCCGACAACTTTGTCTGCAGGTTTTAATTTTATACCACGCACTCCAGAAGCATTTCTTCCCATGGAACGGACATCAGTTTCTTTGAAATGGATAGCTTGTCCGGCGGAAGTGGTGATAATAATTTCGTCCGTTCCGGTGGTGGCTTTGACCCAGCGCAAATAATCATCTTTATCTAATTTAATCGCGATGAGTCCGCTACGTCTCACATTTTCAAATTCTTCAATCTTGCATTTTTTCACCACGCCTTTTTCAGTGGTCATTAATAAAAATTTGAAATTGTCATCTTTGTTGAATGCGATGGTAGCTGTAATTTTTTCTTCAGGACCCAGTTGCAAAAAGTTCGCAATGGATTGTCCTTTGGCAGTGCGGGAAGATTCCGGAATTTCATAGGCTTTGGTTTGGAAAACTTTTCCGGTGTTGGTGAAAAACATAATATTGTCGTGAGTCATCACACTAGTCACTTGTTCAATGGCATCGCCTTCTTTGGTTGTGGCGCCAATCACACCTTTGCCTCCTCGATGTTGAACTTTATACACAATCGGATTCATTCTCTTGATATATCCATCATGAGAAATAGTAATGATGGCTTCTTCATTTGGAATTAAATCTTCTTGTTTGAATTCTCCGATGCCAGATTTTATCACCTTAGTTTTTCTTTCGTCGTTATATTTTTCCTTGATTTCATCCAATTCTTTTCGAACTACTCCCAATATTTTTTTTGGGCTGGCCAACAGGGCTTCCATCTCGGCAATAAATAATTTCTTTTCTTTTAATTCGTCGTCGATTTTTTTTCTTTCCAATCCCGCCAAGGTTTGCAATCTCATTTCCAAAATGGCAGTCGTTTGCAAATCAGACAACTTGAATTTTGTCATCAAGTTTTTGTGCGCGATTTCTTTCGTGGCGGATTTTCGAATAGTGTCGATGACAGCGTCAATTCTGTCCAATGCTTTTTGCAATCCTTCCAAAATATGCGCGCGGTCTTTGGCTTTTCCCAATTCAAATTTAGTTCTGCGGGTAATAACAATTTTTCGGTGATCAATAAAATGCTCCAGAATAGATTTCAAATTTAAAATTGTCGGTTCAATTCCATTTACCAGTGCTAGCATATTCACTCCGAAATTTTTCTGAAGATCGGTCATGGAATAAAGTTTGTTCAAAACTTTTTGTGGATAAGCATCTTTTTTCAAATCAATCACAATGCGCACTTCATCTTTGGCGGATTCATCTCGAAGATCTCGGATGCCTTGAACTTTTCCTTCTTTGACTAAATCGGCAATTTTGGTGATAAGGGCGGATTTATTGGTAGCATAAGTTATTTCAGTAACAATAATTTGGAATGATCCGGTTTTACTTTCCACTACTTCAGTCTTGGCGCGGGTAATAATGCGGCCCTTTCCCAATGAGTAAGCCTCTTTGATGTCTTTGGAGTTATAAATTATACCTCCAGTTGGAAAATCTGGTCCTTGGATAAATTTCATCAGGTCATCAATAGTTGCATCAGGATTATCAATGAGATGGTTGATGCCGTCAATCAATTCGCCTAAATTGTGAGGAGGAATATTGGTAGCCATTCCGACTGCAATACCCATAGTGCCATTAAGAAGAAGTTGTGGTAGGCGTGCAGGCAAAACAACCGGTTCTTTGTGGACGCCATCAAAATTAGGCACAAAATCAACCGTGTCTTTTTCAATATCCAAAAGCATTTCTTCGGCAATGGGCCTTAATTTGGCTTCGGTATAACGATAAGCCGCCGCTCCGTCGCCATCCATTGATCCGAAGTTTCCTTGCCCCCAAACTAAAGGATAACGGAGAGAAAAATATTGAGCCATACGCACCATTGAATCATAAACCGCTGTATCGCCGTGCGGATGGTATTTTCCCAGCACTTCTCCGACCACGGTCGCTGATTTTCGGAATTTGGCGCTTGGTTTGAGTCCTGAATCCCACATTGAATAAAGAATTCTTCGGTGAACCGGTTTCAATCCATCGCGCACATCAGGAAGAGCGCGAGAGACGATAACGCTCATCGCATAATCCAAATATGATTGCTGGACTTCTTCGGTTATTTCGCGGGGACGAATGTTTTTTTCATTGATCTGTTCCATAATTTTGTACTACGAGAAAAGTTATTTGGTTAAATCGTTATTAGAACTATCCGCAGCTTGTTTTCCTGTAGTTGCTGCGTTAGTATCGTCAGTAGTTTGATTGCTAGATAAATTAGTAAGAGCATTTTGTAGTGGAGGAATGGAGTTGTTTAATTTTTGCATTTGATCTGAAATATTGGGTAATTCTGGTAAAACACTTTTTTTTTGTTGAACTGATGTGATGCTTTCTGTCATGGAAAATATCCAAATAATTACAATAAAAAGCATACAAATTAGAACAGCAATCCAAACATATCTTCTGCGGATTTCATCCGGCTTTTTTCTGATTTCTTCTAATTTTTTATTAATATTCATAAATAAAAGCTTCTTTATTCTATACTCATAAGGATTGTTTCCATAGATTTCCCCTCTAATTCTTTTTTCTTTAAAGATAATTTAGAAACTTGATTAGAGGGACAATTTCCAATTTCAGAGCAGAATTTTTTTTCATCGCTGATGTCCGCGGTTGTTCCTTTAACTTTATAGTGCATAGGAATAATTATGGATGGTTCAATCTTTCTGGCTATTTCTACCGCTTTTGCGCCATCAATCGTGTATTTTCCGCCAACAGGAATAAGCAAAATGTCAATTTCCCCCAAATCTTCAATTTGCTTCGGAGAAAGATCGGCGCCAATGTCTCCCATATGGCAAATGGTTAAATCCTCTGTTTTGAAAACAAAAATGGTGTTGTGTCCTCGAAGTGTACCTTCCTTGTCATCGTGGAAAGAATCCAAACCAATAACATTGATGCCTTTTACCGAATATTCTCCCGGAGTATTAATTATTACCGGATCGCCTTTTAGAGCCGAAACATTGGAATGATCGGCATGTGAGTGGGTGACGAAAATAATATCAGCTTGTCCTTGAGGCGGTCTAAGTCCGATGGATTTGTCAAAAGGATCGATAAAAAAAACTATATCTTCCGTGGCTCTTCCGGCCGGCTTGGTAGTTATTTTGAAACAAGAATGGCCATAATATTGGATATTCATAGGAAAATATAAAAATTATTAATGATTGACAAAAGAATATTATCATATAAAAACGAGCATGTCGAGGCCAAAAATTTAATTTTTGACAGCGAGGCTAAAAAGTAGTATAATTAAATTGTTAAATGGACTTTTAATCATTTTAATTTCTTTTATTCTTTTCATGCGGAAAGGAATAAAACAAAAACAAAAACATGAGCATGCAATCAGGGGTAGGATTTAGTTCTAATTCCAATGCGAAAGTGGCAGGAAGCGAGGCTTGTCAGAAAGCTGTAAGTAAAGTGGAAAAACCCAGTTTGGTAATTGCTTTTTCTTCAGTTGGCTATAATCAACCTGAATTGTTGGCTGGTATCAGGGAAATATCCAAAGAAACCCCGCTTATTGGTTGTAGCGATGCGGGAGAAATTACCGGAGAAGGTCCAAATAAGGGTGGAGTAGCTGTTATGGTTTTAGGCTCAGATTCAGTGACTTTTACGATTGGACAAGGAGGAAAAATTGCAGATGGCGCTCGAGAAGCCGGAACCGCGCTAGCCAACGATATTATTAGTCGAACCAAGGATAAAATAAAATGTTTTATCATGTTAACTGACGTATTGACCGGCAATGGATCAGATATTGTCAGGGGAATTCAGGATGTATCCGGAAAAAACGCCTTAATTTTCGGTGGCGCAGCCGGAGACGATTTTAACTTTAAGGAGACTTTTGTATATTATAATGATGCCGTAATATCATCTTCCATTGTGGGTGTAGGTATTTCTGGCGATTTTTCTCTGGGCATGGGAGTTCGTCACGGATGGGTGCCGGTGGGGATGCCAAAAAAAGTAACTAAATCTCATGGAGCGGTGGTTGAAGAAATTGACGGAAAACCGGCCATCAGCATTTATGAAGAATATTTCGGAGCTAAAGCTGAGGATCTTCGAAAAGAACCATTGGCGAACTTAGCTATCACTTATCCTCTGGGAATAACCACTGAATTTGCTAACGAGTTGCTAATTAGAGACCCAATTACAGTGGATGAAAAAGGTGCTATAACTTGCGCAGCAGAAATACCGGAAAATTCCGAAGTAAGATTGATGATTGGAAGTCGCGAGGAGGCAATTGCGGCCGCAAAATTTTCAGCCGGGAAGGCCATAGAGCAGTTACAAGGGAAAAAACCGCAGGCGATAATCATTTTTAATTGTATTGCACGCAGTAAATTGCTTGGGAGCCATGCTAAAGATGAAATTGATGCCATCCAGTCAGTTATGGGCACTGATGTTCCTTTGATTGGCTTTTATACTTATGGGGAACAAGCACCAATTGCCGGCAGTCTTGATTTGGCATTTTCTTGTTTTCATAATGAAACCGCTGTTATTTTGGCTTTAGGATAGCCGATATTCCCAAATTTATTTTCTAACAAGTTTTGCATAAATAAATTATGAAGAGAATGATTTTTAATCTGATGCTTGTTGTAGCAATCTGTGTTTTGTATGTGCTGCATTTTATGCATGCTGCAATTATGGAAAGCATGGTTTATAGCACCATTCTATTGTTTATTATTATTATTTCTCTTGTGCAACTCTACAGAGATGAGAAACAAATACGAGGGGCGGCTTTAAAACAAAAAAAAGAATTTATTGAAGCGGATCAATCGACAAAGTTACTCATTAGAAGAGACTTAGATTTAAGAGCGGCTAATCAAAAACTGGATCAAAAAATGGTAGAAGTGGAAAATTCCGAAAGATCATTGCTAGTGGCTTATCATAAGATTGAATCAGAAAAAGAAAAGACATTAGCCATTGTTTCCAGCCTTACTGATCCAATAATCGTTTTGGATAATGAAAATAAAATTTCCCTTTTTAATTCAGCAGCGCAAAAAACTTTAGGTTTGCGTTTTTCTGATTTTGGCAGCAAAGTGGAAAATAAGAATAATTTTGAATTGGGAAATTTTAAGGGAATAATCAGAAGGGACTTTATTTTCAGGAAAGTCGTTAATCAGGAAGATCCTGAAAAAAATAGCGAAGAAGCGAGTCTGGTAAATGAAAATCAAAATCTGGTTTTCAAAGTAATGACGGAAAAAATATTCGGCAAAGACAAGGAATACCTGGGAACAATGAAAATTTTCTATGATTTGACTCGTGAAAAGATGATTGATAAAATGAAGTCGGAATTTATTTCTATTGCCGCGCATCAGCTTAGAACTCCACTGTCTGCGATTAAATGGGTAATTCAAATGGCGTTGGATGAAGATGTTGGAAAATTAAACAAAGAACAAAAGGAGCTTCTAACTAAAGGTTTTCAAAGTAACGAGCGGATGATTACTTTAGTCAATGACTTGCTGGATGTGTCAAGAATTGAAGATGGGCGATATGAATATTCCCTAAAAGAAGGAAATTTTGAAGATGTTATCGAAGTTGTTATTGAAAATATAGAAAAATTAATTGCGAAGCATCATATCAAATTCGTTCTTGAAAAACCGGAGAAGTTTCCGAATGTTGTTATGGATAAAGAAAGAATAATATTAGCATTTCAAAATTTAGTAGATAATGCCATCAAATATACTCCGGAATATGGGAGCGTCGAGGTAAAAATTGTGGAAGAAAAAGGCTATTTGAAGGTTGCCGTTAAGGACAATGGAGTGGGCATACCTAAGGGTGATCAAGCAAAGCTTTTTTCAAAATTTTTTCGTGCTTCCAATGTTGTCAGGATGGAAACAGAAGGTACAGGACTGGGTCTGTTTATTTCCAAAAATATTGTTGAACAGCACGGTGGGAAGATAAACATGAAAAGCGAAGAAGGTCACGGAACAGAAATTATATTTACAATACCAATAAAAATTAAATAATATTTAAAAAAATGAGTAATGAAAAAATTTTAATTATTGAAGACGAAAAAATTTTAGCGGATGTTTTGGAAGCTAAACTTAAGAAAGAAGGCTATCAAGTTGAAGTTGCCTATGACGGAGAATTGGGGTACGAAAAAATCATCAACTGGACTCCGAACCTGATTCTGTTGGATATTGTGATGCCAAAAATGAACGGATACGAAGTCTTGGAAAAAATGAATAGGGAGGGCAAAAAAATTCCGGTAATTATCATTTCTAATTCAGGTCAGCCGGTAGAAATTGAAAAAACCACTAAATTGGGCGCGGTAGATCATTTGATAAAAACCCAATTTGATACCGGCGAAGTTATTGTAAAAATCAGAAATTATTTGTCCGGAACGAAACCGGATAGCGCTGTAAAATATATAGCCAAAGAAGAAACTCAAAAAACCGGCGAAGGAAAATATAAGATTATGCTTGTGGAGGATGATAATTTTTTGAGAAGCATATGTAGTCAAAAACTTAGGAAAGAAGGGTTTGATGTTATTGAGGCAATGGATGGAGTGCAAGCCTTAAAAGAAATGGAAAAAATAAATCCGGATGTAATTTTGCTTGACTTGGTTATGCCCAGCATGGATGGATTTGAGGTTTTGACTAAAATAAGAAACCATCAAGACAAGAAGATAGCGGTTACTCCGGTTATTATACTTTCAAATTTGGGACAAGACGAAGAAATCAAAAAAGCATTGAGTCTTGGGGCGAATATGTTTTTGGTTAAAGCTAACTTTACTACCGGGGAAATTGTCAAAAAGGTGCGTAAACTTTTAGGAATGGATTAATTTGCTCCGCCCTTGCCAAAAAAAACGTTATAGATTATAATGGGTTTACATTAATTATTAAGAAAATTAAATAAAAAAAGGATGTTTTAATCCTGATTAATTTCTTGGTAATTCCTATTTAAATTTAAAATAGGTTTTTTGTTTTTACGCGCTAATTATTAAAAGAAGGCAGGCGTAACCTTCGAAATTATTTAAATCAAATGGCTAATATTTTAGACAAATTGGCGGAAGAAGTGGACAAAATCGACCCAAATAAAAAGGATGAGTCCGCAAGGAAAAAAAGTGACAATGAAGAAAAAGCAAATATTGCAAGTTCTGCAATGGGCGCTATTCTGGATCAAAATCCTATAATTATACCGCAAGTAGGAGATGTTTTGGAGGGAATCATCATTGACATTTCTTCCAACGCTCTTTTACTTGATCTGGGACCGCTGGGAACCGGAGTGGTTATCGGCAAGGAAATAAAAGACGGTTTGAAGGCGACCAGTAAATTAAAAAAGGGAGATCTGCTACATGCTACTTTAGTCAATTTAGAAAATGAGGATGGATACATCGAACTTTCAATCCGAGAAGCTTCCTATGAAAAAGCTTGGGCTGATTTGGAATCAAAAAGAGACACTCAAGAAATTGTTGGAACTAAAATTTTAGATGCCAATCGGGGCGGTTTAATGGTGGAAGTGAATGGTATTTCAGGATTTTTGCCTGTTTCTCAGCTTTCCAGTGATCATTATCCGCGCGTTGAAGATGGGGACAAAAACAAGATTTTGGAAATTCTCAAAAGATTGACTGGGCAAGAAATTCGGGTAAAAATTTTAGATGTGGATCGCGAAGCGGAAAAATTAATTGTCAGTGAAAAAGCTGCTTATAGCGACAAAGAAAGAGAAGTCATTTCTCAGTTAAAAGTAGGCGATGTGATTCATGGAGAAATCAGCGGAGTGGTGGATTTTGGAGCTTTTGTTAAATTTTTGCCTGTGGCAAAAAAAGATTCCAATAATGACAGTGATAAACTGGAAGGATTGGTCCATATTTCAGAACTAGCTTGGCAACTGATTGATAACCCAAGGGAAGTGGTTAAAAAAGGCGACCGAGTGGAAGCTAAAATCATAGAACTGGATGATACTCGCATTTCTCTTTCCATCAAGGCTTTGAAGAATGATCCTTGGTCAGAAATAGAAAATAAATATAAAGCAGGAGACATTGTTGATGGAAAAGTGGATAAAATAAATCCTTTTGGCGCCTTCGTTTATTTGGATGAAAATATTCACGGCTTGGCTCACATCAGCGAACTCAGAGAAATTTTCCCTGACAAAAAAATTGAAGAAATATTGGAACCGGGAAAATCTTACAAATGGAAAATAACTTCCATCGAGCCAAAAGAACACCGGATGGGGCTGGTTTTTGTGAAAGATGAGGAAGAAACAGTTAAAAAAGGAAAAAAACCCAAAAAAGAAGTGGAAGAAGAAACTAAGGAAAACTAAGGAAAATTCAGTAAGTGTTGCAAGCATAAATCCCAGAAGGGATTTTTTGCTTGTTAAAGTCAAATTTGTATAAGTTTGCCTTAATTATGTTTATTATGGTTTAATTGTTTTATAACACATTAAACGAATAAAAGAAAATATGAAAAAATCAAACATTTTTATTATTTATGGACCGTCTGGATCTGGACAGGATTCTATTATTGAGGGTCTTGGAGGGATTATTCCAATTGAAAGGGTAATAACTACTACCTCGCGTTCTATGCGTCCATGTGAATCTTCGGGCAAACCCTACTATTTCATAACGATGAAAGATTTTAAAAAAAGAATCGATGCTGGGGAATTTATTGAATATGCTGAACAATATAACGGGAATTTATATGGCGTAACTAAGGAAGAGGTTGAGAGAGTAGGTAACTCGGGAAAAACAGGGATTTGGAAGGTTGATTTTCAAGGAGCTACTACCATTAAAAAACTTTTTCCAGAAACTAAATCGATTTTTATCACAGTCTCAGATCTCAAAATTTTAGAAAATAGGATCCGTCGCCGAGATAATGAGGGCGAGGAATATATACAGGAAAGGATGAAATATACCAAAGAATGGATTGACCGCACTGGTGCTTATGATTATAAGATTTTCAATGAAGAAGGAAAACTAGATGAAGCAATTAAAAAAGTTGCGGAAATTATTAAGCAGCATACATAAATATTTGTGGATTGACTTTTGCCTAAAATAGGCGTAAAATAGCTTGATGAATAAAAACTTAATCAAGACAATTCAAAATACTATCTTTCAAAATAGTCTATTGGAAAAAAATTCCAAGATTGTGATTGGAGTTTCGGGCGGACCGGATTCAGTTTGTCTTTTGGATATTCTTTATAATTTACAAAAGAAATATTTTTTAGAGTTAATTATTGCTCATGTGAATTATGGATTACGCGGAAAAGATTCAGAGGAAGACGAAAAATTTGTCAGAAATTTGGCGAAAAAATATGATCTGAAAATCGCCGTATTAAAGCCAAAAATTAAGGCTAAAAGTAATCTCGAAGACAATTTAAGAAATATCCGTTATAATTTTTTCGAAAAAATCAGAAAGCAAAATGCTTTTGATCATATCGCTGTGGCGCATAATCTCAATGATCAAGCGGAAACTTTTTTGATGAGATTTATTCGCGGTTCCGGTTTGTCCGGATTAGCTGGAATGAAATTCCAAAATGGAAAAATTATTCGCCCTCTTCTTGGAACTACGCGAAAAGAAATTTTGGAATATCTCAAAAAAAATAATCAGGCTTATCGAACCGACAAGACTAACGCTGAGAACTTATTTTTGCGCAATAAAATCAGAAATAAATTAATCCCATATTTGGAAAAAGAATTTAATCCAAATATCGCCGAAACTTTATTTGACGCCGCCGAATCTATCGGAGAAGACTATGATTTTATTTTTTCTTCCATTGATAGTTATAAAACTAAAAAAATATTGAGTGTTTCGGAAATCATGAAATTACATTCATCAATCCAGAGGGCATTGCTTCGCCAGACGATCGCGAAAACAAAAAAAGATCTGAAAAATATCGAGAGCACCCATATCAAAGAGATTTTAAAAATCATCCATAGCACAAAAAATAGGAGACAAACAGTATCATTTGGGGGGTTGAAAATTAAGCGCCACAATGATAGACTAACAATATCTTTAAATCATTAAATAATAAAATTATGGATAAATTAATTAAAAATATTTCTGTTGTAATACTTATTTTTCTGCTTATTTCAGGGCTTTTTATTCTCTATAGCTCTCCCCAAAAAAAGCCGGTAGCGATAAATTTAAGCGAATTAATAACTCAAATCAATGCCGGAAAGGTTAAAAAAATCGTAGTGGATGCAAATAATTTGCAAATAGATCTTCTGGACGGAACATCGGAAACAAGCACCAAGGAATCGGAAGGCTCTTTGACAGAGTCTTTGAATAATTATGGAGTTGATAAAGGAAAACTACAAGATATACAAATAGATGTTAAGCAAGCATCGCCTGCTACATTATGGATGGGGGCTATTTTACCTTTTCTTCTGCCATTCATTCTCATTGGAGCTTTTATCTGGTTTATGATGCGCCAAGCGCAACGAGGCAATTCCCAGGCTCTTTCTTTCGGTCTAAGCCGGGCGAGAATGATTGATCCAAAAGACAAGAAAAGAAAAATAACTTTCGGGGACGTAGCTGGAGCCAAAGAAGCCAAAGAAGAACTTCAAGAAATTGTAGAATTTCTGAAACACCCGAGAAAATTTTTGAATATGGGCGCAAAAATTCCTAAAGGCGTATTATTGCTTGGTCCTCCCGGAACCGGAAAAACTTTGATGGCAAAGGCAGTTTCTGGTGAAGCCGAAGTGCCATTTTTCAATATCAGTGGATCGGAATTTGTGGAAATGTTCGTGGGAGTGGGAGCCTCTCGCGTTAGAGATCTTTTCAAACAAGCCAAGAGAAGCGCTCCCGCTATTGTTTTTATCGATGAAATTGATGCAGTGGGTCGGCATCGAGGAGCTGGTTTGGGTGGAGGGCATGACGAACGTGAACAGACACTCAATCAAATCTTAGTAGAAATGGATGGATTTGAAACTGAGACCAATGTTATTGTAATAGCGGCCACTAATCGTCCAGATGTTTTAGATCCGGCGTTGCTTCGTCCCGGAAGATTCGATAGGCGGGTTATCCTGGATTTGCCTGATATTAGTGAGCGGGAGGAAATATTACGCATTCATGTTAAAGATAAGCCTTTGAGAAAAGAAATAAATTTAAAAACTATTGCAGAACGCACTTCCGGATTTTCTGGCGCTGATCTGGCTAACTTGGTCAATGAAGCGGCTATTTTGGCAGCTCGGAGAGAAAAGAAAATAATTGGAATGGAGGAATTAACCGAATCGATCGAAAAAGTAATTCTTGGTCCCGAAAGAAGAAGCAAAGTTATTAATTCCGCGGAAAAGAAAATTATTGCCTATCATGAGGCCGGGCATGCTTTAATAGCCACAATTCTTCCCAATGCGGATCCGGTTCAAAAAGTTTCTATTGTTTCTCGAGGTCATGCTGGCGGATATACACTGGCTGTTCCAACCGAGGATAGAAATCTGCACTCCAAAGCCTATTTTTTGGACGAATTAGCCACTTTGTTGGGCGGGTATGTGAGCGAAAGAATTATTTTCAACGAAGTGACCACAGGAGCTTCAAATGATTTGGAAAGAGCAACTCAAATGGCGCGTAGATTAGTAACACGCTATGGAATGAGTAATCTGGGGCCGAGAACCTTCGGAAAAAAAGATGAACTTATTTTTCTCGGACGGGAAATAAATGAAGAAAAAGATTATTCCGAAAATACTGCTCAAGAAATCGATCGGGAAGTCTCACGTTTTATCATTGAAGCTTCCAAAACTGCTGAAGAAATAATAAAAAGTAAAAAAGAAATTTTGGAAAAAATTTCTGCCACTCTTCTGGAAAAAGAAACAATAGAAAGAGAAGAATTTAATGAAATTGTAGGAATAAAAAAAGTAGTGGAAGAAACGGAAATAAAAAAAGCGTAAGGCAATGAAATTTTTTCTTCCAGAAAATGGGTGATGCTATGGAAAAAGTAAACTATCCTGAAATTTTTAAAAAAGCTTGGAAAATTACTTGGGAAAATAAATATCTCTGGTGGTTCGGTTTGCTTTTATCTCTCGGAGTCGGGAGCATGGGATTCAGGTTTCCGCTTGGCGGAAATCTCTCTTCAAAAAATCAGTGGAGCGGGCAAAGGACAGAGATTGTTTTTGTAAATTTTTTTCGGGAGCAAATAGTATGGGCAATTTTTGGAATAGCAGTTGCGATATCACTCATCATTATTTTGGTAATCTTAGCAAATATCTCCCGTTTCGGATTGATTAAAGCCATTTATTCTCTAGAAAAAAATAAGCCCTATAATTTCAAAATTGGATTTCAGCAAGGAAAAAAATATTGCTTGAAAATTATCGGGATAAGTGTTTTGCTGAATATTTTGCTATTTTTTTTGGTAGCAATTATTTTTGTTCCTATTATTTTTCTTTTCTATCTCAAGGCTCTTTGGTTGGGAGTAGCAGCGATTTTATTTGGAATAATGCTTGTTATACCACTAATAATCCTTAAAATTTTTATGCAGGAATATGCCTATATCTATGCGGTGCTTTCAGATGTAAGAATTTATATAGCCATAGAAAATGCTTATAAACTTTTTCGGAAGAATTTTCTATCTAGCATAGTTATGATGCTATTATTTATTCCAGTAAATCTGATCATACTCTTTGTAATCATGGCAGTCCTTATGATCATTGGAATTATTTTTATAGTTTTAGGAATGATTTTATATTTATTACTAGGTAATACGGGGGCTATAGTTGCCCTAGTTGCTGGAGTGGTTATTTTTTTCTTGGCCGTTCTTTTGGCTGGATCATTATACCAAGTTTTTCGGCAATCAGTTTGGGTGTTGTTTTTTATGGAAATTGCATCCGGAAAAACTAAGGATATTGTGGACGAGAAAGTGGCAGAAGCAGGACCAATCTCAGAAAAAATTACCAGCATTGGAGAAGCAATTTAGGAAAAAGGGCAATTAGCTCAGTCGGCTAGAGCGTTTCCTCGACAAGGAAGAGGTCACTGGTTCGAGTCCAGTATTGCCCACAAAAGAAGACGTTTAATAGCGTCCTTTTTATTAATCGCAGAATAACTTTAAAATTTAAGATTAAACCGAGATTTTGGATTGCTGTTAGAACTTTTATTGTTGGAAGCGTTTGCGTTTTGTGATTTTGTGCTCGAACTCGATTTAATTTGTGCTGAAATATTTCCGACACCTTGAGTCAATGTTTGCATCGCCATCCGACTGACCAAAGAAGTGATTATTTCAGGAAGACTGGTTGCGCTAGCCAGAGCTTTATTGCCTACATCCTGTGCTTGGGCTTGCATATCTTTAACTAATGATCCGGGAGTCATAACGTTATCCCCATTCATTTTTCCTAAGAATCCTTGATTGGAAACTGCTTGAGTGGCAGCGCTTGATTGCTCCTGAGAAAATGTCTTTAATTGAACATCTTTGGCCATCAGAGTCAATCCAAAATTATTGGCGGGATTAGAAACAAGCGCGGTATAGCCTCTCCAATTTCCGCTAGCAAAAACTGTGCTTGGGCCAGAAGCATATTGCTGGAGATCCATGGTTGGCGGAGCCACATTAAAGTTAGTCGCGTTTTGAGCTGATTTTTGAAGCTGTGAAGTATAATTTCCAGAGGAACTGCCTCCAGATCCGGAAACGTAATTCAAACTTGATCCCTTTCCTCGAGTAGTGGCAGAAAAAAAGTCATTTAAAGCCAGTTGCGTCTTTTGCTGAGGCTGTTTGATTAAAAAATCTTTATAATTAACTATAAACATAGCGCCTGATCCTCCTCCTCCGGAAACAGTGCCACTGATGGAAGTAACGATGGATTGAACCGCCATTTGTTTCATCGCTCCTCGCATAAATTCATCAATCATTTTCATTATTTTTTCCCTAGCCATTTGCATAATATTGGCAGCCATAGCCGCCCCCCAGTAATCAGCTTTTGCTTTTGAAACTGGCATAAATGTAAAAACAAACACCATTATAAATAGCAATAGGAAAGAGATGATTTTTCTTTTAGTTTTCATTTTCATGTGGAAAATTATAAATCGATAGGAATTTCTGCTACGCCCAATGTGCTTAGCTGTTGGCCAACTTTTGTCACTAAATCCGATCCCATAGTTAAGACATTTTGTATTTTAGAAAGATTAACCATGCTGGAAATTGGGTCTTCAGTATTGACCATTTTAGTCTCTTTTAAGCCGATAGCATAATTAGCCAGTTGCATTCCTTGCATATGGATGTCTAATAAGCTTTCAGGAACTTCCACCTCTTTTAATTGTTCAGAAATGAGCTTTCCTTTGTCGGCTAAATCGTTAAAGTAGGATGTGTCTGAAAAAGATAAGGAAGTAAGCAATGATACTTTGGAAATTATTTCATCGGAAAATGTTTGCATATCATTTGGGCTAGAAATTTTACTGGGAGAATTATTGGCCATGATATAGCTAACCGTCGTGAGATATTGAAGGGCATCTTCTTTCTCCTTGGATTTTTGTTCTTCGTCACTTAGTTTGGAGTAAGTTTGTTTCTTTATTGTTATTGTTTTAGGATCTATTGCTGGAAGATCAGCAAAAGTTACTATTTGGTTTGATGTCAGTTGACTAAGGAGATTGTCAATATCATCAATGCTGACTGGCTGGTTTTCATTAGATCGCTGATTAATTAATCCTGCTACATCAGTGGAAAGTTTATTGGTTAAGTTGGTATTTTCTGAGGTATTTTCTGGGTTGTTTGAGGCTGATTTTTCAGAAGAAGTATTATTAGCAGTGGAAGCATTTTTGGAAGCAGTAGAAGGGACAATTGCAGGTATTTTTTCCTGAATTATTTTATCCCCTGGAGCTGGCTTCATCGGGTTATATCCGCTTTTTACTTCAGCTCCATCCATATATCCATCTCCGTCAGTGTCAGCCTTAGTTGGATCGGCTCCATATATTTTTTCTTCTTCATTACTGAGTCCGTCCTGGTCGGAATCTAAAAAAATATTCTGGGTATTTTGAGAAGAATCTTGGGCAAAAACAAGAAAAGAAAAACTAGCAATCACTAATCCCAAAAAAATAAATAAAGTTTTTTGCGCGTTTTTTATTTTCATTTCTATTTGGAATTATACCATATTTAAATTAGTTGTCTAATAGACAAAAACAAAACTCCCGCCATAAAAATGGGAGAGTTTTGTTTATAAACCATGAAGATTAATAATTGCTGTTTCCTCTGTTGTTGCTATAACCTCCATTTCCGCCTCCGAAGCTACGTCTTGGTCCTCGGTCTTTCATTCTTTTCTTATTGCAGTCGTAGCAATAAAGTTTTCCATAGGTTCCGTCCTCCTTTTGAGTCGGTTCGAAAGGCAGTTGGGTAATAGCTGCTCCGCATTCGGCGCAGGTAATTCCCATAGCTGTAATATCGAACATTTGTCTCTGAGGGCGGTTATTATTGTCTTGATAAGCCATTTAAGCTTGCCCTGTTAAATTTATCGTAAAAATACTCTGGATTTAATCCAATATTAAGTCTAACGACCTTGAAACTTATTGAAAGTAAAAGTAAGTTTTTATTTAACAGGGTGAATCACCTCTCTTTCTAGTTTATTCCGGAACTTATTCGCGCCCGGAACGATTGCGAGGTGACTTACTTTGATAGCTTACTCAACTTTAACCTGGAAAACTAATCTAAGATACATACACCTATGCGAAAATATTAGCATATATTACTGTGGAAGTCAAAGATGCTATTTTAAGCTCTTTTTAAGCTAAAATTATACGCATCGGCAATACTTTTGGCAATGCGAAAAGTGGTAATATTATGCTCAGCTTTATTGATAACTTTTACCGATTTCAGATCATTTTTAGCCAGTTTATTTTTTTTGAGAATTTTTTCAATATTCAGTAAAAGTTTTTTGGAGAGATTGGAATCTTCCGGCCAAGATATTTTATCGACAGTTTTACTGTTTTTCACAAGGTTCAAAATTATTTCCTGATTTTCCAAAATTATTTCCAATTTCATTTGCTTATTTTAGTCCAATCAAAATTCCAAGGATCAGTTTTTCGGGTAGGAGAAACTTGATCGTGCCCCAAAACATATTTGATAGTATATCTGCTTTTTATTTCTTTCAGCAATTTATTTAGAGAATCATATTGCTCCGCAGTAAATTTGTCGGTTTTGGTATTCATCAACTCAATGCCGATGGAAAAATTATTGATACGATTTCTTTTGTCCGGGGTTTGTCCCAACCCGGCATGGTAAGCGATATTTTTTTCATTCACTAGCTGATAAATAACTCCATCACGACCAATAATATAGTGCGCGGAAACAGTGTAATCTTTATATTCTTTCAAAATGCAAGCTAAAGAATAAACGTCTTTTCCGGTAGCGCAGTAGGAAGAATGGACAATAACCGTATCTATGGTTCTTTTTGCAGTTGGAACCTCAAACCCCCAAGAGATGAGATTTTGTTTGGTAATAGCAGAAGCAGCAGGTATTGTTTTATTTTCAGCCGAAACTGGTTGATCTTTTTTTTCTTCGGGAGCATTGTTTTCCGGAGATTTTTCTTCAGTTTTTATTTCTTCCACGCTATTTTCTAGAGGCTTGGGAATTTCTGCGAGAGATGTAATGGATGCTGGCTTTTCTTTGCTGTGGATGGCAGAATAAATTTTTGGAATGAAAAAATAAATCAGACTGCTAACTCCAAAAATAAAAACAATTACAATAAAAAATAAAAAAATCCAGAAAAAAATATACGACGTCTGTTTGGTTGATTTCATAAGCGAAATATTTTGGTTGAATTTATTTTATTATAACGCTGTTTGGTCATAAAGAGCAAATCGCATTGACGCCAATGTTTAAATAAGTTAGATTTGAAATATAGGCAGTTACTTTTATTTTTTCAGGAGGTATACATAAATGACAGAGAAAAGGGCATGCAATAATTTAGTATCAACTAACTGTTGTACTCCACTTGAGGGAATGTTTTTTACGGACAATATTGAAAAATGCTCAGGATGTCCAGAAGGATGCTTGAGTATAGAAACTTTAATCATGATTCAAAGAAAAGTGAAAGGAGGCGTAACTATTGAGTTGGAGAAATTGGAAGAAACTGAAGAATAAAAAATACAACAAAAAAAGGAGAAAAAGAAATCCCTGTCTTGAAAAATCAAGGCGGGGATATTTATTTTTTTATTAGCAACTGCATCGTTCTTTATTTTAATTTCAGCTTATTGACATAAAGATCCACATCCTGAATCCATTTTTTTACATCATATGATCCATGTCCTGCGCAAGAGCGCCCGCATTTCCAAACGATCATTTCTTTAGGAGTATCGATTTTTTGCGCAACTAATTCATCGATTCTGTCGCCTACTACATTCACGGCTTGTTCAGGAGAATCAAAACAGCTGTAGCCGGATTTGGTTTGATTGTAAGTTCCTCGATAGCCCCAATAGTTATAGCATTCTTTGCCGTCTTTTTTGGGAGAAAATTTACCCCAATTGCTTTCTTTTTTGGCAATGGCCACTAGGAAAGAAGCAGTTTTTCTGTCTCGTTGGGAAATAAAAGGAACCATTTCTTTAATCGGTTTATCGGAAACCATTTTAGCGACATTTTTTTCAAAAGCAGAAACGGTTTTAACAAAAGGCGTAATTGAGATTTCATTTTTTGTATTTTCTCCGATTCCATATAGAAGAAGGCCATAGATTGCGCAAAAGACTAAAAGAACGACAAATAAAATATCCTCTGGGCGTGGAATTTGCGCCTGAATGCAGGCTATTAGCTTATTCAATTTTGTGTTTATTTTTTTACCCATAAAGGTAATTTATCCTTTTAAAAAAGCAAAAAACGGGCATCACCCCGCCTCGCTTATCCATATTTATACATCAATTATAGCATATTTTTTTGGTAAAAGCAAGCGTTTTAACCGAAAATTAAATTAACATGGAGAAGTATAGACAAACATTTTTTTTTGTGTATAATAAGCAATATTGAAAACAAGTGAAGCGGGTGTCGTATAACGGCTCATTATATTAGCCTTCCAAGCTGAGGACACGGGTTCGACTCCCGTCACCCGCTCATTGATAGTAAATTTGTTTTTTGTGTTATAATAAAAATATGGACAAGGCAAGATTTCTAAAAGTATATGCCAATCTTCCCATTAAACTTCGCGAGGAGATTATTTTAGTAATTGATGACAAGGGAGGTAAAAAACCTATTTCATGGAATGTCGCTTATATTGAAATAGAAAACGAGACTGGTTTAGGAGAGGAAATATTAAGTAAGATGATAAAATTAGAATTAATATAACCTTATAAGAATGAAAAAAAATAAGAAGGAAAATAATTCTGAAGAAGAAAAGAAAATAAATTCAGACATAAAAGATCTGGTAAAGATGAGGTTAAATGCTATTCCAAAGGGATTTAGTATTTCTGTAGGTTCACAGGGAAATTTTACGGTGGAAGATTTAATAAAACACATTGAAGATGATGACGAAATTGGAAAAAGCATGGTGGAAATAGATATGGAATTTTTGCGTGATCTTAAAAATGGGAAATTATATGAGCAAATCGCTTTTGATAACTAGACCGAGTTATGAAATTACAACGCGATATCTTTATGTCTGGAACAAAAAAATTATAAGAGAAGCTTTTGATAGAGGGATTAATGTGTTGGATTTAAAAAAAGAAAAAGCAGTGAAAAATGAATTTATGGGCAGGATGAAAAAAATTAATCCTGCTTTAGTTTTGCTTAATGGTCATGGCGACAGTGATTGTGTGACCGGACACAATGGCGAGGTGATTGTTCGGGTTGGAGATAATGAAGAAATTTTGAAAGGGAAAATAATATATGCTTTAGCTTGCAAGTCCGCGTCCTGCTTAGGTCCTAAAAGCGTGCAGGCGGGGGCAGTTGCTTTTGTCGGCTATCTAAAAGACTTTGTTTTTTTCAATGATGACAGTAAAATTGCGCATCCCGAAAATGATAGAGTAGCTGGACTGTTTCTTGATCCGTCAAACAGACTCTCCATTTCATTAGTTAAAGGCAATAATGTTTCCGATGCAAGCAAAAAATCCAGGAAAGCCTTTGCCGAAAACATTAAAAAACTGTTAAATAGCGACAATAATTCTCCAAATTATTCTTCATCGTTTATTCCTTATCTGGTTTGGAATATGAAACATCAGGCTTGTTATGGAAATCAACACGCTTGTTTTTAGACATGAATGGTTAGATTAATGTTGCCAATAATACGATTATTAAAATTGAAGCTGGGAAAAACCAAAATCCAATGCTTGATACGCTCAAGAAAATTTCCAAAGCGCTTGAGGTGAGTGTTGCCTGCCCGCCTTTGGAGGGATGAATTAATAAAGTAATTTTAAAGTCATGTTTAATAAAGTGATTACGGGAAAAAATATACCAGGATTAATTCGACGCATTAAAAGTTTTGTAGCTGATGGAAATACTTGCTATTATCTTCGGCAAGATGGCACAGCGATACTATTATCCCATCATATAGCATTAGACAGGCCACCTAATTTGTTGCCATGGCCATTGATATATATACAAAAAAGACTTGCGTACAGTATAAAATTAAATGTGATACCACCCAAATCATCAAAAAATGTCGAACAGGAGACTGTATTTGAATGGAAAAATTTCAAAAAAGCTATCATGCAGTTTTTAATTCATGTTGATGACCCATCTCTTATTCAATTTTTAGATCATTAGTAGCTAGACTTTAGGCGGCGCGCCAATGATCCTCCAAAGGCGGACAAGAATTGGCACGACCCAGTAGCAGAACGTCGTTCGCTACGGGTTAAAAAATTCGGCGGCGGAAAATCAAAAATTCTTTTCAAAAAAAGTTCGAGCTTCCGCATAAAAACAGCTCAAAATTAAAAAAGACCCTTCACTGGGTCTTTTTTAATTTGATTGAAGTTGGCAATTGGAAGTCGAAGGGCGCGAGTAAATCCGAGCGAGCGAGGATTTATTGTGTGTAGCGTCCAGGCGACGAGTCGGAGCGAGGAGGACTCCCGTCACCCGCTCAAAAAAGAATAAAGGCTCCGGATTTCCCCCGGAGTTTTCTTTTCGATAATTATTTTAAGATTTCCAAAGCCCGTGGATGTTGCAATAGGCGCGCATGTTTACAACTAGAGCACAACTTATTAAAAAAGGATACAACTAGTATACAACTAATTATGTAGTCGACAACTTTTAATTTAAGGCGGAAAGCATTAAAATGACAGAGATTACAATACTTCGAAGTATTGTAATTTGTGGCATGTAGCAAGTAGCAAAAATTTAGTTTTCGGTAAAAATAAAAAAACTCCGGAACAAAGCCGGAGTTTTCTTTTTGATAAATATTTTAAGATTTCCAAAGCCCGTGGATGTTGCAATAGGTGCGGGAGGAAACAATTTATCTAAGAAATTTTATTAACACTTATCGCGAAATCTTTTCGCAAAGTTTTTTTGAGCTTTTCAGCCTTGGTGCGGTTGCGCGAGATAACCATTTTCATCCGTCCGCTAGAATTAATAATATCTTTAATTTTAATTTCCGCATTTTCATCCCACTGATTAGTTGTTTGATAGAACTCTTCAATTTTGTCTGCAATTTTCTGGTCGAGCCAAACTTCAATGAGAAAATCTCCGAAAATGTTAAGGTAATAGTTGTTTTCTTTGAAAAGCGGCACATGGAGAATATTATATTGGCTTTTATCTCCATCAAAATATTTTTGAACTTGTTTATCTAAAAATGTATCATTGCCGGCGGTAAGCAAAAAAGCGTGGTTTTTATCAGTTGTTGATTTAATTATCGATTTTTCATTTTCCGTTCGCGCCAGTAAAAACCATTCGTGAGGATTATAAAGAAAAACCGGTTCGTTTTCAGCCAAGCCTTCAAGCAGCAGATAATAGGCGTGAGTCCAAAAAACATCGCCTTTATGAGCAGTGTTGAAATAATATTTAATTTTTTCCTTATCCTCCAAATCCAGAAAGCTTCCCTGATTATCATTGGCAACATATTTATTTTTCGTAAAATTCAAATAGTCCACCATCTGATTGACCCAAGTGATGTTGAGAGAAGATGTCCCTTTGTTGGTTAACACGATTTCTTGCGCCTTGAGAGAGCGAAGAGCGGCATAAACCGCTTGTTTTGTGGTGTTCGGCCTGTCTTGCTGGATGGCTTTTACGAGATCAAGCGTCAAAAGAGGCCCATTTTTCAAATGGTTTATAATTCTGTCATCAATTTTATTTGGCTTTATTATAGACAAAATCGTTCTAATTACCAATTACCAGTAAAAAAATATTTTACTACACTAGTATTTATAACACATTAATTGATTAATTGTCAAGGAAAGAGTATATTTTATAGTTTTGAAAGTATTTGAGTGTTATTTAAAATTTATATAAATGTTTAACCTTGAAGGAGGGTTTACGATGTGGAGACCAAGTAAGGAGCCTAATGAGTTTAAAGAGTTCTTGAAGGCATATGTGTTTGTAGCGTGTGCGTTTATTGCACAGTTATCAAATGCTTTTATTTGCATGTTAGTGTTTGATTATTTTGACAAAAGCATGAATATTTTGTCGTTTCCAAAAAGTCCAATTGTATTGTATATGATGCTGTTTATGGCGAATATATTGTTGCCATATTATGCACTTAGTTTTGCAAGTATGGCAAAAAAAGTAATGCATAGTGAGGAACAGAAGGAAAATCTATACGAGATTATTATGCATTGGAGTCTGATAGGATTGGCAATACTAGTCATGTTTAAAATGGTAAAAGGCATAAAAGCAATTGTAATTCTAACAATGAAAAGGAGATATAAATGAAAAAGAAAAAATTAGTCATTATTGCTGGTATTACTGGAGCTATTGGAACTGCGCTGCTGGAACAATATGGAAGCAAAAAAAATACTGTGGTGCTTGGAATCAGCCGGAGAGCGAGAAAAGTAGAAGATTTTATTAATCAGCGAACTGGAAAGATTTATGCGGAGACATTAATTTGTTCCTTATCTTTGATAAGCAAAGAATGCTGCGAGAAATTTGTTTCTCTAATTGATTTTGAAAAATTTTCTGAAATCACATATATTCATTGTATAGGAACATACCTTTTTGAAATCGATAAGGACGGGCACTTTATAGTTTCGAACGATAAAGATAAAGATGGCATTAATGATGAATGCATGATGCTGTCTTGCAATCTTTTCCAGTGGATGACAAAACCACTTATTACCAGAACAAAAAACCATCTCGCATGTGTAATTTTTGGAGGATTGCCTGATAAACACAGGCCTAGAATTATTCAATCATGGTGGAAAACCATGATTTTAGTAGAAGAATATATGAAAAATATAGCCGATGAAAGAGTAGGAATGCATGTCTTCAACATTAGTTCTGTTCTTTGTCCTCACGAACTTATGACTCGACCGTATGTTTTTGTGAATACAGAAGCCGATCCACAGGCATGGCTTTTGCCTTCGCAACTGGCAAGATTGGTTCGACAAAAACTACGCAAAAATAAAGGTGGATATTATAAGTCCGATATTTTTAATCCTTGGTCAGGATTTTTTGAAGAATTTTATTTAGATGAACACATGGTTCCGATAAAATTAGCAGAGGTTCAAAAAAAGTAGAAGATTATATTTTAATAAAAGCTGTTTAATTAATATTAAGCAGCTTTTATATTATGATTTCCAAAGTCCGTGGAGGTTGCAATAGGCGCGGGCGGAAAAACTATTTGTCATTGGTACAATTCCAAAGTTTTTTGAATATCTCTCTGGTATTATGGGCAAGCATAGGATCATTAATTTCCAAAAGATAAAACGGATGTTTTTGTGTGACAATCATCACAAGATAGTCTCCACACACCCAAGTGTTGGCTGAAAAATCAGTATCATTCAGCAATCTAATTTTTCTTTTATCCTTTGCAAACTTCGCACTTAATTTTTTTTCAATCTCCGTGTTACTGCTAAAAAATTGCGGTTTATAATGTGAGTGTTTGCTTTGAATCGTTTTCCAAGTTGAATAAATCCATTTTTCAAAAATTTCGGCGAAATTTTGATCTTGATATCCCCACCAAACGCCGTCCGAAGCAATAACCGCCTCTTGCCATTTAACCGTATTGTCAAACAAATATTTTTCAAGATGGTCTTCTTCAATCAATCTTATTTTAGGAACAGGATAGGATTTGTCTGTGGCAATAAGATTCAATTCACCCACGGCATTTTTGATCAATTCCTCTTTTTCTTTTAACTCTCTTTTGGCTTGCTCTAGAATTTTTCCAAGACTATTGGGCGGAAGGGGGATAAAATGCAAAATTTTCCCGCTGATATCTTCAGTCACGATGCCTTTAGAAAGGAGGCTTTTGGCTACGCTATACAAAGTGGCGCGGTTCAATTTTGTTATTTTAGCAAGTGATGATGGTTTGATTTTTCCACTTTTCAGCAGCGCGAGATACACGCGAATCTCTTTGTCATTCAACCCTAATTTTTTGAGTGTCTGATTTATAGCCATAGGCAGAGTATATATTGTTGTCAGAATTATGTCAACATTTGTTCAACAATAATTGACAAATATTATAAGACGTGCTAGCCTCTAATGTTCGGTACATTAACAAAATAAACCCCATACAAGGAGCAAAAAATGGAAAAGCAATCTATCAAAGAAATGTTCGAGCAATTTTTTACCATTGAAAAGCCCATACGAGACTTTGGCGGTGAAGCTAGATGGTTATTTTTAAGGGAGCTGGGTTCGCATCCAAATTTTACCTTAAAAATAGTCAAAGAAGTGCTTGAGGCTAAAGGCAATTTGAATGTAGAGCAGTTCCGATGGATTTTCAGCCAGCTAAATTTGGATTCACAGATTAAGACCATAAAAGAAGTTTTGGAAACAGATAAATATGGTGTGAAACATTGCCTTTTCGACAGAGCTGTTTTGAAGGCAGTTGATGAAATGAGCATCCTTTATTGGCTGAACATAAGGGGGTATACAGCTCTCGGATGGATGCAGGTTCTTTTACAGAGAGGCATCTTTTATAGCGAAAACCTTGGTAAGTTCAACTGGTTTAATCGAAGGGCACAAACACTTCTGATCATTCTTTTTCTTGAGGCCGCAACCACTGAGAATAACCCAATAAAATCTTTTTTTGACAACTTGGATAAAGAGAAAAAAGGAACTAAATTTTTTTGGGTAGAAAGTCCTCGTGATGGCGGTGAATACGCAAGTCATAACCTCGTTACCTTTGTTCATTTTTGGTATGGATGTAAATAATTATTCATAAAAGGTACGCCCCATCAGGGAAACGGCCTTTTTTTATTTGATTTTAAGATTTCCAAAGCCCGTGGAGGTTGCAATAGGTGCCTGAGTTTATAACCAAGATGCAACTTTTAAAAAAGTATAGAATAGGTGTAATTGTAGTCTCCTTAGGAGATTTTGTTGGAATCAGCTATAATAAAAATATAAAAATTAAAGCATTAATTATGCAAGAATTATTGGAAATTTATGATCTGGAAGGTAATTTGATAGAAATAAAAAAACGGGATGATTTTTATTCAGAAATCAGAAAAGAGTTTTATGAAAAAGGAAAAATTTCCAAAAAAATTAAAACCGTCAGGATTTTGCTCATGAATTCTGATGGAAGAATATATCTTCAAAAAAGAAGTAAGCTCAAAAATGAAAATCCCGGCTTATATGACAAGACTATCGGCGGACACGTGGAAAAAGGCCATTCATATGATATGACGGCGATAAAAGAATGCGCCGAGGAATTAGGATTTCCCATGACTATTTTGAGTTCGGAAGAATTTGATAAGGCAATACAAGTCACAGATCTTAGTATAGTGGGCATTTTTAAAAAAGTTGATTATATTTCTAATTTTATTTCAAAAAGAGTCGTGAAAGACGGAAGCGCTTTTATTCTGCCATTCATGACGAATATTTATGTAGGATATTATAACGGAGCAATAAGATTTATCGATGGAGAGAGTGCGGGAATTGAGGTTTTTTCCTTAGATGAATTAAAAAATAATATTGCAAGCGATCCGAATAAATTTACAGATGATCTAAAATTTATGATAAAGGAATACGAAAGCTACCTGATTCCAATAAAAAAACAGGTCGCCGAGTGAATTTCTTAAAGATTATCGGAAAAATTTAACCTTAAACTAATATTCTAGTATCCAAAATAAAAAAACTCCGGAACAAAGCCGGAGTTTTCTTTTTGATAATTATTTTACGATTTCCAAAGCCCATGGATATTGCAATAGGCGCGGGCGGAAACTTTTTCCGCTTGAATGCAAAATTCTGCTTCAGGAACAGAGCCAATTTCCAAATCTTGGCGATATGTTTTTCCATCAGCGATAATTTCAATCCAAGCGATATGATGCCCAGCTTCCATCGGATGTGGAACAGAACCCACCTTAACTTTATAACCAGTAGAAGTTCTTTCAATGACCGGCACATGTTTTTCTTTTCCTTCTTCTCCTACGCCTTTTTCTTTCAAAAGTTCCATTGGTTGTCCGCAACAGACCAATTCTCCCGCGCCGGCGTAAGTCAGTTCCACGACATTGCCGCAAATGGCGCACTTGTAAACTTGTCCTTTGATTGTTTTCATATTTTTTTACCCCGTTAAATTGTCCGCCAAAGGCGGACACCTCGTTTTGCGAGGATTTAACCAGGTGAATGTTTAATAGTTAGTCTATTTAAATACAAGTAGCGAAAATATATATTTCATTTTTTCGAAATCAACTTTTGATAAACATTTAGCAAATTTTGAGTGCATATTTTGTCCGTATACTTTTCTTGCGCAAGTTTCTTTGACATATCCCCGAAATTTTTTCGCAATTCCGGGTTGTCAATCAATTTTTGCACCGCTTCGGAAAATTCTTCTTCTGATTCCTGAACCAAAAAACCATTTTGATTATTTTCTACCAAACTTTCAATGCCGGTGGCTTTGATGGCAACGATTGGCAGCCCACAATACATCGCTTCGGAAACAATCATTCCTTGAGTTTCCGATTTGGAAGCATAAACAAAAATATCTCCAGCGGAATAATAATTTTTTAATTCTTTATGCTTTACTATTCCTTCAAAAAAAACTTTATTTACTAAATTATTTTCCGAGACCATTTTTTTTAATTTTGGCACCAAATATCCATCTCCGGAAACCAGGAACTTTGTATTAGGATTATTTTTTAAAACTTTAATTACTGAGCGAAAAAGAAATTCCACATTTTTTTCTTCAGTGAGACGTGAAATTAAAAGTAATAAAATTTCATCGTCTTTGATTCCGAATTTATTCCGCACGATATTTCTTTCAGGATTTTGATAAAATTCTTCCTCCACTCCGGTGGGAATGGCAAAAATATTTTTGTTGGTGACGCCCCAATTATGGATTATTGGCCTGATTGATTCTGTCGGAATAATAACCGCATCACTAAGATTGGCATATTTGGTTGCATTTTTGATGGCCCAGGCAGCTGCAATTTTTTCCGGAACAATTGGGAAAAAATGAGCGTATTTGTCATATAAAGTGTGCCACGTGAAACAAAGTGGGATATTTTTTTTCTTGGCCCATTTTTTGGCGGCCGAACCCAAAAGATTAGGATGTTGGGAATGAATAATATCTAAATCTAGGCTAGCAATTATTTTATCCATTTTTTTAGAATATGGAATAGCTAAAGGAAAACTGATTTTGTATTTGAAATCAAAAGAAGGATAACGAAAAACATTAGGATTCTTATCCTCATAATTTTTGCAAAACGGCGCAAAAATATACACCGTATGTCCCATTTTTTCTAATTGGCGGCGAAAGCTTTCAATAGAGCCGGTCACGCCGTAGGGGTTAGGGATGTAGTTGTTAGTGAAAATGGCAATGCGCATTTAAAATTTTGTAATTTTTAATTTTTAAATAAATCTTAATTTTGTAATTTTTAAAAATTTAAGCATTAAAATTTATTTACAAAATTTAAAAATTGGAAATTAAAAATTAGTTTCTTTCGAGAAACTCAAGTATTTCTTCAAAAATTTTCACGTTTTTAATATCAGAAATAAAAGTATGGTAAGCTCTTTTAATGGAAATTTTTTTCTTTATTTTTGATTTTATCCTTTTGTAAATTTCTTCCAAGCTTTTTTTCCAAATCACGTGATCACTTGCTGACTGAATAATTAAGCACGGCTGGGTAATTTTTGACAGATATTTGCGAGAGACTCGAACCAATTCAAATGTTTCCAAGGCGCTTTTGATTGGATAGGTTTGATAAGAAATCAGGCGGGTAATGGTGGTGGAAACTCCAAAGGTTGGAGGATAAAATTTACGGTTATAATTTTTTATTTTTCCAATTATTTTGGCCGAAAAAACCGCCAATTTTTCCCAACGAATTTTATATGGAGTGGCCAATAATATTATTCCGGAAATTTCCGGATGGCGAGAAGCCAGCATAATTGCCAAATTTGATCCTATAGAGGTTCCTCCGATGTAAACTTTTGGAAACTTTTCTTTTAATTCTCGATAAGCTTTTTCAATGTCTTCCAGCCACTGATTCCAGTGGATATTTTCCAAATTTTTTGGCACAGTTCCATGGCCGGTAAGCATCGGTCCGGAAACTGTATATCCGTTTTCGTTCAAAAATTTTCCCAAGCGGCGAACTTCATAGGGCGTGGAGGTCCATCCATGGACCAAAAGCACTGCTTTTCCATTGGTGCCTTCAAAATAAAAAGGCTGATTAAGAAATTCAACCTCTTCCTGATAAAGTTTCCGTGGATCCTTGAAAAGAGTGCCTCTGACTGTTTTTAGGATATTTTTTACCATACGCTGTCTATTTTAGCACAAAACAGAAAAGAACATTATTTTTCATCGTTGTCATTTTCAGCCATTAATTTTTTTGCTTGGCGATATTTGTATAACTGAATAAAAATAAAAGTTCCCAGTGCCAAAAAAGAAATAGCCCAACCAATCCAGCTGATTGAATCGCGGATTTCTTTCCAAAGATATCCATAAAAATATCCCATCGCAACCAAAAAGCCACTCCAAACCAGTCCGCCCAGAAATGAATATTTCAAGAATTTTTTGAAATCCATGCGGACAATTCCGGCAGCAGCGAATGTCGCCCAGCAAAGTCCAGTCGTAGATTTGACGGCAAAAATAGTTTTTCCTCCGTTTTTCTGAAAATATTTTTCCATTTTGCTAACTAGTTTTCCAGTGATGCCGATATATTTTCCAAATTTTTCCACAAAAGATGTTCCGAATTTATATCCCAGATAATATAGCAAAACGTCGCCAATCATATCTCCTGAAACTGAAAAAAAGAAAACCAACCAAATATTAAAAGCTCCCAACTTGGCCAATATGGCAGATACTAGCGTGACGACCGGACCTTCAATAATCATTAAAGGAAGCATCATCCAGTATCCATAGTAGGATAAAAAAGTAAAAATATGTTGTCCTGTTTGATCCATAAGGATAAGTTTATTCTTTTGTCACAAAAAAACAACCCGACGAACTAAGAAATCCAAATGCTAAAATCCAAAGTGTGCCAAATAAAGGTCAAAGTTCAAAAAGTTATTTAATCATTAGTTTGATATAATTTGAGTTTTGATATTTGGATTTTCTAATAGATGTATCCTTTTATTATACGGCTAGAAGTATCAATGACTCTGCGATCAACTTTTGCCCAGCCTTTATAGTTCATTTCGGAAACCGTGATGGTTCCTCCACTGACTTTTTCAACAATAGCCACATGACCCCACCAAGATTCGGAAGTCACGACAATAGAACCCACTTGAGGAGTTTTTCCGGTTTTATATCCACTAGTGCGTGCATGATACAACCATGTTCCTGCATTACCTGACCAGGGGACGTATCTTTTTTGCGCCACATACCAAGTGCAATATCCATAGGGAAATCTGTGTCCCGAGCCGGCTTTTCCGGTCAAATCTTTCCATCCTGAAACAGAAGGATTTTCACCGCCAGGAGTGACATATTCTCGACGAGGGATTAATCCGGTATTTGTTGGCGCAGGAGGAGGAGGAGTCTCTTTTTGTCCGTCAGGAATAATAATTCCTTGTCCTTCTTCAACAGCTCCATTAGCCGGAAGATCATTAAAAGAAATGATTTTGTCTTTCTCGGTTTTATATTTGGAAGCAATAGAATCAATCGTGTCGCCTTTTTTCACAGTATATTGCAATCCGGCTACTGGCAAAATAAATATCTTATCACCCGGTTTAATCGAGTCGGCATTAGTAATATCATTAGCCCACAAAATTGTGTTCACTGTAATTTTATTGGCAATTGCGATAGAACTCAATGTGTCTCCGTCTTGCACTTCATAAACTTTTACGCCTCCGTCTTCCTCAGGATCTTTACGGGGATAATTAGCGGAAACCATGACGGAATCATTTTGAATAAAGTTCAAATCTTCCGAGTCGTCTTTGGCTACTGGATCAATAGCGTTGTTGGCTTTAATTAATGGAACAAAAGCTAAATTATTTTTCTCGCTCTGTTGGGATGCGAGCCATTTATTTTCCTGAGTTGAATTTTGATTGTCATTTTGATTCCACTGGCCAAACAAAAGGCTGCCGGTAGTTTTTCCGGTAGCCATATTGGTGGCGGTTACAAGCAAAGCGCTGGAGATAACCACAGAAAGAGCCGCATATTTTCGCAAAAGATGCAAAAATTTGATGCTTCGTCTTTCTTTTATAAAGATAATTAGTTTCCTTTGGTAAAAATGAGTCTTGCCTTGAATTCTATCAACGAGTTTTTTTCTGAAAACGCTCGAACGCAGCAATGTCAATAATTTTTTACTAATAAGATTTATTCCTTCAATAGTTTTGCCCTGAGAACGAAAAAACAACGTAGTTCTGTCTGTTGTTCATCGGCCAAAACCCTAATTTTTAATTGTACCCAGTATAGTTCTTGGCGGGGATTTTGTCAATTTGAAAAATCAGAGGAAATAAGGCTATTTTAAACAAAAATGGCTTAGAATAGGCATAAATTAGTAAATTTTGCTTTGGATGAAAATAGGCTAAAATTGAAAAAAATGCTAATATTTATAATAGGACTTACGTATTTGCCTCTGCCAATCCGCTGCTCGGCGCGACGGCGGACAATTTCATAATCGCGCCTACGAAAAGCAATTGTCATAGTCAAAAACGTAAGTCCTAAAAAATATGGATCTAAAAAAACTGCTTATTGAATTCTTGGAATACTTGGAGGTGGAGCGAGGGCGTTCCAAAAAGACTATTGAAAACTATCGGCACTATGTGAAGGTGTTTTTGGATTGGTCAAAAGCGGGAAAACCCAAAGAAATTACGGCTGAAACCGTGCGAAAATTCAGGTTGCATCTAAATCGCGTGCAAGATCAAAAAGGCCGAGAATTGGCTAAAATAACGCAAAATTACTATATTATCGCCCTTCGCAATTTTCTCAAATATCTGGCCAAACGAGATATTGCGACCTTGGTGGCGGAAAAAATTGAAGTGGGGAAAAATCCCACTCACTCCATTGATTTTTTGGAACCAGGGGAAGTGGAAAGAATTTTGGATAGTGCTTCTGGGTCGGATTTGAAAAGTCTGAGGGATCGGGCGGTTTTGGAACTTTTGTTTTCGGCAGGGTTGCGGGTTTCAGAACTAACCAATCTCAATAAAGATCAGATAAATCTCAAAAGCCGGGAATTCAGTGTGCGGGGAAAAGGTGGAAAAATCCGAGTGGTTTTCATTTCTGACACAGCCAAAAAGGCTATTGAAGATTATTTGGCTAAAAGAGCGGATATTGATCAGGCGCTTTTCGTGCGAGTCGCCAGTAAAGGCGGAAAAATTCTATCCAAAAAAGACAATTTGCGCATCACTCCTCGAAGCATCCAAAGAATCGTGAAATATTACGCCGCCAAAGCCGGCATTGTAAAAGAAGTCCATCCTCACACTCTGCGGCATAGCTTTGCGACTGATTTACTCATCAACGGCGCAGACATCCGTAGCGTGCAAGCGATGCTTGGCCATTCATCAATCACTACCACGCAAATTTATACCCATATTACCAATCAACAGCTCCGTGAAGTGCACCAAGCGTTTCATGGGAGGAGGAAGGGGAAATAATAAAATTAATTAAATAAATTTATATTATGGAAATTACAAAACATTTTGTCGTAACTACCTACATTGTGCATAAAAATAAAGTGCTTTTGCATTTGCACAAGAAACTGGGCATATGGATTCCGGTCGGTGGACATATTGATCGAGATGAATTGCCTCAGGAAGCGGCATTGCGCGAAGCCAAGGAAGAAGCAGGGTTGGATATAAAATTATATAATCCTGACAAGCAGATTGATATGGGTGATGTCAAACAATTATTTCGTCCAATGCACATTTTGCTTGAAAATATAAATCAGTTTCATCAGCATATTGATCTTGCGTATTATGCGGTTTCCAAATCAGATGTGTTGAGTCCGCAAGAAGGCGAGACCACCAATCTCAAATGGTTTACTGCTGAAGAACTGGAAAATTTTGAAGGAGTTTCCGGAAATGCCAAACCGCTTTCTTTGGAAGCGCTCGAATTGTTGAAAACAACTGATGCATAGATCTTATTTATGACAAGACTAATTATTATTTGCGGATTGCCAGGAACCGGCAAGACGACATTGGCCGACGAACTTTCCAAAAAGTTGGGAATTTTCTGTTTGCATAAAGATTCTATTAAAGAAGTTTTCTATGAAGGTCTAAATTGTTCTACTTTAGAGGATAGTAGAAAACTTGGCAGTCCATCGGTTAAAGCTATCCTAAAATTGGCGGAAGAAAATTTAGCTCGTGGCATTGATGTAATTTTAGAATCACCTTTCAACTTTCCAAGTGACGAAAAAATATTTAAAAAATGGAAAGACAAATATGATCTTTCAATCTTTTCCATTATTCTCCAACTGGACGAAGTGGAACGGGAAAAACGTTTTACATTGCGAGAAAGGCACAAAAGCCACCATGACAAGGAGCGGCTTAGAAATTATAAGGAAGCTCCAGGCGATTATCAGTATATGCCGGAAAAAAAGATATTTGTTACAACTGACAAGCCAGTTGAAGAATTAATAAAAATTATTTTAGAATTAATTTCTTGAAGTTAAAATAATAAACAGAACCATGAAGTACACCAAGCGTTTCATGGGAGGAGGAAAGGAAAATGAGTGTAATTTTACCGGCAAGAGTTATCCACGGAGGAGAGCTTGCAGGGAAATTATAGTAATGATATAATATCACTAAAGCCTGATTAAATCAATAAAGATGAAAGAATCGAGGTGTACGAAAAAATGATGCTTGATTTGCTTAAAAATAAGATATTTAAAAACCCTAGCAATGCCAGGGATAAAAAGATGAAATATTTTAAGGAAGTTGATTCTTTTGTGATTTTGCCCCAATAAAGCAAAAAACCGGTTCGC
>Ga0172379_10002133_pt1 | contig 36249 bp, 37 predicted proteins | sample GrowelOW334metaG_FD_119756 | JGI IMG/M metagenome (GOLD analysis project Ga0172379, IMG submission 119756) | Groundwater microbial communities from an aquifer near a municipal landfill in Southern Ontario, Canada - Groundwater well OW334 metaG | ecosystem: Environmental > Aquatic > Deep... | reverse complement strand
GCTTTGGCAGACGTATAGCATTTTTACTGGAAAGGCTCAACCAGCTCAGATTTTTGCAAAACCAGCTGCTTTGGCAGAAAATCAAAATGTAAGTCCTGCTGATATTCAAGGACAAATTCAAAATGCCATGGCAAAAGTGATGCCGGTTGATTCGATAAATAATACCTTAAATCTCGCGGCTTGGTTGCTTTTGGTGTGGATTTTGATATATGGCGGTGGCAAGATTGCTGAAATTGGTGTAAAATTAGTTAAATGAAATCAAACAGCCAAAATATTTTATCTGATTGGTTTTTTTGGCATTTTTATGAAATGCCGAAGTTTTTATTGAAAGTTTATAAAAATTATATTTTGTTTGCATTAAATTATTTTTCGTTGCCTATATTATTAAAGTCATTTTTTGCTCCTTGGCGTAAATATAGATGGAATTATCCCAAAGGATTTGATATTGGCGAATTTTTCAGTACCCTTATTTCTAATGCATTTTCTAGGGTTTTAGGAGCTATAATGAGAATTGTTTTGATTATAGTTGGAGCCGCGTTTCAAGTTTTTGTTATTTTTACTGGATTAATTATTTTTCTATTATGGATATTTATTCCGTTTATTGTAATAGCGGGGTTTTTGTTTGTTTTATTTTATTAATTTGCTTATATGCCATTTAATTTCCAATTAAAAAATACAGAGATATTTTTAGCAGTGAAAAGAGAGAAGTTTCCTCTGTTTAAGTTTGCTAAACTTTTAGCGAATATTTTTTTATTTTTATTCATACTTTCTTTTTTGCTTATAGGACTTTCTTTTTTAAATTTTATTTCTGGGTATTTGGCTGCAAAAATGTTAGCTTTGTTTTTTTCTTTTTCCCTTGTTTTTTGGAATATTAGCTTGTTTTTAGAAATAAAAATAAAGAAACCAGAGAATGTATTTGATATTTCTGACGCAGTTATAAATTCAAATAATTATAATTTAGCTGAATTTTTGGATTTTAATGTAGCAAAAATCGTTTTAGATTCAATAAAATTTTGTAAGAAGAAAAAAATTTCAATAAATTCAACATCATTGTTTTATTTTGTCGTAAAGCTTAGCAAAGATTCAAGCTTAATCTGCCTTCGTTTAGGGCTGAATCCTAAAAAATTACAAGCGGATCTTAAAAATTATTTAGAAAAAATACCAAAACAAGGAACATCAGAAGAAACTTTTTCAAACGATTTTCAAGAAACGATAAAGTATGCGCTTAAATCTTCAGCAGATAAAAAACATAATTATATTGGAGAAAAAGAAATTTTGGTTGGATTGGCAAAAGAAGATGAATTTTTTAAGAAAATTTTAGTTGAATTTGATTTAAAGTCAGAGGATGTTGAAAATTTAACTTTATGGTTGGACTCTGCAGAAGATTTGAACGAAGAAAACAGAAAATTTTGGACATACGAAAATTTATTAAGGCAAGGGTCTTTGGGGAAAGATTTTTCTTCTGGATACACTATAACCTTAGATAAATTTTCTACTGATTGGAGAAAAGTTGTTTCTAAATGGAGATTTCGGGAAATTATAGGTCACAAAAAAGAAATAGAGCAGACTGAAATAATTTTAGCTAAATCTAACCTGGCTAATGTTCTGATTGTTGGAGATCCGGGGACAGGTAGAAAAAGCATAATTGAGGCATTGGCTCAAAAATGTTATTTACAGAAATCGCTGCCAGAGTTAAATAATAAAAGAGTGATAGAGCTTGATTGTGTTTTGCTGGCAGCGCAAATTCCTGATTTTGAAAAATTAGAATCTACTTTAGACCAAATATTTGCTGAGGCCGCTATGTCAGACAACGTAATCTTAATAATTGATGACCTTGAAAATTTTGTCGGGCAAAAAATCCAAAAAGCAGGATCTTTTGATGTTTCTGGAGTGCTTTCTAAATATTTGCCTTTGCCAAAATTTCAATTTGTTGCCATAACATCATATGAGGGGCTTCATAAAAATATAGAGGATAATGCTTCTTTTGCAAATTTATTTGAAAAGGTTGAGGTTTCAGAAATCACAGAGCAAGAAACAATAAATATTTTGCAATCGGCTGCTCTAGAATTAGAATATACCAATAAAGTTTTAATATTATATCCTAGCATACGAGAAATTGTAAACTTAACCGCAAGGTATATGCCTAGCTTGCCTTTTCCTAAAAAAGCATTAAATATTTTAGACGAGTCAGTTATATATGTGAGAAGATTAAAAGAAAAAGTTGTTTTACCTCATCACATAACCGAAATTATTTCTAAGAGAACAGAGATACCGGTGGGTAAGATGGCAGTAAAAGAAAAAGAAACTTTGCTCAATTTGGAAAATTTGATCCATGGCAGAATTGTTAATCAAGAAGAAGCTGTAAAAGAAATATCAATTGCAATGAGAAGGGCAAGGATGGGAATTGCTTCAAAAACAAGGCCAATGGGAACCTTTTTATTTTTGGGGCCTACTGGCGTTGGCAAAACTGAAACCGCAAAAGCGTTGGCTCAAATTTATTTTGGTTCAGAACAAAAAATGATTCGGCTTGATATGTCAGAGTTTCAGGCAATTTCAGATATTCCAAGATTAATTGGAGCTATGTCTCCCGTAGAAATGCAAGGACTTTTAACCACTCCTGTTCGCGAAACTCCATTTTCTTTAGTTTTATTAGATGAAATTGAAAAAGCACATCCTAATATTTTAAATATATTTTTGCAGGTTTTAGATGAGGGTCACATAACAGACGGCCATGGCAGGAAAGTTGTTTTTGCTAATACAATAATTATTTGTACATCTAACGCAGGAGCTGACATGATTTTCAAACAAGTAGAGTCTAACCAAATAATAGAAAAAGATAAATTGTTTGGCACTCTTTTTGAGAAAAATATATTTCGTCCAGAATTTGTGAACCGTTTTGATGCATCTGTAGTTTTTCACCCTCTAACAAAAGATAATTTAATGAAAATAGCTCAATTGTCTTTACAGAGCTTGCAAAAAAATATGAAGGAAAAAAGTATTGATTTTCAAATTACAGATTTGTTAAAAGAGAAAATTGTTGAGTTGTCTTATAAGCCAGAGTTTGGCGCAAGAGAAATGAGAAGAGTTATTCAGGATAAAGTAGAAAACTCTGTGGCCCAGGCCTTGCTGTCTGACAAAATCAAGAAAGGAGATAAATTTGAAATCAACCCCGGAACTTTTGAGGTAGCAATAAACGGGGTTGACAAGACCTCTTAAAAGAGTAATATAGATTAATAATATGGAAATAGCGACTGACAAAAAATTAAATAAAAACCTTTTGGCAGCTTTATTGTTAAGCTTGCTTTTATTGGATAAACACCAGGAGGTTTTTGATAAGCTATAAACATATAAACATAACTTAAATCAAAAATCCTCCTGAACGGAGGATTTTTAAGTTTTCCAGCACATATCTATTCTTTTATAAATTTTAAGGAATAGATATGTGCTGGAACATGACTAGCACATTCACAACATACGAACAACCCAAGAAGGAGGGTATTATGTTGAATCTTGATATTTTAGTGATTGAGAAAAGCCCATGTAGCAGTAAGATATGGGCTTTGATCACGTCTGGTCTTCCTGTCAGTATAACCACTGTCAGTAATCCTCAACAGGCTATCCTATCCGCTAAAAATGGTTTCGGACTTGTGGTAGTCTGCGAAGAGACTTTAATTGATCCTGCCATAGCTGAAGCTGTTGAGGAAATTAGAAAGACAGGCAAACTTGTGCTGGTGGACCCAAGGTCTATTTAACACCGACAAGAGCCGTGTCTAGCCTAAGGGTGGCTGGAAACAGAAGTTTCCAGCCACCAAGTCTCACTTTTGTGAGATTTTTTTATGCATTATATTTATAAGGATATTGTGGAAAAGCACGTTTTTCATCAAATAGTTTTTTATGACCTGTGGATAACTAGGGTAAAATTAGGCTGTTTTAGTCGTAAAATGGGTCTTTGGGGCAGGGTGTTGACGAAGTGCTATAAAGTGGACTATAAATAAGGAGAAGTGGGTAGTTGTGGATAAAAGTGGTAAAACTACCAAAAGAGGTGCATAAGTCACATACACACATTTTATGCTTATTGGACAATACGAACATACAATTGATGCAAAAAAACGTTTGGCTCTTCCCGCAAAATTTAGAGGCGAGCTAGGAGACAAAATAATCATCACAAGGGGAATTGAGGGATGTCTTGCTGTGTATACAGAAGCAGAATGGAAAATAATGTCTGATAAAATATCAACTTTGACAATAAGCCAAGCTGAGGCAAGATCTTTTACTAGAATGATTTTAGCAGGTGCCATGGAAGTTTCATTGGACAAATTAGGCAGAATATTAGTTCCTGACTATTTAAAAAATTATGCTGGTTTAAAAAAGAACGTAGTAATTTGCGGCTTATCCAATAGATTAGAAATTTGGGATTCTGAGAAGTGGGAAACTTATAAACAGGAAGCAGAAAAAGGAGTTGATGAAATTGTTTCAAAATTAGGAGGTTTGGGAATTTAGAAAAAATTATGATACATACGGCAGTTCTTAAAAAAGAAGTATTAGAATATCTAGACCCAAAGCAAAATGAAAATTTTGTTGATTGCACAATAGGCGAGGGAGGACACGCAGAAGATCTTCTTAAAAAAAATGGACCTGATGGAAAAGTTTTAGGAATTGATTTAGACCCCCATCAAATTGCATCTGCTCAATGGTTGCAAGTTCAATTTAAAAACAGAATAGTTTTGGTTAATGATTCTTATATAAACTTAAAAGAAATTATAGAAAGAAAAGAATTTGGGCAGGTTAACGGAATATTATTAGATTTAGGAATGTCATCAGCGCAACTAGAAGGCACACATAAAGGATTTTCTTTCCAAATAGACCAGGGTTTAGACATGAGATATAACGATGAAGGAGGCTATACTTTAACCGCAGAGAAAATTGTAAATGAATGGTCTTACGAAAAAATTGAAGAGGTTTTAGAGAATTATGGCGAAGAAAAATTTGCCAAAAAAATTGCAAAAAACATTGTAGAGCAAAGAAAACAGGGAAGAATCAAAACAACATTCCAGCTTATAGAAATTATAAAAGATGCAACACCAGCATCATATTGGTCCCGACATAGTCGAGGATCCTCGATGAAATCGGGAAGAGGAAAAGTCCATTATGCAACTAGAACCTTCCAAGCGTTAAGAATTGCGGTTAACGACGAATTAGAAAATATAAAAAGAGTTTTGCCAGATGCAATTTCAATTTTATCGCCCGAAGGAAGACTAGCGGTAATATCGTTCCATTCTTTAGAAGACAGAATTGTTAAAAATTTTTTAAATCAAGAATTAAAGAAAGGTGTAATAAAAATATTAACTAAAAAACCAATAACAGCTAGCAGAGATGAGCTTTCAAAAAATGCGCGAGCTAGATCTGCAAAGCTAAGAGTAATAATAAAAATATGACAACAGCAACGTTAACGCTAAATAGAGTGCAAAAAAATTTACAGGCAAAAATTGATTCTGTAGATGTTCCTATAATAAACTGGAAAATTGTTTGTTTTATAGGATTTTTTATTAGTTTATTTTTATTGGTTTTTTATGTTTGGCAGATAAATGGTTTGACTAAAGGCTCTTATATAATAAATGGTTATGAAAATCAAATCAGTAAGCTTTCAGATGAAAACAAGAATTTGCAGGTTTCTTTTGCAGAAAGCAGTTTTTTGGGCCAAGCCCTTGTAAAAATACAAACATTAAATTTCCAAAAAATTACTTCAGTGAAATATATACAAATTCCGGCCAGTTCAGTTGCTGTAGTTAAATAAAAATGAAGAAGTTTGCCAACTGGCGTACAAATATAATTCTAATTATAATTCTCATTTTTGGGGCAGCTATTGTTAGCCGCTTATTTTTTCTGCAAATTTTAGAGCGTAAACTTTATGAAGCACAGGCTCTTGGCCAGCAGACGAATTTTAATAATATTGTAGGCTCAAGAGGCCAAATTTTTTGCATGACATCGCAAGCGACAAAAGGCAGTGAGTCATCTTCTGGGTCTTCGGAAAAATTAAAAAGTTTAGCTATAAATAAAGACAGCTGGATAATTTCTGTTAATCCAAAAGATATTTTAGACAAAGCATCTTTTGCAGACGTTTTAAGCAAAAATATCAGCCAGTCGCAAGATGGAATACTATCAAAACTAGAAGGCGAAAATTCTTATGTCGTAATAGAAAGAAACTTGTCGACCGCTGATTTAGAAAAAATTAAAGCATTAAAACTTAAAGGTTTATCATGGGAGAACATACCAGAAAGATTTTATCCGCAAGGAGAGTTGGCGTCGCAATTACTAGGATTTTTAGGAGGAGAAGGATCTGGTCAATATGGCATTGAAGGTTATTACGAAGATATTTTAAAAGGCAAGTCTGGCATTCAGACAAAAAAATCAGGAATAAACTCTCTTTTTTTAAATGATGACTCAATATCTTTAGATGGTTCTGATATTTATTTAACAATTGATTATAATATACAATTTCAAGCAGAGGAATTATTAAAGCAGGAGCAGAAAAAAAATGATATAGATTCTGGCCAAATAATAGTTATAAAACCAGATACCGGTAAAATTTTAGCTTTGGCAAATTTTCCTAATTTTGATCCTAATCAATATTCAAAAGAAACAGATTTAGGCATTTTTCAAAATTCAGCTGTGCAAAAACTTTTTGAGCCAGGTTCCATAATGAAACCATTTACAATGGCCTCAGCCCTAAACGAAGGGAAAATAACTCCAGATACAACATACGTAGATACCGGAGTTGTAAAATTTGGGTCTCAATCAATTCACAATTTTGCAAACGAAGTTTACGGCAAGCAAACAATGACTCAGGTTTTGGAAAGTTCAATAAATACAGGGGCTGTTTTTGCCGAACAGCAAATTCCCCACAAAACATTTTTTGATTATATTGATAAGTTTGGTTTTAATGAAAAAACAGGAGTTGATTTGCAAGGAGAGGTTTATTCGTCTAATGATTTGTTAAAAAATGGGCACGATATTGAATTTGCAACAGCTGCGTTTGGCCAAGGAATTGAATTAACTCCCATACAGATTGTTAGGGGTTTTTGCGCCATAGCCAATGGGGGGAAATTAGTAAAGCCATATATAGTTGAGAAAATTGTGAACGAGAAAGATGAAATATATACAAAACCAAAAGTTTCTGAACAGATTGTTTCTCAACAGACAATATCGCAATTGAATACAATGCTGATTAATGTTGTTGATAAAGGTTTTGGCGGAGTGGCAAAAATTCCAGGCTATTATTTTGCCGGAAAAACTGGAACAGCTCAAATTCCTCTTGAAAACGGTAGGGGATATCAGCCAGATAATAATACAATTCAAAGTTTCATAGGCTATGGCCCGGCTCTCAATCCGCAATTTTTAGTATTGATTAAGTTAGACAATCCAAAAGTTCCGAAGTCGTCTCTTTCTGCAGTTCCTGTTTTTAAGCAATTAGCGCAATACATAATCAACTATTGGCAAATTCCTCCAGATTATGATATAAATTCTAAATAGACGCGCTCCCATCGTCTAGCCTGGTCTAGGACATTTCCTTCTCAAGGAAGTAACATCGGTTCGAATCCGATTGGGAGCACACTTCAGCATAGCTCAGTGCAAGCATAAAGGGGCGGATTATGTTATTAACATAGTTCGCTTTTTATTTTCGTGGTAAAATATAATAATGATAAAAGATTTGTTTAAAAATTATATTTATCCAATCTCTGCTTTTTCTGGAGGAATAATAGGAGTTGGTTTTCTCTCTCTGCCTTATATTGCTATGAAGGTGAACATTTGGTTGATGCTCGGATATTTTTTAGTTTTGACAGCTTTAATTGTTGTAATAAATTTAATTTTTTGCGATATAAGCTTAAAAACGCCTGATTTTAAAAGATTTCCTGGATTTGTTGGGCATTACTTAGGAAAAAAGGCGCAGTTCTTTACAATGATTTTGATGATTTTAGGCAGTTTTGGGGTGCTTTTAGCTTATTTATTAATTGGCGGAGAATTTTTAACATCGGTTTTCCAGCCAATATTTTCTGGAAGCGATTTAATTTATGTTTTAATTTATTTTTGCATAGTCAGCATAATTATATATTTCGATATAAAAGTTATCGCTAGGGTAGAATTTTGGGTTATAATTTTACTTTTTATATCCATATTTTTGGTGTCTATAGATGGTTTTTCCCAAATAAAATTAAGTAACATTTTTAGTGGCAATCAAATTGATTTAAATAATTTTTTTCTGCCGTATGGTCCTTTGTTGTTTGCACTTTGGGGAATTGGATTGATACCAGAGATAGAAGAAATGCTGATAGGAAAAAAGAAAGAACTTAAAAAAATAGTTGCAGTATCTACCATAGCAATTTCAATTTTTTATTTTTTATTTATTTTATTAATATTGGGTATTACAGGAAGTCAGACTGATCAAACTGCTCTTGTAGGCCTTAAAGGTTTTTTAGGAAGTAATATGGTGTCAGTATCTCTTTTAGTGGGAGTCATGGCAACAATAACCGCTTTTATAACCCAGGGAATTGTTTTTAAAAAAGTTTTAATGTATGACTTGGGAATAAAGCACTGGCAAGCATTTGTTATAACTTGTTTTACTCCAATGATACTCTTTTTGCTTGGATTAAAATCTTTTGTTGTCTTAATATCTCTTACGGGAGGAGTTCTATTAGGAATAAATGGTATTTTAATTTTGTTAATGTACAAAAAAATTGGAGGCAAAAATATTATAATTTACCCCTTGTCATTAGTATTTTTATTAGGAGTAATTTATGAAATAATATATTTTATCAAATAAAATGATTATAGAAATATCTATTTTTATAGCTTCATGCTTTATTCTATCTTTGCTCAGTTCAAAACTTATTAAAACACTTACAGAGGTTGCTAGGTATTTGCGATGGAGGGAATTTATAATCGCTTTTTTTGTTATGGGTTTTGCGGCTTCTCTGCCTAATTTATTTGTTGATTTGAATGCTGCTTTGCGAGGCATGCAACAAATTGCTTTTGGAGATATTATGGGTGGGAATTTGGTTGACTTATCTCTTGGCATGGCAATAGCGGTTTTACTAAGCCGTAAATATGTTTCTACCGAAAGCAAAATGGTGCAAAGCACTGCTATTTTTACAATAATAATTGCTTTTTTGCCATGGATTTTAATATTAAGAACAGGAGGATTAGACAGGTTAGACGGAGTAATATTAATTTCATCTTTCTTCGCCTATGCTTTTTGGCTTTTTTCAAGAGATGACAGATTTAAAAAAGTTTACGAAAATAAAAAATTAAAAAACATTACAAAGAAGTCTACATTTATATGGAATATAATTAAAATAATTTTAATACTCGCTACGCTTTTAGCTTCTTCTTATGCAGTTGTTTATACTGCCCAATATTTTGCTTCAACATTAGATGTCTCTCTAGGATTAGTGGGTGTTTTAATTGTTGCTTTGGGAAATTGTTTTCCAGAAATATACTTTGGAGTTATCTCTGCCAGAAAAGAAAAAAATTGGATGGTTTTAGGGGATATGATGGCATCTGTGATTGTTTGCGCAACTCTTGTTTTGGGAATTGTCGCTCTTGTAGCTCCGTTTAAAATTACAGATTTTTCTCCGTTTTTTATAGCTAGAATCTTTATGGTGGTATCTTGTGTATTATATCTTTTATTTATCAACTCAGATAAAAAAATAACTAAAAAAGAAGGATTATTATTACTTTCTGTTTATACCATATTCCTTTTGACAGAGATTTTCTTTCCTATTAGATAGTGGTATAATAAAATAAATATATTTTAATGCCCAAAAAATTTTTTATAAACCTGATAATTATTTTTTCTTGCCTTCTAATTCCAGCGTCTTTTGGCGTTATAGCGCAAGAGGAATCTGCCCCGCCGCCGACTTTGCAATATAATCTAACTACAATCAGTTCTATAAGTGAAAATATGTTTTTTGGAGGCATTATTTTTGTTGAAGGAAAATCTGTGCCTGACGCAAAAATAATACTTTCTGTTAAAGATAAAAATGATACATTTATATATTCTGCAATTATAAATTCTGATCAAAATGGCAATTGGTCTGCTGAATTAGACCAGCCATTAAAGAAAGATAAATATTATGTGGAAGCAATCACGCAAGATGATAGTGGAATTTCAACCGCGCCAGTTAGGTCAGATTTGATAGACGTTCAAGGACCCTTCGCTTTCATAATCGGCATTTTTTCTGTTTTGGTAATAATTTTGCTTTTCAGCTTTGTAAGCATTTTATATATCAATAAGGCAGCAGAAATTAAACGTTATAGAAGAATTTTAGCTTGCCAGCGCGATATAATTGCATCCTATAATATTCTTAAGAGTGATGTGGACAGGGCAAAAAAAGATTTAAATGATGGAAAAATAGGAGAACAGAAAATTAATGAAATGAAGTTCTTCTTAAACAGGGTTAGTGATAATCTTGAAAAAATGAATAAATATGTCGTGCAAGGGGTTAATGTGATAGGGAAGTATGATATAATAAATAAAATAAATGATATATTTAAAACAAAAAAATAATATGAAAATTTTAATCGTTGAAGATGAAAAAGAAATAGCTTGGGTATGGAAAGAAGAACTTAAAACCAAGAAACATACAATTAAAATTGCTAAAGACGGAGAGGAAGCGTTAAAGCTGGCAAAAAGTTTTATGCCAGACATAATAATTCTTGATTTGATTTTACCTAAAAAGGATGGGATTAGCGTTTTGACTGATTTAAAAGCAGACCCAAACCTGAAAAACATACCAGTTGTTGTGTCGTCTAATTTGGGCGACGACCAAAATATTAAAAAAGCCTATGCTTTGGGCATAGTAGATTATTTTGTAAAAGTACAGCATCCTATCTACGAAGTTATAGAAAAAGTACAGAAATATATAACAAAATAAAACTTTATTATCGGGCTGGAAAAATTATATAGAATATGATGCAGTTTTGCTACAATTATGCAAAAATTATTGAAGTTAGAGAAATTTGGTTCCAGAGGATTCGGCTTAGTTGATTTTGTTATAATTGGATCAGTAATAAGCATTCTAGCATTTATAGTGATTACAAATATAATGGCGCACGCCTATTAATAATATTATTAATGGAGTATAGTAAAATATTATGCAAGTAGACAGAAGAACATTCACTATAGTAATAATAATCGTTGCCATTGCGCTGCCGATTATTGTTTTGGTTTTTTATAAAGCTTTTTTCCCAATAATAATTTCTATGAAAAATTCTTTTACTTCGGCAGCCTTAATGAACAGCACCACAGGAGTGCCGCCAGTATTAATGGACATTTTTAAATAAAATATTAAAAATAAAAAGGCGAGATTTGATTCTCGCCTTTTTAAGTGGAATATAGTAATATGAAATAATTATGGATTTAACAACAATACTTTTAATAATCATTGCGGTGGGGATTGTGGGCGTGATTTTTTTGTTGCTAATAAAAAAGCCTGAGCTAGACAAAAAAGACGAGGGGTCAATGTTAATGTTGCAACAGCAATTGAGCCAGCTGGCTAATGCAGTTGATAATAAACTTTCAGAATCAAATAAAAATGTTCAGGAGCAATTTAAACATTCAGCAGATATTATAAGAAACGTTACAGAAAAGTTAACTAAGCTAGATGAAACAAACAGACAAGTTTTAGATTTTTCTAGCCAGCTTCAAAAACTGCAAGATACGCTTCAAAACCCAAAACACAGGGGAGTTCTTGGAGAATACTTTTTAGACTCTCTTTTAAAAGATGTGTTTCAGCCAAATCAATACCAAATGCAGTATAAATTTAATAACGGTGAAATTGTGGATGCAGTTATATTCTTAGGCGAAAAAATTATTCCAATTGATTCAAAGTTTTCTTTAGAAAATTATAACAGAATCATTGAAGAGCAAGACCCAACAAGAAGAGAAAAATTAGAAGTTGAATTTAAAAATGATTTGAAAAAAAGAATAGACGAAACATCAAAATATATTCGGCCAGATGAGAATACAATGGAATTTGCATTTATGTTTATTCCAGCAGAGGGCATTTACTATGATTTATTGGTAAATAAAGTAGGGGCTGTTAAAGTTAATACAAGAAGCCTTTTAGAATATGCGTCTCGTGAGAAAAAGGTTCATATAGTTTCTCCAACAACTTTTTATGTAACCTTGCAGGCTGTTTGGCAGGGAATGCGCGCTTTTACCATACAAGAGCGAACTAAAGAAATCTTAAAGAATGTAGGCATGTTGCAAAAACACATTTTGGCTTACGAGGATTATATGAAGCGCATAGGCAATAATTTGAGCACAACTGTTAACGCATATAACACTGCTTATAAAGAGCTTGGGAAAATAGATAAAGATGTAGTCAAAATAGCCGGAGGAGATTTAAAAATAGAAATTGATGAGGTAGAAAAACCAAAGCTTTCTGGTGTTGACGATTAAGGAATAAAATGATAAGATATTCATATTAACTAAAAACAACATGCTAGCTATTATAAAAACAGGTGGCAAACAATATATTGTTAAGCCCGGAGACAAATTAAAAATAGAAAAATTGGATAAAAAAGAAGGAGAAGCCTTTTCTTTTTCAGATGTTTTATTGGTGGAAAAAAGCAATAAAGTTGAAATTGGCACACCCTTGGTAAAAGCAGAAGTGCAAGCTAAAGTTTTAAGCCACGGTAAAGGAGATAAAATAATTGTATTTAAATACAAACCAAAAAAGAGAGAGAGCAAGAAAATTGGGCACAGACAACCATATACAGAAATAGAAATAACAGGCATTAAATAAATAAAAATAAAAACCGCCTAGTGGCGGTTTTTTGCTTTTTAAGGTAGAAATAAAGAATATGGAAAAAGAAATAAAGTGGCTTTTAAAAGAGAAATATAATAATAACCTGCCTGCCGGCAGGCAGAGCCAAAAACAATTTGATAAAGATATTAAACGGCTCAACAACGGTGAGCCGTTGGACTATGTAATTGGATTTGCCGAGTTTTTGGGGTGTAAAATTGATTTATCAAAAAAACCATTAATTCCAAGGCCAGAAACAGAATTTTGGGTGGAAAGAGCTATTGCTGCTGTAAAAGAGGGTAACGAGACTCAAAAACGCTGCTTAGACCTATTTTCTGGCTCAGGTTGTGTTGGGGTAGCTGTTTTAAAAAACACCCAGGTTCTATTGTGCGACCCCGCTAAGCGGGGTCAAGGCACGCTAAGCGTGCCGACAGTTGATTTTGCTGATAATGATAAAAAAGCGATATCACAAATCAAAATTAATTGCCGTATAAATAATATTGATAAGAAAAGATATAAAATAATAAAATCAAATGTTTTTTCTAACATAAAAAGAAAACCTGCCCTGAGCAGAGTCGAAGGATATGATTTTATTTTTGCCAATCCGCCATATATCCCTGATTATAGAAAAAACCCTTCGGCAAAGCTCAGGGCGGTTTTACGAAACCGAATTCAAAAATCTGTTTTAAAATTTGAACCAAAAGAAGCTTTGTTTGCCGGAGATGACGGACTTTTTTATATTAGAAAGTTTTTAAAAGACGCAAAAAACCATTTAAATAATAATGGTGTGATTTTTATGGAATTTAGCCTAGAACAAAAAAAGGATATTGAAAAATTACTTAAAAAATACAAATATAGTAACTGGAAATTTAAAAAAGACCAATATGGCAAATGGAGATACGTTGTGGTAAAATAAATAAATAGTTATGGATGAGAAGGCAATAAAATTATCACCGAATTCGCTGAATTTGTTTTTGGAGTGTCCTCATTGTTTTTGGCTAGATAAAAATATGGGGATTAAAAGGCCGCCACCATATCCTTATGCTTTAAATTCTGCAGTTGACACTTTGTTAAAAGAAGAATTTGACACATATCGTGCAAAAAATTTGCCACACCCCTTATTGGAAGAAAACAATATTAAAGCTCATTTATTTGGCAATCAAAAATTATTGAATCAATGGAGAGATAATTTCCAGGGCGTTAGATATTTTGATAAAGATTTACAGGCAACACTTTTTGGTGCAGTAGATGATGTTTTAGAATTTGATGACGGCAAAGTTGCAGTATTAGACTATAAATCAACAGGAAGTACAACAGCTAATGTTTATGACAGATTCCAGTTGCAGTTAGATACATATACATATTTAATGGAAAAGAATGGCTACAAAACTCCAAGAAAAGGTTATCTGGCTTTTTATATAGTAGACAAGAGCAGGGGATTTATTGATAGACTGCCGTTTCGCAAAGAAGTAGTTGAGATAGACACAAATCCTTCTGACATTTATGAAATTTTTAAAGACGCAGTTGAGTGTTTGAGAAATTCGACTCCGCCAAAACATTCAGAAGATTGCAAATTTGGCAATTGGCTGAAGGGCGCAGGCGCTTTTATTACCTAATAAGTTTTAATAATTAAAAAATGTAATTAAATAATCATGAAAATCCCTAAAATTTTTAATATAAATCTTCGAAAAATTAATAAAATATGGATAATTGCAATAATTATTATTTTAATAATTATTGGATATTATGTTGTAAAATCGGTTTTTAAAAGTCCGACAGACGGTTTAGTTATAGAAAAAATTCAAAAAGGATCTGTTTTACAGGAAGTTTCTGAAACAGGAAGCATAAGAGCAACCGAAGATATCAGCTTGGGCTTTAAATCAATTGGAAGGATTTCTGAAATAAATGTTAGCGTTGGAGAAAATGTAAAAAAAGGAGATGTTTTAGCCAAATTAGACCTTAGTCAAACTTCAGCTCAATTGCAATCGGCTAAAGCCGCTTTAGATTCTGCAAAAACAGAATACGATAAATTAGTTAATGGCTTAACTCAAGAAGATATTAAAACTTATCAAAACGCAGTGACCTCGGCAAAAGATGATTTGCAAGGGGTTTATAATAGTTCTCGTAATACCCTAAATAATGCTTACACAAAAATTTATAATAGCTATACAACGGTGGTCTCTTTGCAAAACGATTATTTCGGTCCAATGGATCAGAGTGGCATTAAAGTGTTAAACAGTAGGAATGATATAAACACCAATATGCAGGACATTAAAAAATATCTTGATGGCGACATCGATATAGCACTATCTCGTATGACTATTGCTTTGGATAATATTTATAATGACTTAAAGATAGTCCGCGAACAATGCGACGAGGGAGCTTATTATTCAACAGTTTCTGCAGCAGACAAAACTACAATAGATACTCAAAAAGAATATATTAATACTGCCTCTACAAGTATTACAACCTCGCAACAAGATGTTAATTCATATAAAATAGCACTGCAAAAAGCAGAGGATAATTTAGCTTTAAAAACAGCAAATGCTAGGCCCGAAGATATAGATATTTATAAGGCATCAATCTCTCAAGCGCAGGCAAATGTTGACGCATTGCAAAGCCAATTAAATGATAACTATTTAGCTAGTCCAATAAACGGAAAAATTACAGATATAAATATGAAAAGAGGCCAAATAGTTTCACCATCTCAATCAGTAATTGATTTGCTCTCTACAGAACCCTTCCAAATAAAAGTGAATATTTACGAGCAGGATATTGTGAATGTAAAGGTTGGTAATAGCGTAAAAATAAATTTAGTAGCTTTCCAAAAAGAAAACTTTACCGGTAAAGTTTTATCAATTGACCCAGCAGAAACAATAGTTGATAATGTTGTCTATTATGAGGTGACAATTGATTTTTCAAATCAGCCCGAAGGCGTTAGATCGGGCATGACAGCAGATATTGTAATTGAGACCAATAAAAAAGATAATGTTTTAAAGATTCCTAAAAATGCAGTATCACAGATTGAAGGAATAGACACTGTGCAGGTTTTGAAAGGCAACAAAATTGAAAATCGTACGATAATTTTAGGATTAGAAGGTAATGACTATCTTGAAGTTGTATCAGGACTAAAAGAAGGCGACCAAATTATTACTGGTAAAAAGTAAAGTTATGGCAGAAGCGTTAATAAAACTCGAAAATGTTTGGAAGACTTATAAATTAGGAGAAACTAACCTCTCGATTTTAAAGGGTATAAATTTAGAGATTATGCCGAGCTCTTTTGTTACCATAATGGGGCCTTCTGGCTCTGGGAAGTCAACTTTAATGTATTTATTAGGTTTGCTAGACACGCCTTCTGAAGGGAAAGTTTATTTGCAAGATAAGGATACTTCAGATTTTTCGGAAGATAAATTAGCAGAAGTTCGTGGTCAAAAAATTGGATTTATTTTTCAGCAATTTAATTTATTGCAAAATTTAACTGCTTTAGAAAACGTAATGTTGCCGATGGTTTTTCAGGGAATTTCAGAACCACAAAGAATTGAAAGAGCAAAAAAACTTTTAGATTCTGTAGATCTGGAACACAGAATAAATCATACACCGAAAGAAATGTCTGGAGGAGAGCAACAAAGAATTGCAATTGCTAGGTCTTTGGTAAATGATCCAGAAATTTTAATAGCTGACGAACCAACAGGAAATCTTGATTCTAAAACTGGGAAAACAGTCATGGAAATCTTAACAAAGCTTCATAAAGAAGGAAAAAAAACAATTATAGTGGTGACGCACGATCCAAATATTGCTCATTACAGTCAAAATATAATTCATATACAAGATGGGCAAATTGTAGCAAATCATTTTCAAGATAAAGAAGTCCTTTGGGCTGAAGATGGCATTAAAAGAAATGTTTAAAATTAATTTTCAAAATTTAAAAGAGTATTTTAAAATTGCGTTTAAAACAATTTCTACTAGACGCGTAAGGTCTTGGCTTACAACAATTGGAATTGTTATTGGAGTATTTTTAATTGTTTCTTTACTTTCCTTATCAGAAGGATTAAAGGGCGCAGTTATGAACCAATTGAATATGATGGGCAAGGATTTAATTACAATTATGCCCGGCGATATAACTAATATTACCTCTATGGTTTCTGGTCAAAAATTAACAGAAGAAGATTTAGATATTATTAAAAAAACAAATGGGGTAGACACCTTGGTTGCCATGGATTATACATCTGTGACGATGAGATATGGGAATGAAAAAAAGTCTGTTTTAATTTATGGAGCTGATTGGAGAGCTGACTTAGATATTTTTAAAAACGATATGGGTTGGTCTGTGGCAGAAGGCAGGTGGCCAAATCCTGGTAAAAGTGAAATGATTGTTGGCAGTATTGTTGCGAAAGAAACATTTCCAGGAATGAAAATTGGAAATGAAGTGACAATAAAGGGCAGAAAGTTTATAATTACAGGCATTTTAAATTCAGTTGGTTCCAAACAAGATGATTCTATGGTTGGCATTGACTTGAATATTTTTAGGTCTGTAACAGGCGAAAGAAATGGAGCTAAAATGGCAATGGCGAAGATAGAATCTGGATACTCTGCTGATTTTGTCGCAGAAAAATTAAAGAGCAACCTTAATGAAAACAGAAAGCGGCAGATAGGGCAAAAAGAAAACGAATCATCTTACACTGTTTTGACATCAGCCACAATGGCAAATATTGTTGGAAATATAATGGGTTTAATACAAGCGGTTATTATTGGATTTGCATCTATAGCAATAATTGTAGGAGGTATTGGCATTATGAATACAATGTACACATCGGTTTCAGAAAGGACAAAGGAAATTGGAATTATGAAAGCTATTGGGGCTAAAAACAGGACAATCGTAACTATATTTTTAATTGAGTCTGGAATTTTTGGGATGTTGGGAGGAATAGGAGGGACCCTTCTTGGAATGCTTTTTGCTAAAGCTATTGAAATTTATTTTCAAATACACCCGCTTTTTTATTTGAAAGCAGATGTCAGCCCTGGTCTAATATTATTTAGTATAACCTTTTCTTTCCTTATTGGATGCGTGTCCGGATATTTTCCAGCTAGAACAGCTGCTAAGCTAAAGCCAGTTGATGCTTTAAGATATGAATAGTTTATGTTAAAATTAAATAATTATTAGTTAAAAGTAAAATTATGTTCAAATTTAATAAATCTTTAGGTCAAGTATCAAGATTGCTTTTAGTTTTAGCAATTGTAGTTTTTGTCGCCGTGATAATCACTTTTTTAATCATGAAAATGGCAGAGAAACCATCATCTCCTGGTAAACCGACAACTCCGTCCACCCCTTTACCAGTTTTTGAACAAACTTTAGAAAATATTAGGTTCGTTTATGAATCAGCATTAGATAAAGGAGATACCTTGAAAGCATCTGAAGTTACAGATATTAAGTCCACTAATGCAAAAGATTTAAAAATAAGCAATCCTGGTGCGAAATTTATCAAGGTTACAATCGGTGCACAAAATATTGGTTTAGTTAATACAATAAAGGGCGCATGGAATATAGAAAACATTATTGATTCAAAAGGAAGAAATTTTGTTCCGCTTGGATCTATGACTAACCCGTGGCTTCCCAAACCAAATTTATGCGGAGAATTATTAAAACCGGCGTTTGATCCAACTCCATGCACAAAAATATACGAAGTTTCAAAAGAATCAACGGGATTTAAGATAAGAATTGAAGCTGGTAAAAATAATAAACCCATTTCTTCTGGAAGTAATAATTCATTTTTGCTTGATTTAATAGTTAAATAGTAAAAATATAAAACATGATTGACAACAAAGATAAACAAGAAATGAAAATACCGGAAAAAAGAGCTTTAACTCCAGAAGAGACTAAGCATTTTGATTGGGAAAAAGAAAAAAAGGTTGAGAATATAGAAGTTTCTCCATACGATAAAATTGTTTCAGCTGAGTTAAGAAGAGAAATAGAAATGATGGAATTGGATGATAAAACAAAAGCTGAAGCAAAGAAAAAAGCTGAAAAAATTGAGTTTTTAGGAGAAAAAGAAAAAATAGAGCATCTCTTGAAAATAGCCCAAGAGAAGGGAGTAGTTTTTGCAGTGCAAGTTGCAAGAAGAATGAATGAACCTTATCTTTTAGATATTTTGCACGATACTCTAGCGCAAGAAGGGTACTATAAAGATTTTACTAAGTAGAATATTAATTTTATGTCATTTATTATCCCAGGCCTTATTTTAGTTTTCCTTATAATTGTTTTAGCTTTCATTATAGTTTTGAATGTTGAGACAAATGAAAAAAAATCTGTTTTTGGCGGACTAGAGATGGTTTTGTTTTTGGTAATGATGCCAAAGAATCCTCCTAAAAAAGAAGGGGACCAACAAAAGGAGCAAAAAATGATGATAGCTCAAATGGAGCAAGTTTTTGCTAATTTCTTGTATTTGAAAAAACCAAGGATTTTCCAAGACCCGCCCTGCTGTGCCTTTGAAATTGCTTCTCAAATAGGAAGTTCTGATATTTCTTTTTATGTGGCAGTTCCAAAATACTTGGAATCTGTTTTTGAAAAGTACGTGCAAGGTGTTTATCCTAATGCAGTAGTTGATAAAGTCCCACAGGATTATACAATTTTTGAACCGCAAGGGGCAACTGCGGCTGCTTATTTAAAACTTTCAGAAAGCACTCTTTTCCCTATAAGTACATATCAATCTTTAGAAACAGATCCACTTTCTTTAATAACAAACACTTTAAGCAAGATTTCAGCCAATGAGGGTGGGGCAGTGCAAGTATTAATAAAACCTTCGTCAGGGCTAAAGTTGAGAAAAAGAGGGGAAAAAGCCTTAAAGTATATAAGAGAGGGAAAGCCAATGAGATATGCTGTACTTTTAGCATCCCATGGTTTTATCATGCAAATATTCGATGAATTGATGAATCCTCCTAAAGATTATAAAAAAAATCCATTAGACCCGATGAACCCAATGAATCCACGAAAAGAACAAGGTTTTGACCAAAAAAGTTATGATGCCATTCAGAGTAAAATTCAAAAGCAACCATTTGAAGCAAATATAAGGGTTGTGGCATCTGCTCAATCAGAAATAAGAGCGAAAGAAATTTTAAATCATTTAACTTCTGCATTTTCACAATTTTCGTTATCTGCTATAAATAGCTTAGAGTCAAAAGAAGTTTATAAAAGAGAACTGCGAAAATTCGTATATGATTTTAGTTTTAGAAATTTTAATCAAAATCAGTCAAACATTCTAAATTTAGAAGAATTAGCAAGTATTTATCATTTTCCAACACACTATATTGAAACTCCATATATCAAAGCTGCAAAATCTGCAACTTTCGCTCCGCCAACAGATTTGCCAGAAAAGGGTGAAATATGCGTTGGAAAAGTTAATTTCCGCAATGAAGAAAAAAGGGTTTATTTTTCAGATAGGCAAGACAGAAGAAGGCATTTATATCTTGTTGGACAAACTGGTGTTGGTAAGTCTGGTTTTATGGAAGGGATGATAGCTCAAGACATTGCAAACGGCGATGGAGTAGCCGTTATTGATCCGCACGGTGAATTAATAGAACATATTTTAGCAAACATTCCAAAAGAAAGAATTGATGACGTGGTTATTTTTGAGCCGTTCGACATTGAAAGGCCTTGCGGCTTGAATATGTTGGAGTATGACAGCCCCGAGCAAAAAGATTTTGCAGTTCAGGAGATGATTGCAATTTTTATGAAGCTTTTCCCACCAGAAATTATAGGACCTATGTTTGAGCACTATATGAGAAATGCGATGTTGGCCTTAATGGCTGACAAAGATAACCCAGGAACTTTAGTTGAAATTCCAAAAATGTTTACCGATCCGCAGTTTTTACAAACAAGATTAGCAAAAGTTTCAGATCCAATTGTAAGAAGTTTCTGGATAAAAGAATGGGCGCAAACAACAGGTTCTACAAGATCTGATATGTTGGGTTATGTTGTTTCAAAACTAGGCAGATTTATTGAAAACGAAATGATGAGAAATATTATTGGCCAATCACATTCTGGTTTTGATTTAGCTGAAATAATGGATTCAAAGAAAATATTTTTGGCTAATTTATCTAAGGGTTTAACAGGAGAAGTAAATAGTTCTTTATTGGGTTTAATTTTAGTTTCAAAAATACAAATGGCTGCAATGAGGCGCGCAAGGATTGCAGAAGATCAAAGAATAGATTTTTATTTATATATTGATGAATTCCAAAACTTTACAACAGATTCAATTGCTACAATTTTATCTGAAGCCAGAAAATATAAATTAAATTTAATAATGGCTCACCAATATATGCCGCAATTGAAAGAAGAAATAAGGGACGCAGTTTTAGGAAACGTTGGTACAATTGGAGCATTTCGCATTGGAGCAGAAGATGCAGAAAATTTAGAAAAACAATTTGAACCTGGGTTTTCAAGGTTTGACTTGGTTAACTTAGACAACTTTACAATGATAATTAAGATGATGATAAATAATAAAATTTCAACTCCATTTAAAATGGAAACTCTTCCTCCGCCAAAAGGAAAGCCAGAAATTGTTGATGCAATTAAGAAAATTTCAAAATTAAAATATTCAAAACCAAAAGCAATAGTCCAAGAAGAGATTTCCCAGCGTTCATTTGTAGATTTGCCCCCAGTCACACCGCCACCGCCAGTTCAACCAATTGTCCCTCCTAAAAAATAGAGCACATGTAAAGTAATCATTAATATAATTAAATATTAAAAACATGACGGAAGAACCAAGGGATAATAGAGAAGACGGAATCCAACGTTTGGAGGTTCCTTTGTTTAGTGGTGGATATGGTATAGGCGGACGTACCAACCTAGAATCAAGAGAAGAGACAATAAGTCGCGCTACATCTGAAATAAATCAAATTCGAGATACTTTTAAAAACCCTAAACCCGGGCAAGATGACGGTATAGCAGATCAATATATTTATTATATAGAACATCGATTGCATTTATCTCCAACAGACATTGGCATGACAGATGAAATGGTTAAAGAATTTGTTAAAGAAGGATTTGTTTGCGATGCAAGAAGACACTTAGAGAGTGCAAAAAAACTTTATGAAATGTTTCAATCTTCAGACACTAGAGAAAGTCACAAAAATTTTGCTCATAATAGGATGTTTGAGCACATAAGAAGCATGGATGCGCGTATTCAGGAAGCTGATGCGTTGAGAGAAGCTATTTTTAATTCAGACGAGTTAGAGATAATTTCAATTATGGAAAATAGTTAATTATTAGCTACAAATAAAAAACCGCCGGAAGGCGGTTTTTTGATTATATTTTAAACTCTTTTTACGTAAGTTTCTGTTTCTGTGTTGATCTCAATTACATCACCCTCTTCGATGAATAGGGGAACTTGCATAACAGCGCCAGATTCTAATATAGCCTCTTTGGTTCCACCTTGAGCCCTATCTCCTTTTATTCCAGGAGGGGACTCTTTGATTTTAAGCTGGACTTTTATTGGCAATTTAAAGTTAATAATTCTTTCATTAAAAACAATTCCGGTTACAACTTCGTTTGGTTTTAAATATTTTGCCTGTGTTCCAATTTGAGCTTCTGTAAAGAAAAATCTTTTTGAAGGATCTTTTATTTCACAAAACCAATATTGGCCCTTGCTTTGATATAAAAATTTAATTTCTTTTTTTTGCAAATCAGCTTCATCAAACATATCTCCCTGCTGGAAATTTATTTCTTGAACCTTGCCATCAATTAAATTTTTTATTTTGCTTTGAATAACTGGCCTTCTTTGAGCCATTTTCAAAAGAGCAGCCTCTAAAACAACCCAAGGCTGGTCTAGATAAATAAACTCAACTCCTTTTTTTAAATCTGTGTGTGTCAGCATGCGTGCAAAATTTTCAATTCTCAATTTTCATTAAATGTTCCAATGTTTCATTGCGTCATTTATTGTAAATTGTAAATTGTAAATTGAAAATTAATTAATTATTCAACAATTCTCCATTCTATTTCCTCTATCCTTCCAGCATATTCCAGCCAATCTCCATACTTGCTGATAACATACCATTTCTTTTTTGTTTCAGACCAAATCATTGGGTCTCCTCTATAAAATGGTTTTTTAACTATTTCTTTTGGTTTTAATCGGTCTAATTCTAGCCATTTTTTAAAAACTGTTTCAATTGTATAATCTAACTTTCTTGAATTTGCCCAGTTGGCTACAGTATCAATTGCCTGCATTGCTTTTTCAATAGAACCAGCTAATTCCAACAATTGTTTTGCTGGTTTTGTATATCTAGAATAGATTATCTTTTTCTTTTTAGCATTATTTTTCAATTCTTGCAACCCTATGCCTTTTGTTTCAAAGAAGTGAGCGATGATATTTTGTATAGCAGTTTCTTCTAATAATTCATCATATTCTTTGATTTTCCCGTGCTTTATATATTCTTCAATCTTCTTTGCGTTTTTTTCACCTATAGTTCGTGGCACCAAAAAAATTTTCCAAGATTTCCCTTGGCTCGCCGTAGCTTCAGCGTAGGCGGCAGAAACATCTTTGTCTAATTTGTCTAAATATTCCGCTGATTTTAAATATGCATTTATATGAAAAGAGCTTTCGCCTTTAATATTAAGCAAATCTGCCATCTCCCTGAAAATTTTAGCAATTTCTTTATTCATATTTATAGTTATTTTATCATAATAGGTGGTGCGTGGCACTATTGACAAAAGAGCATATTGGGTGTATAATTAATAATATAGATAAATTAGCACTTTTACATAAAATATAGGAGGAAAATATGAGTAGCGCAGTGAATATTTTTAAAAAATATCTAGTGCGCTACTCATAACGGGTAGTAAGGCTTGCGGCGATAGAAGCCGCTTACGAAAGGGAAGACGACAATGAAGAAATGTTTCGAGATGTTGGGCAATGGGGCAGAGGCGTTGTTTTTCTACGTGCTTATGCCGCTGAGTGCGTTGGCGAATGTGTTCAATGCGGCATATAATCCCACGCTGAGCGACGTCGTCCGTGCCACGTACCTCATCGGCGCAATCCTTGGTGGTGGCGCCTATATGACCATGTTGGTGGTGTGGTGCGTCAAGTCTTGGCGCAACAATCGAGCCCTGGAACGCCGTTTGAATCGCGTGTGCGTTCCGGCCGTATTCGTCGCGGCCGCCTCGTGGTGTGTCGCGGGTGTATATTACTTCTGGCTCGGCGTCTGACGCCGAGTTTAGCCACCCACCTGACTCCTTCCTACTCAGAGCTCGCTAACGAGACCCGGCGAGCAATGTTTCAACATTAGGGTCTCTTTTTATTTATAAAAAATGTGATAAGATTATTTAATGGAAAAGAGACATAGAGTTTTTATTGCTATAAATTTACCTGGCGATATCAAAAAGGAATTGGTTAAGTATTGTGAAAAATGGTCCCGACCGCAAAGCGGCCGAGGATCCTCGATGACGGAGTCATCGGGACCAGAGCTTCCGGCAAAATGGACAGCCAAAGACAATTTGCATATTACTTTGGAATTTTTAGGAGACTTAACAGATGTTGAAATTGGAGATGCTTGCAAGGTTGTAAAAGAAATTGCAGAAAGGCATAATTCTTTTTCAATAAGTTTAAACAAAATTTTATATGGTCCGCCCCTTCGACTCGGCTCAGGGCAAGCACAAAAAACCCCAAAATTTGTTTGGGTAGAAGGCGAAAAATCAGACGAGCTTGCCAATTTAAAAAACGATTTAGAAGAATCATTGCTTGAAAAAGTGAAGTTTCGCCCAGATGAAAAAGGTTTTGTTACGCATATTACTTTGGCAAGAATTTCAGAATGGGAATTTAGAAAATTTGAGCCTGATGAAAGGCCAGAAATAAATGAAAATATTGATTTAGTTTTTACAGCAGAATCAGTTGAGGTTATGGAATCAGAATTAAAAAGAGGAGGCCCTGTTTATACAATTTTAGAATCACATAATTTAGGTGAATAATAAAAATACAGCAAGGTGTTCAGCGAAATTTCAGCCCACAATGCAGTCTATATAATCGGGGCTAAAATTTCGAAGCAAATCTGCTCGCTTGCTCGCAGACCCGTGAAAATACATTTAATTGGAATTGGAGGAATAGGGGTGTCAGCTTTGGCACAGTATTATTTGGCAAAAGGCCACCAAGTAGGCGGTTCTGATTTAGTTGCTTCAGAAATTACAGATTTTTTAAAAAACCCTCCTTCGCATAAAGCTTCGGAAGGGCGAGGAAAGGGAGTAAAAATTTTTATAGGTCATTCTGCAAATAATATAACTAAAGACATAGATTTGGTGGTTTATAGTCCAGCTGTTAAAAAAGATAACTTAGAATTAAAAAGGGCAAAGCAATTAAAAATAAAACTGCAAAGTTATCCAGAAGCCTTGGGTGACCTAACAAAAGAATATTATACAATTGCAGTTGCTGGAGCCCATGGAAAAAGCACTACAACTTCAATGATTGCTTTGGTTTTAACAGCAGCTGGGTTAGACCCAACTGTAATTGTTGGCACAAAACTAAAAGAATTTGGAAATTCAAATTTTCGCTTTGGCGAAAGCAAAATTTTAGTTATTGAGGCTTGTGAATATGATTCTTCTTTTTTGTATTATTTGCCTAAAATAACTGTAATTACAAATGTTGATAAAGAACATTTAGATTATTTTAAAACCTTTTCCAATATTAAAAAGGCTTTTAAGAAGTTTATTATGCGACTTCTGTCTGACGGATTTTTAGTTTTTAACAAAGATGATGCCAATATTCCAACTTTTGAAAACCCAAATTTTAAGACAATTGATTATTCTCAAAACCAAACAGAATCAGCAAAATTAAAGAAAATTTTAAAAATTCCTGGCCAGCATAATATTTTGAATGCATTAGCCACTTTGCAAGTAGCTAGAATTTTAGCAATTCCTGATAAAGTTATTTTTAAAGCACTTTCAGAATTTAATGGTACGTGGAGAAGGTTTGAAATAAAGTCAGGAAAAGCAAATAAGAAAGCAATCACTGTGATATCTGATTATGCCCATCATCCAAATGAAATTATAGCAACCTTTCAAGCTGCAAGAGAAAAATATGCAAAGAAAAAAATTTGGTGTGTTTTTCAGCCACATCAACACCAAAGAACGCATTATTTGTTTTCAGATTTTGTGAAAGTATTTCGCCAGGCCCCAATAGACAACATTATAATAACAGATATTTATGACGTTGCTGGCAGGGAAATCCCGACTTCGTCGAGGACTCACGATAAAATCGGAGCAAAAATAAATAAAGTAACTTCTGAAAAATTAGTAGAAAAAATAAATACCCCTCGCAGCACAGGCAGAAAAAATGTTTTTTATTTGCCAATAGACGAATTGGAATTCAATATAAAAGAAAATATAGAAAGTGGGGAAGTGTTAATTATTATGGGCGCCGGCGATATATACAAACTTGCTGATAAGTTTTAATTTTTGTAATAAAAAACTCCAGGCATCACGCATATCTGTGTAATGCCTGGAGTATTGGGTGATATCCTGGCCGTTATCAGTCTAGTGAAATAACCTAGACATTTCCACAAGCCCTATAACTAAGCCAGATATACTTTCCGACAGTTCTTTGTCTGGATCGTATGTGTATTCTCCTCTTTTTTCTGAACAGATAAGTATCTGGTCCCCCTTCTCGCACACTTGATTATCTTTCCCAAGGAGCCACTTCCCCAATTCCTGCCAATAATAGGCGCTAACCATTCTGACTTCACCATTGTCATCTATGATGGGTGTGATGTTGGCACGTCTTCCTACAAGTAAAGGACCTTTGCCTCCATGTGATTGTCTTCCTACCATATATAGCAAGTTTCCAATCAGGAGGTTTTCCCGCCCGTTGAGCGCCTCAATCATCTCACTACATGGCATGTTTCTAGTAAAGCGAGATACCTCAATCACCATCTGTCGGCCTTTTTCTTGAAGCCTGTCGTCGAATAAACCAGAGAGACTTTCACTGGCATTCACTGCGCAAGAAAGAGTAATTCCAACTCCGCACCTTTCCGATTCGAACTGTCTGTGTCCGATTATTACAGTCATTACACGTTCTAGCATCTCCATCTTATTCTCCTCATAGACGAGCCGTGGTGGCTTCGTCGGTTTTCAAGTTGCAGATGTCATAAAAACACAGTTTTCACGACACTTTAATTTGACACATTTGACAAATAAAAGTAAATAATGTTATATATAAAGTGTCATAATAAATGACACTTTTATGGACAATAATAAACTTTTATCTCAAATAGGTCTTTCCGAGACAGAATCTTTGATTTATTTGGCTGCGTTAGAACTTGGGGAAAGCTTACCAAAACATTTAGCTGAAAAGGCAAATATAAAACGCCCTACGCTTTATAAATTACTTCCAGAGCTTTTCTCAAAGGGGCTTTTAACACAGACTATAAAAGGGAAAAGACGTTATATAATAGCTGAAGATCCAAAATTGTTTTTAGCAAAAAAAGAATCAGAGCTTAAATTACTAGAAGAAAAAATTCCCGAACTTCAGTTACTATTAAGCACTGCAAAAATTAAGCCACAGATTATTTTTTATGAGGGCATTGAAGGATTGAAAAAAATCTATATAGATAATTTACGCGAGAAAAAACCAATATTAGAATTTCTTGGATTAGAAAATATTCATCCTGAAGTTGATATTTATGTTAAAAATTATTATATCCCGCAAAGAATCAACAAGAAAATTCCAATTAAAATTATAATTAGCGGAGAAACGGATACAAAACAATTTAAGCTTAAAACCGCGCCCTATGCGTTGCGTGAAGTTAAAACTATTAGCAAACAAAAATTTCCTATTCCAATGGATTGTTACATTTATGGTGATAATATTTCTTTTTTATTATTTCGCAGCGATAGCGAACCAATAGGAGTTATTATTAGGTCAAAAGAAATTGCCACAACAATGCGATCATTATTTGAATTAATTTGGCAGAAATATTAATGCAGGTGAACAAGATAATATTGACAGCATCTTAATTTATGATAAGATAAATTATCATTGAAAATTATAAAACCGTTGATTCAAGTCCCCGACAAAAGCTAAAGCATTTTGATGGGGGTTGGGCTTGATTCGCCCCGTGATAAACACAGGGCAAGGTGGTGCGTGCGTTAGTGCGTGCTCGGCTTTCTCCGTAATCATAGGATAACTGCTGGACTCTTAACTTGTTTAAGAGAAAGTCAGTGAGTTGGCCCGCTTAGCGGGCAACAAAGGTGGTACCGCGAGATATTTTTAATAATATTCCTCGTCCTTTGCGCTCCGATTTTACATCGGAGCCCAGAGGACGGGGATTTTTTTGTGTAGTAAATAGTCCTTTTAAAAAACAACATGGGAGAATGTTTATGAATACGCCAGACGAACAAATCAAGACCTGTCACAATTGTAAAAGAGTTTTTCCAATTAAAACTGCCAATGGAAAGCCTAATTTTTTCCCAGCGGCAGTTGAAGGTGGCACATTAGTAGATTACTGCATAGAATGCAAGCTTGTAGAATCTGACAGATATCGTGGCGGTAAGTAAACTAGCCAAAATGCGGCACAAAGGACCCCTTCTTTGTGCCGCTGTTTTATTGAAAGATATCCACTGTTTGACATTCGAGGATAAATATAATATAATAAATATAGTTCTTTGAATGTATCAACCTAGGTTAATCTAAACAGCGGAAAGGACACTTTTAAAGCTTTCTTTTCGTTATTCGTATTAACGCAACCAACTCTGTGAGGCAAGGAGACAGATTTATGTTTGGCATTATAGCAGATATACCCGAACGGCTTTTTGTAGTTGCAAGCGAAATCGCAGATTTCGTTAATTACTTGATAGGAGAGACTATAGTCCGCGTTCTATGCGTTAGACAGATAATGCATAGAATAAGATGCAGAGACAAATAAGCGTTGACGCAAAACAGGCTTCGGGCAACTCGTCCGGAGCTTTTATTTTGAATTGCCTTTATTTTTTTTGTAAAAATTGCTATTATTTAATAACATACAAAAATATGATAAATACAAACCCTCAAAAAATAGAAGAGATTTTAAACAGAGGAGTTGACGAAGTAATAGATAAAGAACACTTAGAAAATAAACTGAAATCTGGAAAACAGTTGAGAATTAAGCTTGGCATTGACCCAACCAGTCCGAATATACATATTGGCAGGGCAATTCCATTGCTTAAATTAAAAGATTTTCAAGATTTAGGTCACAAAATAGTTTTAATTATAGGTGATTTTACCGGAGTCATTGGAGACACTTCAGACAAAGACTCAGAACGTCCAATGTTAGATGAAAGATTAGTAAAGCAAAATATGAAAACCTATATTAAACAAGCTGAAAAGATTTTAGATATTAGAAAATGCGAAGTGCATTATAATTCAAAATGGCTGAAAAAATTAGATTTTACTGAAATTAGCAAGCAAGCAGATTGTTTTTCATTAAATGAGTTTATTTCCCGCGAAAATATTAGCAAGAGATTAGATGCCGGTAAAAGAATATCTTTAAGAGAGTTATTATATCCTTTAATGCAGGGTTATGACTCTGTGGCAGTAAAAGCAGACGTTGAAATTGGCGGAACAGATCAAAGGTTCAATTTATTAGCCGGCAGGCAGCTTCAAAGATATTATAAACAAGAACCTCAGGATATTATTACAAATCCATTAATAGAAGGTTTAGACGGCAGAAAAATGAGTTCATCTTGGGGAAACACAATTAATCTTTTTGATTCTGCAAACGAGATGTTTGGAAAAGTAATGTCTTTAAAAGATGAATTTATAATAAAATATTTTAATCTTGTCACAAGAGTTGACGTAACCGAAATTAAAAAATATGAAGCAGGGTTATCTCACGGAGAGAACCCAAGAAATATGAAAGCAATTTTGGCAAAAGAAGTTGTAAAAATGTTTCACGGAGACAAACAAGCTGAAAAAGCAGAGGAAGAGTTTAATAGAATTTTTCGCGATAAACAAAAACCATTGGAAATTCCAGAATTTGCAGGGGATCGTGAAGAATATTTTTATCCGGAACTTTTACATGTGTCTGGAGTCGCACCATCGGTTAGTGAAGCTAAAAGATTAATAATTGGAGGGGCGGTTGAAATTAACGGAAAAGTTGATCGTGATTGGAAAAAATCCATTAATATAAAAGACGAAAAAGAAATAAAAGTAGGGAAAAGAAAATTTATTAAAATAAAAATAAAATAAATATGAAGCAATTACCAAAAAATTATTTAATTATTATAATTATAATTTCTATTCTACTTGTTTCAGCATTCGTTTTGGCAGCTTTTTATGAGCCATGGGGTGTTATGGTTAATTCAAACAATTCGACAGATTCATCTTACGCGCTGGCTGCTTGGTGGAATCCTTTATCTTGGAATATTTGGAATAATATTTTAAACATTTTTAGTAAACAACAAAAACCAGTAACCTGCACTATGGAGGCAAAAATCTGTCCTGACGGCTCTTCTGTTGGTCGAACGGGTGTAAGTTGTGAATTTACAGCATGTCCGGATTGGAAAAATTATAAAAATAATGAGTATGGTTTTACAATGGTTTTTCCAGATTCGTGGAAGGGGTACACTATAGAAAAAAGCACTTGGCAGGGTTGGAGAAATGATGGATTAGGAGAAATAAGAAATTATAGCGACATAAAATTAATTTTTAAAAATCCTCAAACAACCGTAAAAGAACAATGGCAAGACATTCCAATTATGGTTTTTACTTCAGATGTGTGGCAACTTGTATCAGAGGGAAAAATATCTGTTTCTGCTGCTCCAATTGGCCCTGCAAAAATTGGTGAGAATTCAAAATATATTTTTGCAACTCCACCAAGATGGTATGGATTTACAGACGCCATAGGATTTCGAGAAGCAGTTGATATAGTAAAAACATTTAAAGCATTTTAAATTAAATAATTAAACAAATATTATGCCAAGATTTTTAGTAAAAGACGCATCAAAACATATCGGAGAACAAGTTAAGCTCTGCGGATGGGTGAATACAAGAAGAGCTCACGGTAAAATTTTATTTATTGATTTACGCGATATTTCAGGTGTTATGCAGGTTGTTTTTATCCCTTCAAATAAAGAAGTTTATGAACTAGCCCAAAATTTAAGACCGGAATGGGTTGTTGAAATTGTAGGGCAAATTGTGAAAAGGCCAGAAAATATGATTAATGATAAAATTGAATCTGGCCAAGTTGAGATGTCTGTAAAAAGCTTGAAAGTTTTATCTGAGTCAGAAACACCACCATTTCCAATTGAAGGAGATGGTTATGATATTTCAGAAGAGACAAGAATGAAATATAGGTATTTGGATTTAAGAAGGGAAAGATTAAAGAATAATCTTATTGCAAGACATAAAGTAATAAAGTTTATTCGTGATTTTTTAGACACGGAAGGTTTTTACGAAATTGAAACTCCAATTTTGACCAAATCAACACCCGAAGGCTCAAGAGACTTTGTGGTTCCATCTAGGTTGCAACCAGGTAATTTTTATGCGCTTCCACAGTCGCCACAGCAATATAAACAACTTTTAATGGCTTCGGGTTTAGAAAAATATTTTCAAATTGCAAGATGCTTCCGCGACGAAGATTCAAGAGGGGATAGACAATTTGAACATACTCAACTTGATTTAGAAATGAGTTTTGTGGAGAGAGAAGATGTTTTAGAATTAGTTGAAAGGATGTTTATAAAAATGATAGAGGTTTTATATCCAGAAAAGAAAATTCAGGAAATTCCTTTTCCAAGAATTCCTTATCAAGAAGCAATGAAAAAATATAAGTCAGATAAGCCAGATTTAAGAAAAGATAAAAAAGATCCTAATCTTTTAGCTTTTTGTTGGATAATAGATTTTCCATTTTTTGAAAAAACAGATGAAGGAAAATGGACATTTGTGCACAATCCTTTTTCAGCTCCAAGGCCTGAATGCATGCAAGACTTAATGAATAAAAAAAATATCGATAAAATTATTGCCAACCAATACGATATTGTTTTAAACGGACAAGAATTAGCTTCGGGTGGCATAAGAAACCATAGGCCAGAAGCTCTTGAAAAAGTTTTTGAAATAATGGGATACAAAAAAGATGAGATACAAGAAAAATTTGGCCACATGTTAACAGCTTTTAGTTTTGGAACTCCTCCTCACGGTGGAGCAGCTCCGGGCATTGATAGAATTGTTACGATTTTACAAGATGAACCAAATATTAGAGAAGTTATTGCATTTCCAAAAACTGGAGACGGCAGGGATTTTATGATGTCAGCCCCTTCAGAGATAGATAAAAAACAGCTAAAAGAGTTACATATAAGCATAACTAAAGAAAAAAAGAATTAATGAATCTAAAACGCGCAATCGGAGGTTTTTTACTATCATTTGTTTTTTTATTGTTTTTTGCATATATGGCTTCTGGCGTGCAATGGGTTTTTGAAAATTCTTCACAAAACCAAAATAAAGAGCTTTTTCTAGGAAGTGTTTCTGATAGTATTCAAAAAAACCCATCAATAGAGTCGATAGGCAATTTAGAAATTGATGCACAATCGGCAATTTCTGTTTTTACCAATCTTTCAGAACCAGATAAAACTTTATTGAGTAAAAACGGACAAAGAATACTTTCTATAGCAAGTTTAAGCAAATTAATGACTGCTTTAATAGTTATAGAAAATATAGATCTTTCTCAAAAAATAACAATAAGTGAAAAAGCTGCTAGCCAAAGTACAGATCCAGAGCTATTGAAAACAGGAGAAACATTTTATGCAGAAGATCTTTTACAAGTGGCGCTAATTGGTTCAAACAACGTAGCAAGTTTTGCTCTTTCAGAATCAATTGGCACAGATAGATTTGTTGATTTAATGAATAATAAAGCAAAAGAAATGGGGCTTTTGAATACTTCATTTTTAAATTCCACCGGACTCGGTTTAGATAATTTTTCTACAACGCAGGATTTAGTAAAAATGACTGAGTATCTGTTGAAAAGTCATCCTTCTGTTTTTGAGATAACAACTGCGACAAAATTTGATCTTCATGATGTAGATGGAAAAATTTCATACAAAATTATCAACACAAACGAGTTATTGAAAGATTCTTCAGATTTAACAAGAAGGATTATTGGAGGGAAAACTGGTGAAACAAGAACAGCTGGAGAATGCCTGCTTTTAGTAATAAAATCGCTTGATAATCAAGGATATTTAATTAATGTAATTTTAAATTCAAACGATAGATTTGAAAAAATGAAAAAAATAATTAGTTGGGCAGATGAAAATTATAATAAAAAATAATTAAAGACAGATGCATGACCTTATTAATTTTTAGCGTTATAAAAGTTTTCAGTCTAGCGGCTATTGCTTCGGCTTTAGCTATTTTTTGGTGTCCATTACTGACGAATTTTTTATATAAGCATGAGCTTTGGAAAAAAACAGCAAGGCAAAAAGCAATTTCTGGTGAAGACGCTGTTATTTTTAATGGATTACATAGAGAGAAAGAAGTTTCAACACCTCGCATGGGGGGTCTCCTTATTTGGGTGACAGTTGTTTTTATTACATACTTATTTTTTATATTATCTTTACTTTTTCCAAACACATGGCTGGCTCAATTAAATTTTTTATCAAGAGGTCAAACATGGTTGCCGCTTTTTACATTAGTTGTTGCATCATTAGTGGGTTTGGTTGACGATATTTTAGTTGTTAAGGGTTGGGGGAAATATATTGGCGGAGGAATTTCTTTTAAAAAACGTTTATTATTAGTAATTTTAATCGGGCTTATTGGAAGCATTTGGTTTTATCAAAAATTAGGATGGGATGTAATTTTTATTCCATTTTTAGGAGATATTTCTATTGGATTATTATATATTCCCTTATTTATTTTAGTGACTGTTGCTTGCTGGTCTGGAGGCATTATAGACGGATTAGACGGATTAGCTGGCGGAACTTTTGCATCAATTTTTGGCGCTTTTACTATCATAGCTTTTTCCTTAGGAGAAATTGATTTGGCAACCTTTTGCGCAGTTGTCACAGGAACTTTGTTTGCTTTTTTATGGTTTAATATTCCTCCTGCCAGGTTTTATATGGGAGAAACAGGAATACTTGGCCTGACAACCGTTTTGGCTGTTATAGCTTTTTTAACTGATTCTGTTTATGTTTTGCCAATAATTGCCGGTCTTTTAGTTGTTGATGTTTTGTCTGTAATAATCCAGCTTTTGTCTAAAAAATTCAGAAAGAAAAAGATTTTTCTTTCCACGCCAATTCATCATCATTTTGAAGCTTTGGGCTGGCCTTCATATAAAGTTACAATGCGCGCTTGGATTATAGGGGTGGTGTTGGCAATGGTAGGAGTTGCAATAAGGCTGCTAAGATAGTAATATATTATTTGAAAGGGCCCATAGTAAATCGGTATTACGCTTCCATGGCATGGAAGAGGGCCGGGTTCGATTCCCGGTGGGTCCACTATGAAAATAGGGTCTGTAATCAATAAAATATTAGGCGTATTCTTAATATTGTTAGGATTAATTTTTTTAGTTACCCCTTTTACACCAGGAGCTACTTGGCTTATTCTTATTGGGTTAGAACTTGTTGGGTTTCAAATGTTATTTGGAGATAAGGTGCAGGCTTGGTTAGAAAAACAAAAATTTTGGAAAAAGAAAAAATAAAAAATAAAAACATGAAAAATATAATGGCAGAATATATTTGGATGGATGGGAAAAAGCCAACAGCCAAATTGCGTTCAAAAACAAAAATAATAGACGGACCTGTAGAAAAATTAGAGCAAATTCCTGCTTGGGGGTTTGATGGTTCTTCAACAGAACAGGCAGAAGGCCATTTTTCAGACTGCTTGTTAAAACCAGTTTATTTTATAACAGACCCAGAAAGAGGTGCACCAAACATTTTGGTAATGTGCGAAGTTTTAAATCCCGACGGAACTCCTCATATAACAAACACAAGATCTGTTTTAGTAAAAGTTGCAGAAAAATTTGCAGATGAAAAACCTTTATTTGGAGTAGAGCAAGAATATACATTATATAAAAGCGACAGGCCATTTGGCTGGCCAGAAAAAGGATTTCCTCATCCTCAGGGCAGATATTATTGTGGAGTTGGTTCTGACGAAGTTTATGGAAGGCCAGTTGTAGAAAAACACATGAAGGCTTGTTTGGATGCTGGAATAATGATTTCTGGAATTAACGCAGAAGTTATGCCAGGCCAGTGGGAATTTCAGGTGGGACCTTTGCCAACACTAGAATGTGCCGACCAGCTTTGGCTTTCAAGATGGCTGTTATATAGATTGGGCGAAGATTATGATGCTTATGCAAAACTTGACCCAAAGCCAATGCCAGGCGATTGGAATGGAGCAGGAGGCCACACAAATTTTTCAACAAAAAAAATGCGTTCAGATGGGGGATTAGATGTTATAAAAGAAGCCTGTGAAAAATTAGGAAAACTTCACGAACAGCACATTGCAGTTTATGGCGCAGACAATGATAAAAGATTAACCGGAAAACACGAAACCTGCAGTATTCACGAATTTCGTTATGGAGTTTCAGACAGAGGAGCTTCTATAAGAATTCCAGCTCGCGTGGCAAGTGAAGGGAAAGGATATTTAGAAGACAGAAGACCAGCAGCCAATTTAGACCCTTATCAAATTTTTACCGCGCTTTTAGAAACTACTTGCGGTGAAGGTTTTGACCCAAAAAAATACAACTGGGCCTAAAAATAATATAATTTACAAAACAAAAACAAGGTTTGACGCCTTGTTTTTGTTTTGTTATAGTTATTTATTCCCAATGTGAGGGATAGAACTTGGTGTTAACAAGTTCAAAGTTCGTTGAAATCATCCTAACTTACGGGAGGTAGATTTATATGTCATGTATTAAAATCACCAGCTTAGACCAGCTCGTACAGGGAGTTGAATTTGAATTGCCCAGGCCGGTGCAATGCTTTGTGTCCTCGGGTGACCGTGACCATCTTGAGCTGGGACAGATCCAGACAGCTGGCCCTTTCACCGTCACTAACCGTGACAAAACTTGCATAACGGTGCAAGTCACAGACGATGGCAAACTATGGGAAACAAGGTTTCTCATCAACGGAATAGGACGGTTGTTTGCTTAATGCTTCTGCGACCAAAATCGCAAAGACCCCAATCTTGCATCAGCTTGAGCGGGGGATTTTTTTTGGTTTATGAAAAAATTTATTACGCGACAAAAGGTTGATATTTTTAACTCGGTTTTTTGTTTGTATAAATTCATTGACAAAAATAAATAAATTGGTAAAGTAAGATAACGAATATTTCGCACTTTTACAACTCTACAGTTTGTATCTTGTCAGGCGACAGGAGCTGTTGAAATGAAAGGTGCGATTATGGAAGGAGGATAGTAAAGTGTTGTTACCCTTGGGGCAGCAATGCCGAAATGTAGTCGATGGTGCGGTAAGGTTCGGGGTTGTCGGGACATGCGATCCGAG
>Ga0172379_10002132_pt1 | contig 36264 bp, 43 predicted proteins | sample GrowelOW334metaG_FD_119756 | JGI IMG/M metagenome (GOLD analysis project Ga0172379, IMG submission 119756) | Groundwater microbial communities from an aquifer near a municipal landfill in Southern Ontario, Canada - Groundwater well OW334 metaG | ecosystem: Environmental > Aquatic > Deep... | reverse complement strand
GTCGCGCGCCATTGCTGCCACCAAAACTGTAACCAGTATCCAACATCATAAAGCCGATGTCATTGAAATGATTCGCCAATCTTTCCAATTCAGAAAATATTACGCGCAAATATTCAGCTCTCTCTGAAATTTTAATTCCCGCTAATTTTTCAACGGCTTGGCAAAAAGCCAATGAATGCGTGAAAGATGTGTCTCCGGAAATTCTTTCGGATAATTTTAGTTGTCTTTCCAAGGGCAACACTTCAAAAAGTTTTTCAATGCCTTTGTGTTTATATCCAAGTTTTGCTTCCAATAAAATTATTTCTTCTCCCGCTACGCTAAAACGGAAATGCCCCGGTTCAATGATGCCGGCATGAACCGGTCCCACCGGAATTTCATAAATCCCCTCGCCTTTCACTTTTTGGAAAGCATACGGCGTATTGGCAACGGCCGGTCTTTCCTGCCAATTAAAATCCTTGCGAAGCGGGAAAATATCGACCGGCCAATTTTCATGGAGAATTATAGGCCGAGCATCCATCTGTCCAACCGGTTTCAATCCGAAAAAAGTCTGCACTCTTCTTTCATATCCGGAAAATTCATGAATATTATTGACCAACGAAGGAAATTCATTTGTATCTTTAAGTTCCAGATACGGCACAAGAAAAACATTTTCTTTCGGAATTGCAAACACATAAACAATCTTGAAAATGCCCGCGTCTTTTCTTTCATCAATGGCCGTCATCGTTTTCAATGGCAACTTTTGAATATGATAAAGATTATTGCAAACATTCAATATATTATCGGCCATAACCGGAAACATAACCACGTTGCCAAAAATTTTTGTTTCCGCGTTAGGTATATATTTTTCAATTATTTTTTTCATTTCCATATATTTAGTAAAGCAAAACCACCGAATCTATCAAACTTTTGATAAATTGTGGCAGAAAAAAACTGACAATAATTAAAATGCCAATTAATAATGCCGGCGGGATCAGGAGCCATCTGTTTGTTTCTCCTTTAGAAACTTCCTTCGGACTGTCGCCAAAAACCATCGCCGAAATGCTGCGGAGAAATCCGACAAAAGTCAGAGCCAGCGCGAATAAAATTATTATTACAATCACGGGATGCGCGGAAATTCCGGATGATAAGATATAAAATTCAGTGATGAAAATTCCGAATGGCGGAACGCCGGTAATCGCCAAAAATCCCAACAAAAATAAAATTCCTGTCACAGGCAAAGCCGACAAAACGCCTTTAACATTTGCGATTTTTGTCGAACTATATTTCAAAAATATATTTCCGGCAGACAAAAACAGTACCGATTTAGCCAATGAGTGATAAATCATATGCAACATTGCGGCAAACACGCCCAACCCTCCAAATCCAAAGCCCAGAGCCATAATACCCATATGTTCAATACTGGAATAAGCCAGCATCCGTTTGTAATTTTTTTGCGCCAAAATAATGAAAGCGGCAACTAAAATTGATACCGTACCAAAAAATATCAGCAAATTTTGAGAAAATTGCGCGCCGATGGATGTGTCGATAATCAATTTAAATCGCAAAATTGCCAAGAAAGCCACATTCAACAAAACGCCTGAAAGCAAACTGCTGATCGGCACCGGAGCCTTGCTGTGCGCGTCAGGAAGCCAAGTATGCATCGGCACCAATCCCATTTTAGTTCCATAACCTATCAAAATAAAAATAAAAGCCATTCGAGCAATTGCCGGATTCAAATTGCTTGCATTCGCCAAAAGAATATTCCAATCTATCCAGCCGTGTTCGCCCGCCGGAAGCAAAGTAAACACCAAAAGAGTTCCGAAAAACGCCAACAGAAGTCCTATGGAGTTGATAATCAAATATTTCCACGCCGCTTCCATAGCTGTTGGCTTGTTATAAAAACTGATAAGAAAAGCGGTGGAAAGCGTCGTCGCCTCAATCGAAATCCACATCAAAACGGGATTGGTCGTGATTATTGCAAAAAACATCGCGAAAAGAAAAAGGTGGATTAGAACAAAAAATTGCCTGACTCTGTGAAATCCGATAATTTCCTTCGCCACTTCAGCTCTCAAATAACTGATCGAATAAATAGAAGCCGTAAAACCGATGACCGAAACAATCAACAAAAGAATCGCTCCCAGAGAATCAACAGCAAAATATGGAACAAATGAAAATGTTCCGTTTTTAGCCACCAACATCACAACTATCAAAGCCGCTACCAACTGCAAAACAGAAGCTGTGCTTGTTATAATATTCAGCGTCTTCATTTCTTTCCTCACCAGCAAAGCTAGAATTGAAGCGACCAAAGGTATTAAAATGATTGAAATTAATAACATACCCGGTAGTAGAATTTCGACAATTTATTTATTATAAATTGTTCAATTTTTTATTAAGTGTAAATTATTCTTATTATTTATGCTTTGACTTTTAAATTTTTTAACCCAGTCGAAATTTCACTACCGGGCATATGATTAATCTTCTTTTAAGTGTTTCATTTTGGTAACATCCAATGTTCCGAATTGGCTATAAATCATCGAGGCAAAAACTGTCGCGATGACTACCCAGATAAAAATATCAAAAATTATTCCCAGTTGCAGAATTGGCGTCTGTTCCAGTCCAGCAACAGATGCGAAGGAAACAATGCCGTTTTCCAAAGATAAAATTCCAATCATTTGAGAAAGCGCTCCTCTTTTATTCACAATCAAAAATAATGAAATCAAAATTACCGCCACGGAAAGCAAAAGAGTGTTACCGCTGGCTGCCGGAACGATTGAAGCCACCGGTTCAAAAAATCGAGTATGCGTAATGCCGGTAAAAATTATCAGCCCCACCAAAGTCATCGGCATATTCAAATAACTGCTAACAGAAAATTTCAATTGATATTTTTTTATTAAATTTGAAAAAAATCTCGGCGCCACAATAACTTTTATGGCAAACATCACTAGAGCTACCGCCATTAACTGCCAATTAGAATCTTTGAGCGACAAAAGCATCAACATTCCTGCCACAAAAATCGACTGAGCCGCATACAACACAACTAAGGAAGAATTTTTCTTGGATATGTGCATGAAAATTACTGACATAAAAATCAGCACTTCAATAAAAAATAAAAATTGCGGAGTTATTTGCATGGTATTATGAAATTAATAGTCCGATGGCAATTACGCTCAGAATAAATGAGGTGAATAACAAATCAGGCAATCGGAAAAATCTTAATTTAGCGATGGTTGATTCCAAAAATGCGATTCCAAAACATATTATCAAAACTTTAGCGATGAAAATTAATAATGCTATTAGAATTGCGCCCGCGCCAAGAGAACTGGCCATGCCCCAAGGAAAAAATAAATTTGATGCTAAGGCCATAAAAATCAAAAGTTTGTTGGCAGCCGCCCATTCGATGAGCGCCAAACGCTTTCCGGAATATTCCAAAATCATCGCTTCATGAATCATGGTTAATTCCAAATGAGTCGCCGGATTATCAAATGGAAAGCGTCCGTTCTCTGCCAAAAGAGCCAGAAAAAACCCGGAAAACGCCAGCAAAACCGGAACAAATTGAGCGGGTGAAAGCGCCGATATTGAGGCTGAAATTTGAAAAAGATTGGATGAATGGCTAGCAATCGCCAATGCAAGTAAAGAAAAAATCAGTCCGCCTTCCGCCAAAGCTGCTACCGTCATTTCCCGACTTGATCCAAATCCCCCAAAAGCGCTGCCGACATCGATGCCGGACAAAGCCAAGAAAAAAGTTCCCAAGGCTAAAAGATAAACTACCACCAAAAAATCACTGAGATAATTATTAGCCACATAAGCCGAAAACACTGGAATAATCGCGCCCACAACTAATGTCGCTCCAAAAATTATATATGGCGCCTGACGGAATATCCAAGAAGCGTCCGAACTTATGACTTCATCTTTATTAAATAATTTTCTCAAATCTTTATACGGCTGAAAAATGCTCGCGCCTTGGCGATTTTGCATTTTGGCTTTTATTTTTCTGATCACGCCCACAAACAACGGCGACATGGCCGGAATGATGATGAGTTGAATTGTCCAAATAATAATTGACATAGCTTTAGACCACTAAAAGTAAAATTAAAACAATTAATGTGATAAATATATATAAAATATACGCATTCACATTTCCACCCTGAATTTTTTTGATATAATCGGAAATTTTGAGAATTAATTTTTGTCCCGGACCATACATATATGATTTATATACATCCTTGGTTTCCAGATTGACCACATTGGATTTTTGGAAATAGCGCATTTCCGCATCGCGATATTCAATGGAATTTTGTTTGGTCGGTTTCAAAATTCCGGCAAAAATAGTGATGATGGAACGGGAAAATCCGGTCGCGGTAATTTCCATTCTGGAATTCAAATTGGTTCCGCAGTCCCATGTGCAACCGATTGTTTCTTTTTGCTTCTTGGTTTTTAAATAAACTAAAATTCCAACGGCAGAAATAGCGATCAGCAGAAAAAATAAAATGGCCGGAGTGGAAATATTAGCAAATCCATCTTTCAACCCGAAAGAATATGTTTGCGCGGAAAAAACCATTTCTGAATTTTGCAAATTTCCCAATGAGCCTGCCACTCGCCCAAGTATTGAAGAAACCAGTCCGGCTAAAATTCCCAAAATCAAAGTCAACGCGGCAATCACGCCCATCCCCCATCTCATGGAAACCGCAACTTCACTGGCGTGTTTGGCTTCTTCACTTCTCGGACGCGCCAAAAAAGTTGCGCCAAAAGCTTTCACAAAACAAGCTGCCGCCAATCCGCCCGTGAAAGCCAGCGATCCGGCCGCCAAAATAAATATCCACTGGCTCAAAAGTTGCGCTGATCTGATACCGGAAAATAAACTTTGAAATGTCAGCCATTCGCTAAAAAATCCGTTGAAAGGAGGCAACGCGGAAATAGCCATTGAACCGATCAAAAAGAAAAACGCAGTTTGCGGCATATATTTTATCAATCCGCCGTATTCTTCAATATTTCTGGTATGCGTTTTGGAAATTACCGCTCCCGCGCCCAAGAAAAGCAAAGCCTTGAAAGTCGCGTGATTCATCGTGTGAAACAGCGCCGCCATCAAACCGATAATGGCCAAAGATTTCAAACCCATAGAAAGAAAAACCAGAGAACTTCCCAATCCCAAAAGAATAATCCCGATATTTTCAATGCTATGATAGGCCAATAATCTTTTGATATCATGCTCGGACAGCGCGTATAAAACTCCCAAAAGCGATGACAGTCCTCCAATAATCAGAATTGCCAAGCCCCACCACAACGGCGCGTTCGGCAAAACATCAACAAACAAGCGAATCATCATATAAATTCCGGTTTTGATCATCACGCCTGACATCAAAGCGGAAACATGTGTCGGCGCTGCCGGATGCGCGCTTGGCAGCCAAATGTGAAGCGGAATAATGCCCGCTTTGGTTCCAAAACCGATGAGCGCTAAAACAAAAATAATATTTTTTGTTAGCATCGAAATTTCACCCAGACTGTTTTTGATAATTTCAAAATCAAACGAGCCTGTCGTTTTATACAAAAGCAAGAAAGCTAAAATTATGAAACCGGTGCCAATGTGCGTCATAACAAAATATAAAGTTCCGGCTTTGATATTTTCTTTTTCTTTGCGTTCGAAAACTACCAGAAAATATGAAGCCAAAGACATTATTTCCCAAACGATCAAGAAGAAAAAAGCGTTGCCGGCCGTCACTACCATCAGCATTCCCGCAATAAAAGCGTTATAGAAAAATCCCAAAGCTCCAAGATTATATTTTCCATAAAAATGTTTCACATATCCCAAAGCGTAAATGGAAGACAGAAGCGCAATAACCGAAATAATCAAAACAAAAAAAGCTGCCAAATTATCCATCCGAAAGCTAAAAGACATCAGCGGAAAATATGAATCAAAGCTGGCGGAAAAAGTTTCGCCAATTAATAATACTTTACCGGATGCGAAAATTCCAAAAACCGATCCCAAAATAGCCAGCCCGTTTCCCCAATTGTTGGCATACTGATCATTTTTTCGAAAAAATAAAGATCCGGCAGCGCCGATAGCAAAAATCGCCAACGCCAGAAAAAATCCAAATTGTGATGAAATAAAATTAAACATTTTTATTTTTATTTTCAATTACTTCCAAAATTTTCAACAAATGGCACAAAATTGTTTTGGGGCTGGGCGGATCTCCAGGGATATTATAATCGACCGGAATAACCTGATTCACGCCGTCCAAAACCGCGTATGATCCTTTGAAAATTCCGCCGTCAATCGCATCGTCTCCCACCGCCACCACAATTTTCGGATTGGGCGTGGCTTCATAAGTTTTCACCAAAGCGTCTTTCATATTCCGCGAAACCGGACCGGTCACCATCAACATATCCGCATGCCTCGGCGAAGCCACAAAATGCACTCCGAATCTTTCCACGTCATAATAGCAATTGCTGAGCGCCGTCAGTTCCTGTTCGCAAGCATTGGTCGATCCGGCATCCACAGCGCGAATGGCCAAAGAACCGCGAAAAAGTTTTTTCACTTTTTTTTCAATCTTTTTGCCGATTTCTTCCACTTCTTGGTCGCAAACAAATTCCCGCGCATCAATCACGGTTTTGGGAGTTTTTAATATTTTTGTTAAAAGTTTCAACATACACTGTAGTAGTCCGCCCGATTATTATAAGTAGAGCGTAATTTTATATGATTGGGATTGAATTATTTTTTGCCAGTAGTTTCTATAAGTTGTTTGGCGGATCACTACCGGGCATTTTTTTAAAACTAAACTTCCTAAAGCCGGGCTTTAGGAACAGTTATCGGCATAAACAAAAAAATCCAGAGGATTTTTTAACAATTTATTCAAGTTCTGTGAGTATAAAATTATCTTAATACTGATTTTGATTTTTGGCAAGAGGCCGCAGATTGGGTTTGTGGGGGGTTATTTTTTTGTTAATTTTTTAATCAATTCTTCTAAGTAGTATTTTGGAGCTGTTTTGTCTTTTACCGCCTCCTTTAAATAATCTATCGCTTTTTTATTCTTTCTTCCAATTTTTATGATTATGGCATAAACAGTGCATGGTTCGTGCTTCCCTGTTTCTAAAACATTCAGCATTTCCACCATGGGAGGCATCACAATACTAAAATTTAATTTACAAATTTTTTCAATTAATTTTTCCTCTTTATTAAAGATATTGTCCCCCAATAATAATATTTTTTCATAAAGTGAGAGAATAATTTTTTGTTGGTTTTTATCTAATTTTTTTATTACGGTAGAAATATCAGGAGATTTTTGCAACCTTAAATCTTTTTCTAATATCAATAATATCCACTCTTTGGATAAATTTACCAAACTATGATAAAAACCCATCCCATTTTCTTGAACAACGAAAAATTTATCTTTTGAAGATTTTATTTTTTCCTTATACTTTTCTTTGTTTATTTTTGGATACGGATTTTCTTCAGAAATTTTGACATTGCGTGTTGTATAAAACTGGAATTTAACAACATTTTTCAAAATACTAAAACCTGCTTTGCCAGGTCTTATTCCTCCTTTAATTTTTATTTTTACTTTTCTGACCTCTGGATGAGGAGTGGTTTCATTGATTTTATTAGCAGTAAATCCATTAGGTGGCAGAAGAATAATTCTAAAAATTTTGTATTCCGATTCTTTTTTTAGCCTAATTATAAAAGAAGCTGGTCTTTTAATAATTTCCGTTTTTTTATCTTTAAAATAATTTCTAATTATGTTTTTTACAGGAGCTGTCTTAATTATTTCATTAAATTGATGCGCTTGTTCCATGATTTTATTTAAAATATTTTAAAATAAATTACTTTAAAACTACCACTTTTGCGCGGAAAAGCAAGGTTTCTCAAAAATCGTTTCCAACCCTCCATCACAACCTTCCAATTAGTAAATCGGTTTAAACCGCTTTACTATTTTTCAATCTTTTTATGCTTGGATTTTCAATCAGTGATTTCCTTGCTTGTTTTTAATGTTACGGGATACAGTAACATTTAAAATTTCTTGTAGCGGTGAGACTGCTACATTTAACCAACTATGATGCCCTTATTGACTTTTTTCTCGGTTATGCTATATTAGCAAGTCTTAAACGACAACTGGTTTATTTAACAAATACTATATTTTAGGAGGAATGTGTCATGAAAAATGGTAAAAGAAAATTTAAATTGGTTAGACGTAGCAGAGGCAATCCCATCGAACTCAGTTATAGTTTACATCTTTTCAACAATTTAATTAGACAAAATCAGGTTGAGCTTTCCGAGATTGAAAAAACTACTTTCGAAATGGAAAAATTATTTTATGAAATTGGAACTGCTGGCGACAAAGCAACAATCAGTCAAATAAGAAAAGCCAGGAGACTGTGGAAAAAGCTTACAGAAAACCAGCCTGTAATTGAAAGGCTGCTTGAATTGTCTGCAAAGTACATGAAAATTTTAGGACATTAAAAAATGTTTTCGAGAACGACTCGGTTATTATAATATAGCTGGGTCGTTTTTCATTTCACGGCTTTTTGTAGCGGTGAGACCGCTACATTTACTTTTGCGCGGAAAAGCAAGGTTTTCAAAAATCATTCCTTATTTTTCAAAAGTTTTTTTACTTCGCGATCAAAATCGGAAATATAGTTTTTATCCTTCCCTTTTCGATATTCTTCATATTCCGCCAATGCTTTCTTTTCCGCTTGCTTCGCGCTCACCTTGCCGGATGAATGCAATAATTTTTTTTCAGAAATAGTCAAAAATTCATCCAGTTTTTTTATCCAATCTTGCATTTTCATCAACCGTCCACTCGCGGCCTGCAATTCCGCAAAATCAATATAGAGCGAAACAATCAGATTCAGCTGATTTATTTCCGGTTCGGTTAAATAGTTTTTCGCCACAACAATATCATCAGTGGTAATATAATCGCTTCTAAAACTTGTGAGTCCCATCAAAGGTTTTTTGCTGTTGACACGCTGGATGATAATTTCCGCCGCAGTATGCCCATGAACAGCATAGTGCATTTTGTTTTGCACCGTAGCAAAAAATTTTTGAGTTAATTCGGCGTCAGCTTTGTAATCAATACTCGTCGCGTAAATATCAGTCACCTTTTGATAAAACATCCGCTCACTGCTTCGAATATCGCGCACTCGTTGCAACAATTCTTGAAAGTAGCGCGCCCGACCACCACATTGTTTGAGCCGTTCATCATCCATTGTAAAGCCCTTAATCAAATATTCTCGCAATCTTTCTGTCGCCCATTGGCGAAACTGGATTCCTCGGTCAGACCGCACATGATAACCAACTGTCAAAATTGTATCTAAATTGTAGTGTTTTGTGTCATAATCTTTGCCGTCTGCGGCAGTTATTCGGAAATTCCTAATAACTGATTTTTCATCCAATTCACCGCTTTCAAATATATTTTTGAGGTGTTCATTAACCGTAGGAACACTCACTTCAAAAAGTTCTGCGATTAATTTTTGAGTAAGCCAAACATTCTCGTCTTCAATTTTAACATGAATTTTTTGTTTATCTCCAAGAGTTTGATAGATAGCAACTTGTGGTTTTTGGGTTTCTTTTTTCATATTTTTTATTTTCTAATTTTATTGGACTTTTTCTCTTTATCTTCTTTTTGTATATCCACATCAATAAATTCAAAACTGTTCATTAAAAACCATTCCATCGGATTAAGAAGTTTCTTGCATAACGGGCACATATAATCAACATTGCCAACTTGAATTGCATTTTTATAATCGTGTCTGCAAACTACTTTGGTATTTTTTTTATGAATTATTTTTTGAATTTTTTTTCCTTTAAATAGAGCTATTTTTTGTAGTTTCCATAAAAAATTATTAATTAATTATAGTGATATTATATCACTTATTAAGAATAACTACAACATTCTGCCCTGTGGATAACCTTTTACTTTTTCCATTAAGCATTTACAAATGCCGCGATGGCAAACGCAACTGCGAGGAATACCACCAGCCAAGCTAGAATAGCACCGAAAAGCTGGACTGCCTCTTTCTTTTTTCCGTCCAAATATAGCATTATCGGTTTGCCCAAAATCAAGGCTCCCGAAATTGAAGCGGAGATGACGAAGAGCAACAGAAGAAAGATTGGCGCGATAATCTTTGGATCAGGCTTGTCGCCAAACCATTTTCCAATACCGAACATGAGGAGCGCCACCAGAGAAATGTAGATCCCTTCGCCTAAGGCGAAAAGAAAAGCTTGTTGGATGAGTTTTTTCGGCATAAAATTATTTTACCTTTCCATCTTATCCTTTTTGAGCCTTTTTAGCAACAAAAAACCGCCTTTCTCAAGGCGGACAAAAAATTTGTAGCGGTGAGACCGCTACAATTACTTTTGCGCGGAAAAGCAAGGTTTTTTATTACGTATTAAATAATTTTGAAAAAATAATATTTCCTATCTCACAAATTCAACATAATTCTCCATAATCCATGGGCCTTGACCGCAGGTGGAGCGGTTGGATTTTTCCACTCTGACTGTTTCGCCGTTTGGCATATTGAGATACAAAACCGCTTTTTGTCCTCTTCCGTCCCGCGAATCTAAAGTTTCATAGCAATAAACATTACCGTCCGATTTCACTTCGGCAAAATCTCTGTTCACATTACCGCTGTTTTTTGGAGCAAAAAAATTGACTCCGCTTTTGTAGCCCTTATTTTCTCCCGAGTTCCCCATGGAAAAAGCTTGCAGTAGAGGACTTCTATTGTCATTTACCAATGCCATATTCCTGTCCTCCGACATATTCACAGTAAAATCACTGGGAAACCAATGCCCCTTTGCCGTGCCTTTTATGTCCACTTCTGTCGTTCCGCAGACCGGCTCAATGGTCCTTTTTTTGTTTCTTTCATAACTGCTAAAACGCCCAAGCATTTCATTTTTGATGCTCTCCGTAAAATAATTTGCCGGACAGGCATTATAAAAAGATTCTTCACGCCAGTGATCCGGATTGGCAAATTTCAATTTCTCAATTCGAAAATCCGTTGCCCAAATATCCAGAGCAGCTGAACGGCCGTTAAAAACTGTTCCAAGTTCCTCACCTGCTTTTACAAAAATTTTTAGCTGGTCATATCTGCAAGCGCGATATTTCGATCCTCCGGTAGTATAGTCATTGCATTTTTCCTCAGTTATTTTTTCTATTTCACTTTTTAATTTTGCGGAAAGTCTACCCACATGGCCAAATTGACCTTTGAAATCGGCGCATGGTTGATAACTTATGGAATAATCAGTTATTTTCGTGCCTATATCTTCGCTTGTGCTGATTTGGGTAATCCACATATCTCCGGGGGAATAAAGAGGTTTAGCCAGCGCTTCGGAAGCTCGGCCATTGTCCGGCGTGTTTTTTGAGAATAAATATATGTGGTCCGTCGGAAAGACATGACCAGTGGGATTCAAATTTCCAAGAGGTATCAAATCGCCATAGTCCTCGCTTTTTATTGGAGAAACCGTAAAAAAATCCATTTTGTTTCCGCAAGATGGGAGGTCTGATTTCTGTCTTTCGCCATTCGCTTGATTCGCTTCCGGAATTTCTGGACCATCTTTAATTGGAGAACCTTTTTGACCGGCGCCATCCGGAATTTCAGGACCACCGATTTGAGCAGGGCCGATTTTTCGCGTGGCATTAATTAATAAAATAATAACTAAGATGACGACAATAAGTATAAGCCACCGGAATTTGTTTTTCATTAAATTTTTTATTTTATCTTCCATAAATCCTGGCTTTATTTGTGAAAGCCGGCACTTGATTTGCTTTTTTTCCGGGAAAAACTTCCACTTTGAGTTTCCCGTCTTCCGTCATTTGCACCAAGGCAACGCCCTGCACAAAGTTCGAATTTGAAGCTGAAACATTTGCAATATTTTTCGTCATCATCCACCCTTGTTTTGTGTCATTATCTATGTATGAATATGAAACTAGCTCGTATTTCACTAACCCCGTGGAAACATTCACAGTAGCTGGATCGGGTCCGTTTCCTTTCACTCCGAATTGTTTGGCTACTCCTCCAAAATTTCCGATGGAAAATCGGATTTGCGATGGATCCAAATAATCAGGCACAAGGGCCAAATGTCCATCCCAATATCTATCTCGACCAAGACCTTCATACCCATTAGTTCCTTCAGCAAACCAATTGCCGATCGCTTTGCCCGCAATATCATAATCAATCTTGCCCGCTCTCGGTTCAGCAGTTCTGGGATTTTTCGAAAGCAGGATGCTTCTTGCCGGCTCTTTGAAATATTTGAAAGGATCGTCGGTATGGATTTTCCATGGCTCCCCAAAATAACTTTCTTGATTAATAAACCCGCTCAACCGAACATCATTATTATATACCCCGAAATCCAGCGTTTGACCTCCGATTCGCCCAATCAACTGGCCTTCTTTGACGGGAAGCCGCTCGAGAAAATATCCCTCCTTAGCATGCTTATCAAATTCCGCTTTGATATCCGGCGCCAGTGAAGTGATCAAATCAAAATAACTATAAAGGGTGCAAGTATGTTCAATATCCAGACGATATTCAACGGCCTTGGCCTGATTATGATTTTGATCCCCTACTACAATATTCCTCGTGCCGATCCGGACAATCGTTCCATCAGCTATCGCCCGCACTTCATAGGCATCTCGCGGAGAATTGAAAATCGTCGGCGAAAAATAGCTATGATCAATAGGAGTGACATGGCCATCAGCCAGCCCGCCATAAGGAAGATAAACAGAAAAGTCCTCCGGCTTCATTGGAAGAGTCCCAAACTGAACGGTCCCCTGTCCCTGACATTTTCCCCGGCTCCAAACAAAATTCAAATCATCACGCTTACCTTCAATATTTTGTGATTTATTTTCTTCTTCTTTTTCTTTTTGAATTAAATCATTTCTCTCATTAATAATTCGGCCGGCGCCATCAGGAATTTCTGGGCCATTTTTAATCGGAGAGCCTTTTTGTCCGGCGCCATCCGGAATGGCCGGACCACCGATTTTGGCGGGACCGATTTTTCGCGTGGCATTAATCAGCAAAACAATAACCAAGATGACGACAATAAATATAAGCCAACTAAATTTGTTTTTCATTAAATTTTTTATTTCCATACTTTTTTTGTTTTAATTTTTATGCTTTTATTATACCACAAAAAATCCGACAATGGCGCGCTGGCGGACAAATTTTCTAAATCTCATCCACACCAACCCTCCAATTAGTAAATCGGTTTAAACCGCTTTACTATTTTCCACAAATTTACCTCTCTCCTACATTCACTACCTCATTAGGTAATAAGGTAGTATATGATTATTTTTTCCAACTTTTTTCAATCAATTTTATTTTTCCGGATTTTTTTAATTTCTTGATTTGGGATTCTACTTTGGAAGCTGACGAACGATTTTTGAATTTTCTGAAATAGACTAATTTGACCGGACGGCGGGCAGAAGTATATTTCGCGCCTAGCTTGCTGTCATTATGTTCAGTAATTCGGCGTTTCAAATCCGTGGTAATGCCGGTATATAAAGTTTTGTCCGCGCATTCAAGAATATAAACAAAATATGTCATTTCTTTTTCGGATTGAGATAAAAATCAATCGTATAAATCCAATTTTCATCATTCGCTTCTCCGCGTTCGCGCTCCATTATTTTCTGATTGAAAAACCAAAGCAAATAATTTTTGTCCGTTTTCGCCACTTCGCTGACTTGTTGGCCGATATATTTTCCAAAATTAAATTTCCTGAACAAAATTGGATTGGCTGAAACTTCCATCATTTTTTCCAAAACTTTTTCTTCATCCCCCAGCATTTTTTCCATTTGCGAAAAAAGCACTTCAAAAACTTTTTCCAAAACTCTCACATCTCCCAAAGCGCTATGCGCCGATGCGTCCGCCACTTCCAATTCATGGAAATATCTCAAATATTGCAAACCGTATTTGGGAATTTTTTCTTCCGTGTCCAAATGATGCGCGATTTTGAAAGTATCGATTATTTTTGGCACGACTAAATTTTCCCTCTGCAGCATTTCCACATCAAATTTGGCATTATGCGCCACCAAAATATTTTCCGTCAAAATTTCCTGCAAATGCTTGCGCATTTTTGATTTCTCGAACGGTTCTTTGTCCGCCACCATTTTGTTGGTGATGTGCGCGACTGCCATCGCGTCAATTTCAATCGGAAGCGGAGGCTTGAAAAGCGATTCAAATTCTTCGCCGTTGAATTTATACGCCACTTGGCACAAGCGGTCCTTCGGCCCGGTCCCGGTAGTCTCGGTGTCTAAAAATATAAGTTTTGATTTATTCATATAGATTCATTATACCACTAAAATTAAATAAAGGCTGGGTATCGCTACACAGCCTCTTAAAAGTATTCACAAACATAGCTTATTGGTAATTTTTTGAAAGAATAATCAATTTCTTAGATTTTTGACTGCGGACATATTCATATCATGAATATTTTTTGTCATATTGCTCATAATATCATTCATTTTGTTGTATTTTTCCATCTGCGATTGGATTTTCACCAGTTCTTCCGGGGATAATTTTTTTCCGCCATCAGATTTCTTCAATGTATCATTGATTTCTTTTTCGGCAGAATCCAAAACAGTTTGACCGCATTCACTTACCGCATAGGACAACATCCCGCCTTTGATCTTTTTACATACTTCCGGATCGCGCTTATTTTCTGCCACCATATAATAGCATTTATCCTGCGGCGGATTCGATCCGAGTTTTTTGAATTCTTCACCCTGTGGCGCTTTATCACAAACCTTCTCGTCATTTTTCTGCACTGCCGCTTCCTGATAGCAATGCGCGGCATTTTTTCCACCCCCCGCAAAAACACATCCTGCCTGAGTCACGTCTCCGAGCAACGAACAACCTGAAAGGACAAATGGAGAAATAATTATCAATATCATCGCGGCCTTTTGCGCTATCTTCGGAATATCTTTCTTTTTCACAAGTGAAGCAATGAGAAAAATGACCGCTAAAACTGAAACGATAATTCCGGAAAAAAATAATGGCTTTCCTATATAATAAACGACCGCTGAAGCTAAAGCAGAATTTTTTTCCTCCAGATAAACTAATTCGTATCCGAGTCCGGCAACTCCGCTATAAGAAAGCAGATTGGATATTCCGGATGCAACTGCTGAAGGAACTCTGACAATTTTTAAAATTCCAAATATTACCACGGATACGATAAAGGCAATTAATCCAATCGCGGCTCCGGCTGCAACCCCAAATTTTGAAATATTTTTCTCAACCGCGGGCGAAGCCCCAAACATCCTCACACTCGGAATTGTTTCTATATGCGCTGCATATTTAATGCCGGCATCTAGCTTGAAGACAGTGAAAAATCCAACAAAAGCGAGGCTAAGAACGACTAAAACAAGAAGGTTTTTTAACATAGATTTTTATATTAATAATTGAATCAGTTGTTAATATTTTATCAACAATTAAAGAAAAAAACAAATTAAATAGAGGCTATGTATTGCTACATAGCCTTTTTTCTCGCCTTTTTTAAATTTTTTTATTGTCCGGAATAAATATCTTCGGCAGATATTTTTTCCAATTCTCCATCTTTAAATATCATCAGTATTAGCGATGGTCCTTCTCTTTGCATCACATAATCTCCTGCATTAATATTTCCTATTGAATCAATTAATGCTTTGCAAACGGCAGACCTAAAACTATCACTAAAGATAAAAACAAAATCATCATCTTTCATCCCCATTTCTTTATCTTCGCTATTTTTATATTTAATAATAGTGCCGCTTACTAATTTTTTTCTTTTTTAGTATACGGTCTTATCCTACATTCTTTGCGGGCAAAGTAGTCATAGCTTTTAGTAGTATTCACTGCTACAAGCTTATTGCCCATTATCTTTGCAAAACAACCATTTTCCCTTATTAAGCTTGGAAGATCGCTGGGCTGATTGAGTGCCTTTCTATAAATACTGAACACGTTCTTATAACTATCCGAGTATTTCTTGCTTCCGCCCATAGCCTTTTCAATGATTTGCAACGCATTCTTCGCTTTGGCAATCTCCTCTTTTGAAACTTCGTTCTTTTTTCCGGAGGATCCTTCTGAAATAAAGCCAAAACCAATAAGAATAGCCAGACACAGCACTAGACAAATACTTTTTTTCTTCATCCTGAATCCCTTTATAAAAATTGTTATTGTAAAAGACCAAACCTTTTAAAAACGGTATCACTAAATACTCTGCGTGTCAAAAGATTAAAGCTGAATAAACATTAATAAAAAAAATCCCCTTGCATTACATTTATTCAGCGGATTTTCTTATCTATTTTATTTTTGCAATTCGGCCATATTGATCGAACGCTTGCTGATTTTTATCAATTCATCATCATGGGATACGCAAATAATTGTCGTGCCAGGATATTTTTCGTTTATCTCACTGATAATCTTTCTGACTTCAGTTGCAGCCTGAGAATCGAGGCTGGCTGTCGGCTCATCCAGAAGCATGATTTTTGCCCCTTTGATCAAAGTCCGTGCCAAACCGATCCGCACTTTTTCCCCGCCGGATAGATTTTTTATTTCTTGATCAAGCTTATCGGAAAATATATCCAGATGTAGATCTTTTAAGACTTTTTTTATTTTTTCATCATCCACAGCTTCTTTTGACCAGAGCATCAAGTTTTCCCGCAAGGTCATTCCGTCAAATATCTGCGGGCTTTGGTTGCTATAGGACATGACGGAATAAATGGATTCGTTCCCATACTTTTTGATGCCCCCGATCCCTATTCCTCCAATTTCCACTTCCCCGCTATCCGGCCGATAAAGTCCCACCAAATTGCGCAGCAAAGTTGATTTTCCGGCTCCGGATGCGCCAGCAATTGTCAAAAATTCGCCCTGCTTAATCTCCAAATTAACTCCGCGCAATATATTCTTATACCGCAAATTTTTGATTGAGATATCAAAATTGTCCAAATCGGAAACAGGAACCCTTTCTTTTTCTTTTTCTCCTTCGGGCAGATCCAGCTTCTCATATTCCCCAAAAATTTTTTCTGCATGCCGAATGTCCTGGATGTTTCTGGCAAAATCATTGAAATATAGATTCACCAATTCTTCCACCGGCATAGTCATCTGTTTGGAATAAATTATGTTGGACAAAACAGCGCCACCAGTAATCTGACCGCTTTGTTGAAGAGCAAATCCGACTGAAGCAGCCACCATATCCGCCACATCGAAGGGGAGTTTTTCCATAAACCATATTTTTTTCCGCTTAATTGTGCGCTCCATTGAAATGTCATCGATTGAATTCAAATGGCTGCCGACATGTTCCGCAACTGAAGGAATATTTGGAGTAGTTTTGACTTCTTCAAAGCCGCTTTTTATGGACTCAAGGCGAGTAACCATTTTTTCTTCAGCCTGTTTGGATTTTTCATAGAGCAAGTGCATTTGACCGCTTTGTTTTTTGGCAATTTTATACATGACTGGCAGACTGCTCAAACCGATTACACCAAGAATGGGATTTATTTTAATCAAAAAAGCGGAAGACATGATTATTCCTGAAAGAGCCGGCGCGAATTTTGAGATAGAATCGGTCAACAATTGCTGCGTAGCATTTTTTCCCCGTTCCAAAGAGATATACAGCTCCCCTAATGATTTTTCATGGATAAATTCAAACTCATGGAAAAAAAGCGAGTTGGCCATTCTTTCATTGATTTGGTGATTAACTTCGTTGATTACTTTTTCTAATCTGATATCAATGTTTGTGTCCACAATATCCGTAAATTTTCTCAATCCAAGATATTCCAAATAAATCATCAGGTTAAACTTGTCTCCGGCAAATATATTTTGGAATAGCGAAGGAGCAAAACTTTCCGCTCCCTTAGCCACCAAATAGCCGAGAGAGATTTTTGCCAATTCACCTTTTTTTTCTCCCAATTTATATTCTTTCCACAGTTTAGCTATCTCTTCAACCAATATTCTGGGATTATATTCTTCTTTTGCGTCTTTTTCTGCACCAATCAGATCCACCAAAATTTCAATTTCCGCCCGGTCAAAGGGATAGCGGTCTTGCAATTCACCAACTAGTTCGGAATTTTGCTGTTTTCTTCCTTTTTCGTCCAGCGTATCGAAATTTTTTTCTTTGTGAAATTCGATAATGTCTTTTTCCAGAGATTTTGTGTTCATCACATTTCCGATAGAATCAAAAAGCAGCCAGCACTCTGAGCGCAATTCTTCCATATCGTTTTCATCCAGACCGGTTTCTTTTTTACCTTTCACCTCGCTAATCAAATTTTCAATCCATCTTTCAACATCAGAGGAAATCTTTTCATCATCAACATCAATAAATTCTCTTTTGAGATGTCCTTCCGATTTGCGGGCTTTTCCATTGAAACCATCCAAAATCCGTTTGTATCCGCTCATGAGTTCCGGAGTAATAAGTTCGCTTAGTAGCTTAATTCTTTCCTGTTCTTCCACTGTTGGTTTTTCAACAACCAGTGATTTCTCTTGGATTGATTGGCGCAAAGACAACCAATGATCTTTTAGATCCATTGGTTTTTGCTCCACTTCATCATATTCACCAGCCGTCAAGGGTTTTATGTCTTCTGATTCTTTATTTTTCTCAGCTTCTTCCTTGATCGTCCGAAAAGAATGGCTTTCTTTCATAATTTTTTATTTTCATCATTCTTATGCAAGCAATTAATTACTTGCATATTTATCACAACTTATTATATTTTGTGTGCTTGCCTTTTGCTTTTTCAACCGGATATTTCAAAGCGCTTTTCTTGATTTTATTTTCAGCGGATTTAATCAGATCAATCTTAAAATCGTGCGACATCAATAAAAGATAATTGAAAACATCCGCCAGTTCGTCAGCGATGTCTTCTTTGCTATCTTTGATATATTTTTCAATTTCCTTCGAACTTTTCCATTGAAAATGTTCCAGTACTTCCGCCGCTTCCAAAGATAAGGAAATAGCCAAATCTTTTGGGGTGTGAAATTGCTCCCAATCCCTTTCTCTCCTGAATTTTAGGATTTTTTCAGTTATTTTTTTGATTTCATTCATATATGCAAGTAATTATTTTATTTCATAAATTGCTCCATTACTTCTATTTTATATTACTTAAGCTTTTTTACAAAATATATTATTGATCATTTCTGAAATACCAATCCAAAACTTCTTGCGTGACCGGAAGAGCGCTGGAATGTCCTTCTCCCCCGCCTTCCACCAAAACCACCATGGCAATTTTCGGATTGACATATGGCGCATAGGAAACAAACCAAGCATGAGTGCGATCTTCCGAACCGAATTGCGCCGTGCCGGTTTTGCCCGCCACTTCAACCGGCAAACTTTTCAGAGTTTGCGCCGTTCCACTGGTAACAGTTTGTTTCATTCCTTCTTGGACAATTTTTAAAGTGGCGGGAGAAATAAATTTTTCATTAATAATTTTTGGATCGATCTGAACGATTTCGCCATCGTTCTTTCTAATCTGATTAACGATATGCGGTTCATAGACTGTTCCGCCATTGGCAATAGCGGCAATATAATTTACCAATTGCAACGGTGTAGCCGTCACATAACCTTGCCCGATTGCAGCATGATAACTATTTCCTACAAACCATTTTTCTCCAATAGTTTCCAACTTCCATTTTTCATCAGGAATTAATCCATCCGCTTCTCCGGTAATATCTATACCGGTAACTTTGCCTAATCCAAAAAGATTGTCATATTTTTTCATTCTGCTCATTCCGAGCCCCGGAATATTGCCATAACCGCCTCCGACGGAATAGAAAAATACATCACAAGATTCCGCAATCGCTTTCCTGACATCAGTCAGACCATGCGTTTTCCAATCGCGAAAAACAAAATTGCCGATACTGATAGATCCTGGATCGGACACGGTGGTATTTTCATCAATAGTTCCTTCTTCAAGAGCGGCTGAAGCAATTAGAGGCTTGATAGTGGACCCGGGAGGATATTCTCCGGCAATTGCCCTATTAAAAAGAGGCTTATCGGGATTATTGATAAGTTTCAGATATTCGTCTTGAGAAATTTTTTGGGAAAAAAGATTATTGTCATAACTTGGCAAACTGACTAGAGATAAGATTGAACCATTCCTCGGATCGATGGCAATAGCGGCCGCCGTGTTGGTTTTGGTTTTTTCCAGCATAGCTGTCAGACTGTCTGCTATCTTTTTTTGCAGATCCACATCAATATTCAAAACTAAATCGCTGCCTTGTTTGGGTTCGATAACGCCTCTTTCTTTTTTTACATTTCCCAGAGAATCCACTTCCATCTGCTCAGCGCCGTTGATTCCGCGCAAATATTTTTCATAGGATTTTTCAATTCCTTGCTTGCCGATATAGTCGGTGAACAGATATCCTGCATTATTTTCCAACTCCCTTTTTTCCACTTTGCCTACATAGCCCAAGATGTGGGAAAAAATAGAGCTGTCGGCATAATCTCGGATAGCGGTTTTTTCGATGACAATTCCCGGAAAATCTTTGCTGCTTTCCGTCAAAATTAACGACTCGTCTTGCGAAATATTTTCTTTCAAAAGAACTGCATTGAATGAATATGGATCAGAGCTTTCAATCTTGGAAATGATCTCTCCGCTGTTGATGCTCAGAATATTAGAAAGTTTGTCTATCATTTTTTTCTTAGTGTCTCCGTCTTTCGGGAGATCAGCCGGAATAAAAACGGCGTCCAAACTGGGAATATTGCTGACCAGGGCGTTGCCTTTGATGTCAAAAATTTTTCCGCGCGGAGCTTTCATCACGATGGAACGGATGCTATTCCTCTTGGCTAGATCTTGATAAAAAGAACCTCTAATGACGCTCAAATAAAAAACTCGCGTTCCGAGAAAAACCAAAAAAATCAAAATAATCCACCAGAAAAATTTCAGTTTCTTTTTTTCAAAAGGCATCTCCATTTTAGCCGATTCGTTTTCAGTAACAGAAAAAATATGGTCTTCGATTTCCATGCCATGGCTGTGGATCATTTTTTTCATTTTTCTCTGCATCATAATATTTTTTACGCTATCTCGAGAAAGAAAACTTTTCCAACGAAGAACGGGCATTTTTTTTCAGAAAATGGAAAATGATGAAAAACATCAACAGATTGAAAAATGCTTCTTTTCCGAATGAGAGAAAAAATAGCGGGGTGGATATCAATCGGCCATCGCCTGCAAACAAAAAAATCAGAATTTTGAAAATCAAAGTGGCCAATAAAACCAGAAAAATTATTGTGATAATTCCCAGTCCGCGATTTTCCACTAGAAATCTCTTGGAAAAAAAACTAACAAAATATGCCACCGCCACCAAGACAATAACTTGTTTGCCCACTATGCCAAAGGTCGCCAAATCAAAAATAATTCCGGCCACGATTATCCAGAGCAATGTTTGCTTGAATCCCCAAATGATTGTCGCCGCAATCACACCCACCAGAACGATACTGGGAAAATATCCGTGAGAAAACAAAACCGGAAAACCGCTCACTTGCAGAATTATTCCCAAAACTATCAGAAAAAGAATGAAAAAATTATTTTTCATTAGCGCTTGAACTCTTTAATGATAAAAACTTGGCTAAGCTTGGAAAAATCAATTGAAGAAGCGACTATCGCCTGTTGAAAAAGACGATCTTGGGAAAATTGCATGGCTTTGACTTTGCCGATGAATAATCCGCGTGGAATATTTTTTCCCAGCCCCGATGTCACAATATCGTCGCCCACATTCACAGTTTCCGAAGGCAAAATCATATCCAGAATGATGCCCAATCCATATTCACCCTTAGCTATGCCTTTGGCTTCGGTTTTCAGATCCATGCCATTGACGGCGCTTTCCGGACTACTGATTAAGATAACTTTAGAACTGGAAAATCCAACCTCACTGATTTTTCCGATAAAAATTCCATTGGAAATAATGACCGGCATATCCTGCGCGATTCCATCTCTTTCACCCTTGTCGATTTCAATCCAATTGCCCAAAGCATAAGGATCCTGTCCGGTAACATTGGCTATAGCCAGATTGAATTTTCCCCTCGGCAACAATTCCATTTGATGGCGCAAAAAATCATTTTCTTTGGCAATATTATTCAAACTGGCATTTTCAGAGAGTAAATTTTGATTTTCTTTTATCAATTTTTCATTTTCTGTTTTCAATTCACCAATGGAAAGAAAAAAATCTTTGATTGAAGCTATTTCTTGTGAAAAATTGTAGACCACTTTCTGGATCGGAGAAAAAAACCAGAACATGGCCGATCGGATGGGCTGGAAAAAATTTTTCGGATTAAAAAAAACAAGCAGTCCGAAGACTACCAGCACAACCAAAACTTTTGTCAGTTTGTAAGAAAAAAATTTTAATTTGCTTGGCATATTTTGTTATGTTTTTTTAACTCAATGATTTTTCATATTGCTGTTCCACTAGAATGTCTTTGAGAGTTTCCAAATCTTCCAGCACTATTCCCGTCCCGCGCACAACTGCCGTCAAAGGATCTTCCATCATCCGCACCGGCATTTCGCATTGATTGGCCACCAATTTGTCCAACCCGCGAATCAAGCTTCCTCCGCCAGCCAGAATGATTCCTTTTTGCATAATGTCAGCCAAAAGTTCCGGCGGCGCATCTTCAATGACTGAGCGGATATTATTGACAATTATTCTTATTGAACGAGAAATTGCTTGGCGAATTTGTTCGTCATTCAAAATTATTTCTTTCGGCAGTCCGCTCACCAAATCCCGGCCACGCACCGGCATTGAAAGAGGTTCCTTCAAAGGATAAGCGCTGCCAATATTAATTTTTATTTCTTCGGAAGTTTTTTCTCCAATCAAAAGATTAAACTCATCGCGGCAATAACGCACCACGTCTTCATTCATTTCATCTCCGGCAATACGCAAACTTTTGGAAATAACCACGCCACCCAAGGAAATGATGGCAATTTCCGAAGTTCCTCCGCCAATGTCCACGATCATGTTTCCCGCCGCTTCCGTTACCGGCAAACGCGCGCCAATAGCGGCCGCCATCGGCTCATCAATCAAATAAGTTTCTCGGGCTCCGGCATTAGTCGAAGCATCAATCACGGCCTTTTTCTCCACTTCGGATATTCCGGAAGGAATACCAATCAAAACTCGCGGACGCGGCAAAATAGAAAAAGATTCTTTGTGCACTTTTTCAATAAAATATTTGAGCATCTGTTCTGTTACTTCAAAATCACTCACTACCCCATCCACCAAAGGACGGATAGCCACAATGTGCCCCGGAGTTTTTCCCACCATTCGTTTCGCTTCTTTTCCGATAGCCAAAATATGTCCGGTTTTTTTGTTAATAGCAACGACAGATGGTTCATTAATGACAATGCCTTTGCCTTTCACATAAACAAGAGTGTTGGCTGTTCCCAAATCAATTCCAATATCTTTGGAAAAATTTCCAAAAATATTTCCGGTGATTCTTCTGAAAAAATTTCTGATATTTTTTGGCATAAAAAGTTTATCTATTCCGGTTTAAAAACAAAAAACAATAACCATGCCTGATTATTTCAATTCCCCATTTTTTGTTTTAGTTTTAGCTCTATTTATGATACAGAAATTTGGATGTTATGTCAAAGTTTACCCCTTCACCAATTCTGGTAACAAATTGATATAGTTTTTAGATAGAGCCGATAGACGGCTTCGCCTTACATTTTTTTTAATTATTGAAATTTTTTTGGAATTGGTGTGGGGGCAAGTCATTTTTTAATTTCTATGTTCTTTAGGTGTTTTTCCGCTCTTTTCAAGATATTTTTATATTTTTTATAATTAGTTTTTGCCAGAGCTTTTTTCGAATGGCAGCCAGACAAAACCAACGTGCTCACGAGAAAGAACAACTTTCTTGATCTTCGTTTCCGCCAGATAAAAAACGGCTTTTTTCATGATTAAAGTTTTTCTATTCTCTTTTTTTCTTTCCTCCCTTTCTTTGCCTTTGGCGCGATAAAAATATCTCATCTCTCTCCTAAACTCCGGAATGATTTTCAGACCCTTGATTCCGGTTTCTTCTTTAATTTCCCGTCGGAGTGTTTCTTCTTCTGTTTCCTTTTTTTCCACATGGCCTTTGGGGAATCCCCAATATTTCGGATTATAGGCAAGCAAAAGATAAAGGATTTTTTTATCATCTCTGCGAAATACTACGGCTCCGACTGATTTTTCGAATGCAATCATAAAAAATTAAATTTCCAATTTTCCGATCAAATCCAGCAAACTTTTGTTGTCGGAATAATTCCCTTTCAAAAATTCATCTTTTCCCAGCCACAAAAATTCCTGGATGTTTTCCCGCTCTTCCTTATTTTCAAAATTAATATCTTCTTTAATCAGCTTTCCGACATAGGTTTTGCAGACTGTTTTCAGCCCATTGGTTTTCCTAATAAAAGACCAATCCCCAAAATAATGAAACTCTTCCATATCAATATTTGTTTCTTCTTTCACTTCTCTCTTGAGCTCCGCTTCCAAATTATCGGATTTTATTCTTCCTCCCGGCAAAGTATAAACAACTTCTCCGGCAACAACCTGTTTCAACACGAGAAATTTATTTCCTTTCAATATGATGGCTTTGACCGCTGTTTCTTCCATAGTTTTTATTTTTATTATTTAATTTCTTCTAGTTTATATTTTATTATTTTATCATGTCCGTCAAACAAAAATTTTCCTTTAAATTTTTTTCCTGCCAAGAATAATGGCATCCAAAATTTATCATCCGGCCACATCTGGTCCAGTGGAAGTTCGCTTTCCAAAAACCATTGCGGTTTCATTTCTTCCGTTTCTTGCGGAGTTCCGGAAAATTTTTCTGCCCGATAAAGATGCACCTCGACAATATCTTTTTCCGCTCCTTCGACATATTCAAAAAGCATCTCGCCAACTTTTTCTATTTCTTCAACTTTTATTTCCGCCTCCTCCCAAATTTCTCTTTTAGTGGCGTCTTCAATCCTCTCTCCATCTTCCACTTTTCCACCGAATCCATTCCACCTTCCCATTCCAAATCCTTTCTTTTTCATTCCAAGAAGTATTTTAGGTGGCTGATGAACCAAACAAAGCGTCATTAATTTTTTCATAAAAAATGTTTCCGGTAATGATTATAATATTTTTTATAATGCGGATGGTTTAGCAATAATTCAGCGATAGTTCTATCATCTCCATTTTTAATTTTAGAAAAATATTTTTTGGTTTCTTCTAGCTTATTATTATGCCTTTTAAAAATTCCTTTAACCTGCATGCCATCATCTAGCCATTTTAAGCAATATTTTGGACCCAGTATCTTTCTTCCAAGATACCTTGATTTAGGAATGTGTTCCAGATGAGTTATAACCAAAATATGAAAAAATTTATTTGGTTTTAAAATCAACTTCTTGGTAAAATAAAAATTGCCAGCTGTGTTGAGTGACAAATTTTCAATTAAAATATCTTTTTGCGAAGCTCCAATTTGTAAAGCGTATTCTTTCATTGATTCAGCTTCAGTTTTTTTTAGTTTGGTTTTCCTGCCTCCCCACCATCTCCCAGAAAAAATAATTTTTGGAGCGATTCCCGACTTATACAACCAAACTGCTTTTTCAACTCTCTTACTAAACATTTTTTTCTTTGTGCTCATCCCTAAGACTAGTATCGCATCGTATTTCTGTTTCATATTATTTTTAATTTTATTGAGAATCATAACGATAATTTTTCCAAAACTTTATCAAATCCTGGAAGCAGTTTCAATTTTTTCGCCTCGTGTGACTTTATCCATCGATAATTTTGAGATTCCCAGTCGAGCTTTATTTTGTCCGTTGCCACCTCCACTAAGATCGGATGAACAATCCAAGTTTTCTTATATTTCAACTCATCTTGATCGAAAATTTCTCCCAATTTTATCTTTTTGATATACTTTTTCGCGATTCCCAGTTCCTCCCTCAATTCTTCCTCCACTTTCTGTTCTAGTGATTTTTTATCATCCAAAAATCCGGAAATTCCGTTCCAATATCCGGGATAAAAATTCAGCTCGCTGCTTCGCTGAACTACCAGAATTTTATCTTTATATTTCACCGCGCAATTAATAACCGGCGCCCACTGCGCATGAGTAAAGTCAATCTGTCCAGGTTTAGGTCTGAATTTTATTTTTTTCATTTCCAAATGAATTAATCCTCAATCCAAAATTCCATATATTGTTTTTCTACTCCATGTTTCAAGGCATACTCTTTTAATTCTTGATATTCTTTAGATTGCCATTTTTGTTCTCTTGGTATTTTAAAGACCCTTCCTGGAAGTATCACATATACCTCACTTTCATTCCAAAAATGAGCATACCAAGTATCCTTCATTTGTTCAGATAACAAATTGGTTGCTTGGGTTATATCTTCGTTATCAATTTTTAATTTAAAGTCATGCCATACCTTTGGTTCTCCTCCATATTCGGAGTGATATTCAACTTTAACATAAATTTTCTCAAAATTATTGAGAATTACTGGATTTTTGAGAGATTCAGATAAAACAAATCCTTTATACATACATATATTTATTTAAAGTTTAGTTGCTTTGTCGCTTTCGGTTCAGAAAAAATCAATTCAATATATCTTTCATTTTTTAAAATTTTGAGAAATTTCCTGATAACATTTTTGGCATAGATGGAATTTTTTTACTGTATTATTTTTCTTCGGTGGACTCAGCAAAATTGCTCCGAATTTTTTCAGTTCTTTTTTACATTTATCGCATTTTGGTCTGATAGCCATAAATTTTTACAAAAAAATCCAATAATTATTCCGCTCCCATACTCTGGAGTATAGGAGTAACATTTTTTATGTTTTTTTAACTTCCTCAATAAGCTTCAGAGTCAAAGCCTTGGGAAGTCCTATTATGCTTTCTCTTTCGCCTTCGATTTTCTGAATATATTTTTCAAATACTCCAAAAATATCAAACGCTCCGGCTAAATTAAAAATTTCTTTTTCGGCAATCAATTGATCAATGACCTCCTCTGGAATCGGATAAAAATAGATAGTCGCGGAACCCGTTCCTTCCACTTGTTTTTTGATTGCCGTATTAGTTACAACCACCGAAGTTATTATTTCTACAGGATACACCGCATAGCTCCGCAAAAATTCCCGCGCTTCATTTTCATCTTCCGGTTTTTCTAAAACTTTTCCGTTGCACACAACCACAGTATCAGTAGTTATCAAAATCGCTTCTTCTTTTATTTTCGGAAGTATTACATCAGCTTTTGCATGCGCCAAGGTCATGGTTAAAATTTTTGGATCATCGTGGCGAATAGCTTTTTCATCAATATCCGAAGACATAACTTCAAATTGAAAACCCATTTCTTCCATCACTCTTTTTCTGCCTTTTGATTGTGATCCTAAAATTATTTTCATATTATTTTTTTAAATCGATCAACTTTTTTGCCGTCAATTTTTATTTTCTCCAAAAACATCTTGAGTGACCTGACCCACAATTGTTTTTTGCCGTAAAGCGCGCGATAGATTACCAATTTTTCCAGCGTTTCGCTGTGATTCGCAATTCCGATAACTTCATATTCCTTGCCTTTAAAATGTTTGTATTTTCCTAATTTAATCATACTTTATGTTTTCCAAATCCACAGAAAATTATGAACAAAAAGCCTCTACCCACTTTTTCAGGCTTTTTAAAAATTTATCAGGATTAATTTGCATTTCTTGTTTTAATTCTGCTTTTGAAAACCATTTTATTTCATCAACTTCATTCTTATCCACCACAAATTCTTTTTCCGATTTATCAATTTTAAAAAAATACCACTGGGTAAAATGATTAAATTTACCCGACACCCTTCCTTTCGGCCCTGCTTGCGGCGCGATGCTTTTTAATCCTATTTCTTCTTCGGCTTCTTTAATTATATTTGATTCATAGCTTTCTTCTTTTTCAACTGTTCCAGCTACGGAGGGGCCCCATTGCCCCGGATTATGAGATTTTGTCAAAGCTCTTTTTGCCAACAAAATATCACCTTTGCTGTTCGTAATCCAAAGCGCCGATACTCTATAAATATCATCATGACTTAAAGCATCTCTATCTTTATACCCGATCACATTATCTTTTTTATCAACAATTATAATTTTTTGTTTCATACTGCCTTTTTTTATTGGCCGTGACATTTCTTATATTTTTTTCCTGACCCACAAGGACATGGATCATTTCTTCCTACTTTATCCTTATTAATTATAGGTTGTTGTTTAGTTTCGGATTTAGTATTACTTCCGCCAGAAGCTTGTGCTTCAGAAGCTTCTCCAAATTGCGCCAAATTTTCATCCGCGCCTTTGAATTGCAAATTCTCTGTTTTTTGCTCAGTAATTGGCGCTTGCGGAGTGAGAGCGATACGAAAAATTGTGCGAACAACTGTGGAACGCACGCTGTCCATCAGATGGGAAAATAAATTAAAAGCTTCGCGTTTGTATTCAACAAGCGGATCTCGCTGGCCATATCCACGAAGACCAATGCCTGTGCGCAAATAATCAATTTCTTCCAGATGCGCCATCCAATAATTATCCACGACTTGCAGCATTATCATCTTGCCTGCTTGCAGCATATTTCCTTCCCCAATTTCTTTTTCTTTCTGATTATAGGCTTTCTTGGCAATGCCGAAAAGATATTCAATGATTGCATTTAATTTTTCTGAAGTATTTTTAGCTTTGTCATCGCGGATAATTTCTATTTTCTTTTTTTCACCATCTTCCACTGGAAAAATATTTTTCATTTCCGATGCCAAAACTTCAATTTCCCAATCGATTTCATCCCCAACACAATGAGCGGAAACTATTTTTTCCAATTCGTCGCAAATTTCTTTCAAAAGTTCATTTTTGATATCTTTAGCTGCCAAAATTTCTTTGCGTTTTTTATAAACCACTTCCCTTTGTTTGTTCATCACGTCGTCATAATCCAAAACATGTTTTCTAATATCAAAATTAAAGCCTTCAATTTTTGACTGCGCGTTTTCAATGGTTCGGGAAATAATGCGATTTTGAATCGGCTCGTCTTCCGGAAGCCCCAAGGTATCCATCATATTTTTCATTTTATCCCCACCAAACCGGCGCATCAATTCGTCTTCCAGAGAAACAAAAAATTGCGAAACTCCCGGATCACCTTGCCGTCCGGCGCGTCCACGCAACTGATTATCGATGCGACGCGCTTCGTGCCGTTCCGTTCCAATAATCAAAAGTCCGCCCACTTCCCGCACTCCTTCGCCAAGTTTAATATCTGTTCCGCGTCCCGCCATATTGGTCGCAATCGTCACTGATCCAAGTTGACCAGCTTTTACGATAATTCCTGCTTCTTTTTCGTGCTGTTTGGCGTTCAAAACCTCGTGCTTCACGCCTTCCCTTTCCAAAAGTTCGTGTAGATATTCTGATTTTTCAATGGCTACTGTTCCCACCAGTGCCGGCTGCCCGGTTTCACTGATTTTTTTTATTTCTCGGACAATCGCGTCGAATTTTCCTTTTTCTGTTTTATAAACAATATCAGGCAAATCTTTTCTAATCATATTTTGATTTGTCGGAATTTCCATCACATCCAATTTATAAACTTTGACAAATTCTTCAGAACTAGTGGAAGCCGTTCCAGTCATGCCTGACAATTTTTTATACATCCGAAAATAATTTTGAAATGTGATGGTTGCCAAAGTTTTGGATTCTCTTTGCACTTCCACTTTTTCTTTAGCTTCAATGGCTTGATGTAGCCCGTCGGAATATCTTCGCCCTTGCATTAATCTTCCCGTAAAATCGTCAACGATAATCACTTCGCCATTTTTCACGACATAATCGCGATCTAATTTGAAAAGAATTTCCGCTTTCAAAGATTGTTCCAAGTGATGAACGTAACTGATTTTTCCCGCTTCATAAATATTTCCCATGCCAAGCATTTCTTCCACTCGGGAAATTCCCGCGTCCGTGAGCGTCACCGCCTTCATTTTTTCGTCCACTTCAAAATCATCTTTTTCCTTGAGACGTGGAACAATTTGCGCGAATCTTTGATACATTTTTGTCGATTCCGTGTCAGGCGCGGAAATGATGAGCGGTGTGCGCGCTTCATCAATCAAAATGGAATCTACTTCGTCCACAATCGCAAAGTTGAGTTCCCTTTGCGACATTTGCTCAAAACTTTGCACCATATTGTCACGCAAATAATCAAATCCATATTCATTATTAGTTCCATATGTTATGTCAGCATTGTATGCGTCTTTTCTTGAAACTAATTTTAAGTTTTCCATTTCTACGCTCACTTCATCAGAATCAATAATTTTTGCTTCATAAATATACGATGCATCATGAATAATACAAGCCGTGGAAATTCCAAGAAAATAAAATATGGAACCCATCCAATTGCAATCTCGTTTCGCCAAATAATCATTGACAGTTACAACATGAACGCCTTTGCCTGTGAGTGCGTTGAGATAGATTGGCAAAGTGGAAGTCAGGGTTTTGCCTTCTCCCGTTTTCATTTCAGCGATTTTTCCCTGATGCAAAACAATTCCGCCCAACATTTGGACATCAAAATGCCGTTCGCCAATAACACGATTAGCCGCTTCACGAACCACAGCAAAAGCCTCCGGAAGAATATCGTCCAGGGTTTTGCCTTTTTTTATTTCTTCTTTGAAATATTGCGTTTTTTGCTTCAGTTCTTCGTCCGACAATTTCTGAATCCCCTTCTCGAAGGAATTGATTTGTTCCACAATCGGCTGAAGTTTTTTAATTTCCCGTTCGTTAGAGCCAAAAACTTTGCTAAAAAATGTCATAAAACAATATTGTCCTCTCTATAATTAGGGAGAGGAATTAAAGGTGAGGGTTTAAAATTTGTGCTAATTCATTCTAACAAAAATAGCATTGCCAGTCAAAAAAATCCCCTTTCGTCAAAGAAAGAGGATTTTCGGTAATAGAAATTTTAATTTTATCTAGAATTAAGAATGCCTGCCTTCATCGGTAAGCAATCCGAATACAACCATCGCTTCAAGACTAGCCCAAAAAGATAATGCCGCCAATTGCTTATTACCATAAATAAACCAGACCATTGAACCCAAAAATTGAGCCACCAGAATTAGGTTTAATATTTTTTTGTTCATAAATTCTATTTTTATATCTTCAAATCCGAATATTCTCGCAAAGTTTTAAGAGTCGCTTGAACAGTTGAATTTCCGGTGTTTAGCATTTTTACATTTTTGAATTCACTGGCAATTTTAGTAATTACTTCGTCAGCCCAAGAAGGCGTCAAAACTTTCACACCGGCAAAATCAATTTCAATCGGTTCATCTTTGCTTATATCTCTTGTAAGATAGGCAGACATTGCCAAAAACGCTTCCTTGCCGGCCGGACGCGAAACTAATATTTCTCCAAATTTTATGATTTCAATGCGCATAAAAATAATTTTACAAATTTAAGACAGCCAGACACCCATGAATTTCTTTTCCTGCCAGCATTAACTGCATTTCAGAATTCAGTTCAATTTTAGCATCGCCGGAAAAAAAGACTAGATGCATTTTTTTATCTTCAACATTTTCCTTAACGAATTTGAGTCCATTGCCGCGTTTTTCAGGAGACCGGCCGGATATTCTTTCCGTAAAGGCAGTCTTTAATGCTTCTTGATCATTGACTATTTCCGGTTTTACTTTTTTTAGGGTTTCAAATACGCCTTGCCCGCGATCCGCCAGCACAATTTCGATATTATTACCGTCATTTTTAATTTGATAACCAAAAAAAATTCCCGGAATATTTGGCCAACTTCCAAGATTATGGTCAAAAGAATTATTTCCAATTTCACCTGCAATCGCAGAAGCCAAATAAATATTTTCTTTATCAATCTTTCCGTTTCGCAAAAATTCCCTTAACATTTTATCCAGTCTTGTCTGGAAAATATCCCGCGTTTGGCAATAATATTCGCTTTTACCATCAACCTTTTCGGACATCGCTTTTACCCAATCATCGGCTAATTTTTCCAAATTGGTTTCCATAATTTTCCCCTTATTTATAGCTACATTTTACCAAAAAAATCCCCTTTCGTCAAAGAAAGAGGATTTTCGGGAAATATTGATTTATTTTGTGAATTTGAAAGTGGAAATAATTTCTTTATATTCCTTTGTAATAGATTTAGCATTTCCTAATGCAGAAAAAACATACCATAAATTATTTCTTTTTATTTTTTTCCAAAAAAACCATAATGCATCCACAATATTGATTATATTGCTCTAGGGCTTCGCCGACAGATTTGTAGACTATTCCCTTGTCCAAATTATTATATTCATGCACAATCGCGTTGCGAAATCCGGCGCTTTTGGATATTTTTACCGCAAAATCCTTGGGCAAAATTTTGAGATTGTCTAATATTAAAAATGTTTCCTTATAACTCTTGGGGGCATCCATTTTTGGTTCAAAAAGTTCAGCGATCAAATGCTCATTAATATCAATTGCCCGCCCGATTATTTCCATCATCATACTTTTTAACGCTCCATACTTGATAAAATCATGGGATATTTCCGCAATAGTAAAATCGGCAAAAATTTTTAATCTGCTTAAATCGCGCTCAATTAAGTTTATTTTTTCCTCGATAAATATTTTGTTAACCATAATATTAGTTTTTCATATATTCCATTCTTTTTTTAATAAAAATCCTTTTTAATCTAAAAAGGTCGCCACTGTCCATATAGTCGCGAAATGCGTACGCCTTAAAAGAAACAAAATCATAATCACTGCCGTATAGCAAAATCCCATCACGCATCACCTCATAGCGGAAAAGCGGATTGGTGTTGTGAAGCAATTTTACATCAATTTCATCCGTATTGAAAAGATCCGTAAATTCATTGATCAGCTCAATGTGTTTGTCAAAATCGATTCTTCTTTCCCCTAAAATCGCAATGTCAATATCGCTGTTAAGCTTGGCCTTGCCGGTCGCCTGCGAACCATAAAGCACCACCAGTTTCAACTCGTATTTCTCGGCAATTTTTGCTATCTTTGGCTTTATTTTTTCCAAATCTTCCATATTTTTACTATAACAAAAAAACCTCTTTTCGTCCAATTTCAAAGAACGCAAGAGCTCGGCGTAAAATCACAAAAAAACCATGCACTATTGAAAATTGAAAAAAATATTATTTTGTGAATTTGAAAGTGGAGAGGATTTGACAACAACCGCTAGGGGGGGTTAATATTGAGGTAAGGTCTATAGATAAAAATAAATTTTAAAAATTTATGACTGAAAAATACGAAACACTGAAATCAAAACAGACTCAAGAAGGAATTGAAATATTTTTTAATAAAAGAATTCCCATCTATGTGTATCTGTTTATTTTATTAATTATACTGGGAATATATTTATTCGCTACCAACAACATTGACTCGGTTGGCTTTATATTTTTACTATTGCTTTCAACGATTGTTCCTGCTTATTATTGGTTTTTAGAAAACAGAAAAAAAAGAAATTCGTGGTTAATTACAAAAGATGAATTAATATGTAACCTTGGAAACGAAAGAAAATTATTACAGCTAAATAAAATTAAAGAGATAAATGTTGAAGTGAAAATAGATAAAATATTTCCAAATTTACCTTACATGCTTACGGGAATAAATAAAGTAGTATTTAAATTAGATGACGGAATATTTTATCCCGGTTTTAACTTTGATTTTAAAGGGAATGCCGAAAAATTTGCCGAATTTTTAAAGGATAATATAAAAGTCACTGCCTAATCAAATTTATAATTAATTTAATAATAAATACATGGAAGAGCAAATTGGAATTATTGTTGGAGTTATTATCGGAATAATAATAATTGCCGTAGCAATTTATTATAAGAAGAAAAAAAACCTTATCTAAATCTTGAATCCGGATGGGATGATAAACCTAAAAATCCAAAAGGAGTGTATAAATTTGGGTTTAATTAAATATGCGGGAGGCTAAAAATATCACTTTGTGGCATACTAGAGCGGTAAACTAACTATTAAATACAATGCCACGAATATGTCACTCAAAAAAAATTCCTGTCGTCCATCCGCAAAAAATCAATACGAATGAAGCGATTTGGATTCCAGATTATTTTTTCTCTCGTTGATACTGAGTAAAATTCCGATGGCAGCAAAAAACATCACCAAAGAACTGCCTCCATAACTGAGAAATGGCAATGTAATTCCGGTAACCGGTATTACGCCGATGTTCATCCCGACATTGACGGCGATTTGGACAAAAAACAAAATCATAATTCCCCCAGCCACCAAAAAGCCAAAATTATCCGGGGAATAATCGGCTATTTTCTTTATCCTATAGAATATGAGAGCGTACAAAAAAAGAACCATAGTTGCCCCAGAAAATCCCAGTTCTTCTGTGATAACCGAAAAAATAAAATCAGTGTGTTTTTCCGGTAAAAAATTCAATTGAGATTGCGATCCATTGCCAATTCCCTTTCCGGTCAAACCTCCTGAACCGACAGCTACTAAAGCTTGGGCTACATTATAACCGCTACCTTTAGCGTTCAGTTCCGGATGGATTAAATTAATGACTCTGGCTTTTTGATAATCGGCCAAAAAGGACCATTCGATTGCAAAAAAAATCAGTATTACCGTGAAAAGAAGCAAAAAAAGTTTTTTACTTACGCTGGAAATAAGAATCATTCCAAACCAAATGGCGGACAAAATCATGGCTCCCCCAAAATCCGGCTGTTTGACTATTAAAAAAATCATTACTCCGGAAATAATAAATGAAACAATTAATCTCCCTGCCTCTCCGATTTCTCGATTTTTCTTGGAAATAAAGCGGGCGATAAAAATTATCAAGGAAATTTTAGCCATCTCTACCGGTTGCAAATTTAAAAATCCAACTTTAATCCACCCGACTGTTCCCCGAACAGTAGTTCCAAAAAATAACACGGCAAGCAAAACAAAAAGAGTGCCAAAATAAATATACCGGCTATACGGTTCCAAATAATGATAATCAACCAGCGCAAAGAAAAACATTACGCAGATTCCAAGTGCGACAAAAATTGACTGTTTCAAAAAAACATTGGAAGCCAATTCTTTGCTGCCAGTAGACAGACTATAAAGAACAAGCAGGCTGATTCCCGTCAAAAGCAATACAGCTAAAATCAGAATCCAATCGAATTTTAAGATTTTCTTCAACATAAAAATTAGCTTTTGCGGCTAAAGTTTAAAAAAATTATTTTTATTTTTATCGCTAAACTAAAAGTTTTTAAAATCTCTGGAATTTCTGAGTAGAGGGAGCATAGGTTTTGATAAAATTTTGAGAATCAAAAACATTAGCTTGGGCTTCCACATCAATAGATTGAACATCTCCGGGAAAACTAGTCGGCCAAATCAGAGTAAAATCCCGCTGTTCATTGGAAAGTATGGTTCTCATTTCCGTTGAGTTGAACGCTACCGGTTTCTCTTCTTCATCCCGCAAAACTATTTTTATTTTTACTAAATTAAAATCAAAAGGACTTCCATTGCGCATCAGCGCATAAACCTTGCTGAATCCCACTCCGGAAGAAATGAGATCGTAACGTTTGTTATAAATATTGAGTTGCGGTTCTTCATAACCGGAAAATTCCTGCCATTCGGAATTTGAAACAGAAAATTCAACGCCAACTGGCTGCTCACTGGTTTCCAAATTGGTTTCAACGATATATTTGCTGCCGGCCGGAAGAATAAAATCAGTTCCACTTCTTTCAGCTAAAACACTTCCGCTAGTTCCCTTTAAAACAAACTTGTAGTCAAATTTATCCGCGCCAAATTTGCTGTTGGGATTGGAAATTCTAGCCATAACATCAAACTTTCCCTGACCACCATAAACAAAAGCTTTTTCTTTAACCGCAATAGGCACCACTTCAGGCGCTTTAGCGCAAGCAGCGCAAGTCCCACCACAATCAATTTCTTCTTCATTTTGATTTTTTATTTTATCAAAACAAGTGGGCTTGGTTTTCACTAAAGAATAAATAAAATACCCCAAAAGGAAAAAAAGGATTATATAAACTATGACTATAATTGCTTTTTTGAAGCTGCGTTTATTCGTATCAATCATATATCAATCATACAACAAAAAAACAAAAAAACAAGCTGGTTAGAGCTTGTTTTTTATATAATAAGTGATTTTGCTTTTGAAAGCCAAAATTCTCGGCATCGACCTACTCTCCCGCGACATTACATCGAAGTACCATTGGCGCTGAAGTGCTTAACGGCCGTGTTCGGTATGGGAACGGGTGTGTCCACTTCGCTAGGGACACCGAGAATATTGGCTTCCAAAAATTTAAGTAACTTTTAACTGTTAACCGCTAATCTCGTTTCGAATCATCTAAATTATTGAATAAATCCAAAAAATTTATACGAATCGAAACAAGAAAAAATTAAGAAAAAGATTATTCGGTTT
>Ga0172379_10002131_pt1 | contig 36284 bp, 31 predicted proteins | sample GrowelOW334metaG_FD_119756 | JGI IMG/M metagenome (GOLD analysis project Ga0172379, IMG submission 119756) | Groundwater microbial communities from an aquifer near a municipal landfill in Southern Ontario, Canada - Groundwater well OW334 metaG | ecosystem: Environmental > Aquatic > Deep... | reverse complement strand
TCATTTTTCCTAAACATTTTTTTTGAAATTGAGTATCACCCACTGCTAATACTTCATCAACTAACAGAATCTCTGGTTCTAGATGAGCGGCTACAGCAAAAGCTAATCGTACATACATGCCAGAGGAATAGTGTTTCACTGGAGTGTCTAAAAATTGTTCAATTTCGGCAAAAGCAACTATCTCAGTAAATTTTTTTTGAATTTCTCTTTTTGTCATTCCTAAGATGGCTCCATTTAAAAAAATATTTTCTCTTCCAGTTAGTTCCGGATGAAAACCAGTACCAACTTCAAGTAAACTTGCCACTCTACCATGCAAAGTGATGCGGCCTGTGGTTGGCGGTGTAATTTGTGATAAAATTTTTAGCAAGGTGCTTTTGCCAGCTCCATTACGTCCAATTAAGCCGATTATTTCGCCACGAGTAACTGAAAAATTAACATCCTGCAAGGCAAAAAATTGTCGTACTTCAGTTTTTGAATGAAATAAATGTTTCGGGTTAAGCATTTTACCAAGAACATCACGTAGAGATAAATAAGATGCCTGCTTGCCCAAACGATATTGTTTGCTAATATGATCTACTTGAATAATTGGTTTTTCCATATACTAAATAATATCTGCAAAATAGCGTTCTGTTTTTTTAAAATACAACCAACTAATTAGTGTTACAATGATACTCATTAATAAAGCAAAAAACAATTGCTGCCAGGCAATTGTGTTACTATGTGACAATAAAACAGTGCGAGCTGTTTCAATTACAGTTGACATTGGATTAAGCTGTAATATCCATTGATATGAGCTAGAAATAGTGGTAGTAGGGTAAATAACTGGAGTAAAAAATAGCAAGATCTGCACAAAAAATGGAATCACATAACGAACATCACGATATTTTACATTTAGTGCCGCTAAGAATAAGCCAAGACTAAAAGCAGTAATATAGGTAATAACCATTAACAAAGGTACAATAACCAGAGCTAATAGGTTAGGAGTAATGTGATAGTATAGCAGCATGCCTATAAGTATTAATGCCGCAATAAAAAAATCAAAAACGGTTACTAAAATAGAGGCAGCCGGTAACAACACTTTAGGAAAATAAATTTTTTTGATAATATCCTGACTACTTACTAAACTATTGCTAGCATTAGTTACTGCTTGAGAAAAAAAAGTCCAAAATAATAATCCAACAAAAACAAAGATAGGGTAAGGTATACCAGCAGTATTGAGTGTAACAAGATTTCCAAAAAAAATAGTGAATACAACCATACTTATAAACGGAACAAAAAATGCCCATAATACTCCAACAGCAGTTTGTTTGTAGCGAACTTTAATATCTCGCCACGCTAAAAAATAGAATAGGTCTCTATAATTGTTTAGTTCCTTATAATTAAAGGTATACCAATGTTGCTGTGGAGTAATAACTGTTTTCATAAATAACGTTCTATACTATAACGTAATAGTAAGACCTTGTCTATACTAATAAGCACCACATACTCATGACTTTAAAACAGAAGTATATAAATTTATATAACGTTTCGCTTGGTGTTCAAGTGTAAAATGCTGTTCAATAGATTTTCGTGCCCGAGTTTGTAATATTCTTCGTTTATTCATATCAGATAAAACCCAACTAATACCTCGCGCTAAATCATTAACATCAAATGCTTTTGCTAAGTAACCATTAGATAAGTGTTTAATCATATCAGGAAGACCGCCAATGTTAAAACTAACACAAGGCGTGCCGCAACTCAATGCTTCTAACACGCTATTAGGTAAATTATCTTGTTTTGATGGTAATACAAATACATCGGCTGCTCGAAAAGCTTTTGCAATGTCGGTTGCTTTATTAAGATGGCCTAAAAAATGAATTTTAAAGGCGTTATTTTTTAAAGTTAATTCATTACCATGACCAAATATTATTAATTCAGTCGTTTTTGTGAATGATGGATTGTTTTGCAATCGTTGTAACGCTTGATAGAGATAATCTATTCCTTTACGTTTATCTTGAATATAATCAGCCGCAAATAAAATGTAATGTTTATCTATAGGTAAATGTAAAGCTTTTTGTGCAGCTTCTTGGTCACCGGGTGAGAAAATATTTGTATCAATGCCGTTAGGAATGACTTCCACTCTATGATTTTTAAAAAGAGCACTCTGTTTTACTAATCGTTTTAACCAATTACTCGGGGTAACTAATGTTAGGTTTGATAAATTCTGCCAAGCAATTTTTTTTCTTTGCCAGGCCCAGCGATTTAAATCCCAGCCAGACTCATCAGTGGGTCTGTTTGTAGAGGTATAACCAGTAATAAATCTGGTATCGGCGGTATAATGTTCAGCACCACAAAAAGCCCACATATCATGTAGTGTCCAAACAATTGGCTGTTGAAATTTTAACAGCAGTTTGGGAGTAAGAAAGGCCGCGCAAATCCAATGTAATTGAATAATATCTGCTGGCTGGGTTAAGGCTTGGCGAAAAGTGCCATCAGCAATCCAGCTAGGAGAATGTAATGTTGTATTTGAAGTGGTAAAAAATTTAGTTGGCAAAGCATCAAGGTAACGGCTCAATGTTGTTCGCAATGATAATGTCTCATTTCCCAAGACGGCCGCATCATTACTTTTTTTTTGACTTACAATCATAGTTGCGTCAATGTAGGTCAGTTTTAAAGCAGTGTGTAAGCGATAAGCTGCAATAGCGGCGCCCCCACCAATATCTGAAGTTGATAATTCTATTACACGCATAATTAAACAATATAACAGCTAAATCTGGTAAAATAAATAATTAATATTATCGCTAGTAAATTTTTTATATCCTAAACGTGTTAGTTTGTTAATTGTGTGTTGGACATCGGTTTCCGTTATACTATCAGTAGTGTGATGGTGAAATTCCACGATAATTTGGTTAGCTTGTAATAAAATATTATTCGGAGTATTATCTAACACTTTACACTCCATGCCTTCGATATCAATTTTAAGGATATCAACAGTAGAAAGTTTTAATTCCGTAAATAATGTTTGTAAAGTAATTGTTTTTACCGGATAAGGCGTAATGGTATCATTTTTTACATTAATATGATCTTGCAACATAGAACTGCTTTCATTTTCAGCTGTTTCATAGAAAATAGCTGTACCATTTATATCGGATAACGCATACATTAAGCGTATAAAATTCTTTGGATATTTTTTCGTGATATTATTTAAGGCAGGGGTATGTTTTTTTGTTGGATCTACTCCATAACATATTGCATTATATTTACTCATTAGTGCAATTGAAAAATCAGCAGTATATCCTGTACCACAATCTATAATAATTGGTTGATGTTGTTTTAAATTCGCATCGTTATAAATCCAATAAACATGATTAAGCGGAATAATATTTCTTTTGGCCGCTATATTAGGATAATTTGGTTGAAAATATCGTTGATAGATAACAGATTTTGCTTTTTCTAACCTTTTTCCAAGCACTGTCTGTTTTAACGCATTTAACATGAATGTTATCAGATTATTACTTACTAGATTAGTAAATTACTAAAGATTAGTGTATAAAACAAAGCGGGCATTGTCAACAAAATTGAACAGTGGTAAACTATTCACTATGTTGTTAAATTTTACTAACTCCGATTTAGCTGACGGAATTAATTTATTAGATATTGGAAGTAGCGGCGGGTTAGATCCAAAATGGAAACCAATTGAGAAAATTATTAACCTAACCGGTTTTGATGCCAATGCTGAAGAGTGTAAAAGAATGGAACAATTACCACATCCATTTCGATCAGCACGATATTTACCATATGCTATTACTGGTCAAGCCGGTGAAGCAATCTTATATCATACTAAAAGCAAGTTCTGTTTTTCTTTGTTAGAACCGAATGCAAATTGGTTAAACCGATTTTACTATAAGGATTTATTTACGGTTATTGATTCATCTACCATCAATGTTAAAGCCTTGAGTGACATTAAAGAATTGTGTGGAATAGATTTTGATGTTATGAAAATTGATACCCAGGGTTTAGAATTGCCAATTTTACAACAAGCTGAATCTATACTTGAAGAAATATTTTATCTAGAACCAGAAACGGGTTTTGTGGAAAATTATAAGGGAGAATCTACTTTTGCAGATGTAAATAATTTTTTGCGGAAGCATAATTTCTTATTATTTGATTTTAACGATTCACACCGTATTGCTCGTGATAACGTCTTTCAACATCATCTTACCGGCAAAGAGCAACCGCTTTGGACAGAAGCAGTCTATTTAAAGGATTATATTGCCTTACATAAACAAAATAGTCCACAAATTGCTCAGCTTACTAGAACTAAAGCATTAAAGGTTCTATTGTTGTGTGCTGTGCAAGGTTGTTATGATTATGGCTATGAATTAGCAGGATTATTTCAAACATTAAATTTAATCACTTCTACTGAATATCAAGAGCTAAGCAATACTTCTGCATGGCAATTTCATAGTGCACTAGGTGACAGCGGGATAAAAGAGATGATCAAAAGAATGATTGCCGGTACTATTGAACATTTACCCAAGAAAGCTCGAAAAATTATTTACGATGTTTCTGTGTATACAGCCAACAAAAGTCGTATACTTTAAGTTACCGTTCAATTAAAGTAATTAAATTCCGCGCAAAAGCAGTTACTGAAAAATTGTTAATAGCATGTTGGTATTGTTGTTCTAATAAACTATTTCTTTGCTCAGAAGTTAAATTTAGCAAGTGTTTAATTTTATTAATCATATCAATACGATCATTTTGATTAAAAATACATAGCTCATTATTAATTACTTCTGGAATACCGCCGTTACTACTACCCAATACTAATGTTTTACACATCATTGCTTCAGCAAGCACTCGTCCAAATAATTCGTAAAAATTATTATGATTATTTGTGGGTAAAATCAATAAGTCAATGGCGTTATAAAACAACAATAATTCTTCATAATCTTTTTTACCAAGTAAAATACAACGTTGTTTTAATTGATGCTCTTCAAGATATTGTTTAATTTCTTCAATGTAATTAGCTTTACCTTCTCCAACTACCAAAAAAACAAATTGGCCTTCTAATTGAGGTAAACATTCAATAACATCGAGTACACCTTTTTCTGGTACTAGCCGTCCGGCGAAACCAATTAGTTGTTTATTGATTAGATTAGCTGTAATACCTAATTTTTTTAATAATTCTGGTCGAGGTATGTTTAAATGTTGAAAACGATCGGGATGGCTGCTCCAATAAACAGTTTGAACATGTTTAGAGGAAGGAATAACTGCTTTAATGCGAGAGGACTGTGTGTGATTGCGAGCGATAAATTTATTAATAAAGGGCTTATTTAAAGATAAAATTAGTTGGGCAGCCGGCACCAATGTATGTCTATTTTCTAAATAGTTAGCCTGACTCCAGGTAATGATCTGGTAATGCTTAAAAAACAGAAACTTATATAATACAACAAACCAAGCATCTAAAGTGTAGACTTCATCGGTGACAATAATAGTGTCAGGCTTAAACGATAAGATTGTTTTGGGTAATTCTGGAAAATAGCCAGAAAAATGGTAGCGATATTTATCAAATAAAGCGCTTGGAATATATTCTACATTGTTAATTATCTTGCGTTCTGGAAAGCGGTGCGTGCCATAACCATAAGAATATACAATTTCTTTAGGGATAATTACTTTTACTTCGTAATTGCCTTGTTTAGCTATAGCAGAGAAGAAATCTTGAAATTGTTGATGAGCTCCGTAATGGCTTAAAAATAATATTCGTTTCATAATTCAGCAAAGATATTTAGATAAGAACCTACTAATTTTACCAATATCGTTATTTGATTTTAATAATATAAAAGGTATACGCATTTTTTTTGCTACAGTTGCATCTCGTTTAATAGAATCACCAATATACAAAACTTGACTAGGGTGCAAACGCATTTTTTGCAGTAATAGTTTCATGCCATGTAAAGCTGGTTTTTCATGTCCCGCTTCTTCAGAAGTTACTATATAGGTGAAGTAGCTGGAAAGCTTGAGTTGTTTGATTTTATTTAGCTGAAGACTTGTTGTTAAGTCCGATAGAATAGCTAATTTTAAGTGGTGTTGTTGTAAATAATTTAGCAATGTTATTATATCGGGGCGTAATTTCATAGTTTTAAAATAAGCCCGCCAGAAAACTTGTTCAGCTTGCAGCGTTAATTGTGGCCTGGTTTGTTGATAGACCTGTTCAATAACATGCTGCAAATACAATAAACGTGAGTGTGATGCGGCTTGCCCATTAAGTTGTTTATGTATTTGCTTACGAGCTTTAGTGTAATACTGTTTAAGTAATAATGGGGTAACCTGTGTTTTTTTATTAAGCCAATGAATAACAGCTTGTTGACCGGCCAAGTTACATGGCGCATAAGCGTAAAGGGTATTATCCAAATCAAGTATAACTGCTTTTACATTAATTTTAATATTTTTCCCATTGTTCAACATAGTTTTGTGCCGTCATCACAGCATTTAGAGGAAATTGTAATTGATGTAATTGTTTAATATAGTTAGGGATATCTTGCGGTCGACCCCAGCGTTCCGGGCATACTAAACAAGTTTTAAAACCTTGTAACTGTTTTATTATAGCGGCATCTAGTGGTAGGCGAGTGTTGGTATCTATCCATACCCAATCAGCTTTGCCTTTATAGTTTAGTACCGTTTCAATGACTTCATCTTCTGAATAACGCATAGCAATATTATGTATACCTTGTCTGGTAGCTTGATAAATATAAGAAAATTCAACATCAAGTAAAAAATATTTTTTTACTTGATACTGTTTGCACAAATCGAGTACTCGTTGTTCAATACCCGCTTCTTTGATATTAAGAATAATTCCGGCATGACGAAATTGTTTTAAATATTCTTCAAAATCATCGCCAGAGGTAAAAGGTTCGTGGCTTAAATATAGTTTATTACCATTAGCGCGGATATCAATTTCAACACCATATTTAGGCGGGATGATTTTAAGTTGTGCAACGCTATTTACGCGATGAATGTAGATGTCCATGTAATTGAAAAATATACTTTATAGTTCGTAATATCGTTTTATATTTTGAGGAAAAACTAAATGCCCACTTAGATTCACCGTATAAGCGCTTACTAAAGTTTACGGGGATGGTTTTAATAGTATAATCATTTTTTTTGGCTAAGTAAAGAGTATAAAGATCAAGCGAAAAATCAGTTGGAGGATTGATCATTTTATCCAAAAAAGTTTTATGAAACATTTTTGGCTGGCCATTAATATCATATAGTGCTGTTCTTAATACAACACTGGTAATAAGCGACATTCCAAACGTAAAAGCCCAATCTGTAAATTTTCGATTAATTCGTTTGCCTTTAATAATAATCTTGTCTGGAGTATTAATCTCTACAAAGGCTCGGTAAGCAGTAAGTACATCAGCTGGATCTGTTTGCAGATCAGCATGTGTCCAGGCTAATACTTCACCGCTAGCTGCTTGTAAACCAGTCATAATACCATGGCCATAACCAATATTTTTAAGCACAGTGACAACACGAGCAAAATTGTATTGGTGGTTTTTTAATTCCTCAGCGAATATAGAAGCCGATGCATCCGTGGAACCATTATTTACTAAAATCACTTCAATGGGTTGTTGAACAATGATTGCGGCGAATTTTTTTAAAATCAATGGAATGTTTTTCGCTTCATTATAACAAGGTACAATAATACTAAGTGCGTTCATAAACATAAAAATTATTTGTTTCGAAGGTAACCTTATAGTGAAAAAATACATTTTTAACAAATATCCCATCCGTTGTTAAGCGTTGGAGTATTTCATTAGATCCGGTATTTTTTTCTATTAATATTAATTTTGGTTGATAATTAATTAATTGTGTTTCATCTAAGTTTCCCCAAATTGGGTAAATTTTAATACCATTAAAAGGCGTAGGGTCAAAATAAACATAAGCGGTTTTTAATATGACTAGATTGTTTTTGTTTTGTTGATACAACCATTGCTCAAACTGTTGTTTTGCTACAATCTTATTTTGAAAATTTGCGCTAGTTTCACGGCCAGCTATTTCAGCATATTGTGCAATGATTTTATCAACATTAATACTAAATAATACTATAACAAAAATGATTAGACACATTTTTTCATACTTCTCATATTTTTTTAACCAAAATAATTCTTTGAAATTAATAGTAAATATTCCAATCAATACAAATACAAAACTCGGAAACAGGTACCAGTTCCATAATTTATGAACAGTGATTATGATATAACTTGTATAACTGAACCATAAACAGAACAGAAACAATAATCGATGATCATTATGTTTACTTGCTCTAATGCCTAGATAGATAAAAACGATTATGCTCAATATCAAAAAACTGGTAGGAAGAAAATCTTTGCTAATAATATCTGTATACCATGTTTGATAATTTACACCGGTAAATAAACCATTATGACCAGTGCGATTATCTTCCATAATTGTCTTGGTTACATTAATATACCTTACCATAGCTGGTTTGCCACTGGCCAGTAATGTTGGGTTAGATATTAAGAATGTACCGCAAAATAGTAGAGCGGAAAATAACATAAGATAAACAAATGTACCTAAAGATCGTTGCCAATAGACGATTAAAAGATAAAAAATAAATACAGGAACAAACAGTAATAATGATATTTTTAAACTAACCGCTATGCCAAGTAGAATTAGTGTAAAATAGACGTTACGTTTATTAAATGGATTTTTTAATAAATAATAAACACTGGCCGTACTAAAAGCCATGGTCATGAATTCTATACTAAACGCTTTATAATAAAAATAAAAAGCCGGCATAGCTAAAATAGCTAAAGCCCCTAATACGGCATTTATGCGGCTAGCTCTTAATAACAGAATAATTTTATATATAAAAAAAATAGTTACTCCTAACCATATTGACGATAACAAGCGCATCGTTAAAATTTCAGCAGGAAAAGACATAAAAAAATGTGGAATTAATCCAATAGTGCCATAAACATACCAAAATAATGTTCCGTATCCCCAAGAATTATCTAGGTTTAAAAAAACGTGAGGATTATGAGCTTGCAATGGTTGATACCATGCACGATCTAAAAAATTTGTAAAAACCCATTCATCCAATGATAACACATTTAACATTGCGGCATCAGTTTTTACATACAGGTAGGCTGGCAAATTGATTGCCATACAAACAACTATAAAACTAATCAATATGAGAGCATCAAATTTTTTTATATTTTTTTTCAAATAAGCAATTACTCTAGTAACGAACGAAGACATAAAAATTTTCTGTTTCAAATGATTTTTTATAACGAAATAATTTATTGTCAATACTGTATCCTGAATTTGGTTCAGGGTCAATCATGCCATTAAAGAAATGTTTGGGATCTTGTTGAATTCCAGCGAATACCCATTTTTCTAATAGTATCATATTTGGCTCATAATAAGTAAAATGCCACTCACTCAATTTTCCCCAAAATGGGTTAATCGTAAAATGATCATAAGGAGTTTCATCGAAGTATACATAAGGTGATTTTAAAATAGAAATGTTATGAAAATTTTGGGTTGTTAACCAGTTATTAAACGTTTGTTTTGATCGAACTTTTATTTGAAAATCTGCACTTTGTTCACTCTCAGCTAAAGCCGAATAATGGCTAGCAATTGTTTTATGATTAGTTAGTAATAATCCTAAAAAACAAATGATTAAAGTAATAATTTTAAGATGATATTTTTTCCAGTGTAAAAAAATATCATCTGACCAAGCAGCTAGTCCAACTGGAAGTAATGTGAATCCTGGAAAAAGATACCACGTCCAAATTTTTTTTACAGTAAATATAATATATAAGATAAATAATACACTAATACTAAACAACAAAATAGCCTGCAAACGTTTTTTATTGTTAGGTAAAAAAATAATCCATAGTAAGTACCCAATAATAAATAGTGTTATAAAAGGCAGTACCATATAATCTGAATGTATACCTTTGGTGTACCAACTAATATAATTAATAGATGTAACATCAATTGCCCCATGACCAGTTTTATTATCTTGGATGTTACGTTGCAATAACATAACGTAATAAGCTGTACCACCGGATGAAGTAATAACGAAAGGATTGCTAATTAAAAAACCAGTCAAGCCAATACAGCTGCCAATAATGATTTTTAAAAACCAATTTTGCCATGATAACCAATGTAAACCAACTAGTAAGTAAATAATAGCTACTGGCAAAATAATAATTGCCGAGGCTTTTGTACCAATAGCCGAAGCAAATAAAAATAAAGCTAAGTATAAGTTTTTTTTATAAGTAAAATTATCTTTCAATAAATAATAAATGCTAGCAACTAGCAATCCTGTACCCATGAATTCTACACTAAACGCTTTGGCATAAAAATAATAAGCCGGCATTGTTAATATCATGATAGCTCCCAGAACACTTGGTAAGGTTTTTTGTGTATAAAGAAAAATTATTTTGTATACAAAAAACAATATAATGCCTAACCAGGCAGCTGAAATTAAACGTAGCGTAATTATCTCTAATTGAAACGTTCCAAAATGATAAATGGGATAAGTAAGTAATCCATAAACATAATAAAATATTGTTCCATACCCTACGTTGTCGCGCAAAGCTAGTAGCTCTCGATAAGATTTAGCATCGAGCAAACGATAGAATTGATTGTTTAAAAAATCAATATTTACCCATTCATCAAGCGATAATGTATTTAACATCGCTGCATCGGTACTGACAGCTCGATAAGCTGGAAAGTTAATGGCCATTACTACCAGAATAAATAGAATAACTGTAATAATCTGTTTCAACCAAGACATAAACAGTATTATACTTAATTTTAGAAAAATATGCTATAATCTGTTTTATGATAAATTTTTGGACAGGATTGTTGCCGGTTTTATTAATTCTTGCTTTATCAGGTTTATTCGTTATAGCCGGTTTAACAATCTATAGATATGGAATAATAGGGTACAAGGAACATCCTTGGTCACTTCGCTTGGGATTAGGCTATTTTTTTGGCTTGGCTGTATTTCTTATAGTGTATCGTTTAGTAACGGCCTGGTTACAGCAAGCTAATACGGCTGCTAAAATTGGATTAATAGTGTGTGCAATTTTAGCTTTGTTGGAGTTAGTACGTTGGCGGAGTAAATATTTTATTTTTTTTGTAAAACAACATTATTGGCAAATAATGTTAAGTGTTTTTTTAATCAGCGGTATTTCTGTTCTATTATTTTGTTTGTGGCTACCAAACTGTCCTTTACCGACGGATCCATTTATACATTTCGGATCAATTCATAGTGGTCGTAATGTTAACATTGCTAAATATATCTATGATAACAATACTATTCCCGCATTAACACAAAATTATGGACATGCTCTTCTGGCCAGTATAGTACTTTGGTTTGGTTTTCAAACTCCATTTTCAGCGTTGTTTATATGGCTGGTAGTTTCTATGTGTTTTTATGCGTTTATTGTGTACGGTTTTTTCCGCTGGTTTGATCTTAACATGCGTTTAAGTTATTTAGGTTTATTGATTGTTCTGGTTGGTAACACGGCTTTATCCTTTCTTGATATCGGTGTAATCGACTCTTACAGCCCATTAATTAGAACTGGTTATGTCGATACTATTTTGGCTATTGCGACTTTCTTTGGTTTTGTATTGTGGTTGAAAAATATGTATAGTCAAACCACCATTTTACAGTATGTATTAGTACCAAGTATTTTTGGTTTTGTTTGGAATATGTTTGCCTCGCAAAATATTGTGATGGGCATAGTAACATATGGGATAATGTTGATCGTTATTTTACGAAATAAAAAAATCTCATTTTATCGTATTAGTATTAGTGCACTTTTTTTTACCATGGCAGTGGGATTAGGTAGTATGTATGGAGGCATGTTAACAATAAAGCAGTTTCAAGATGTAGTTCATGTCCCAGGCATTTTAACTGCTCCTTTAGCCAAGAATATTGTGAATATTACTCCAGAACTCCCGTATCTATATTATGGCAGTGAATATCATTATTCGCCCTATCATTTTACCGTACCGCTTAATAATTTTTTTCACTATCAACTAAACAATGACGATGTATGGAAAATAGAGAATAATATTTGGTTGGCTTTACGAATCACTTTTTGGCCATTAGTAGGTTGTATTTTAACGGGCATATTATTATATTTTCAAAAAACCAAAAAAACAAGCATTGATTGGAATACTAATGTAGTAAGCAAAATTAAGCACTTTTTATCAATTACATTAATCGTTTTTATAACAGGAGTAAGTATTGCATTTTGGTTCCAATTAGGAGATTTTAAATGGGAACTAACTCGTTTTATTATCCCGGCTTATGTATTTGGCATGTTTTTATTAGTCGTTAGTGGTTCTACTATATTAGGTCGTTTAAAACAAAAAAGGCAGCAAATATTTTTTTCAGTTATAATAACTTTTGTCATTTTAATTGGTCCGACCCGACATATACTAGAAATTGTTTATAGAAATATATGGTTGGATACCTTGGGAGGAATTGAAACAAGAATGGACTTATTTTTTCATCATTAATTAGCTTGATTCGCGATATATTTTTGCCAGTACATGAGAGTAGCTAGATTATGAGGCAAAGGGTTTTTATTGCTTTGTTGATATTTGCAATAATTAAACCAACTCATAAATTCTTCTAAATCTTCAGGCGTACCCCATTGGCAGAATTGTTCAACTTCATAAATATGTACCGGTAATTTATCATGTACTAACAAGTTATAAACTAAACTAACATAATATTCACCATTTAAATTAACATCCTCGTTTATTAGTTGTTGAAAATATTTTTTTACTAACGCACCAGATTGAAAATAATAAGTGCCATCCGATTGATAAGATTGCATTTTATCTGCTGTCCAGGAATATTTTTCTCTAATTTCCAATAAATTTTTTTGAGCATCTACTTTACATGATGCATACAAGTTTGGCCCTAATAAGTGAGGATGAAAACCGATATAACAAGGTATAGCACCAGCGTATTTTTTTTCTAATACGTCTTTTTTGAAATTAGCATAATCCCAAACACAATTAAAATCACAGTAATTTACTATAGTAGGTTCATTATCATCAATTGCTTCTAAGGCTTGTAATATTGCCCAAACTGGGCCTTTTTTTTGTGATTCAATGCCAATAATCTTGCCACTAGGCATAACTCTATTTAACTCTTTGCGTAAAGGTGTAGTGGCTAAATGATCATTATTACAGATAAATACAAAGTTTGTTTCTCCCGGAAATAATTTAACAACATATTCAATAATTGGCTTATTATCTACCTTAATAAGTGGTTTAATTTCTTTGTATCCTTTGTGTATAAATCGACTACCTAAACCAGACATGGGGATAATGATTTGCATAAGCATATCATAGCTAAACAAATATATTTTAACAAGACAATGCATAAAGAAATCTATTATTATTTGTTTAAGTATTGTATACTAATTTTAATATTATTATATGGTAAAAAATGAGAGATCTAAAAATAGATAGTTTAAAAGGTTTTTTAATTATTTGTGTACTTTGGGGGCATATGTGTGTTTTGGTTACTGGTCTTACTAATGCTGATGCAACCTTGTGGAATACTTTTTTTGAGCTCATTAATACTTATTTTCCAGTATACTATTTTCATATGCCTTTATTTTTTGCGTTGTCTATTATTTTTGTTAGATCCATCAATTTTGAATTGGTTAAAAAAAGAGTGCTTACAATATTATTTCCATATGTATTTTGGTTTGTATGGCCTCATTTGGATACAGGTTTAATTCACCCATTAGTAACAATAAAACATTTACTTTATGGTAATTGGATTAACATTGTTTCCATATTATGGTTTTTGCCTGCGCTGTTTAGTGTAAATATATATTATGCCTTATATCGCAAATATTCACATAAAAAATACGTAGGTATATTTTTTGTATTAGCCGGTATTATTTTTTTATTAGCCAAGTCTATCGCGCAAACATACCATGTAATGATTCCGTTTGGGTTAGATTTAGCTATCTATTTATTTCCCTATTTATTTATTATTGATACCATTTATAAACACAAACATTTTTTTACCAAATATAATAAATGGTATGCATTATTATTAATACCAGTAGGTATAAGCGCTGTTCGATTAATTGATTATTACGAGCCAATGAAGGATTATACGCCCTACATAGCAAGAATTGATCTAGCACAATTTAGCGTACCATTTACTGTTATTGGGTATGGTGCAATGATGTTGTTATCAAGTGCAATAGTTATTTTTTTTCTAATAATTAATCCAGTAAAGATATTAAGTTACATTGGCAAGTATAGTATGCCTATATATTTATTACACTTAGTAGTGATGGGTAAGTTAATAATGATTTACAACAAAGTTATCTTACTAAACAATCCTAGATTATTTCTTGTAGTTATACTAATATCATTTTCAATAATTATTATTAGTTCTATTGTAATTTCCAAATTACTAACAAAACTTTCTAAATACGCTAAATATATAGGAATGGTAGCTTGATTGCAGGGTTTTAGTTTTAATTGTAAAAAACAGTATAGAGCAATAGTTATGTTAAAAAGATTTATTAAAAAAATAAAATCAGTCACAGCGTACAGAACGTTATTCATTTGTGTAATTTTATTTTGGGGGATAATACTATTTTCTGTTTGGATTATTGATCTTAGATTTCCGCTTGCATTATTTGAGTATTTATCTTGGGATGAATATCAATATTTGCCAATATTAAACAATTACCAAAGTGTACTTATCAAACAAGGCGTGGTTGAATTTATATATACAAATGAACCATTTGGTTACGGAGCAATCTTTTGGCAAATATATGCTTTAGGGTCAATTTGGCTCCATAATTTTTTTAATGGAAGTGATTCTTCTTTAATTATTTTTAATTTACGTTGTATTACTTTTATTTTTCAAGTTGCCTCTTTAACTCTTGTAATGAAGATTTTAAAATTAATATATGTAAAAAATGTTTAACCGAACATAGCGGCATTATTTTTTTTAGCCCCAATGAGCGGGCTATTATTGTTATATAAACCATTTAGTCCAGATTATTTAGCAACCCTTTTAATTTTATTAGCAGTTTTTTTATTAATAAAATCAATTATTAATTTGAAAAAAACAACTACTTTTTATGTAATAAGTTGCATTTGTTTTGGATTAGCTGTTGGTATCAAATTATTTGTTTTACCGCTAGTATTATTAATAATTGTACCTTTACTCTATCAACAAATTTTATCATTACAAAATATCACAAAAAATATTAAAAAATTATTTAATGGCATAGTATATTTTATTGTTGGTTTTATTGCGGCCAATAGCTATATCATTCGTTATGGTTTTAAAAATTATAATGATAAATTAGAAGAACTAAATATAGCAGTAATATCACCTAATTTTCAACACGCCATCAAACCACTAGGAATAATTAGCAGAATTCAGCATTGGATATATAATCCTGGAAAGACGTATTATGATATTAATACTATTGGAATGTCACATGAAATAATAAATATATTTTTATTTGTTGGATTCGCAATATTATTAATCTATTTATTAATCAGAAATATAAAACAAAAAAATCAATTGTTTTATATGGGATTAATTATTGGTTTTAGCGGTGTTTCTTTGTTTATTATTACAATAATAATAACTAATCGTGTTTGGATGTGGTATTTATTATCAGCGGTGTATGTAATGGCGATTGGTTTTGGAGTAGTTACTGTTTATTTAAATAAAAATAAGCCTGGTAAATACTTTATTATCATATTTTTATTATTACATTGGGTATTTATATTACCCGGCACCATCACAAAATACAAACAGTATCTTAATAGTCGCTTTGATAAAGAAACTATTTCTTATAATAATTTTTATATTAATTGCATTCTAAAACATCAAAAAGAGTTAACTACTTCAAGTGTACCCGGATCAATAGTTAAATTACATAGAACTCCAGTGCCTGATGCATTATTGCTTACCACTTGCTGGGGACAGACCATATCACCAGTCCCATGCTTAACGAATGTTACTACTCATGTAATCCAATATAATACTTTACCTGAAAATGACAAAAATATATTATTAAATGCGGGCTTTGAAGAAATCAAATGTAGTGAACAATGGTCTATTTATCAACGTGTATTACCATAATAATGCTGTGTATATAGTTGAATGCTAGTGAATGTTTTTTCTATATTGTTCGCTTTCCATGTTCTGTAACTGGTAAATTTCATCTACAGATAATGGTTTAATAGTTTTATTAAGTTTATTAATAGTATCTATAATATAGGCGTTGGCCGCAAATACTTCTTGAATACCAGGAGTAATGTTTTTAGTATTTAAAAATACAGCGGCATCGGGAAAAAGACAGGTAGTAGGTGCAATAATAGTTTTATAATCTACCGGTGAAAACTCTTTAAAATTAGGAAGATTAATTTTTAAATAACGTTCTAGTTTTGCATTAATAGCTAATGTTAATTGTAGAGCTTCATTAGCATTATTACTACAAGTAATTAAGCCATGGTTGGCTAAAAACAGTACCTTGGGATTATTATTTTCTTTTAGCTGTTCTTGAATAGCCCTGGCTAAGGCTTGGCCAGGAGTGTGGTAAGTAACAAATAGTGGTTTCAAATCATCAAATAATTTATGTAGTATCTCAGTGCCATTAACCATACAGTTGAATACGTTTACATACACCGGATGAGTATGAATAGTAATGTTCGGTAACGAGAGATGCATCGGTAGCTCCATAGAAGGACGAATGGTTGCAGTAGATCCAAGAATTACTTGTGTTTTGCGATCAATAACAGCGTAACCATGATTGATGGTCATGTTTTTGAAAGTAGTACCAGAAGCCTTGATATATAACGCTGTATCATTTTTAACTGAAATATTGCCACCGCCACCTTGAATCATTGTTGGCAGTGAGCCAAGTTGATGAGACAGTTCTAATAATGTTGCTAATGTTTTGTCCATGAAGTTATTCGGGCAGTTTATTTAATTCGCTATAAAAATAAAGTACAAATAGTTGTTCAATGCCATTGTAGTTATCATCCCACACTGGGCTGCCATAAGTTAGTTCCTCCAAATTAGGTATTAGCACATAAGCAACGTTTCTTATGTCTTGTTTGCCTAGTATGCCGGCAAAACGAATAGTTTGATGGTGTAAATTAGGTTCATACCAATGTTCCACTTTTATTGTGGGGTAATTCGCTAACTGTTCAATTAGTGGATCTAGTTGAATAGAATTATCACAACTAATATCCAGTACTAACACTGGTTCAATGCCTTCTTGTAAGGGTTGTGTTGGTGTTAGAGAAATCACAACATCAGCAAAAGCACGTTGTGGACGAATATATTGATTAGCATCAGCTTCGCGTGCTCCTAATTGTTTTAGTATTTCTTCTTTACTACGTTGTCTATCTTTCTGATCGCGCATTAATTTCCAATGTTTACGTAAAGCTTCATCTGGTTCTACATAGATTTTAATATCAAAAATAGAACGCATTTTACTTAAATAAAAGGGATGTAACCCAACATAGATAATTACTTTATTAGTTGTAATATTATTTAAGGAAGTAAATTTACCGGTGGCGTGATTGTAAGATGAACGCTTAATATTGGCACCGGTTTTTAATATAGCAGTTTGTAGTAGCTCTTTGTATAAATTGTTACTTTTTGGATTTAAATGCGTAAATTGTTGCCAATTAGTATTATTGCGTTCCCATTTATGGGCATCGTCTCCTTCAATACAAATTGCATTATTATTACCAAATAATTGTACCAGTTTTTTAGCTAAAGTGTTTTTACCAGCGCCAGAATCTCCGCCAATGCCAACTACCAATGGCTTGTCAGCTATTTTGTATTCTAAATTGCTTTTCACTCCCACGCGATAAATCCACACGGCATTCATAATTATCGATGCTACTAGTAAAGTAAATATTAAATTAAGTAGTAATGGAATATTTAAACCAGGAATGGCCAAAACAAAACCAGAATTGATTAATTGAAAACTTGAAGTAAACGCTGCATCCGGACTTAATACAAAATATAATAGATAAGCAATATTTAACGACCAAAAACTTATTTTTGGAATATTCTGATATTTGGCAAAGAAATATACATAAAAAGGAATGGACCAATAAAACCAGCCCGGCATTGGTGGAACAAAAATTACAAACACCGTAAATAACAAACCTAAAATAAGTAAAAAAGCATCTTTATTAAGTTTATGGTATGGAAAAAAATTAAAAAACAAAATAAAAATAGCGGTAACAGCTAATAGTAATTGTAAATTATTATGTAGATAAGGTAAGGAAACTAAAAATATTTTTGCAGATTCATCGGTACCAAACACGCTTTTTATAAAACCATTAGAAAACAAATAAGGCGTGATAATAAGACCGAAGGCGGCTAATCCGGCACAACAATAACCAAACGCATGTTTTAAGGAATAGCGATTAACAAAAAAGTAAATAAAATAAAACGGCAGAACAACTAGTAAATGGGTTTTGGTAGCAATTCCTAAACCAAGTAATAACACAGCTGGAAGTGGCTTCTTATTAAACAGAAAAATTAACGAAATGAACAAAATAGCCATTGGCATTACATCTAGTTGTCCATGAACATAATTAATGAAAAATAAAATTGGAGAAGTCCAATATAACCATAGCACTTGTTTTTCTTTGGTTTCAAGCCATTTAGCTAATACTATATAAATTGCAGTATCTGCTAATAATATAGGTAAACGCATCATTAATAAATTCCCAAATTGTACTACAGACCCGTCTAGATTTACAAACGGTATAAAAAGTAATCGAGCTAAAGTAAAAATCCACAACATGACTGGTGGGTAAGGGAAAGCTCCTGGATAACCTTGCTGTACAAAAAATTCATAGGGATTATGAAAACCAGAGGTAACAAAATAATTTACAAACGGAATAAAGCCTTTCACTAAAAAATCGGAACCAAGTAGGCTGCCGGCAATAATTTTAATACCCAAAATAATTAAGAACCATTTGTTGAACAATAATTTTCTCAACGGTATGTGATAGCGTTCTTCAATTTTTGTGAGAGTGATCATGGTGCTCAATAAATACAACTAATTTTAGACCAATAAAGTTAGTGATTGTAGATAGCCCAATTGCAAATACATTAGCCAATAACGGATTAAAGCGCAATACATCTACTAATAAAGCAACTAAGAGTAAACTTAGTACTAAAGAAATAAGATACACGGTAATGTAAATAACAAATTCACGGCGTTTCTGGTTATGGGATTTTTCTGTCGCAAATGTCCAATTACGGTTCAAATAATATCCTAATATTAGTCCAGTAATATAGCCAATACCACTCGCGACTACATAGTTTATTTGAATTACCGAGTAATTCAAATAAAATACAGTATAATTTAACACAGTACACAAACCACCTACTACTAAAAATTTTACTAATTGGTTTATAAATTTTTTATTAATCACAGAACATAGTATATAAAATAATCACTAATTTGGCCAGAAGTGATATAATCAGATAAATTATGAATTATCCATATAAATTAGGGGTAGGGTTATTACCCACAGTAAGTTCTCAAAATAAAATATATCAATTAGTTAATGAATTAAAGAAAACGATACCGCTAGCATTTGCTGCCCAGTCTGATGTTAGCATTTCTCACTTAACGTTATTTCAAGGTAAGTTCGAATTCGAACAAGTTGTTCATAAGGTAATTGAACAATTAGAAGCCCCAAAAAACATCAATCAATTAATGGTGAAGAATTTGAGTATCTGGGCAGAAAAAATTATTTTTCTTGATTTTTATAATACAGCTGTATCTCAACAATTTCATGAACAAATATTTAACATATTATTTCCAATATGCGAAGGTAAATCTGCTGATCCGCAAGCTTTTACGGACATTAGTCAAGATGAACAAACTAGTTTTGATAAAATCGGTTATCCATTTTCTTTAAAAGCTTATAAACCGCACATTACATTAGCACACATTAAAGTGGATCAGATTAACAAACCAATATTACTACCAATTCCAGATTTTAAGATAGTTGAATTTGAATCCTTAGTGGTTTACAAGGTAGAAGAATTAGGTGCGTGCCGTGAATTTATTTATAAACGGTTGATTAATAATTCTGCTGGTACGTGAGATAGAATTTCATCTTTTGTAAACACTAGCGAAGCAATATAACCATTAAGATTATAAGGTTCATCATAACCTTCACTATCTGGTCGATTAAATGTAAAATCATTGCCTTTAAGATCGCAAATGAATCCGCCATAAGCTTTAAGAATTGGCTCTGCCATAGCAATATCCCAATCTTTGGAATAGTTGTAGTTCATAATTACTAAATTAGTCTGGTCGGCTAACAATGCAGCGATTGAAGCGCCAGAACCACCATCGTAATATAGTTGTGTTGTTAACCCTAATTTATTTCCTAAATTATAATAAAAATGTTCTAATATTTTATTTGGATCTAATTTACGTACCCAACCGACCAGCTTAGAACGGGATGAGATATTGGTAGTAATCTGATCACTGCGCCATAATTTATCTACTCCTGGTAAATAAATGAGCCCAGCAATAGATTTATAGGTACTATTTGGTTGGCGTTGTAACAAGGCGGCGTTGACAGCATAACCATCTACCAAACCAGCGCAAAATTCATCAGTACCATCTACAGGGTCAATTTGCCAAATTAAATCATGTTTAAAACGATTCTCATATTTTTGTTCTTCAGAATATGAACCAGGAAACCGAGGTCTAATTCTATCTAAAATATATTTACTAGCCGCCACATCAGCTTCGGTTACTATATCTCGAAATTTCTTTGGTATACCTTTTTGTTTGCCAGTCACTTTTCCAAATCTCGGCAAAATCTCTTGTTTTGCTGCGGCACGAACCAGATTGGTCATGTAGTCTAATTCATATTTTATATCAAGCATATACTTATCCTCTATTTTAATCGCTTTTAATATTTTATGCTATACTATGTGCCATATGGCAAACATCATTCCTATGGCCGGTATCGGTTCACGTTTTTCCGAAGCCGGGTATTTACTACCCAAAGCCTTAATCCCAGTTTCCGGTAAACCAATGATTACTCGGGTAATCGAAGCTTTGCCACCAGCGGAAAAAAATATTTTTATTGTACGCCAAGAGCACATTAATCAATATGGTATTGATATGCTCATTAAACAATTACTACCGCAAGCGATTGTAATTCCAGTAGAGAAAACTACCGAGGGACAAGCTTGTACGACTATGCTAGCAATGCCTTATCTTGAGCCAAATGATGAAATGTTTATTGCAGCTTGTGATAATAGCTTTGTCTATAATCGTAAACGCTATGCGCAACTTACTGCCGATTCAACAATTGACGCGATTATTTGGACATTTACTCAAGAAAAATTACTAGTTCAAAAACCAACTGCCTGGGGTTGGGTAAAGTTAGCTAGTGATGGTTTAACGATTGATGATATGTCGGTTAAAGTGCCAGTATCTGATAATCCGTTTAACGATCATGCGGTAGTGGCTACTTTTTATTTTAAAAAAGCCAGTGATTTTAAAGTGGCCTATGATTTAATGATTCAAGATAATTATCGTATTAATAATGAATTTTATGTAGATGCTATGCCGATATTCTACAAAAAACTAGATAAACGAAGTGTGATGTTTGATGTAGATTTATATGTGGGTTGGGGCAAACCGCAAGATTTATACGAATATCAACTGTGGGAATATGTCTGTGAGCATAATCGTCCAGCGCCCGATGCTGCTAAGCTACCATTATGGCGACAGTTTTTTAAGCAGTTAAAGTGACCATTAGAATGTGTTATGAAATTTTCAATTATTACACCTTCCTATAATCAAGCCCAATTTATTGAACGTACTATTAAAAGTGTTTTAAGCCAAACTGGAGATTTTGAATTAGAATATATTATTATGGATGGTGGCTCAACTGATGGTAGTGTTGAAACTATTAAACATTATGCCCAGCAAGATAAACGCATTATTTGGCGATCAGAAAAAGACAGTGGACAATCTAATGCTATTAACAAAGGTTTAAAATTAGCCAGCGGTGATATTATTGCTTATTTAAATTCAGATGATATCTATCTGCCGAATGCCTTACAAATGGTAATGGAAGAATTTAAAAAAAATACTACTATTTCATGGGTCACCGGACAGTGTAAGATTATTAATAAGCATGATGTTGAAATAAAAAAAATTATCACGTGTTATAAAAATTTTTTTCTAAAACATTATAGTCATTCTAGTTTATTGGTATTAAATTATATTTCTCAACCAGCTACTTTTTGGCGTAAAACAGTTTTATTGGCCACTGGAGAATTTAACGAAAAAGAACACCTGGTGATGGATTATGAATATTGGTTAAGATTGAGTAAAAAATATCAGTTAAATGTGATTGATAAGTATTTAGCTGGTTTTCGCTCGTATCAAAGCAATAAAAGTAGTTTACGTTTTGTAGAACAATTTAAAAGTGAGCATCGTATAGCTGCTCAATATACAAATAATCCATTGATTATTTTTTTGCATAAATTGCACAGTTGGTTGATTATCAGTTGTTATAAATTATTATCTTAAATGAAGCGCTATCTTATTATTATTCATCCGCATTTTACGTTACCAGGGGGGGCTGGTAAGTTAGCCTTAGAAATTGGCTCGCGTTTAACTAATGTTTGGGAAGTAATTACCGTGGCTCAACAAGTAAAACCAGCTTGGATTAAAGCTTATCCAAATGTTAGATTTAAAAGTACAGCTGGTCCAATTACTAGTAGCTTAGTTTTTTGGTTATTATTTCCATATTGGTATTGGCACACAGCCAGAATAATTAATGATTATCGTAAATTAGGTGAAGTAACTATTTTTTGTAATGTATTTCCAGCACAGTGGTTAGGCTTAACTTATAAGTGGTTACATCCCACAATATGTTGTGTATGGTATTGTCATGAACCGAGTGCGTTTATTTACATAGCTGCTTGGAAAAATTCCATTCAAAGCAAATTAAAACGTTATCTAGCTAAAATTTTACAACCTGTTTTAGCTTGGATTGATAAACGGCTAGTAAATTTAGCTGATGTTATTTTTACAAATTCGGTTTATACACAAAAATATATTCAGCAAATTTATCAACGATCAAGTATCGTGGTATATCCAGGAGTAACTTTACTAAATCACAAGTTACTACCAATGGTGCAGCGTGAAAAAATGATTATGACAGTGGGAAGGCTTACTAAATTTAAACGCATAGATGTGCTGATTAATGCTTTTAATACACTACAACACCAAGATTATAAATTATACATTATTGGTGATGGAGAAGAACATAACAATATCATTAAATTGGTTGAGCAATATAATTTATCAGATAGCATTAAAGTTTTAACTAATGTTAATGATGCTACATTACAGCAATATTATGCGGCAGCTAAACTGTTTGTTAGTTGCGCTAAACAAGAGCCATTTGGTATGACTCTCATTGAAGCTATGGCTCATGGTTTACCAGTAATTGCTGATAATTCCGGTGGACCAAAAGAAATTGTACAGAATAATGTTACAGGTAAGTTGATAGATTGTACAGTTGAACAATTACGTACTTGTATAGATAAATTATTAGATCAGCCAGATACATTACAACAGTATTCTGAACAAGCTAGGTTAGTAGTGCATAAAAAATTTATTTGGCAAGAAGCAGTTCAACAAATACAAAGTAATTTAGTACAATACCTTGCTTTAAACGTAAAACATTCCAATCAAAAAGTTACTTTATTAAAAAGAATTATCAATCAAGCTCGCTTTTTATTAAAAGTAGTGCTAGGTAAAGAGGTATTATTTTCTGTGCAGACTAAAATTCCACAGCAATTTTTTGGTTCAAAAAAATATGGTGGGTGGGTTATTAATCCAGTAAAAATTAATAAAGATAGTATCATATATTCTTTTGGAATAGGGGAAGATATTTCATTTGATTTGGCATTAATAGAAAAGTTTAACTGTAAGGTTTTTGCATTTGATCCTACACCAAAATCTATTAATTGGCTTAAACAACAACAGCTGCCTAAAAATTTTTTTTATTATGAATATGGTTTAGCGTCTCAAGATGGATTTATAAAATTATTTCCTCCAAAAAATTCGGCCCATGTTTCACATAGTATTATCCAAAAAGACAGTACAAAACCGCCGATTAACGTACAGGTATTGCGCTTACAGACTATTATGAAGCAACTTGGACATCAACACATTGATATTTTAAAAATGGACATTGAAGGTTCTGAATACGAGGTGCTTGATGACATTTTGCGGCAGAATCTTGATATTGATCAAATCCTTATTGAGTTTCATCATCGATTTTCTAAAATTTCTGTTGCAAAAACAAAAAAAGCTATCAGACAGCTAAATCAAGCAGGATATAAAATATTTTCTATTTCTGCATCTAGAGAAGAATATTCTTTTTATAAAAACAATACTAAAATTTTACAAGTTATTCCTTATTTTGTACCAGCCTATGGTTATGGGGGGCCAGTTAAAGTGTGTTTTGATGTGTCTAAAGAACTGGTGCAACGTGGTTATAATGTTACAGTGGCCACTACCGATACGCTAGACGATAAACGGCGTATTAAACAGCTAGACGAAACAATCGCTGGGGTAAGAATATTACGTTTTAAAAATGTGAGCAATCGATTTGCAAAAAAGTACAATGCTTATTTGCCAATTAGTTTCTATTTCTGGTTTAAAAAAAATGTGCAATCCTTTGATTTAGTATATTGCCATGATTTTTTTACTTTGCAAAATGTAATTGTTAGTCACTTTTGTAAAAAATATTCTGTACCTTATTTTATTCAACCACATGGAGCATTATCTCCAATTAGGCAAGAAGCAAAATTTAAAAATATTAAAAAACATTTTATTAATATTTTTCAGATTATTTTTACCAACGCTAAAGGCATTGTGGCTTTAACCAAACAGGAAAAACAAGATATTATATTAATTAACCAAACAGTCCAAGATAAAATTCATATTATTCCAAACGGATTAGATGGACAAGAATTTGAGCACGTTCAAAAAGTAGATTTACATCAAAAATTTTTTATACCAAAAGAAAATAAAATAATCGGTTATATTGGCAGAGTACAATATATCAAAGGAATTGACATTACTCTTGAGATATTGAATTTATTAAAGGATAAAATGAAATTTACTTTTTTGATTATAGGACCCAATGAAGGTGAAAAAGAAAAATTGGAAAAAATTATTAAAAAATTAGAACTACAAAATAATATTATTTTCACCGGCATGTTAGTTCATCAAGAAAAACTGGAAACTATTAAATCTTGTGATTTATTTATGTTCACTTCTCGCAATGAAGGTTTTTCCATGACAATATTAGAAATTGCTAGACTTGGTATTCCGCAAATCATTTCCACTAATTGTAATATTCCTGAAATTGGAGAGCATCAAGCAGGCTTTGTGTTAGATAGTGCAGATAAAAAAGCTTTTGTAGATACAATAATATTGTTATCAACAGATGCTGCTAAATATAAGCAAATGTCAGAAAATGCAAAAATGTTAGTAAAAAGTCATTTTAGTTTAAAGGCAGTATGTGATAAAATTGAAGAGTTATTATGAATAATAGTAGTATATGCAACATAGTTTTTGACTCAATTAATAGGCTATGTTAGTATCAAAATCAAATGAATTTTATTACTAGCAGTGACATTTTATCTATTATTATAATTTTGTTGGTTTTATTTAGTAGTGGCTTTGCATTATTTTTACCACTGTGGTGGTGGTTGAAAAATTATCGTGCAGCACTGCAATTTGTTATTCCAATATCACTAGCTATTGAAATTTTATTTGGTTATGTTTTTTATTGTTTTAGAATCGTGCACTGGTTTCCTTTAGCTTATATTGGTGTAGTGGCAGTAATTAATATTATAATTGGTATAGTATTACGTCATAAAATTATTCAGTTTTGGCAACAATTATCAAAACTGCATTGGCTAACATTATTAGTTGGTTTAGGTGTAATAGGAGTATTGGTTTATACTCGTTTTTATGATGCTTTAACCGTTGTTGCCCCAGGGGCAGTAGATACCTATAATCATACGATTTTTTTAAACGATCTAAATAAGTTAGGGTATCTTCATCAGATATTTTATGCTCCGGGTTTTCATTTGGTGTTATATCCGCTACTTAAAATACTACCAACTGTCATATTATATCGATTTGTAGGTCCAGTATTAGGTTTATTAATTATAGCTAGCTTATATTTATTTATAAGAGATATTTTTAAGCATACTGTAACAAAATATGTAACAATCATTCTCCTAATATTACCAGTATTTAATCAGCTTACTTTAGTAACGATTAGTTTTTTTTCTTCTTGTCTTACGTTTATTTTTTTTACAGCGTTTATTTTTTTATTAGCTCAACCTAAACAATTAAGTTATTGGAAAACAATTATTTTGGGTGTTATTTTAACATTAGCGTTAGCAATTATAGTGCCATACTTATACGTTCAATACGTTTCAGCTGTGGGCTTATGTTTTTTAGTTGCTGTAGTTGCTAAAAAATATTTTGGTTGGAAATACGTTCGTTTTTTATTGGTTTTTGTTCTACTGGGTGGTTTAGGGCTAGCGGCTTCATTTGGACATGTGTATTTACAAAATAAAATTAATAAAAATCAAACAGCTGGTTTTCCAGAAATACCAGTAGTGGTAAGACAAAAAAATAAAACGGTTACTCAGAATAATAAAACAAAAGTGCCACCAGCTACTAAAACAGGTAAAGTAGTTACGTCGCAGGAATACCCGTGGTGGAGTGTTAGTAAAGATGCCTGGCAAGCTCGTTATAATAAATTAAGCGCGTCAGATTTTTGGCAGAAAAATATCATGCCAATGCTTGTTACAGGACAGGATCTTTTGCAAGCAAAAAATGTTCGTTCTTTTTCAGGAATGTTGGCAATAGGTTCTTATTTGTGGATTATATTAGCTTGCGTTATTACCGGCTACGCTACCAAGAAAAAGAATAAGCTTATGGTTATTATTGGGGTGTTTAGTGTTTTATTTGGTGTAGCTACGCAAACAGGTATCTTGGAAATGAGTATTTATCGTGGACGTAGTGGCTGGTATTTAATGTGGTTAGCTGTGTTAGGCGCAGCATATTTATTTGATATTATTTATCATAAAAGACTTAACATTTTAATTGTGATATTTGGAATATTAGCTTGTTTGGCTGGAGTGTTATATCCTCCGGTGTTTTATCGTAATTATTTTGCTGATCAATTTACTGTGGCAGCCATGATAAAACAAGAGTATCCAAACAAGCAAATTATTTTTATTTCTAACCAAAAGGAATTATTAATTTTGTCGCCTGATTTTATTTTGGCTCCATTTAACATTGATAGTCTTGAGAAACAAAACGGTGACTTTACTAATGAAATTATTCTAATACTACCAAAGAAATTTTATAATTTAGACCCGGTATTATCGGCACAAGCCTTATCTACCGATACCGGTTACGTTAATTTCGCAATCGAGCAGGCTATGAACGAAAAAAATCAAACACAATTAGTAGCAGAAATTAAAGCCCACCCTAAATTTTCTCACTATAAGTTATATTGGGAAAGTGATGATATTGCAGCTTATCGTTTGATACAGTAATAAATAAAAGTGCCGCTTGTATTTACAAATACTTAGTTTAGTGTTATAGTTTTCCAACCATGTTTAGACAGGAAGTTAGTGTACAAACTAAGGTAATTACTCCACCAACGACGTTGTTGAGTTTGAATATTAAGGAATTTTGGCGCTTTCGTGAATTGTTCTATATTTTTGTTTGGCGTGATGTTAAGGTGCGATACAAACAAACAATGTTAGGGATTGCTTGGGCTGTGTTTCAGCCATTAGTTACCATGCTAATTTTTACGGTTTTTTTTGGAAATTTGGCCAAAATTCCTTCTGATGGAGTACCATACCCCATTTTTGTGTATGCTGGGTTATTGTTATGGAATTATTATTCAGTAGCTTTAACTAACATTAGCACGGTATTGGTGGCACAAGAAAGCATTATTAAGAAAGTTTATTTTCCTAGATTGATATTACCATTAGCTACCGCTTTAACACCAACGATAGATCTGGTGTTTTCTTTTTTTGTATTTATTGGTTTAATGTTTTATTTTCATTTTGTACCACATGTATTAGGTATTGTGATTATGCCGGTGTTGATTTTTTTTACATTTCTTAACGCAGCTGGCTTGGGCTTATTTTTGTCGTCACTAAATGTAAAATATCGTGACGTGCAATACATTGTTCCTTTTTTTATTCAAATATTATTATTTGTTACCCCTGTGATTTATCCAGTAAGTATGATTCCGGCAAAATATACTTGGTTAGCCTGGTTAAATCCTATGGCGGGTATTATTACTACAGCGCGTGCTACTTTACTTGGCGGTCCAATACAATTTTGGCCAGTAGTATTTACAATAGGGTTGTGTTTATTTTTATTTTTATTTGGGATAGTATTTTTTAGAAAAACTGAACGTTTTTTTGCTGATATTTTATGAATAAACCAGTTATTACCATTGAACACGTTAGTAAACGATATAGTCTAAACAGGGTAGCACTTGATAATACGTTGCGCGATAAAATTACGCACGCGCTTTATAAACGTAATGAGCCCAAGCAGTCTGCTAAGGTGGATTTTTTAGCATTGCAAGATATTAATCTAACTGTTCAACAAGGAGAAACGTTAGGAATCATTGGTCGTAATGGTGCGGGTAAAAGCACATTGTTAAAAGTACTATCACAAATTACACCTCCAACTGCAGGGAAAATTACGTTATGTGGGCGAGTGGCTAGTTTGTTAGAAGTAGGCACAGGCTTTCATCCAGAGTTAACTGGGCGGGAAAATATTTTTCTTAATGGGGCAATATTAGGTATGACTCGTAAAGAAATTAATAAAAAATTTAATGACATTGTTACTTTTGCGGAAATCGAACAATTTATTGATACGCCAGTTAAACGTTATTCTAGTGGTATGTATGTTCGTTTGGCGTTTGCTGTAGCCGCTCAACTTGAACCGGAAATTTTAATTATTGACGAAGTTTTGGCCGTCGGAGACATTCAATTTCAAAAAAAATGTCTTGGTAAAATGGGCGAAGCAGGCAAGCAAGGAAGAACAGTAATTTTTGTTAGCCACAACATGAATGCGATTGAACAATTGTGTCGGTCTTGTGTATGGTTAGATCATGGCATGGTTAAAGCACATAGCAATAATGATGTATCGAGTGTTATTAAAGCGTATGTGGCAGAAAGTCTAGACAAAACTCAGGCTACCCAGTGGGTGAATAATAACAATGAATTTGCTAATCAATGGTTTACACCATGTAAATTTTATTTAGCTGATGCTTATGGTAAAGCGCTTATATTACCACATAGTAATAATAAAGAAGCTTGGGTTCATATTGAAGGCGATATTACAGAAAGTGATACAGCCTTAACTATTGGTTATGCGATTTATTCCATGGAAGGCAATTTGTTATACTGGTCTTATCAAACTGATCAATCAGAATCTCAATGGCCAAAACTAAAGTTGGGCAAAATTAAGTTACGCAGCGCTTTACCCCAACGTTTTTTAAATGAGGGTGATTATCGAATAGAGCTTATTTCTAGTTTACATTTTCGACAATGGTTATGTGAGCCAGGCGTGCATACCCCTACTATATTTTTATCTATTCAAGGTGGTTTGAGCGATTCACCTTATTGGTTAGCTAAACGACCTGGTTTATTAGCGCCGGTTTTGCCATGGGAACAATACTAATATAAAAAAGTCATGCCACATCTTTCCGTTATTATTCCTACATGGAATCGTGCTCATACCATTAGTCAGGCCATTCAAAGCGTCTTGAATCAAACTTATACTAACCTTGAAGTATTAGTGTGTGATGATGGATCTACCGATAACACTGAAACTATAGTTAAAGCGTTAGCGGAGACTGATTCACGGATATATTGGTTACCAGGTAAACACAGTGGCAAACCAGCGATTGTACGTAATTGTGGATTAAAGTTTTCTACTAGTCCGTGGGTAGCTTTTCTCGATAGTGATGATTATTGGTTACCAAAAAAAATAGAGCAGCAATTTTTTTTATTAGAGCGATTTCATTGTCGGGCAGCTTGTACAAATGCGTTGTCTGTGAAACCTAAGGAACAGATTGAGCGGGTATTTTTTCGTGAATTAAAAGAGAAAATTACATTTCAAGATTTATTAATTGGTAATGGAGTGATTTGTAGCTCTGCGCTAGTGCATCGTTCTGTATTTGAAACAATTGGTTTGTTTCCAGAAGTAGATGCTTTAGGAACCTTAGAAGATTATGCCTTTTGGCTGCGAGTGGCCACACAAACAGATTTTGTTTATTGTGCTAAACCACAATTAGTGTATCGAGATAATCCACAAGATAGTATTCGAGCACACGATTTAGAACAATGGGTACAACGCAAAATCATATTTAAAGATTTTTTGCATTGGAATCAACAACAAAGAAAAAAACAACCCTCGATAAAAAAATATAGCACAGCTGCTCGCTGGCGTTTTTGGAAAGAAATATATACCCACCTGCATGATAAATTAAAATAACTATGAAAATACTTCATACCGTAGAATTTTATTCACCATCCGTCGGTGGCATGCAAGAAGTAGTGCGACAACTATCGGAACGGTTAGTGCGTTTAGGTCATGATGTTACAGTAGCTACCACAAAATTATTGAACCGCAACAGTACTGAAATCAACGGTGTACATATTCGAGAATTCAGTATTAGTGGTAATCAAGTGCGTGGATATCAAGGTAATATAACTGAATATCAGCAATTTTTACAGCAACAACACTTTGATGTCATGACAAATTTTGCAGCCCAACAGTGGGCTACGGATTTAGCCTTACCAATACTATCAGTTATTAAATCAAAGAAAGTGTTTGTGCCAACCGGGTTTTCCGGATTATATGTACCAGAATATAAATCGTATTTTGAGCGCATGACGAATTGGATGCAACAATATGAGATGAATGTATTTTTATCTGAACATTATCGAGATATTGATTTTGCCCGACAACATAATATTGGAAATATCAGGGTGATATCAAATGGTGCGGCTAGTGATGAATTTTTGCCAACCAGTACATGTAATATTAGAGAGCAATTAAGCATTCCACAACAACATTTTTTAATTCTATCCGTTGGTTCGCACTCTGGAGCCAAAGGGCATGCCGAAGCAATTAAGATTTTTACTAAAGCTCGTATTAAAAACGCTACATTGCTTATTATTGGCAATAGTTTTGGCGGTGGATGCACGTACTCATGTCAAATCAAAAGTTGGCTGAATAAATTTAACATCAAACATAGATTATTTGCAGATAAGAAAATAATTATTATTAATTGTAGCAGATCAGAAACGGTTGCTGCTTATCAGCAAGCTAATTTATTTTTATTTCCGTCTAATCTAGAATGTTCGCCCTTAGTATTATTTGAGAGCATGGCAGCACATTTGCCATTTTTAACTACTGATGTGGGCAACGCTAGAGAAATTATTAATTGGTCACAGGGCGGTTTATTATTACCTACTAGGTTTACTAATAACGGACAAAGTTATGCTATATTAGAACAGTCTGTTGTGTTATTAGAGCGAATTTATCAAGCTGTTGATTTACGTAAGCAGTTGGGTCAAGCTGGTTTTACGGCTTGGCAAAATAAGTTTACTTGGGAAAAAATTACTAAACAATATGAACAACTTTATCAACACATTTTAAGAGTATGATTATTGTTAAGTTAATTGGAGGTTTAGGTAATCAAATGTTTCAATATGCCGTTGGACGTAGTTTAGCAGAGAAACAACATACTTCATTACAGCTTGATATTTCTGGATACGCTCATCAAGTTGTAGGTAACACGCCACGCTACTATAGTTTAGATTGTTTTCAAATTTTAGCGCAACCGGTTACTGTGTCGTGCTGGCGTTTACATTGGTTACAGTTTAGACAGCATTATCAACGAGAAGTACAGTTTAACTTTAATCCCGCGATTTTTCAATTGAGGTCAGGTAATTATTTAGAAGGGTACTGGCAAACGGAAAAATATTTTAATGATATTACTGAGCTTATTCGTCATGATTTTACGTTGCAGCTGGCATATGATCACATAGATCCAAAGTTACGTGCAGAGATTAAAAATAGCACGGCTGTATCAGTACACGTTCGGCGTGGGGATTATATTACTAATCAAGCAGCTAGCCAATTTCATGGGTTATGTGATCTAGGTTATTATCGACGTTGTGTACAATATATAATAAATCATGTTACACAACCACATTGGTTTGTATTTTCTGACGATATTGAGTGGACAAAGGAAAATTTATTATTGCCAGGAAAAGTTACATACGTTTCTAATGGTAAAATTAAAGATTATGAAGAATTAACTCTAATGTCATATTGTAAACATCATATTATTGCTAACAGTTCATTTAGTTGGTGGGGAGCATGGTTAAATGCTAGTGCTAAAAAAATAGTACTAGCTCCTAAACAATGGTTTATTGATACAAAAATTAATACCAGTGATATTTTACCTGCCACATGGATCAAGTTGTAATAAAATCTAATATGAAAGTTACTGTATTAATGCCAGTTTATAATAGAGAACGATATTTAGCTGAAGCAATTAACAGTATTTTAGCACAAACGTTTCAGGATTTTGAATTTTTAATTATTGACGATGGTTCAACTGATAATAGTGTTAATATTATTCGCACTTATTCAGATTCACGGATTAAATTAATAATTCATGAGCATAATCAAGGTTTAATTACCACACTTAATGAAGGAATTCAATTAGCCAACGCCGAATATATTGCTAGAATGGACTCAGATGATATTTCAGTGTCAATGCGTTTGCAACAGCAATATAATTATTTAATGGTTCATACTCAAGCAGTAGCAGTAGGCTGTGATTTTGCGGCCATTGATTTAACTGGCAATGTTCTTTATCAGCAAGCCACTCCGCACGGCGATATGGCTATTAAACGATCATTAGCTGTTTATAACCCCTTAGCACATGGTTCTATGATGTTTCGTAAAACAGCAGTACAAGCGGTTGGTGGTTATAAAGAGCAAGCTTATTTAGTGGAAGATTATGATTTATGGGCTAGATTAGCTACCATTGGTGAATTGGCATCGTTACCAGTTAACTTATATAGTTGGCGAGTTAATCCACAAGGTGAAAGTGTTTCAAAATCTAATCAACAACACAGCAAAGCCAAAGAGATTCAACACCGTATTTGGGAAAGTTTTGGTGAAGTTGGCCCCGCTCCATATCGTGTTTGGTCAGAAATTTGGAATAAAACTGATAAGTCCGATTCTGATTTTTTTGTTCAACTTCATTTATTATTTGCTAAAGCATATTGTCAACAACATAAGTTTATAGAATTTTTACAACACGTAATGGTTGTTTTATTAGTAAAACCTAGTTTTTTTGTACGCTATCTTTTTAAAAAAATACAATTTTTAAGAACAAAGCGTAAAAATATAAATAAAAAAATACTAATTGTCACCCCACGTTATTTTCCTTCTTTTGGTGGTTTGGAAGAAGTAGCGCGCACCACAGCCCAAGAGCTTTTAAAGCAAGGTTATCAAGTAGAAATAGTTACCGAGAAACAAGCACCACAACAACTTAATCAAGAAGTAATTGATAATATAAAAGTTTATCGCTTGGGATATTTTCCAAGAGGAGCTAGCCTACAATTGTTACGTTTGGCTATAAAATTAGTAGGGTTTGTTTTGATGCATCGAAAAAAATATCAAGGTATTATTATTCGTACTCTTACTTGGTATGCAATTTGTTTTGGAATATTGAAATGGTTAAAACTTCTTAAAATAAAAACATTTGTATCAGCAGAAGTTGGTGGTCAAGATTCGGAATTTAATACCATTAAGCACAGTCGTTTTAAAAAAATTATTGTTTGGTTACTTAATCACAACGATTATTTAAATAGTATTTGTTCTGAAAATTATCAACATTATCAACAACTTGGTTTTACAAAAAATAAACTCACGCAAATCAATAATGGTATTGATATTACACCTTACAAAACTTCTCATTATCCAAACACAATTAATAATTTTTTATTTATTGGTCGTTTAGTAAAAACTAAAGGTTTATATGAATTATTAGAGGCGTTTAAACAGTTATTGGATAAATATCCAAACAAAAAATTATATATTGGTGGCGACGGCGAAGAACGTAGTTATATTAAAAAATTTATTCAACAACATAATTTAACTAATAATATTATTTATCAAGGTTACATTGATAATAAAAATAAAGCCAAATTTTTTTCCCAAGCTGATTGTTTAGTATTGCCATCTTATTTTGAGGCCAATCCCATGGCAGTGATTGAAGCAACAGTATATAAAAAATTAATTATTAGTACCGATGTTAGTGACATTAAAGCTATGTATAGAAACAACATTATTTATTGTGAACCTAAAAGTGTTACTAGTTTATATCAAGCCATGGTTAAAGTAGTAATAGAATATAATCCAACTACTTTGAATTATGATCATTTTATTGCACAAATAGATATTCGAAATACTATCAAGCAGATGCTGAATTTATTTTCTGTTAAAATCAAAATTTGACAGATAAAACAATTTTCTTTACACTCTTTATAGCTATGCGCTCCCAACCCAACACCTATTACTTTTTCTACTTTACCCGCTATTACCGGAAGCTGTGTTAGTGCGAGCATAAATCTCTACCACAAACACTACACCTTCCGGATCACCGGAAGGTTTTGTTATATGAATCAGTTACAAATAATAAATTAAGCCATAATACAAATATGATAATAGTAATGCAAGAAGCAGCGGCCAAAGCACAAGTAACGGCCGTAGTGAATCATGTTAAAGAATTAGGCCTCAAGCCTGTGTTATTAGAAGGCACCGAACGTAATGTGATTGCCGTAATTGGTGATGAGCGTACGTTAGATATGCACGCCATAAATGCCATGGCCGGTGTGGAAAAAGTAATGCCCGTATTAGCGCCTTTTAAATTAGCTTCCCGTGAACACGCTCATGTAAAATCGGTTATCAATATTACGGAGCAGGTAAGTATTGGTGGTAAACGGTTAGCCATCATGGCCGGCAACTGTGCGGTAGAAACAGCCGAGATTTCTATGGCCACGGCGAAAGCGGTAAAACAAGCTGGAGCTAATATTCAACGGGGTGGTGCCTTTAAGCCGCGCTCGTCACCATACTCGTTTCAAGGTTTAGGCGAGGCCGGCTTGAAAATATTACAAGCGGTGCGAGCCGAAACAGGCTTGCCAATTATTACAGAAATATTAGATCCGCGGCATGTAGAGCAGGTAGCTAGTTACGCTGATATTTTGCAAATCGGTACACGTAACATGCAAAATTTTGAATTGTTAAAAGAAGTGGGTAACTGTAAAAAACCAGTATTGTTAAAACGTGGCATGGCGGCCACCATTGAAGAGTTTTTGTTATCAGCGGAATATATTTTATCGAGTGGTAACCCTAACGTGATTTTATGTGAACGGGGGATTCGTACCTACGAAACCGCCACCCGTAATACCTTAGATATTTCCGCTATTCCCGTGTTAAAACACATGACGCATTTACCAGTAATAGTGGATCCTTCGCATGCCGCTGGCAAACGAGATTACGTAGCAGCCTTAGCTAAAGCCGCTATTGCTGCCGGAGCTGATGGGTTACTGATGGATGTGCATCCTGATCCGGTAAAAGCGTTGGTAGATTCCGATCAAGCGTTAAACTTTGAATTATTTGCTGAATTAATGGTAGAGTTAAAACGGATTGCCGAGGCAGTTGGACGAACCATTTAATTATGACACTAACAATCACTTCAAAGTCCCAATCAAAAAGTTATCCAGTATTTATTCAAGCTGGCAGTTTAGCTAAATTTAAATTTCCTAAAGATTCAGTAATTATTACCGATCGTGTAATTGCTAAACACTATGCCAAGTTCATTAAAAAATATCGGCGCATTATTCTACCTAGTGGTGAAGCTACTAAAAACTTAACTACTATTCAAAAAATTTGTGAGCAATTAGTTAAGTTAGGTTGCAATCGATCTACTACGTTAATGGCGTTAGGCGGCGGGGTAATTGGGGATATTACTGGGTTTGTGGCTGCGGT
>Ga0172379_10002130_pt1 | contig 36292 bp, 57 predicted proteins | sample GrowelOW334metaG_FD_119756 | JGI IMG/M metagenome (GOLD analysis project Ga0172379, IMG submission 119756) | Groundwater microbial communities from an aquifer near a municipal landfill in Southern Ontario, Canada - Groundwater well OW334 metaG | ecosystem: Environmental > Aquatic > Deep... | reverse complement strand
TCTTCGAGCAGTTGCCGCTGGTGCAAACCGATGAAGATTACAGAAATCTACTGCCCCAATATGTGGATCGGAAAAAAATCATGGCCGCCGTCTCAAGTTAGGTGCGGTTTAATAGACGCTTACGGAAATAATATGAATTATGGACTATTGGAAGTGGTTATTATGGGTTGCAGAATCGGTCCTTTGGTAGGATTCATTGGCAACTACGCCGCATCATAAGCACGAACGACACCCGCGAGTGAGCCTTCACGATCAGGGTTGTGAGTAATACCTCAACAAAAGCAAATTAGAGGAGGATAACGAATTGCAGATAGCTACAGCGAGAACAAGTGAAGCCTTTGAAACCATGTCCAATATCAAGGCTCCGCTGCCCAGGGGAAACGAGACAATTCTTGTGGTGGATGACGATCCGCATTGTATAGATGTGATCAGAGAGTTGCTGACAATGTTCGGCTATCAGATAATTAGCGCCGCCAGTGGCGAGGAGGCTATCCACCTGTACGAGACATACAGGAACGAGCAAACAGGCGGCAAGATTGACCTGATCATCATAGATGTATTCATGTCTGGCATGAGCGGCATTGATGCAATCCGCAAAATCACAGGCAAATCGCCAGACGTAAAATTCCTCATGAACTCTGGGTTATTCCTGGACGGGGAAGAGAAGTATGAGCCTTACGTATCTCTCATGTCATTAGGATGCCGGGGCTTCATGCGGAAACCTTTCACGCTAACCATGCTGGCCATCCTGGTCAGGTCCGCACTCGATGGTTAGGTGGCCCACAATGTCAGATAGTTTCCGTACATGCAAGCACGCTTACCTGAGAGTGCCAGAGGCGGCGGCGTGTGAACGATTCGGTGACTGCCTCGGAAGTAGTATTTTCTTTAAAATCAATTTGCGAAGGAGTACACAACGGTGAATAAAACCGATCTTCTGAAAGAAATCAAAAACAAAGCCGAAGAAGTCATCAATAGCGGCAATCAAGATTACATCTTAGCAGCCTTGCCCAAGGTATACGATTTGTTCATTTCGGCGTTCGTGCTGTTCAGTGATAGCTCACCTATCGACAATTCATCCTGTCATAGCATTGACATGCGTTTAGACCATGACTATTTTTTACGCCTGCTCGATCTCGCCATTAACTATCATAGCCAGTCAGATTCGGCAGTCAACCCGGTATTTGCCAAACACGTTAAAAATCTGACTGCTACACTAAAAAACTAAACACGAGTGTAAGTTATAAGGGAGGAGAAAGGAGAATAAGACCATTATGCATTCGTTTAGAGGGGTACATGCGAAACAAAAAGGAAGGTGGTACTGAGGGAATTAGGGGTGGCCACAGATGGGGGATTTTCAAGTAACCATCCGGGTGGTAATGGAGAATGTATTTAGGCAAGATGACGGATGGTTTTGGGGCGGAATTTTTGCTACATTTCTCTTGATAATCAGCGAGACTTTTCAGTGAAATAGCGATGTAGGCTATAAATCACAACATCTACAACTGTTCGGTTATGGACAATTTATCGCTACTGAGGATTACGGAGTGAATAGTGATAACACCAGCGTCACCAGGAACCGGCTTCTCGGCAATCGGATGCACGCAATTGTTGGCTAATATTTTAATTTCTCTCTTTCAAGGAAGCCTTCCAAAGCTATGCAATCTACGTCAAAATCAACACAAGCTGTAGGGATTCGAGCGCCTTTGGACTTGTTTGATTCTTGAGTAACGACGCAGAAACCCTTTACCTTTGCAGCTGCTATTATGAATGGATCGGCAACAGGCATTCCTTTCAGTAGGTTGTTTCTTTTAACAAATCCGAGATACTGTTTCTTTTTAAATATTTCGGCTACTATCTGGCATTCTTCGTTTGTAGGTACATGAAAAATATGACGATGCTGGATGATCCAGTTCAGCACATGTTCTGATGAACAATTGTTTTCTAATTCTCTCCGAACCTCCCGAACAGAAACTAAGCTCCCCGAATCAGCCAAACTGTCTATTCGCTCCCATATCGTTGGAAACCTGTTAGGATAATAAAGATCTAAAGATATAAACACGTTCGTATCAAAGACGTACATGGTTATCTTCCAACGTAGGCTTCAAACTTTTTAAGATTTTTGGCCTTTACATTCAGGTGGTTTGCAAGAGTAACTTTGTCAAATTTACCGTTACGATAGTGATGAAATGCTGTTTGGACAAAACCTTCCCCGAGATAGGCCATTTTGGTCAAATACCAATTACCTCCAGTAGCCTCTTTCTTGGATCTTAAATAGTCATTATTCCATTCTTCTGATTGAGTAATGTAATAGTCATTATTAATGAGCTTAAAGTCCAATAACCGCCTTAGTATCACCTCCCTGCTTACTGAATACTTCTTAGCAAGATCGGGTATGGCATTCTCTCTCTCTTCCTTAATGAAAGGGATATCTGTCTTAAATTTACTTGTCGGAACCAATAATTCAGCAGCAAAACGATTGCATTGGATTTCGATTTTCTGTTCATCTTTTTTCAAGAACTCCAAATAACTCTCATCGGCATCAGTAACACCATTTACCCCATAAAGAATATGGCCAAGCTCATGCATCAAAGTAAAAATCTGTCTTGTGAATGAAGTTGAGTTATTGACCATGATGACTGGATATTGATCGTGAACTATACAAAAACCAGACAAGAATCTGTCTTTAAAGGATTCTTTGAAAGTAAATACGCCTGCTTCTTCCAAGGCATGTCGCCAATATTTAAAGGCTTTATCAGCGTTCTGAAAATTGAATTGTTGTTTGAAAGAAACTCCGAGATAATCCCGTACATTTGAGGCAAGGTTTTCTAAGGAATATTTTTTGGGGTCTATTTCGTCATGAATCATACGGTCAGGGTGAGACCCCATGAAAAAATCTTCAAGAGAGTCTTGGTACGCTTGGGCAAGCCGAATTTTCTGTATCGTGTCAGGCGAGAAACGCTTCAATTCATATTCAGGCAGACGCCTGAAGTTGCCTTTAGGATCATCAACGACGGGAGGAATGGGAAAAAAGAAAACTGCAAGAGGAATTCTCAAATGGCGATAAGCCAATTCTTCTAATGCAGTGTAGGATGGGGCACTTTCCCCATTTTCCCATTGTTGCAATTCATTAGGATCACGTCCCATTATTCTTGCCAGATCGTCTAACGAAAAACCGCTCCGTTCTCTTGCCCATTGAATAATTGCTGGATTAACGGCCGTAATCATAAATTTACCTTTCATAGCCAACGACGCCCATCAGCCGGTGAGTTACGCGTTCGGCTGCGTGGGCTTGTTCGACAGATTGATTGTCTATCTAATCTCGTATTCTGCTTGGGTTGCCATCATATGGCGATGGAGTCTGTTTCCTCGAATGTCGAACACGGGCTGTGACGCCATCATGTACTCGTAGACATGGTCACCCCGTATTTCGTATATGGCTTGAGTTGCCATCATATACTCATGGAGCTTGTTCCCACGTATCACGTACTTGGCCTGAGTTGCCATCATGCACTCGTACACCTTTTTGCCGTCAAAACGATTGTCGTAATCGCTTCCCATATCGTCACCATCTTATGTCGAACGGTAGCAATAAGGCGCGGGGGCAACCAAGCCAGCCAAATCCGCCGAGTGATCACCCCGTCGCCTTCATTGCCGGGTTAAGCCAGTTTTTTGTCAATTCTTTTTGCCAGAGCATGCATTTTGTTCTTTGTTGCGCCGATTTGCTTGGAGTACTGTTTTATCCGGCATCGATTGCCCCATATTTGTTCGCAGATAGGGCAGCCATGTTTTGACAGCCTTTCTGCAAACTCGGTTTCAGACATTCTATCTTCCTCGCTCCTGATTCGCTCAATTAGCTCACCAATACAGGACCTGGATCCCTTACTTTTTCTAGTTCTTTCGCAGAACAATTGTGAGTTTACTCTCTTCAGGTCATTTCTCTTGTATGCCAGTTCGTGAAATTGAATTATCAATTGCTCAGCGTCCATTGGTATCATCCTTGAGGCTTAACAAAGGCATCAGCCGCCGCGGTAGTTGTGTTCATTTCATAAATGATCTGCGATGAATTTTTCAACATCTCTGATCATATCTAAGACATCTTGTTCTGTGAAATCTTGTGGTTTGCCATGAGCAGCAGAGTTTCTGATACCTGCAAGAGCTGTAATTCTTTTCTGTTGCAGTTTATTGTATTTACCTGCTTTGGTGAGATCTGAATTCATTTTATCTAGTTTCCCATGTGGCAAACTTTCTTGGTCACATAATTCTCTAAGTGACGTTTCAAGAACCACTCCTGCCACAATTGCAGCAGGCGACTTATACCCAGCCCGAATCAACTCATTTGCTTGCTCAAGTTCGGAATCAAACACCTCTGCCTGAATTAGTGAGCGGGTTGTTCTGAGGTAGCCCCCTTCATAATCTTCCCTTGCGGCAAGAAATATTGCCCGAAGACGTTCAAGCGTATCAATATAAGTGCCATATATCCCCGTACCCTCGTTTTCGGAGAATTTTTTATAATGCTCAGAATCTATCCCACACGCCTTACTGAGGAGGCTTTTTGCTTTAACAGTCCATTCAAGCAAAGAATTACCGTCAATATTAATTTCATTCCGTTCTAAGAGGTGACTGTAGGTGGGCTTTTTGGACGCAAGGAGGTTTTCCATTTGCTGTTCAAGCTCTATAAATCTTCGCTTGTATAGATCTGTCATTTATCACCGCTAAATATATAACGGCGGAGGCTTAGCTCCGCCGTTACCGACGCGCTGTGTGCGTCGGTAACAATTAATATACCAAGGTTGTTTTTTTCTATACTTTGTTCATGCTACATTATTTCACGAAGAATGAAAAGATGATATTGAATCAATAAATCAACATAATAGAAAATATGCCGTTTGGTATTTTGTGGCAATAAAGACCATAAGCCAAATTGGTAAAATATGGATAAGATGACAACAGCAAAAAAATGAATGCAGTTTGAAAGCGAGCATGCCCCCGTAAATCACAGCGCACTTCCTTTCAGGAAGATAAGTTCAGAATTCTCTCTGCACAACGTCCTGCTATTTTCACTGACTACCTCTCTAATTACTATTTGCATTTTTATCAACCATCTATTTATTTTTGCTCAAAGAACCATATTTGGCCAGCTTATTATTTCGAAAGCATTCTTTGTTCTCCATAACTTCCCTCCATACATGAAAAATCAAAAAATCATTTATTTCAAAAAAATAATGCGATTTGTAAGTGGGCTACCCACCCCCTGACTGATAACTGCGGATATTTACCTGCCGGGGGGTATGGTTGTTCGGTCGCTATACTCGTAGGGCCTGATTATCAAAGCATTGCCATGCTCAACGCTGGAAAATGCGTTGTATTGGACGTTCTCGCCACCGGATGGGGGTAATGGGCAGTTGGTATTATTGTCTGGGATGGATTGGGGGAGACAATACAATCACTGCCCTTAGTTCTTCAAATTTTAACATGCAATATGGGCAACCCCAGATGTTGCCGCTTTGTCTCACCGAAGAATTGAGTCTGGTCTCTTAGCGTAGCTTCGCCTCTTTTCCCCTTTCCCAAAACCTCTATCACATGAGATCCACCCAGATGAAGGGCATGTTTGCCAAAACGGTGACTGATTTCATCCATGGCTTCATAAAGGGTGCGAACCTTATCGACTCTCACGGCATCTTCAAAAAGGGAATACTGGACAGGAAAATCAGAACACATCTCCATAAGGATTACTCCTGTTGCCCTATACAATATACCTTTCCTGTAGAGACCACCAAATGCATCCCTTACTATGTCGGATAAATCCATCGGATATGCAGAAGGCCGATTCAGCCGAACTTCGCAGCCGCTATACAAGAAATTGTTTGTCTTTAGAAACAGCGCAATCCGTCGTGGCGCCAGCTTATACCGTCTTGCCTTGATACACGCCGATTCAAGGTTTCTTAGCAGTTGTGCGAAGAGATAGTCCGCATCAGACGTTGAAGGAGCAAAGGTTTTCGTCTTACTGATGGAGGCATAAGTGCTCTTTTCCTTGGAGGTAACCGGACAGACAGATTGGCCACGCAGCTCCTGCCAGATTTCTATCGTTGGTTTTGTGAAATTCTTTTTGATGAATTGTTCCGTCATACGGGCAAATTCAAGGGCAGTGCTGATCCCCATTTTATTGAGATGGGCTGTTGTAGCGGGACCGATACCCCAAATCTTATCCACGGTGAGGTCTTTAAGAAAGTTTGCAATAGACCTGCCGGGAATGACGGTTAATCCATCAGGCTTCTGATATTTAGATCCGACCTTTGCCAGGACTTTTGTCAGGCTTAAACCGACAGAGACAGTGAATCCGATTTCTCTTTGTATTTCGTTCTTTATTATTCGGGCGATATTCTCATAGTTGGATCTTAGAGGACGTCTTAATCCTGTGATATCGGCAAAGGCTTCATCAATTGAATATTCTTCAACCTGCGGAGTGAAGCGGCGCATAATCATAAACATCCGGCGGGAAAAGAGGCTGTAGGTTTCGTAATCTGAGGGAAGCACAACGAGTCCAGGACAGATGATTTTAGCATCTCTCAAATTTACACCACGTTTAATGCCGATTTTCTTTGCAGCGTAGGAAGCACAGGCTACTATTCCACGTTCTGCACCAGTGATGATGGGTTTGCCCTTTAGTTCCGGATGGAGCACTTCCTCGCAGGATGTAAAGAAGGCGTCACCGTCAATATGTAGAATGGCTTGTGGCCATGAATGGAGACTGAAAATGGTATCGTCCATGATGTATCCTTAAAAATGGTCATGGACAATATAGAACGATCGTTCTAATGAATCAAGGGAAATATGACGCCCCCTTTCTTTCCAATTCCTAAAAGGTGTTGTCTCAGATATGTCTCTCTCAGCTCGTAGAAACTGATTATCAAAGCATTGCCGTGCCTGGCCCTTTAAAAAGCGTTGTCTTGGGTTTTCTCACCATGCCATGAGGTTCAAGGTCATTCGGGCCTTGGTGTTTGTCTGGGACGAATATCTGAGGGCTTAAAATATTAGGTCAGGATCGGTTTGCTCAGGGCGTACTGTTCATCTTGTCCGCATATCAATTTGTTTCTGCGGATCAACGATAACCAAAAGAAAGAGAGCAAAGGCACTTGTTAATTTTCCATTGTATAGCATCACGCTAAGGTCCGGTAATCTCCGTGAACCGCCAGGTGCGGATTCACATGCCGGGTGGGTGTGGGGGGCGGTGGTTAACTACCCCCGGCTACCCGATTAGCTTTTATTGAACACATAATCTTTTCCGTATAGAGAAATATGTGTCTCAATACCTTTATTCATCAAGTCAAATCCAAGATTATACGGCATTTTTGATGAAGCAGGCAAAAATGATATATATACATTGACCCCTTGGTAAAAGCACATTTTAAGCGCAATTAGTCTATCTTTGTCTGGTTCAATGAATTGGTAATAGAAAATGTTTTGATTGAAACCTTCTTTTGGCTTATTTCTAACATCAACGTCAAATCTATGCCTGATAAATTCGGCAAAAGTATTTTTGTCTGTTTCTTTATGTGTAAGAAATCCCATTATTAATTTTATTTCACCAATAAATCGTGATTTGAACTCATGATAATAAATGCCGTGAGCAATATGTTCAAAGCATCGGTATAGTCTCGCAACATCAGGAGTACCCCATATTACATCAATAAATTTGTTGTCTTTTATCCTTACTTGCCCATGTTGTTTCTTAGAGAAAACTTTATTTAGTAGTTTATATGATGTTCTCCTTAATGCTCTATTGACCTTTGTCATGTTGTGAATGTATCCAATCGAGTTATTCCCGACGATACCAGCAATGCTAACCATCAGAAACTCGTCATCATCGGACTTTTTTGAATTATGTTCATCACAGGATGGGACTGTTATTAGATTTTTCCTGAACGAGTCACTACCAACGTCTTTCTTCTCCGGGAAAAGACATTTAGGAGGAACGTGCTCTGTACATGATGGAACTCGTTCGCACATATAGCAGGTTTCCAGTGTATTGTTCACTCCCTTATCCTTAGCTCCGTGTTGCCGCCGCGCTACCCGCGGCGGCAACAATTAATATACGGAATGGATCGCATCTTAATTATTATGATAGCCGATATTATATCAATACACAAAAAGAAGATGACAATAATAGCAATAATGTTCTCAATACAATCGGAACTGAACAGGTGATACAGGAGAAAATGCTGATGTGCAAATTACCCTGTGCATCTCCTGAGAAACAAGAATACGTCATTTCGAGTAAAGCTAAGCAATCTCTTCATGTTAGATTGACACGGCTCCTGAGGGCTTCGCCTCGCACTGGACCTTGTATTTCTTCCATTAATAACCCGGTGCACAGCTTCGGGTTAAAATGCTACAAACAAATAGCGCTTATTGGTAATAACATTAATGATATCAGAGAGAAAGAGAGCATAAACGCCCACAATACTTTCATTTGCCGAATTCCTGTTGAACAAACCTTAGCGTCTGCTCGTGTCTTAGCTTGCAAACAACATTTTGATTTGCGAATACACCAGGAAATGTTTTCGGTTGTGTTTTAGGCACAGTCTTGATCCATCTCACTCCGACAACCCATTCTGATAGTTCCTCATCGTCTGAGTTTTCGTCAGGACGCGCAGCCTTGAGGCCAACCTCCAACAAGGGAAGGTTACTGTTCGGCACTATGAAATCACGGATCATCACGGCGGGACTTATGACCTCACCAAATCCGACGTATCCAAGCCCCTTCATGTAAGCATAAATCTTATCGCCTACTGATAGACGATGCAACGCGGATGAATAGCGTTTTCCTTGACCAGCACCTATGAACCCGAACTTAAGGTTGTCATCCCACGTGCGATGTGACCCTTCGCCAATGTTCACAAACCAGTACCCAGTCCATTCCCCTTGCATTGATGGGACTTTTCTGTGTTTTATTTCTTTCCGCTCGATATAGTCTTTGGCTTCTGGCAGCGGAATAATCGTTTCTGGCTTAATGAACAAGCCTCCGTCAGCGTCGAGATAAGGTGCGAGTCTTGTACATTGAATATCGACGCCGAACTCACGCAGCCACAGAACAGCTGATATTACCTCAGAATTGAATTCTTTTGATGCAAGGATGATGCGCTGTTTGGAATTCAGTGATTCTATATCACCGTCAATGAATTCTTCGATAGCTTTGGCTGCATCGGCTTCTGCATGATCAAGGTATCCGGCGTATTGCCTAAATATCTCCTCATGCAGGAAGTTTGAACAATAGGACGCGTATTTTATCGCTTGCCACTCAACCGACACTCCAGAATCGTCGCGCTTTAGCTCTACAATTACCAGCGCTGCTGCCTTATCCACACATAGCAGGTCAAGTCGTTTGCCGGATGGCAATATAACTTCTTTGCCGATTACAAGCAATTCCTCACCAAGAATGATTGGTAACTTTTCGATCCATTCTTGAATATCAAAACGCTCCCGTAGCCCCAGCTCAATAAAACCCGTTGGCTTCAACTCGATGAGTTGCTTGTTGCTTATGTCCACTCGAAACATTCTGTAAGCTCCTGGAAAAATTTAGTATTTAGTGCCGAGGAAATAGGGACAATCTCTGATTATCAATGGCATTTTCAAATTATAGGCTGCTCTTAAATAGTGAATAATGAAATAATGCTAAATAATGAATATGTCACTATATTTCATAATACCTCAGAACCCCAATTTGTGCTTCTCGGCAGTCGTCAAAAGTCTTGCCAGTGCGCCGTATTCAACGCGCAAAGATTCCTTCCGAACGCGCTTAGCTAAGTCGAACGCCCCACGACCAAACATGACTGGACCTAATTCATTGATGAGGGGAGGAACAGACCGTGAAGCCATGCTTAAAGCGCCCGTTACTGCTCCATCACTTGGATCACTACCTGATGTCAGTGCAATAAAGGCCCCGGTCACACTACCGGCAATCAAGTCCCACAATACCCTAATTGGCTTTGTATCGAATTCATTCTGGGTAGGAGACATAAGTATAGAGGCTGCCGCCAGTTCCTCCCGAATATTCCGTGTTTCTGAAATAGTATCTGCGGTCTTTAGCTGGCCCAACAGCGCCCAGACTTTAATGCGTGCATCGGCCCATTCATCCCGAAGGTCTTTGAGGATAGTAGGAATCGCATCGCGTCTTGCACAGCGTGAGAGAATGATGGAAAGCACAGGTGGAACCATGATATCAAGCTTGCCCGCATCTACTTCTCTTGCAAATTGCTGCCAATCCTGATCCAGATTCTCAAACAGCTTTTCTGGATACTTGGTCGAAGCATCGATTGCAGCGCTACCAAATTGGCCTGCAAGAAGAGCACTTCCCCCTTTTTTTATTGTGCTGACAATGTGTTGTAAATGCTCGATATGAGCCTTATAGTATACGTTTCCTTCGTCCGCATTTGAAAAATTACGTGCTATTTCAAGTAATGCAGGCGAAAGTGCGAGGTTAGAATTTTCTGGTTTCCAACCACTATTCTTTTCCATGAAGAAATCGTAACCGATCAAAGTGGGTCCTATTGCAACAACTACATTACGGCCTCCAGCGAGTTTTTCTTCCTCTGTAAATTCGCTATCAGAATCTGGATCATAGGGCCACGGCTCGTTTTCCATTGAGATTTCATCATGTAATACAACAGTGCGGACGAATCGCTCAACATCGGCCAAATCGTTTACACTTGCGAGGGGTCCTTGAACCAAATTGCGTAGCGGATAGAAAGCTTTTTGATCACATATTGCAACGCTCATACACGATCTCCAAAATAGCACCAGCACATTAACATTCGTAATCATGCATAATCATGAAGTTTTATCAAGTAATAATTTCAGGAAGGAGCCCACACCCCCGATCGTCCGAAAAATAACCCTCCCAAGATTCCACCTTTTTTTTCGATATCATCAGAAACGAGGGAAAGTCTAATGAATTGTTTTTCCCTATACCTGTTTAATCCTAAGCCCTACTTGTTGAGTGCCAAGACATCGTGGACGAATAAATGTGCCAGCACATCGTAGACTTATTTTGTTTCATTCGTTTCATTTTGGTCAAAAGCGTAGTGCCTTAAGGTATTAAACTTGTCAGATTAAGGAAAGTTTTCATTTTTAAAGATTGTGACTGTCTTCTAAAGAGTATCCCGGTTTTATTGGTTCGTCCACGATGTCTTGGCACTGAAATCTGTCTACGATGTCGTGACACTCAACACCTACTCATGGATCTCGGTGTGCCTAACAATCTTGAAAAGGCCGCAATATGGGACCCCCTTAAAATCCTGATGGGTGTGGTGGGGTGGCGCCCTGTGAATGGCGGCATGGCGATGTCGTAGGAAACCTCTGCCTTCCCCTCTCCATTTCCATTGACACGCGAAGGTGATCCGTTTATTGTCACAGGCAAGCAGGTATTTACGGAAAGGATGAAATGACAACGAAATCCTTATGAAACAAAAATCGAAACGCTTATCCCTTCTCATCCGTTCCACCCTTCTCATCCTGGCCATCGTAATATCAACATCAGGCATGGTCGCTGCTGCGGACGTGGCTCAGGCCGGCAACACAAGCAACGATTCGTTCAGCAAGTCCAAGAAACTCCTCCATAAAGTCATATACAACGATTCGGCATCGCGTCAGGACATTTACTGTGGCTGCCAATATAACGAGCAGAAAGAAGTGGACTTCACTTCCTGCGGATATACGCCTCAAAAGGACAACAAACGAGCACACAGGATTGAATGGGAGCACGTTGTCCCGGCAGAGGCATTCGGCCAGTCTTTTCCAGAATGGCGAAACGGCCACCCGGATTGCGTGGACAGCCGTGGGCGATCCTTCAAAGGTCGGAAATGTGCCGAAAAGGTCAACTTTGAGTTCCGTAAAATGCAAGCCGACATGTACAACCTCTACCCCGCAGTCGGCGAGGTCAACGGGTTGCGATCAAACTATTCCATGGCCATGATCCCCGGTGGCCAGTGCCGCTTTGGGGCGTGTAAAACGAAGATCGAAGACCGCAAGATCGAGCCCCGTCCAGAAGTTCGGGGGGAGATCGCCAGGACGTATATGTATATGGACAGCGCCTATCCAGGACGTGGGATCATCTCGAATAAGAACGAGAAGCTTTTTCGGGCCTGGGACAAGAACGATCCCGTTAATGAGTGGGAATGCGAGCGAGCCCGTCGGATTGCCAGGATTCAAGGAAATATTAACCAGGTTGTCGATCAGGCATGTAGGGCATTGCAGAAATAGACATCATCATGGCCCAACCGGGATTGTTGAAACTGATCGTGATCCAGCCGGCATATTCTGGGGAGAAGATCTATGGCCGACAGTTTCGATAAGACCTTTGGGCATCTTAAGCGGCAAAATTCCAAAATGACGATCAACAAAATATGGAACCTGATCAAGGAAGGAAATTCTGATGAACTGAGCCAGGAAGAACAGAAGCTGGCCGTGATTATTATGAACCATCAAGAGTATCAGGAATATTTTGAAAATGAAGATATACTTGATGGAAGCGTATATACAGAGAGTGAAGGATTCAATCCGTTCCTCCATATCACCCTTCATCAAATGGCTGAAGATCAGCTTGCTTCGGAATCGCCTGTTGAAGTGGCACTGCTTTGTGAATCTATAGAGGCAATGGGATATTCAAGACATGAGGCAATTCATGTTATCATTATGATTCTGATTCATATGGTCTATGATGTTTATAAGAACAATAAGCCCTTTAGTAAACAACGTTATAAACGCTTGCTGGTAAAATGCAGGAAGGTCAAGCCTTCAGAGATGCAGGATGTCGTGGAAAGAGAGTTTACAAGTAATTGATAGTGGCCAGATCTGGCAACGAGCAAGATTAGGAGGACAAATCATGGTTGTCATTACGAGCAAGTATATCAAACCTTTAGAAGTAATCGACGCACTGGTGGTTGAGCACAGAAAATTTCTGGATGATTGTTATAAGAAGTCACAACTCATCTGCTCCGGTGCCCAAATTCCAAGAGTAGGCGGCGTTCTCATAGCCAACGTCGCATCTGTTGATGAAGCGCGGAAGATCATGAAAAACGATCCTTTCTCCATCGATGGAGCCGCTGAATATCAATTTATCGAATTCTCGCCCACTAAATATGATGAACGCTTTTCTTGCTTTATTGGAAAAGACTGACAAGGATTAAAGAATGTCCAGTATGACCAAGAACGCTGTCAGGGCAATATTCCTGTTCCTTGTCTTGTCAAATTCAGCATTTGCTGAGGGCGTACCCGCCTGTTTGTCATCTGATCCGAAGGCATGCGTTGAATCAATCATCACTGCCAAGAATATAAGTGACCAAGAATTGTTGGCAAGACTGGTCTATGCAGAAGGACTATCTACGGGTTTTGCTGATGACCAACTGGTTTATGATGCGATTGCCTGGGGTGTCATGAATCGGATGCGGCTGGGAGAATCCTCGCAAAGCATGAGACGAGCCTATGGCCAGGGCATTCAAGGTGTTATTTTCAAGAAGGGTCAATTCAATCCGGCTATTTCCAAGAGATCGCCATTCTCGAAAGCTTTTATTTGTCCTGATCACACCGGCCATTGGAGAATGGCAAAAGCCGCAGCAGAGAACGCCATTAGAGGAGCAAATAATCCATTCATCCAGACCCCCTGGGAAAAGCAGAACAGTATGTCTCTGGTTGTCAATTTCTATTATCCCCAATCCACACAGGCTAAAGGAACACTTGCGCCATGGGAGGGAAACAAGTCGCTGAGCTTTGTCGGCGACATTCTGATTGATGGCAAAGTGTTGTCGGCAAACCGCATCCGGTTTTACAGGTTGAATTATCCACCCGTAGATATAAAGATAACGAAATGATAATTCCGGTTAGGTGAGAACCAGATAAACGGACCCGATAGAATGATTTCAAATCAAAGGAGGGAATGATTATGAACGGTCAGAATTATGCGGAAGCGAGCGACTTCGTACGAAATAATTTAAGGCTCAAGACGTTCCCTGTTGCTGTAAAGTTCCTCAAGGACAAGACATTTCCAGAAAAGACACGTCAGCCCTCAGTGGTCATGGGTAAAAGGGTTGCTATCTGCCAGGCAGTGACCATGGCCCGTATTTACGGCTGGACAGTAGGCCTGACAAAGGAGGATGTCGTCTGCGTTCCTGCTGCCATTGCCTTTGGTTTCAGCACCTCAACGGATTCGGCTGCCTCCCTTGGGAAGCTTTTCTGTGGTGGAAGTTATTCAAAAACAGAGGAGATAGGCCAAGCGGAAGCTACGACCATCCAACGGCTTGAGAAGGATGAATACGAGGCCATATTGCTTGCCCCCTTGCAAAGAGCCGCCTTTGAACCAGATACCATAGCATTTTATGGCAATCCGGCCCAACTTATGAGACTGGTTCATGCGTGGACCTACGGACAGGGAAAGCGTGTTCAAGGCCATTTCGGAGGAAAGGTCGAATGCACGGAGTATCTTCTTGCTCCTTTCAAAACACAAACCCCGCGGATAGCCGTTCCCGGCACAGGGGACAGAGTTTTCTCCATGACCCAGGATGATGAAATTGTCTTCTCAATCCCCGGCAAGTTCCTTGCGGAATTGGTTCAGAACCTTCAAGAAGCGGGAAAGAAAGTTGGCGCTACATACCCTGTACCGGTGTTTCTTAATTTCCAGCCTGAATTTCCAAAGCAGTTTAAAGACCTCGGCAAAGAGTTAGGGATATTGTAAAAACGTGAAGGAGCGTTCATGATCTTCAAAGCCATCGAATTCGCGACAAAAGCTCATTCCGGTCAATACCGTAAAGGGACAAAGATCCCTTACATCACGCATCCTCTGAATGTTGCAAAGACCTTGATCCAACTGGAATGCTCAGAACCGGTCATCGTTGCCGGGATTCTCCATGACACGCTTGAAGATACGCGAGTTACCTTTGATGAACTTCTGGAGATCTTTGGAAGAGAGATAGCCGATCTTGTCAACTCGGCATCAGAGCCAAATAAGTCAGACTGGATCTGGGAAAATCGTAAGGCGCACACGATCAAGCACCTGAAAGTGGCATCCTATGAACAACTTGTATTGTCTCTTGCCGATAAGTTGGACAACATCAGGTCGATCCGTGAAGATCACGAAAGAATTTCTGATAAGATGTGGAAAAGATTCAATCGCCCCAAAGAGAAGCAGCAATGGTATTATGAAAATCTTGTGGGCATCTTTTCGGAAAGATTGATCGATGATAAATGCCTACCTCTTGTTGATTGCTTCAAGGCAGATGTGAAAAGTATATTCGGGTAACAAAGGAGAAACTCCCATGAAGGATTTCATTTTCAAGGATTACAGATCATCAGGCGCCGGTATATACAAGTGGATCGCCTTAATTCTCATCATAGCCTTTGCAAGCGGCTGTTCCTGCCTCCCTAATAAAGGAACCAACAAACCTGGCAGCAAAACCGGAATCGCTAATCCCGCGTCGGTCAACTGCATAAACAAAGGCGGGACCCTTTCGATTCAGAAAAGAGACGATGGCGGAGAATACGGCATTTGCATTTTCGAAGATAACCGACAATGCGAAGAGTGGGCGCTTTTTCGGGGAGAATGTCCTGTTGGTGGAAGGAAGATCACGGGTTATGTGACCCCGGCAGCTCAATACTGTGCCATCACGGGAGGATCTTATATTGTTACCGGCCAACAAGGCAATACGGATAAGGAACAGGGAACCTGCACATTCAGTAATGGCATGAGCTGCGACGTATGGGACTATTACAGCGGCAGATGTTCAAAATAACAGAGGATCCTCAAGAATGCGAATAACCAAAGATGAAGCTCTTGATATCGCGAAGCAAAATATCTCCCAGTTGTTCCATATCGAGATTACGGACGAATGGGATAAAGGATGGAAGGTTTATCAACAACGCAATTTCGGCGACTGTTGGTACATAACTTTGAGGCCGGCCTTTTCAACCGGTCTCTGTTCTTCACATCTAATGGTAATATCCAAAGACGCGGGAGAAATAATCTATTCAGGATCTGCAAACGATGAAGGTTGATCTCTTGAAGTTGATCACCAAGATCATCTCCGGCGGCCAAACTGGTGCGGACAGAGCAGGTCTTGATTTTGCCATCAAACATAATATCACCCATGGCGGTTGGGTTCCCAAAGGCCGAAAGACTGAATACGGCACTCTTGATTTGAAATACCAGCTTCAGGAAATGCCCACCGCCGAATACGCGAAGCGAACCGAGAAAAACATCCTTGATTCAGACGGCACTCTGATTATCTCCCATGGACTTCTCTCAGGCGGATCAGCATTGACGAGAGAGTTGGCCAAGAAGCATAAGAAACCTATGATTCATATCGACATGGCTGATCTATCTTTGGAAACAGCGTCGGACAGGCTCACATCCTGGATTGAAAGAAACGACATCAAAGTCCTCAATGTCGCCGGTCCCAGAGGCAGCAAAGATCCGACGATATATCAGGCAACCATCGACTTGCTCGGAAAGGCATTTATTTCATCATTTTCAAACGCGCAATGACGAACGAAGAGAAACAGCCGCAATCAGTTGAAGAAGCCGTTGACATACTGCATGCCAACATGGGGCTGAATGATGAAATTCTCTTGGCTACCATGCTTGAGGAAAATCTTGTTGATGTCCATTTTGCCCTTGGTTATCATATCAGGCATGAATTCGGCCTCTGGACTGGAAATGATGCCCTCCTTGAATCTTGCCGTATCATATCAGGAGATAAAAATCTTCATGTGGATGACGCATCGATGCTGATTGTAAAGGCACTATGGGAAAAGGTAAAAGAGAAAAACGTTCTTCAGGATTGATACGACCTCAAAAGCGATTATAAGGATATTCCGAAGAAGATTTCAAAGCAGAGGTATAACCTTGACCTCATCAGGAAATATCCTCAGATAAGCGTGGATAAATAATTATCGATGTTCTTACCAAAGAAAGGAGCTTGATTATGACTGAAGGTGAAAAACGTGTCAGGGATCTCTTTGAAAAATTCGGTGCCCAGAAATGGGAAGATGTGGAGAAATTCATGCATCCAGCATTTCAGTCTGTTCATCAGGATGGGGCGAGAAACAAAGAAGAGGAAATCAAACTCCTCAAAGGATTGAAGATAAAGGATATAAACCTGGGTAATTTCAAAGTAACCCAGGATGAATCGCTGCTGATTGTAACATATACGGTGACAGCAAAAGAAATTATTGATGGGAAATCAACTTTAGCCAATCCCGCTCAAAGGTTGACAGTCTTTATAAAGTCAGATGGTGGTTGGAAATGGCTGGCGCACGCGAATTTCATCGCCATAAAGGGTAAAGAAAAATAATTAATCAGGAGGCGTCACGATGGCAATGAAGGTTCTGGTAATTTTAGGAAGCCCGAGAAGAAAAGGGAATAGCGCTATTCTGGCAGATCAGATAACCAAAGGGGCAAAATCCGCCAAAGCAAAGGTTGAGACAATTTATCTCCAAGAAAAGAAGATTGCTCCCTGCAAGGCCTGTTTTGCCTGCCAGAAGAAAGACAGTAAGGGTTGCTCCATTCAGGATGACATGCAGGAGCTTTATCCAAAGCTGATTGAAGCTGATGCCTGGGTTATTGCCAGCCCTGTTTACTGGTTTACCATGTCCGCTCAGACCAAGATATTCCTGGATAGATGTTTTGCATTGCCAGCTTACCAGAGTGATTGCTTCAAGGGTAAACGGATCGCTATCGCCATGACCTATGGTGATGAAGATCCCTTCAGTTCTGGTTGTGTCAATGCTTTGAGGACATTTCAGGATGCTTTTCGTTTTACAGAATCCAATATTGTCGGCATGGTCTATGGAAGCGCCATGGATGCCGGAAAGATCAAGTTAAATGAAAAAGTCATGCAAGAGGCTGTTGATCTCGGAACGAAACTTGTTTCAGAGTAACATTCATCAAAAGGAATCATGATATGGCTGAACAACTCGACCCTAAAGAGCTCGTATCATTCGAAGAGCTGCTCATGTCCGAAGTTATTCAGTCAGAGGCATTGATCAATCTTCTTGATCGGAAAGGAATCATCAGCAAGCAGGAGCTTCTGGAAGAAATGAGAAGAGTTCAGGCAACGATGGTTAAATCTGAGGAATAGACCATGAAAAGAATCAATTTTCTCATCATACCATTGATCGCTGTTTTCTTGTTCCCGGCGTTTCTGCATGCCTGGGATGGCTTCGACTACGATACGGGTGACTATGTAGAGATAGATGACCAAGAGTCCCTCAAACCCGGCAATCATATCATCATTTATGATTATGCCGATCAGTCTTATCATGAAGTAGAAATCATTTCTCTCATTCATCAGGGAAAGCCAGAACTGGAAGTTTATGATTATGATGCCGATGAATACAGGAACTTTGAGATGGAGGAGGCTATAAAAGGGAAAGCCTCTGCGCTTCTAATTCAACAACAGACAAGTGACCATTCGTAAGATAGGGAGGGAATATGGCCAATAATCATGAAACGGAACAACCCCAACAAATACAGATCAACACCGCCGATGAAATATCAAGGGGCAGATACAGCAATTCCTTGCTCGTTTCGCATAGCCCTGAAGAATTTATCCTCGATTGGCTATTGAATTCTCCGAATGGACCCCATCTCGTTTCAAGGGTCATTATGACACCGGGCAATGTCAAGCGGGTGTTTGAAGCTCTGAAAGTAAATATTGCCCAGTATGAGGAAAAATTCGGGGCCATTAATGTCGTTGAACCGGTTGCGCATAAATTCCATTAAGATTGGAGGTAGTCGATTACTATGGAACGCAATAATGAGACCCATAGCGTCTTGATGGGATATATTCTGTGGATCGTAGGCTTCACAGGTTCTGAAAGGTTCTATTACGGGAAACCTGTTTCAGGAACGATTTACTTTTTTACCTTTGGAATTCTGGGCATCGGCTGGCTTCTGGATCTGTTTCTGATACCGTCAATGGCCCGCGAAGCGGATTTTAGATTTAAAGAGGGAAGGATCGACTACAACGTGGCCTGGGTATTGCTCACTTTCCTGGGGCCTTTTGGGATTCATCGTTTTTACATGGGGAAGTGGATCAGCGGCATAGTTTACTTATGCACGCTTGGAATCTTTGGAATCGGCTATATCTATGATTACTGGACATTGAACGATCAGATTACGGTCATCAACAGTTCAGGTGAATGACTAAAATGAAAACATATGAAGGCACAATCATCTCCTGCGACAAAGACAATCACGTTTATCAATACCTTGTCGAAGATAAAGGACGGATTATTTTTGTTGGGAATGATCTGTCTGCTGAATACAAAGGATCGCCAATTGAGGTTCTCGGCGAAAGATCATTGCTCCCATCTTTTGCAGATACCCATCTCCACTTTGCATCCTATGCCCTGTTCAATGCCGGCCTCGATGTAAGATCCGCACGAAATCTGCCCCAAATGTGCGAGCAGGTAAAAGAATTCGCATCCGCAAACAATGACAAGATCATCATGGGATTCGGCGCCTCTATCAATTCTGTTGAAGAAAAGAGACTCATTTCGAAAGATGAGCTTGATCAAGCCTGCCCTGACCGGGCGGTATTTATTGTCAAATATGATGGCCATGCCTGCATCCTGAGCAGCAGGATGATCGAGATGCTTCCCGGTAAAGTGAAAACTCTGAGAGGCTATCATGAAGATACTGGCGAGATGAAACAGGAGGCCTTTTTCGCCACCACTGATTTCATTACCAAGAAGGTCTCCATCCCAAGGACAATCAGAAATATGCTCCGGGCTGTTGATGATCTGGCGGATAAAGGCATTGGCATGATTCACACAGCATCAGGAGTGGGTTTCCCTATGGACCTGGATGTCACTATGGAGACAATCTTCGGGAAAGGTCTGAATACAGGTTTCCAGAGCAGGGTCTTTTTTCAGACCATGAACATTGACAAGGTAAAGAAGAGGAAACTTCCCCGTATCGGAGGATGCTTTGCAGCATCCCTGGATGGTTGTTTTGGAAGTGAAGATGCGGCGCTGAGGGAACCTTACGCCAATAACCCAAACAATCGGGGTATTCTGTTCTATTCGGATGAAGAAGTCATAAGATTTACCAAAGCAGCCAACCGTGAGGGCCTTCAGCTGGAAATGCATGCTATCGGTGATACGGCATTTGATCAGGCGGTCATGGCTATAGAAGCTGCCCTGAAAGATTGTCCCAGGAATGATCACCGGCATGGTATCATCCATGCCTGCCTGCCAACTGATGAAGGAATGAAAAAGTGTGCTGATCTTGGCATCCAGATTCCTCTTCAGCCAGCCTTTCTCAAGTGGGACCTGGAACCATATGAATTTCTGAAAAGCATCCTTGGAGATCGAGCAGACAAGATCTCTCCCCTGCGCAAGATGACCGACATGGGAATCGTATTGAGTGGCGGATCTGATGCCCCGTGCACGTTGCCAGATCCTATCTTCAGCATTTATGCTGCCTGTAATCACTATATCCCTGAACAGTCCATTACCATTCAGGAAGCCCTTAAAATGTTCACATACAATGCCGCCTGGACCACCTTCGATGAAAAGGATAGAGGCAGCCTGGAAAAGGGCAAAATTGCCGATATGGTGATACTGAACAGAAATCCTCTGGCCATGAAGCCGGATGAGATTCTAAACCTGAAGGTGGAAAAGCTCCTTTTGAATGGGACAGCTTATAAAAAAGGGCAGGGGATGCTGAGCCTGCTGGCGAAAGGAATCCTGTCGGAAGGAAAGATATAAAGGTAGAGCATAGATACAACAGATGACAGATCATGATAAGATACCCCAGGAACTGTGCCGGGTGAAGAAGGCAGTGAAGGCGTTGATAAGGCAAAATCCTGACGGGATTACATATCCGGAAATATGCAACAGGCTACAGCAAGAATCCATTTTTATGGGGACGTACCGCAATTTGCTTTCCATGACATCTTCGGTTCTGGGGTTGCTGGTTGAAGAGGGGACCGTTTTATGTCGAGGAGAAGGAGCAACAAAGATTTTTATGTCTGCAGGAAATCAATCTTTGCACTGAAAAACGAACCTTGGTGCGGTTATTGTGAGAAGCGCAGGAGTCTACGTTTTTCTCATAACCGAACATTTCAAACAGCGCATGAATATTTTAAGGTGTCTGAATATCAAGAAAAAGGATTGACAGGATGTGTGGCCGCTTTGTTTTGCTGACTGAGTTACGGGTTATCACTGAATCATTCAATATCTGGAATGTTGCCTGTGAATACAGGCCAGGCAACAATATTTCTCCAGGTCAGCAAATCGCCGCTGTCCTTCGTAAGGATGATCAAAACATCCTGGTTGATTTTCGCTGGGGGTTGATTCCATCATGGGCAAAAGACCCGTCTATCGGAAACAAAATGTTCAATGCCCGTGCTGAAACCATTGCAGAGAAGCCGAGTTTCAAGAATGCTTTCAAGAGGCGCCGGTGTCTGATCGTTGCTGACGGATTTTATGAGTGGCAAAAACTGGGACGGGTAAAGAAACCCCTTTATTTTAGTCTTCAATCAAATGAACCTTTCGGATTTGCCGGACTCTATGAGACTTGGATTTCGCCGGACCACCAGCAAATCAATACTTGCACGATAATCACAACCGAGCCGAATGAATTGATAAGACCCATCCATGACAGAATGCCGGTAATCTTATCGAAAGGTAAAGAAGCTGTCTGGATTGACCCGGGTGTTGGGGACGCGGACCGATTGCTATCCATCTTGAGGCCGTATCCTTCTGAAGAAATGAAAATGACAGAGGTTATGGGTTCTTTAGGGTGAGCGGGGTGGTTGTAAAAAAGAAAAAATTGATGAAGCTAATAGAACGGGAAATCAAGACTGTCGGCATCATGATTGATATGTACTGCCGACACCATCATGGCGGTGTTAAACTCTGCGAAAGCTGTCAAGAGCTATATTCCTATGCCCGTCAGAGATCTCTCAAATGCCCATTTGGGGAAGACAAGCCCGCGTGTGGTAAATGTCAGGTCCATTGTTATAAGCCGAAAATGAAAGCTAAAATCAGAGAGGTAATGAAAATATCTGGACCGAAAATGATCTATTCGCATCCGATTCTTGCAATACGACACCTTATGGCAACACGCCAAGAAGCACCGGCGACGGAAAAACGGAAATAACCAAATCATGAGTTTAGAATTAAAGCAAAAGCAGTTTAATTCAGCGATGGAATTGTATGAAAGCAGGAAGAGGTATAAATTGCTTGGCAGATTCGTTTCGATTACAAATATTTCACTGCAAATATATACCTTGTCATATGCGCTCACGCTTGCCATAGGATTTTGGTGGCAAATAGTATCCATAATCGCAGCTTACTTAGTAACGGACTTCATTAACGGCCTAGTGCATTTATACATGGATGACAATGAGAATTATGAGTCATTAGCAGGCCCTTTCATTGCAAATTTTCACCTGCACCATAGAACACCAAGGTACCAGGACAACAATTTACTCGTGATGTATTTTAATGAAACCGGATCAAAAATATGGCTGGTTTTCTATCTTGTTGCCGTGGCTATTTTATTCCATCTACCCAATAGTAATCCTGTCCTTTTGTATACGCTGACATACATAGGCATTTTGTCCTCGATAGCAGAAATTTCACATTATCTGTGCCACAATTCCAATTCGGCAGTTGTAATGTTTATGATGCGCCTCAAATTGTTATTGCCGAAACGAGAACATGCCATACATCATCTCAAAGATAATGTGAGTTACACCTTTTTGAACGGTGTAACCAATCCGCTGGTGGATTTTATTGCCAAGATGGGTTTTACCGGATATAAAAATAAAACAGATCTGCATTATGCCAAGTATTCCGGGTCAAGCATGCCGCGACACTAAACAACAGGATCATACAGAAATGGAAAATCTTACAGAGAGTTACCCGGTAGTTATTGAGATCCCTGTGGTATGGGGGGAGATGGACGCTTTCCAGCATGTGAACAACGTTGTCTATTTCAGATATTTTGAAAGTGCCCGGATCGCCTACTTTGGAAAATTGGATGTTATGGATCTTATGAACAGGACAGGGATTGGCCCCATCCTGGCGAGCACATCCTGTCGATTCAGGACGCCTTTGACATATCCCGACAAAATTCTCATCGGCGCTAAAGTGACAAATATCGAGCAAGACCGATTCATGATGAATTATCTTGTGGTCAGCACGAGGCTCCAGAAGGCAGCCGCCGAAGGTGATGGCTTGATCGTAGCCTTCAATTATCGTGAAAATAAAAAGGCGATCATACCAGATGAGTTGAAACAGCGGATACTTGACCTTGAAAAGATTATTTCATAATGCTTTATGGCCAAGCTGGAACTCATCACCGATCTCAGGCATACCGTATTATCATTTCAAGAAACTGGACGGGACGGAGAAGCTAAGAAAATATAGTCATTTGAGGTTTAGATGGATAATAAAATAATGGGTAACGGCAAGATTGATGTGGTCTTGTTTGATTTTGGCGGCGTGATCGCTGAAGAAGGTTTCAGGAAAGGTCTCAAGGTTATTGCAAAAGCAAATGGACTTGATGAGAAAGAGTTTATTCAAGCGGCTTTTGACGTCAATTATTCAACGGGCTATATTCTGGGGAAAGTATCAGAGGAAGTATTCTGGAATGAACTGAAAGAGAAAACAGGTGTTAAGGGAGACAATGCAGACCTCAAAGCAGAAATATTCTCCCGGTTCGTGTTGAGAAACTGGATGATCGACCTGGTAAAAAAGCTTAAATCGGAAAACGTCATCGTCGGCATCCTCAGTGATCAGACGACAATGATAGACAGGCTGGATGAGCAATTTGATTTTTTCAAATGGTTTGATCACGTCTTCAATAGCTACTATCTTGGAAAGGGTAAGCGGGATATCAGTCTCTTTGATGACGTTGCTCGCACGTTGAAAACCAAACCAGACCGAATGCTGTTTATCGATGATGATCCCGGACACGTAGGCAGGGCAAGGCGGAAAGGTTGGAAGGCCATTCATTATGTTGATCGTGAATCATTTGAAAAGGAATTTGAAAAGATCATACCGATGAGGGGATAAATATTGTCATTGTCCTTAAAATGATCTATTCATCAAAGAAATCTTATTCTTGAAAGAAGCTACAATGAAAGTATCAATCCCCTTGAAAGATATTATGCTCGCGCCCGGAAAGCGATTCGATCCCGCTGAATCAACTGGACAGGACGTGATTAATCGGATTCGGAAAATCTATGGCGTGATTGCAGAAGTGATGGACATCACGATTGAAGGCGAAATGGTTCACATTGAATTCCGGGACTCAACACCCGAAAAACACGGTGAGGCCATGCAAAAACTTCGCAGAGGTATTGAGGAAGCGCGGAAAGGGCAGCTTGCGAAGGCGATAAACCTCTTCAAGGAGGTTCTTGCTGTTATACCTGAAAATCTGGATGCCAGGCGGAATATGGCAAAGGTGTATCTGGAACTAAACAACCTTGAGAAAGCCAAGAAGATATTCCAGGAAATTCTCCAATTGAACCCAGCAGACCACATAGCAGCAATCTCTCTTGGAAACATTTATGCCCGTAATGAAAACAACTTGGATGTGGCCGCTTTTTATTATGACCTTTGTCTGCAAAATCACCCCGATGATGCAATGCTGGCGTGCAACTACGCCGCTTTGATGCTTGAAAAGGGTGATTTTCTGCAAGCGGAAGTGTTATTCAAGCAGGCTATCAAGGGTGGCAATATTCCTAATGCCTATTATGGCCTTGCTCTACTTTACCGTATGGCAGATGAATTTGAGGCTAGTAAAAGCGTTCTGGAAACGATGTTCGTTCGCAAACCGGATAACAGAATGGAAAGCGCAGCCATATATCAAGAGGCGAGGAACCTTTATAAGCAGGTATGTGCGGCTCTTGGATCTCAACCAGAGGAAAAGCATTAGGGTATTTCAGGAATTCAAACTTTCAAAAAATCACGTCAATTTCTTAATCCAGATTAAAAGATTGGTAACAAGGCATATTTAAAAACATTCATGTACGATATAAAAAGTTTGAATAAGAGGAAACTATATGCTTACGCTGGGTTAGTCTTCTCTGTTTTATGTTGGGCCGCTAACACTGTACTTGCTCGTGGAGTGGTGCAAGAAGTTAATCCTATGGCCTTATCTTTTTGGCGCTGGTTTGTTGCCCTGGTTTTAATTCTTCCTTTTGGATTCTTTTACTTAAAACGAGATATTCACACGATTAAGAACAACAAATTCCGTTTGGTAGTACTCGCGTTCTTTAGCGTTTCTGTCTATAATTCTTTGTTGTATGTAGCTGCCCATTTCACAACAGCCAGTAACATGTCCATTGTTACGGCAGCGATGCCGACGATAACCATTGTAATGGCATGGATGATCATCAATGAAAAACCTGGGAGGTTACAAGTTTTAGGAGTGATCATTTCAGCATTAGGGGTGCTTGGCATAATTTTCAAAGGGTCACTTGCAAATGCATATCATTCAATTTTCAATTACGGTGACCTGCTGGTAGTCGGATCAGTGGCAAGCTGGTCTCTGTATTCGGTATTTCTTCGCAAGTTCAAAATTGTTTTGCATCCGGTAAGCCTTCTGACTATGACAATTGGATTAGGAATTATTTTTATTGCTCCTTTTTATTTATGGGAAATTATTGCTACGAACGATTTTAGCTTCAGCTACAGAGTCCTTCCAATATTCCTATTTTTAGGCATTTTCCCTTCAATCTTGGCATATCTATGCTGGAATAATGGGGTTGCTAAAGTTGGCCCAAGTACTTCAGCGACGTTTTTATATTTATTGCCAATATTTGCAGCCTTTCTTGCATTTATTTTTTTAGACGAAAAAATATATTACTATCATATGTTTGGTGGATCGCTAATTTTTGTTGGCTTATATTTGGCAAACACGAAGAGAGTGTAAGGATTAAATGTCGATCCATAGAATCCCAGTTAATAAACTCAGCCATGAAGCCTTAAAAGGAGTTATTGAAGAATATATTTCCCGAGATGGAACTGATTATAGCGAAATTGAGGTTCCCATGGAAACGAAATTCAGACATGTAAAACAAAAGCTTGAAAAAGGATTGGCAGTTCTTATTTTTGATGACGAGGCTGAAACCACCAATATATTCTCGGCTGATGATCCTATTTTAAAGAAGCTTGATGCATAAACTGATTGATCAAAAGATAATTACATGTGATTGAATGGCCATGACTTCAGTCAACAACCTTTTTTCTGATATACCTCCGGAATTCAAGGAAGAACTGTTTGAGACAATCCTCAAAAGAGAAACTTTCCGGATAGCAAGAATCGTATCACATGGCCATTGTTCACCGGCCAGATTCTGGTATGATCAGGATGAAAATGAATTGGTTATTCTTCTCAAAGGAAGTGCCGTTCTTCGTTTTGAAGATCAAGCTGAAAACATCACAATGAACCCAGGCGATTACATCCTTATTGAAAAACATCGGCGGCATCGGGTAGAATGGACAGATCCTGAGCAGGACACTGTCTGGCTTGCTGTCCATTATCAGTAAAGGAGGGAAAGGCATCATGACTGTTTCAGAATGGCTGGATAGCAAAGAAGCCGAGGGCGTCGATGTTTCGCATATTGTCCTGCCTGATGACCTGGCTAATGATCAAGATCCCGACGAAACCATCTTTTACAAGGAAATCAGGGAATGTAGTATTCTCTGCCCCGACGACCATCCTTTCTCTACCGTAGAACAATTCGGAAACTGGTATTATTGCAGAGGCCGAGACAAAGAAAATGGTCCTCATACGACACTGCCACGGTGGTGGATGTTTACAAAGGATAAGGACTTGGCAATTAAAACGGCTGAGTCACACATAGAAGAAAGCTGAAAATTTGAGATATGAAAAAAATCATCACTTTGACATGCATGATCCTACTTCTACATGCTTTTTCATCAATAGCAGAAGACAACAACCGTGTTGTGTTGGACGAAAAGTTGGTTATGGAAACAGGATTGAAGATTGCAGACTTTGTTCCTAAAGGATGGAAAATTGAGCAGGAATTGAGAGGCCACCTGAATGTTGACTCCCTTGAAGATGTTGTCCTTCAACTGATCGAGGATAAACCTGAAGAGACTTCTAAAGGTGAGTATCAGGATCGTTATCGAGCTTTGGTTATTCTCTTTTTATCTCCTGACGGGAAATATCATCGTGCAGCAGTTGCCGGCAAATTGATTCAATGCACAGGATGCGGTGGTGTGCTTGGTGGTGGCGGAGTCGGGGCTGATCTAAAAATTATTAAATGGGTATTGCTTGTTTCGCAGTTCTCAGGGTCTCGGTGGGCAACAGATCGGCTTCAGCGATTCAGGTACGATAAACAATCAGGGCGGTTTTTACTGATCGGTGAAGATATAAAAGAGTGGGATAGGGGAACGGGCGATAGCGCTGTCACAAGTATAAATTATTTAACGGGGCAGCAAGTGATCGAGAAGAAAAAATATAATCAAAAGCTAGATAAAGATGTGACTCTGGGCAAACAGAGCAAGTCGATCGAGAAGAAACAGATACCCATTGAAGATGTGGATTATGAAAAGTGACACGTATTGTGGTCAGGCACTATTCATCTTGGACATCCATTGTTGAAAGGACATACGAAGATGGAAAAAAGACACCTTGGGAAAAACGGTCCGACAATATCAGCGCTTGGCTTGGGCTGCATGGGCATGTCAGATTTTTATGGAGAGCGCAACGAAACTGAATCCACTGCCACTATTCATAAAGCCCTTGATCTGGGGATCAATTTTCTGGATACTGCTGACATGTATGGACCCTTCACTAATGAGGAACTGGTTGGAAGAGCGATCAAAGGCAAGAGACAGGATGTCTTTCTGGCAACAAAATTCGGCATCGTCCGAACCGCAGACCCCAATTATCGCGGTGTTAGTGGAAGACCTGAGTATGTAAAGTCCGCTTGCGAAGCGAGCCTGCGTCGCCTGGGTGTAGATGAAATTGATCTTTACTATCAGCATCGAGTCGATCCAGAGACGCCTATTGAAGATACGGTAGGTGCCATGGGCCGGCTTGTCCAGGAGGGTAAAGTGCGATACCTGGGGCTGTCTGAAGCAGGTCCTCAAACTATTCGCCGTGCTCATGCCGAGCATCCTATTGCAGCATTGCAGATCGAATACTCCCTTTGGACAAGAGACCCGGAAGAAGAGATATTTCCGTTATGCCGTGAATTGGATATTGGTTTTGTTGCCTATAGTCCTTTGGGTAGAGGGTTTTTAACGGGGCAGATCAAAAAAATCGATGATCTTGCTGAAGATGATTACCGCCGAATCACTCCACGGTTTCAAGGAGAAAATTTTCAGAAGAATCTGGATCTGGTGAACCATATTACTAAAATGGCGGAAGAAAGGGAATGTAAGCCAGGACAGTTGGCTCTTGCCTGGGTATTGGCCCAAGCTGAATTCATTGTACCTATATTTGGAACAAAGAGAAGGTCCTATTTGGAAGAGAATATTGCAGCCATCGAGGTCAAACTGACGGCAGCAGATATGAAGCGTATTGAAGATATATTCCCCAAAGATGCAGCTTCAGGTGCCCGTTATCCTGAAGCGATGATGAAACTGATTGGCCAAGCCACATAATCAGAATCGGCAAGATCCCTGCCGTATGTCAATTACCAAAATGCTCGATCACACAATCTTGCTGAAGACTTCTTTGAATACTTCCACCGGTTGAGCGCCGACTATCTTGTGTTTCTCATTGATGATGAATGTCGGCACCCCCGTTAGATTGATCTTTCTTCCCTCCTTATGTGCCTGATCTAAAACTGAACTGTAACGCTTTTCTGAAATTGCCTTCATCATATCTTCGGTATCCAGTCCGCTTTCTGCCGCGACAGACGTGATGACGCCAATGCTTCCAATGTCATAGGCTTCCGTGAAATAGAAACGGAACATGGTTTCGTGAAATATTTCATATTTCCCCATGGCACGGGCATATTCAGAGGCCTCCAGAGCAAGACGTGAGTTGGACAGGAGAGTGCGATTGCCGAAAATAATATCAAATTCCTTGCCGCGCTGACGTAGGTGCTCGTACATTTGGGAAACGTCATGACCTTTGAATCTCTCGGACAGCAGGATACCTTCAGGCGGCGTTTCTGGATGGAGTTCGTAGCTAATCCAGGTATCGTTAATGTCGTACGTCTTCTTGAGCTGATCGACAATACCCTTGCCGATATAGCAGAATGGTCAGATGTAGTCGGAAAAGATTCTTATTTCGATACTCATCTCGTGCCCTTATGAAAGATTTTTATATGATTATTTTTTAGCTCCGTTGATAACCATTCCCTTCAACTCTTTCCCAACCTTGAAAAATGGTAGTTTCTTTGGCTTCACGCCCACGTTCTTACCGGTCATGGGATTCCTTCCTGCGTAGGCCTTGTATTCCCTCACAGAAAAACTCCCGAATCCTCTGATTTCAATTCTGTCTCCCTTTTCCAGAGAATCCTTAAATCCGCCGAGGATTTGATTGATGATGTCTGATGCCTGTTTATCGGTCAGGTTTTCTTTATTGGCCAGAGCTGCGATAAGGTCTGATTTGTTCATAATGCTTTCTCCAGTAACGTTTTGATTGACAAGTCATTGATTGACATAAGATAGAATGACCGGGTGGTAACCAAATCACTTGGCCCTCAATATCAAGGACCGCTCTTTAATGTCAAATGTTGATTATAGAACGATTGAAATAGCCTTCATATAATCCGGAAGATAAAATAAGCCATGGAACAAATGCCGACAGATGTTCGCAGCCATTGAATTATCCACAGATGCTTTCCTCAAAGGTTTCATTTTTACTATGGCGCTGGTTTTATTTGTGATCTTTTGCCGGCAGCCGGTATGTGCAGAACCTTATCAGCGGCTCGAAACAAAACATTTCTTTATCAAATATGTCGATGCAGAGGAAAAACTGGCTAAGCACATATCCACTACATCAGAAGAAATCAGGGGAAGGATTATCGCTGACATAGGATATGACTTTCCGGATAAGACCGTGATCGTCCTGGCGCCGTCTGTCGAAGAATTCCAAAAGGTTCAACCGGGCAAGGAAACGATTCCTCTCTGGGCCTCGGCGGTGGCCTATCCCGAACGTAACCTGATTATCCTTAGATCTCCGGGGGCCATAAAAGGGGGGCGTCTCGACTACGAAAAAGTGTTTACCCATGAATTTACCCATATAGTAGTTGGGAAGGTCTTGGAAGGACGGGAGGCGCCTACTTGGCTTTCCGAAGGATTTGCAATGTACGAATCCTCAGAGTGGCATCTAACAAGGATGGCCAGTCTGACAAAAGCGTTTCTGACAAAGACAGTGATTCCTCTTGAAAAACTAACCGCGAATTTTCCCCGTGATCCTGATGAAGCAGAACTTGCCTATGCGGAAAGCTTTATGTTTGTGTCTTTTCTCATCAATAAATTTGGCAGGAAGGCGTTTCAGCAATTCATCAGGGATTATGCCGCTGATGGTAATCTTAAAGGTTCATTAAAAAAGATGACCGGACTGCACCTGTTCATGCTCGAAAAAGAATGGCTTGATTACATGGAGGTGAGGGTTTCCTGGGTACCCCTGATCACCAGCGCCACAACTCTCTGGTTTGTCATCACCCTCATTTTCGTTTACGGATATTATCGAAAGAGAAGAATCGCCCGGAAAACCCTTCAAATGTGGGAACAAGAGGAACGGGGAAATAGCGATCATTTGTGAAAAGAAAAACCCCCTGATGAACCGGTTTCGTCAGGGGGTTTTTGAGGAACACAGACTTTCAAGAGACGTGTCTTTATTTATCCAGTAGAATTATCAAACCTCGTTTCGTCTCAACCAAGCTTCCTGATAGAGCCTGCCGATAGTCAGGAAAAGGGCCAGGAAGAACATCCCGAACATGAAGTTGGGAGCCGTACCGAAATACTGATCAATCTTGAATCCCAGATACAGGAAGAGGAAAGATGCAAAGGCAATCACGAATCCCCAGCTGCTGATGACCATGATGTGTTGATACTGTTGATATACGGGCCTTTGTGTTTTTTGTAGAGTTGTCATGATCTGTTCCTCCTTTCCTCTTTATGTTGATCTTTATTCCGGATGAATCTTTTTTCTGCTAGCCAACCATGTTCTTAATGGTGTCGATGACCGGATTGGTGAAAAGAGCAATCAGCACTGTGTAGAGAGCAAAAACTCCGGCGACTTCTCCCGTGTACATCTTCTCATACTTGTGCTTCAGGCTGATGATGACCATCCCGCCCACAATGAGGCAACCAAGCTGGAAGTAGGGGAAGCTGGCCACACCGGCTGCTGCATATTCTGCCATCGCGAAAGTTCCCGTCAAAATAACCACTACCATTGCCGCTACCATCGTTCCTAATGTCTTTTTCATGATCTGTGTCCTCCTATGTCTATTTTTTTATTTGTTTCGTTTGACTTTATACACTGCGTAAAGCGTGCCAAGTTGTATAAAGTGAACTTGGACGTATCGTAAGTGCATGTTTCGGATAGATATAAATGAAAACAGAGTAGGGCAGGGCGATGATTTTCAGGCCGGATGATGGATGCTTTTTTAATGAAGCTTTAAAATTGCTTGAACGAAACGATGGGAAATGAAATTCATAAGAGCTGATAAATTCTTTCAGGGCTTATTTCCATGATCCCGGTTGCAGCTCGCGCAGACATTCCTATGGGTAATAGAATCTCTGCCGTAATGCCGTTACCCTATCAGACAAAGCCTGATCTCCAACATCAAATATCCTGATCCATATAAACGCCCACTTCTCATCCCGTATTCATCATTCCCCTGATTGTTAAAAATTGCCTTAGAGATTATCTTAGGGCCGAAAGAAAGAGAGAGGAGACATAAAGGCCATGACGACCACCAGCAACGAAAGAATCGAATTCAGTCCTCAGAGAGACATCCTGGGGAAAACGATAGAGAGAAACAGGACCAGCCGTCATCATATGACCGGTCTTAAAGGATTATAAACCGTATCAAAAGAGAGAGGAGAAACGACCATGAAGAAGACAGGAGCCAAAAAAGAAGAAAGATTTGCAAAGAAGGCTGGCAAGACTTGGTTGGACCCCATGTGCACCCCGTTTGAAACCAGGTAGATAACAAAGATAACGAGTCTTAACTTTAGAGAGAGGAGATAAAGACCATGATAAAGACAGCAAAACCCGGAGAAAAGAAACTGCAAGACAAGAGCGAGAAAGTACTGGGGAAACAGGAAATCGAGTGCTACGAATCAACCTTAGTGGACAACGTTGTGTTTTAATACCACCACGATAACGATTCTTAACTTAAGAGAGAGGAGACAAGGATCATGAAAAAGGAAAAGACAGTATACAAGGGTTGGATTGACCCCATGTGCACGCCTTATCGCTACAAGAAAGGCTGATAGCACCGAGAATACATAAGGTCTGCCACAGCGGCAGAAGGAATCGAGAGAGGTAGCCTTAACGGATAATATGAAAACCCTGCCTCTCTCAAAGTTAAGGGCGGTGGTTGGTTAGACACCGCCTTTACTTTTTTTTCACTGAGGCCATCACCGGCAGAAAAAGTGATCACCAAAGAGAAAGAGGAGAATGCATATGCAAAAAGAAAAAGAGAAGAAAGATGTAAAGGATTTGAAGACACCGGAAGCTGACATCCTTATGTGTCTGATAAATGGCGAGGTTCCGTAAAGCTTTAACACCATCCCCTGATCAAGCCCCTGCCTGCATTTGATTCAGGGGCTTTTTCTTTTGACCTCAGCCGTTGTTTCCAATATACTCTCCAAACGAAATCTTGCCGCTATCCAAAATAAGGAGAAATCAATTGTATCTAAAACCCTGTAATGCATGGCTATTAATGTTTATGGCCATCTTGATTATCTCATGTGCTCCAATTACCTCTCAAGCAGTTCCATTAAATAAAATTGCGGAAACAAGGATCATCAAATACCTTCCGCTAATACCTTCAGAAAAAAGAGAAGGCTCCTGCTGGACCAACTCCAATATCATCCAACGATCAGATGTCTGGCGGTGCATGATCGGTAATGAAATCTTTGATCCATGTTATACTGTCCAGGATAGAACAACGATTGTCTGCGGCGCCCGGCCTGATATTGATAAGCCATCGGGATTTGTCCTCAAGCTTACCAAGCCATTACCAACACCTGATGTTGCCAAAGGCCGCTCTTTATCAGCGTCTATGATTGAACTGGAAGATGGAACAATTTGTGATTTTATCTCCGGTGCGTCAGGCGCTACGGATGGCGTCAGAAGTGAGAGAATCAGCTATTCTTGCCGTATCAAAGGTCAGAATGCAATTGTCTTTGGTGACTTGCAGCCGGGAACAATCTGGATTGCAGAAAAAGGAATTCTCGTTGAACAGAAGACCAGGAATGATCTGCCGCCCCTTCTGGTAAAGGATCTTCAGAAGGTGAGAATTAGGACAGTCTGGCAGTGAGATATGAAAAGGGGTATCCTCGTGAATCAAGAAAAGCGTAACTTTGATCATGATGCGTCATCATGGGATGAAAAACCGGGAAGAGCAAAACTGGCTGAAGATGTTTTTTCAGCGTTAAGAAGGGAAATCACTCTTACCAAGAATATGGATGTCCTTGATTATGGTTGTGGAACCGGCTTGATCACATTAAGAATTCAACCCTTTGTTAATACCGTCACGGGGATTGATTCTTCAGAAGGAATGCTGAATGTTCTGATTGAAAAGATCAGCAGACAGAAATTAACCAATGTCTCTACCCGACATCTTGATATGGAAGCCGGTGAAGGTCTTCATGACAGGTTTCATTTGATCGTCAGCAGCATGACCCTGCATCACATTCAACAACCGGATCACCTGGTAAAGCAGCTTTCTGAAAGTTTACATGCCGGCGGCTATTTGTGCATCGCTGATCTTGACCCTGATGATGGATTATTTCATGGGGACAACCAGGGAGTGTTTCATCTCGGATTTGAGAGATCCCACGTGAAAGCTTTTTTTGAGAAGGCAGGATTCCAACATATAAGAGACACTATAGCCGCTAAGGTCACCAGGAATGTTGAAGAAGGAGGCTCAAGGGAGTTTTCGGTTTTCTTGGTGAGCGGTCAAAAATAAGGCTATTATCCCAAGAGAGGGCCTCTATGGAGTCATTTTGATCCATATAGTGCCAAGAAAGGATTTAACCATGAAACCAGTAACAACCATTGTCGTGCTGCTTTTGATCGTCATATCCATTGCGCAGTTGCTGAGGCTTATTTTTCAGGTCGAGATAATTGCGGCAGGATTTATTGTTCCGCTCTGGTTGAGCATCTTCGGTTTTATTATCCCGCTCGCACTGGCTTTACTGCTATGGCGGGAGAACAGGAAAGAATTTGTCAAAGCAATCACACCGCTAAAAATAATCAAAAAAAAGGACCATCAATAGCATGACCAATAAAGGCATCCCTTACATCGACCATACTGGAACCATGATCATTCCCTTTAGTGCTGACCAGAAATACCATTTCTGGAATGGTGGGCAGCCGCTGTCAGATACCTTGATGGAGCTGAATACGCCGGAGGACATATGGAGTAAGCATATTGAAAAACCCTATCCTGGGGATGCGGTGTGATCTGGGGGTGGGCATGGGGGAAAGCATTGGAAGCGCCCCTTATTTCTGTTCGTCAGACTCGTTTCGATAAGTAACCGGCTATTTCTTAACCAATGCGGCAAAGGTTATTACTCCAGAGCCATGCTTGTTTCTTATTTTGTCCATGGCCTTATCAATTCGTTCGTTTTTCTCGTTCTTCACATTGTCTTCCATTTGATCAAAAAGTGACAACTGACCCGAAGATCCGTCTTCATTAAATCCCGAGATGCTTATTCCGATTAATCTTACTGGATGGAGCTTGTTCCAGTTTTGCTCAAGCAGAATGCAACCAGCTTGGTATATTTCCTTGGTGGTACAGGTTGCAGGAATGGTTATCTGCCTTGTGACTACCTGAAAATCAGAATATTTTAGGGTGATATGAACCGTGCGACCTTTTTTGCCATGCCTTCTTGCAGTCATGCCAATATCATCAGCAAGTCCCATCAGAACTATCTTTGCTTTCTCAATGTCGGATATATCTTCCGGCAGTGTTGTTGAGCGCCCGATCGATTTCATATCATCAGCCTTGTGAGCGGTAACAGGGGAATGGTCAATCCCATTTGCACGCAGATGAAGCTCATTCCCACCTTTCCCGAAAGCTTTGGCAATGAGGTTTATGTCAAACCTCGCAAGCTCACTTATCGTTCGTATTCCCATGCGGCTCAGCTTTTCAGCGGTTTTACCACCAATGCCGTACATTTCTTGCACTGGAAGGGGCCATAGTTTTTCCGGAATATCACGTTCCCATAATTCGGTGATGCCGAGGGGTTTCTTCATTTCCGCAGCCATTTTTGCGAGGAACTTGTTTTCAGCGATTCCGATTGAGCACCAAAGCCCGAGTCTGTCTTTGATTTCATCCATTATCCGTTTTGCAGCTTCTACAGGTTTGCCAAAGAGTCCTTCACAACCTGTCATCTCAAGCCATGCCTCATCAATGCTGTTCTGTTCCAGAATCGGTGTATAGTTCGATAGCAGGTCCATGACCTCTTTTGATTTCTGCTCATAGAAACGATGATCTGGCGGTACCAGGATTATTTTAGGGCAAAGTTTCAAAGCTTCATGAAGAACCATGGCCGTCTTGACCCCAAATGATCTTGCCTCATAGTTTGCCGCGAGAATGATGCCCGAACGCTTCTTAGGATCGCCGGCAACAGCGGCTGGTATTCCAACAAGAGAATCATTCCTTGTCATTTCACAACTAATGAAAAAGGCATTCATATCAACGAGAAATATAACTTTCTGCATGAAATACCTACCGAAGTAATCACTCACGTTATGGGGCAATCCCAGCAGTCGTGCAACCAAGTATCAAGCTGATTGTAAAACCATGTCATCGTTAGCTTTGCAACGAAAATATTCGCCAGGAACTGCTGGCACGTTAGGGAATATGTGTTCTGGTTTGCAAACCGTTGGTAAAAACAATCCATTGAACTTTTATGAGTTTTTGATGATAACGAGTTCAAACATGGAATTTATGGTAGATGATTTTTGTGATGATGGGGAGCGTGGACAACTTCCTGCTATACGTAACAAAATGATGGTTGACAGTTTATAGTCAAGCGATCATTATCTATCTGTTTTTCTTGTTGATATAAGAAAAAGGAGGTAGAGATGATTAGCAGCGGTATAAAT
>Ga0172379_10002129_pt1 | contig 36298 bp, 35 predicted proteins | sample GrowelOW334metaG_FD_119756 | JGI IMG/M metagenome (GOLD analysis project Ga0172379, IMG submission 119756) | Groundwater microbial communities from an aquifer near a municipal landfill in Southern Ontario, Canada - Groundwater well OW334 metaG | ecosystem: Environmental > Aquatic > Deep... | reverse complement strand
AACCTGTGAGTCTAGAATCGCGTACCACTCTTCAAGGGTTAATTCAAAAAACGGTGTCGGCCCGTTAATGCCGGCCCCATTGACAAGAATATCAATCTGGCCAAAGGCTGAAAGCACTTTTTGTAGCGCATCAACGTGATCCTGTTTTTTTCCAACATCAATGGCAATTGATATTACATTTTCAAAACCCGCTCTTTTCAATTCATCTTCTACAGTCTTTGCCTTTTCCAGTTTTAAGTCCAATATTGCAACTTTACACCCGGCACGAGCAAATCCTCTCGCCATTTCGCCACAAAGATGGCCGCCAGCGCCGATCACTACGGCAACCTTGCCTTCCAAATTAAATAAATCATTAAGATAAGAATTCATAAAAAACCTTTAATAGTTAGCGCATTGATTTGATCATGCCTTGCATCTTTTCTGCCCACTTCCACAACACAAACAGATCGGAACTTAATATTGCATAGGTATATCCGAGATCAAACAGGGTCTGAACGCTTTCTTCTGACGCATCGGCTACTTGCGTACCGCAACTCTTGCCAAAGCGTTCGCAGGCCGCGATCACCTTGCGTGACGCTTCGATCACAAGAGGATGCGACGTCTGCCCTGGCACACCCAAGGAGCCGGAGATATCATACGGCCCCACCATCACGCCATCGACTTCGTCGAAGGCGAGTAATTTCTCGATATTCTCAACTGCCTGGATCGACTCAACTTGAATAATGAAACTCGAAGTGTCATTCCAGTTCTGTATGTAACTGTCGAAATCAAACCCATAGGCCTGTGCGCGGTTAACGCCATAGCTCCGATTACCCATGGGAGGGTATTTGAGATACCTGATGATCGCTTCTACCTCTTCTGGCGTATTAACCATCTGTACCAGCAACCCATCAGCACCCGACTCCAGCAGCGGCTTAAACCAATCGTTCGAATGGGAAACGGGGCGCGGCAAACATGGCACCCCCTCACTTTGACAGGCCGAGATGATACGCTGCGCCTGCTCCACGGAAATGGTGGAATGCTCCATGTCAATCGCAATGAAATCAAAACCTGCACGCGCAAAAGTTTCAGTGATTGAAGGATGCGCGTAGGACACCCAACCTGCAAACAGCCGCTCACGCTGCCGCAACCGCTCTTTTAAAGCAGCTCTTTTTTCAAATATGTTGTTCATCTTTATTTTCTTGAGTTTGTAAGAGGATAAAAAATTCTATTGCTTCAATAGCAAGATAATCAATTGGCCTGGCCGGAATACATTATTCTTTCATCCCAAGCAATGCTTGAACCGCTGGATGAAGGTGCAGCAGGCCGACAAGAGTTCCCTTACCATCCACGACAGGCAGATCCCATATCTGCTTTTGACCCATCAAACCAACCGCATGCACCAATGTGTCGTCTGGCTGAGTCGTCATGGGCGATCGAATAGCATGTTCGAGTGCATCATCCACAAGCAATGCGGAGAATGGTTTTTGTACCTTGAGTAACTTGCGTCGGATATCACCATCCGTGAGAATACCAAGAAGCTTGGTGTCAACATCCACAATACAAGCAATGCCCAAGCCTGACCGACCCATCTCTTCAAGAGCCTCTTTCATAATAACGGTCTCGCCGATCACCGGAATCCGATTCAGCGGCATCATGACTTCACTGACCTGCATCGCATTATTTTTCTGGGTGGACATTGTCTTCTCCATATTTTTCGAGTAATTCAAGGCGCGTCTCATGTATGGCCTTGGCCTGGCCGAGAATATTTTCCAGATACTGGATATCCAGCACCGTATTGGCATCCGACAATGCATTATCGGGGTCGTCATGGACTTCCATGAACAAGGCGTTGATGCCGCAGGCCACCGCCGCCCGAACCAGATAAGGGATAAACTCGCGCTGCCCGCCAGAGATATTGCCCATGGAGGTCGGTAACTGAATCGAATGCGTCGCATCAAAACACACCGGATAGCCAGTTCTAGCCATTATGGGGAAACAAGTCATATCGTTGACCAACATGTTGTAACCCAAAAAAGTGCCGCGATCAGCAAGCAGAATCTGGTGATTACCATTAGCCTCAATCTTCCTTACAGAATTTTTCATATTCCAAGGACTCATAAATTGGCCTTTTTTCAGGTGGACAGGTCTATTCGTTAAAGCTGCAGCCTTCAATATGGATGTTTGTCTGCACAAATAAGCCGGCACCTGCACCATGTCACAGACTTCCCCAGTCGCCGGTCCCCAAGCTGGTTCTGAAAAATCCGAGACCACTGGAATCCCAAATTCATCTCTGATGTCGGCAAGAATGCGCAAACCATCATCCGCACCAAGGCCATGAAAGCTGTCCAGTGAGGATCGGCAATCCTTGTCATAACAAGATTTATAAATCCACGAGATACCAATACGACGACAGATATCACTGATTGATTCCGCCATTTTGAAAGCATGATCACGGCTTTCGATTGCACAAGGACCGCCAATAAACACCAATGGTAGGCGGTCGCCTATTCTCACTTTGGCAACAGAGCCATACCCGACTTCAAGTGTCTTTTTATCCATGAAAAACTACCATTTTTTGTTCCTGAATACGGAAAATGAAAGGCCTCGCCATTACGAGACGGCTGTTGATAACGATCCTTACTTCTTGCGACTGCTCCACTTGAACCGGAAACACATGGGAGCCTCTTGGCCGCAACTGTACCTCTTGGACACCCAAGCTCGCTCCGCTACGCGCTGATAGCACCTGGCAAGCGATGAGTTGATTACGCGAACTGGGGTTCACTATTGCCACCTCATACAACGCCGGGCCTGATAGTTCATGCTGAAGTCTGTATTCACGCGGGAAAATGCTGCTCGAACCGAGAAGTGTCAGTCCTGTGGACTCGCACAGAGAAATTGCATCAAGGCTTCCATGCACATAGCTACGCAAAGGTGCATCTTTATAACGATAACTCACATAGCCTCTTTCTGTGATAAACGATCCAATGTCCGATATCATTTGGGGGGCGGAGTGAAAGACGCAAAATGTACCGAAAGAACTTTTTGACTCAACCAGGAGTTCAGAAAAATCGACCGTCTGCCGTTGATTATGAAGCAAAGCCAGACGCTTTTCAAGGAACTGGTTACCGTTACTGTCGAAAAACAGAATAGTCACTGACCGACTGGATGCACCTTCACCATCATCAAAAAGTCCCGCAATATCTGTTAGCTCAAAGAATGTCTTCCAGTCTTCAGAATTACGCCACACGAACAGGTCGCTGACAGGCACTCCAGCTAGTTTGGGTTTTTTAGTGAGCGGCTGCCCGAAGGTCCAAAGCGCCCTCCTTAACTTTTCTATATTGTATCGCATTATTGCGCCGCCCTTGAGAACCATGTGTTTTTAAGGATTTTCTGAGCCTCCCGTCGCTGTCCGTGGATTACATAGCTCGCTGGTGGGTGGGTATGCTCAAGACTGAGAAACGAACCATCGCAAGTCTTCGAAAAATACAATGGGATTCCCGACATTTCTCGACAAATAATTAAAGGCAAATCAATTGGACTAAAACCAAGCCCGTCTAGAGCAATGATTGTTACGTCATTGTTTCTTACCTCAAATTTACGCCTTAACGCTGTGTTCTCAGCATCGTATATTTCCACTTGCGAAGTTCTCGTGACTGGAGAGTTTTCCATGTTCAGAAATATCAGATAGTTCTCTATCTCTTCACCGAACTGAATAAACGGACAGAAAGTCAACAGTGACCCCGGCGAGGCAAACGAATCAATCTCACCTTGATAACTGACCAAAGCATTATTCGTTGATAGGCCCAGTGTCGCGCGCCAGGCGGGCATTGCTGTTCGGGGCGCGTCTATCTGTGGCAAGCTATCACTGCGCGCAGAAAGCTTTGATGTACTGAGCGACAGCAAAGGCAGCACACCTTCGGGAATCACCCCGGAAATCTCCTCAGTGCTGATAGTACGCATTGCACCATGCGCAAGTACCCCGAGGGATTCGGTTCGCCATGCGCCCTCTTCAGCCCAAGTCAAGCTGACAAATTTCTCTGTGGCATCCCTCGTCTCCCAGTTATTGGGCGAAAAATTACACAGAGTTGTCCAACCTTGGCAGCCCGGTGCTTTAAGGATAGGGTAATAGGACATATATACCTCGCTCAGTTAGAAGTTTTTTGTGCGACAGCTCTTAACCACCAAGCTGGCTTAGAAGATTCACAATGTGCATTAAAAGGCGCGACTGCCGCACGTTCGAGCGGGTCTGACAACGATTCCATCCCCTGTCTAACCTCTGCAAAAGGGGCAATCAACCCTATGGAGATTAACTTAGAGCGCAATCTCATCCATTTAGCCTGCAATGCAGAAGCCGAATGCAACCGCTCAATCTCTTGGCCGTAATAACTAACTTCTATATTGTCAAACCCTAATGTGCCCAGCAACAGTTGCATGGGTTCCTTATCGAAGAAAAGAAGATGCGGTTCATCGATCGGCTTGTGCTCCCAATCCCGGCAGGGAACTTCGATAAAAATACCACCCCCTATGCGCAGGTTTCGGGTGGCATCCTTTAGAAACTCGATGGGATTTGAGACATGCTCCAGAACATGAGACATCACGACCAAATCGACCGATGCATTTTCTTCCGCCACGGCAGAAGTCTCAACAAGGCGAACCCCCAATTCTCTCAGAGAGGCATGGCAAGATATATCCGTCTCAACAGCCAGATAGTTAGCCGCCGGATGCTTCACGAGCCAGTTACGCGCAAAAAAACCAGCCCCTGGACCCAGTTCCAGTAGTTTTGACACATCGATGCGGTACTTATCCAAGTATCGTTCAAGATAGGCCATACGCAAGCGAGCAATACCTGAAAAAAAAGCAGTAGCCCAAGGTGTGCTCGGTTGACCGCCATGGGCAGTGACGAAATAGCTCGCATTGTAATCGGAAAGCGCCTTGTTGCCGGGCATGGGAGTGGCAAAAACCATACCGCATGAACTGCAATGGGCGCGATGCAACCCGTTAAAAGTAGGGTGGGCGCCTCGATATGAACCTCGCACCTCGACATCAACACTCTTGCAAACTGGGCAGGCTTCGATCATTTTTCCGTTATCTCTTGGTTGCGATACTTGATGACTTTAGCCGGAACCCCCCCGGCGATGGCCAACGGCGGAACATCTTTGGTAACCACAGCACCTGCACCAATTATAGCTCCCCTGCCAATGTGAGTCCCGCCAAGAATCACTGCATTCGCACCTATCCAGACATCGTCATCAATATCAATGTTAAGGGGTATATGCCCCTGCTGTCGAATAAAAACATCAGGATTGTCATATCTATGCCCAGCCGTACGCATGACAACATTCGGGCCGATAAGACACGATTCACCAATTCGAATCTCCCCTCCAACCGATGCATTAAGGTGAACATTCATATTAAACGCCGTATTGGAACCCACCGTGATTGCACCGCATTCAGCCGTGAAAAATGAATTTTTTCCAATACTGATCAAACCATTAAAGCACATGGTCTGTGGGGAAATAAATTCACAGCCCACGTCAATATTGACCGCCCCGTTTTTTTGAAAGCGTCGGCCAAACCACCCTCGTCTTATAACGCCGCCTATGCGTCCAGGCATGAATCTGACAATCGACTCTATCCATACAATGACTTCGTTGGCTAGCAAATTAAGCATGCCTATCTTCACACTAACACTCTCTTTTTTAGAACCTTACTAGCCGCCCTTTGAATCATAGAATATATCAACCCCATAAGCAGCTTGACCATTCTTTTGCAATACTTCACCTGAATCATAATAGGGAGTTACTCAAACCACTACTGATTTCAACCAGACTCTAAGCTCATCTTGTCCGCACAATATATCAATCCCATGGGCAGCTTGATCATCCTTTTGAATCATGCCATTGGGGTCATAGTAGACAGAGGGCTTACCTAGCGCCTGCCCTAAAAGTGCAGTAGAGGTAAAAGGCGTAGAGATAACCGCAATGCAACCTTCAATAACGTTGACTGCTGCAACATCTGGATCAACATGAATGCAATGCGGAAGTTTTTCGAATTCTTCAACAAATCGTCTGTACGCTGGGTGAGCCAATCTCCCAATATCACGCTTGCGTTTCAGTGCAAGGGAACAGTCGGCTTCTTTCAATATTTCGTGAACATCAGTCAAAAACTGATTTGCTGTCGTCGGAGTGTAGTAATCAAAATCTATAGCCAGCGTGTTATAAAAAACAGCGCGGACAGGCTGAACATCGAATACCGCAACCGTTCTTGCCGGCAATGCGGGCATTTTATTTGTGTTGTCGCTAAAGTGAATGGAACCAACAACATCAATACACGGATCTCCGCAGGCCACCCGGCGCACAAAATCCGCCTGATATTCATCCCATACCAGATAACGAGGCCACGTCATTGCTTGATACCCGCAATATGCCCTTAGCGGATCACGCCCCGGTCGTTTGAACGCCTCTATGTTCGTCGAGTAGAAATAAAGGATTATGCGCGATCCTTTAGCCTCGGCCTCATAGGTCCAAAGGGGGCGGTATATCCAGCTAGAATTATGAAACAAGTAATCCCGAGCAAGTTGATCAGATTGATGCATACGCATTAGAGCGGCTTTCGATGCCTCACTAAGCAGCACAGCATGCCACCAACGCCCACGGAAAAAATCAATCGTTGCAATAACGCTTGCAGCTACTCCCCATCCCAAGTAACGGAACAACGTTGTGAGTTTGGTTGGTGGCGGTATTGCTGATCGCAAGGAGAATAAAGGCACCCCCATAGCCCTAGCCTGAGTGACACTTTTAACTGTGTGACTGATCGCATCAAGTTCGCTAGTCCGCCCCGGCCAACGCTGGTACCAGGAAATGATGTCCTGACCGAACCCATCTTCGGGTGAACGAGGGAAATTATTTACTGACAAGCCATCAAAAAAAGCATAGCGACCAAGCACAGGAAGCGAGGGCTTAATAATTTCCTTGATGCCCCTCAAGAAAGTTTTTCCGATGGACATGATGCCGTAAGCGAGAAAAATAATGACCAAAGCGTTCCACAAAACCGTAGACCTAACGGTTGCAACCTCGAACCCATGCTCATTTACAATTTTACGCCACTCAGGCGGCAATGGATAAACTACCTTTGCCCCCATTTTACCATGCGTATAAAGGATTGCCTTTCCGAATTGAACACCTGCCAAGCGCATCAGTAGGTATTGCCGAATAGCCAGTTCTGCACTATTAGCCGCTGCACCAAAAATAATTTTTGAATAGAATCCGTCTTTGATGCACCCGGTTGTAGTAAACGCAATATTTGCTGTATTTATTTTTTCCAATGAATCGGATTTTTTCAGTACGCGATGCCCGCGTAATACTCGACGCAAGCGTCTCACATAGAGGCGTTTTAAAATATTTTCAAATAACATCCTGAACCTATGTGACAATCCCATAAATACCGTATTCACTCAGACTACCTGCATAACGCTGCAGGCATCCCACAATAAGGGACAGTTACTTAGTCGGGAGCAATGCACACAAATGAAATTCAATTAGCTTAAAGCTTACCATTTCTGAAATGCTTTCATCAGGCAACCTCACCTCGAACTCTTCCTCAAGAGCGACAACCAGATTCATGTGCCGCAACGAATCCCATTGTTCAATGTTTCCAGGAGAAGCATCCTCACCAATACTGGCCTGATCAATCCCAAAAACCTCTCCCATTACTTTTTTAATATTCTGATTAATCATTATCAATTACCTCGATATAGTCAATTTTCGTTGGTTGATAGTCTGAAGCTGTCAGTTCATATTTCTGACAAATTCCATCTTCATTTAGCAGGTTAAAACCTAATGCATCATAAAATTGTGCGACCTGATCATTTTTGGGTGTACGTATATACTCTGCAAGTATCCGGTTAACCCCACGCCCTGAAAACTTACCCATAAGATAGTTGAATAAGGCATGCTCTATATTTCTTCCCAATACTCGGCAACTCATCAACAACGTATCGATGAAAGCAACTGCCGTTTTCGGAGCTTGCCTGATGATCAAGAGACCGGCTACACCGTAATCACCAAAACGATCCGACACGGCAAACGTAGCAACAAGATGCTCCCCATCATCAAGCATTCGTTGTATGTCTGCCTCTGTATAGCGTCGAGTCGTCAAATTGAATTGATTGGTCTTTTGCGACAGCTGCGCTGCCCGGGACACGGGAACCTCCGCCCCCCAATCAACCCGAACCCTTAACTCCAGAGATTTAAGATAATCCTCGACAGATTCAAACCGCGAGATAGCACCTTTTCTCTCTTGTTCCTGTTGGTACATTGCGGTTTTTACAGCATCTTCCGCAGTTGCCGAAAACATAAAGAATTCCCGGCCCATACGTCTTATCAATGCGGGATATTCCGATAAAACTTCCGGAACTTTGAAACAACGTACCTGTGGTAGTGCTTCTTCCACCAACCCCAATTCGAAGGCTGAATCATCCAGAAACACAAAGCTATCTAGCCCCAAATTGAGATCTTGAGCTAATTGGCGAATATTGGTGGCCTTATCACACCAATTTACTTTTTTGGCGACAATATTCACGTCACGTAAAACCATGTCCGCATGATTAGACAAGATGCTGTCCACATCTTCAGGATCATTTTTACTGCAAAGAGCCAACAACACTCCTCTCTGCTGTAAACCACGCAAGAGACATTGTACTTCCCTGAATATACGCCCTTGCCGAGTTGCATCACTCATCTGAATCCGGCTCTCGCCATCTTCCCCGAGTATTCCGCCCCACAAAGTATTATCACAATCCAAAATCAACACTTTGCACCCCCGCCCTGTTGCGGCGCGAAATGCTGGCTCTACGTATTCTACATACGACTTGAGAAAATCTATCGAATACAGTGCTTTTGTCGACTGAAACTGCCGAAAATCCGTGGCCGAATCAAGCCCGACTTTAGCTAACACCTTATCAATATCGACTGCAACCTGGTTCGTGGCAACCGCTTGATCTAAATATATATTCAGATGATCGCAGAGTCCGGCCAAGGCTCCTCTACGCAAGTCATTAGCTGAGAACACTAGTGATGAAAAACGGTTAAACAGAACAAGAGGGACATGTTTAAGATTCTGCAATACAAGCGCAAGCTCGCCTTCAACACGCTCGGCCAATGCTGAAAGCTCAACGCCACTCATGGTATCCGCGATTACGTGGAAACCTTCCACCAGATTGGCGGCTTCCCAGAACACAACTGCCGCGTCAACACCTTTGAATCGTTCACTGTCTTGAACAATGTTGTCATATTCACCAATTGTTACTTCTGCCCTGATGCCTTGCCGACGTAATGAAAACTCCAGCACTTCACCCATCTGGTTCATCACGACATTAGAAAGCAATGCAATGCGGTAAGGCGCTTCAGTTAAAGAATTCCCGAGTTCTCGGTTACGAGCAAGAATTTCGGAATATTTCAATTCTTTCATCGCATTACCTGGCCACCGTTAACTCGAATGGTTTCTCCAGCCATAAAATCAGCTCGTGTGGAAGCAAGGAAAGCAACAGCTCCAGCGACATCGTCAGGTCGCGCAAGCCGACGCAACGGTGTTTGAGCTGCCGTCAATAACCTGATCCGTTCCGGCACATCGGCAATTTGGTCAGTCTCTGTCATACCGGGCGACACAATATTTACTTGTACTCCTTTTGGCGCCAATTCCAACGCTAAGGCACGACCAAATCCAACGAGCGCCGCTTTGGCGGTAATGTATGGCAACAAGTTAGGAGAAGGATCGTCAACATATTGTGTGCCAATCAAAATTATTTTTCCGTAACGAGCTACCTCCATGACAGGCACGACACTACGCGTTAAATGGAAAAGCCCTCTGATAGTCTTTCCCACATGCTCATCGAAATCGGCCAAAATCAGATCAGAGAAACCCACTGCGGCAATTTTTGCGGTCGCACAGTTTACTAATACAGTAATAGTTCCGAAATGCCTGACCACCTGTTCAACCATTCCCACCACTGCGCTTGCCGAATCAATATCGGCCGCCACACATAAGGCTCGATGGCCAGTGGCCTGAATGTCCTCGGCAACGGCTCGTGCCGCCGTCTCATTGCTGAAATAGTGAACAGCAACATCGAACCCATCCGCAGCCAAAGTTCGACAAATTGCCGATCCAATACCACCAGAACCTCCAATGACCAATGCTACGCGGCGTATCGGCTGTGGATCGTCTTCGCTTGGTGGTTGGGGTTCGACAATTTTAACCTTGGCAATGCCAGTGGTAACTTTTTGACGGTGCTGATTGTAAATGTCCGTTTGCAGCTCGATAGTATGCGTTCGCTCAGTCTTACTCAATACCTCGGCACGCACGGTGAGGCAATCTCCCACCCGTACCGGCAAGATAAATTCGAGGCTTTGGGAAAACCAGAGCGCACCATCGCCAGGCAACTTGGTGCCAATCACCGTCGAAATAAAGGAGGCGCCCAGCATGCCATGCGCTACAGGTTTCTTGAAGCTGGTACGCGCAGCATATTCCGGGTCGGTGTGAAGCCGATTGTCATCACCGGTAAGTTCGACAAAACGTTCAAGATCAGTACTCGTCACGACATGCACAAGCTCAGCGATATCCCCGACTTTGATATCTTCAAATGAGGCCATAGCTATGCCTCCAAAAGCGCACAATAATTAATAGTAATTCGCTGGGCCTCAGCTTTTTCGACCGTCATGTTCTCCACGGGAAGCGGTGAATCACGAACAATACGCAGGCCACTTGAAGTGATCATTTCTCTGATTTGCCCCACATTATCGAACTGATGTACATGATCGATAGCAGGACAATTGGCGCAGGTAGAGATGAATGCCTTACCACCAGGCAGCAGTAGTGCCTTCAATCTAGCCAACAATAACTGTGGTTGCTCCACATGTTCAAGCACTTCGCCCATAGTGATGAAGTCGAAACCCGTACCCAGATCAGTTTTCGTTACGTCGCCAAGCAAAAATTCAACACTATTGCTTGGGTTAAAAAGCTGAATGATCGATTTGGAAAGCTCAAGCGAAGTGGGACTAATATCGATCGCCACTACTCTCGACAGCGAAGAACATGAACTTAGCGCGTGGTCGAGAAGAAGCCCATGCCCTGGGCCGATCTCAAGATAATTCTTTATAGAACCGGAGGCTTCGTCAACCGCTTCTTTAAAAAAACTAAACATCTTGTAGTGAGTCGGCCATAAGAATTGCGAGATACCAAGACCTACCATATACGACAACATCTCGACCTCGCTCTCATAAACAGCTTGCTTTGCTGCTTCAGCAGAATCCACTGGATAACGGCCAGTTCTCATGAACCCGACCTGACAGCGAAGCATGTTACTGCACATATTAAGATAGGCATTTAACGCATACTCAATTGAAATTCCTTTGCGATCCAAAAAATGCTGGTAACGCGCGACAAACTCGTCAGCCTCTTTGAAAAAATCGGCATCACAAGTCTCCAAATACGCTGTAAGCCTTTTTCGCTGTAATGGTGATTTGTCACAGATTTTTTCCACTATTGCTCTGAAATCCATTGCTACTGTCCCTTCAACTCTCATTAAAATTACAAATCTATTAAAAACTGGTCTTTTATTATTCAAAGGGCGTCAATATCATTCGCCCTGTAGAATGTCGGCGACAGCAAATCCCGTTGCACACCCCCAACGAAAAATGGCGATGCTGTCCCCATAAACAGGGCATTTACCAGAGTGCGCTGTTCATCGGATGTCAAACCATTATCGGGAGTAATAACCCGCCCAGGCCCAAACAATTCGGCAATAGCCTGATTAAGAGGGCGCTTACAAATTGCCGCGAAGACATCGAGCAACGCGTCGGTATTCATGGCTACGGTCATAATCCCTTCATCGGGGACACAACGATGTTCAAATCGAAAATGCATCCCTTTCAAATGCGCAATAATAGGATGGTTAAAGGAAACTGGCAAAACCATTGCATCACCTCGTTCCTCGTTTCTCTTCTGCAACTCGATGATCATCGCGATGCTGCAAGCGGTGTAGTGTTCTGGATGAAAGCCGAAATCAAGCACGCCCTCTTTTCCCATAATAAAATAACCAATAAGAACGTCATCATTTAAAATCTGCACGATGTCAAATTGATTAAATTGCGATGCCCGAAAAATAATCCACCGCCATTGTTCGCTGGTTCGGTAAATCACCCCCCAATCATCTTTTGAAGTCGTCAATCTAAACGATTCGTAGTCGGCTATATATGATTCTGATACTGACACCTCGCAATATGCAGTTGTCCTTGAAGGCAATCGACTTGGTATTTTCTCGATCCAGCATTTGGCATAGGAACTACATGTTACAAAACCAAATCGCGCATAATAAGATTCCATAATGCGGCGGCCGCTGCCTAGTGCAAAAGGGAATTTCAGGGTTCTCAAGATTGATAAACAAGCTCCCATAAATCGGATTCCGAATAACGGTTCGCTTACCTCAGACTTTCGAATGCAATAATCGACCACCCCAATCACATCAAAATCAACATCCCCTAAACGCATCTGACGAACGCAATATCGGAAAAAACCTATGACCTCACCATTCTTAACGGCAACAATTGCCCTGTCCGGCAAATGGTCGTCAATTAGGATTCTAGACCTGTTTTGCGTAATAAGTTGATTGGCCTCATAGCCTCCCGGGAAACTTGCACAGTAAAGATCAAGCCCTTGCACCACCTCATCGACAGACTTGGCAAATCTAATTTCAATTGAGTCCATAGGTGCATTCAAATCTTGCATAAATAAAATTGGTCAGGCACATTATATCTTGTTCACCCACGCTTTTGATCAGCGAATCTATTGACGACTTCTTCCAACCACGATACGGAAACATCCTGATGAATTGGAACCGGCAGAACCTTTTCCAAAGATCGGCTTCCAGAACTGCTCAACCTTTCGAACATTCGATATCCGGAAGATATGCCAAGCTCATAAACCAGTTCTTCGGGCAGTTCAAGCGGCATCGGGACAACAGGCGACAATCTTTCTACAGGTTTCTGCAACCAGTCGACTGCGTATGGCCAAACCATGTTCATTTTTTTTAGGCGGTCAGAAACGAGTGTTTCCCAGTTAAGGATAGCCGCGAGAATTTCACCTGTCTGCCAACGAGATACTTGCCCCATATCGCCTTCGGCTCCCTGCCAATACAAATGAGCATTTGAATAGTGCTTTGCAAGCAATCTGACTACCCAAGGGAGCAGCCCTCCCCCTCTTTGCACTCGAAGGCGGCGAACTGTTTCGGCTGCTTCCTCGTCCCGGCACCAAAGCACTCCACCAGAGCTGGTTCCAAGAATCTTAGGAAGTGACCATATCTCAAACCGCCCTCCTCCCGGGAACAATGCCGTACCTGGCAGGCAAAGCGTATCGACACAGTCTTCGATTGCATTGGGTGGCAGATTCGTTTCCTGTACAAATCCCCACTGGTGGTAAACGAGGCGCAGCGAGGCCGTCGTTGCCGCTGCCCCCGTCAGAGGCGTCGCAATTCTTGAAACGGTATCAAGTACGCAGTGGCTGGCATACGGAAAAACCCCAACCAGATCACGCCGAGACACCTCGCTCTGGATTAGAGCCAGTGCCAGCGCCGCACGCCCGCTTGAGCACAGCACCGGATGCCCTGTTGGGAACATGTCCCTTAGGGCGCCCTCCACCGTTGCTACGGACACTAAACGGGGAGCTGAAACCAGAGCCTGAAGCGCACTGCTCTCTGGCCAAAGGAAGTATTTTTCCATCAACAAGGCAGCCTATCCCCCCGATAAATCCGGGAGCTTACTTCTAGCTTATTAGGCAAAAAATCTGGTTTCTGTATTTGGATAACGTGCATTCGTGGCTGATTTTTTACAAAAAATCTTTCTTTCCTCTAAATACCGCAACAGTACGTCCGCCAAAGCCTTTTTTGAAGATGGCGATCCCTTCTTCCTTTTCAGACGATGTCTGACCAATTCTCAATTGCCCCATATCCAAATAGGTACACCCGAGTTGTCGAGCCGCCATCATTCCTTCCCATAAACCGAGATGTCCAATTCCGGCGTTCTGCGGTTGATCTGGATCGATGGAAGACGACGCATAAAGGCAATAGTCACGAAAATAAAAAAAGAAATGGGAAGCCACCGCCGTGCCATTTTGATCCCGCACAAAGACAATAAACCCTTCACCATTCATGACCATGTCATACATGAGAGTAAAACTCTTAATGCTTCTGGTTTGACGTCCAGCAGCCTTGCAGTGCAGCTCGCGGTACTCCTCGCACTTGTCCAAATCAAAGTTGTCAGCCGCAATCAACTCTGAGCAATACGTTTCTCTCGCCCTGCTAATTAAGGGACGATAACTTTTCCTAACATCAAGCCAGAGATCATCTTTGCTCATCGACAGGTCGATTAATTGGCAGACTGAAGACTCATCAACGTAGCCAAAGTCAGTAAGATAATTGTAATAGGTTCGCCCTTCAAGCAGTTCGACACCTTCAATTACGGCCCGATGGGACTTTACGCCATTATCCTTTGCAAGCAGCGCAATCTGATCAAATACGAATTTCGCCGTCTCCCTGTAGCGCTTGGATGTCAAAGGCAGACCTATGAGAGGTGTCCGCAAATATTCTCTACCATATCGGTACTCCATAGCACCATCTTCACAGGCAAAGCGGTAAAGCGGCACCAACGCTAAGACTTCATTCGAACGTGTTACCACGAATGAATCATCCTTAACCAAAGAAGAAGAAAATATTTCCCGGTCAAAGGTTCTAACGCCGAGCGTATACATCGGCGTCGCTCCCGGAAATTTTTGCAGCCCTTTCAACCAGGCTGAAACAAACCGCTCGTCATCACTATGTATGGCTGAAATCATTGATGGTATCGCCCATCAGACAAATATCTAAAGCCTATAATTCCCAAAACATCACCAATTTTCTTTTCGTTATTGATTTCACAAATACATGGACTTCAGTCCAATTTCTACAAAAGGATCAACCAGTGCCTTGAGATGCGGATTTGAATCGATAAAATCAATTATCTTCGCTAAAGGTATTCGCGGAGCGAACTGGTGAAACTCTTGGTAAACGGCCCGGCAGAGAACCAAATCCTCAGGATAATCAATTGTGAGCCGAATATCCGTGCGACGAATTTCTTTTGGCACATCAACGTAGCCAATTTTAAAATCGTCTTTATTTTCACGAATGTATAGTGAACATAGCTCTGAGCGATGTCTTGCCTGACCCAGCTCCCATGACCGTTTATACGCGTCGAGACGAATCATCTCGAACCCAGAGCCATCAGGTAAATTGTCAAGAGCAGTGAGGTCAGAGCCCTGATTTAAGTGTTGCTCCCAAGCCGCAGAAATTGGCTCAAAGTAAGTATAAGGCGACTCGGTTGTTAGTCGGAAGATATCAGTGCCGCCAACTTTCTCGCAGCACTGGATTAAGCGTTGGAGCACATCCTCTTCGCTGCCAATGATGAAAGGTATGTTGAGCTTATTGGCGGTATCCGCGAATACAATGTTATCTGTACCTTCGCTTATTCCGAGCACGATTTCTGACACAGGTTCGTAAGTCCGAATAGAAGCAACCATGTACTCGAGAACCGTAAGCCGCTTTTCAATATCGAGGTTCTGCAAAGGTTTCCCATAGAGCCGCGACCCCTGGTTACGGCATGCCAGGCAGGCAACAAGTTTTCTCATTGGATCATTCCTGTATTAATAGGACCATCCACAGCGACAGACGCACCGAGTGTCTTACCTATAAGCAAATCGACCCGGTGATAGTGCCCGACCAATGGTGTTGTGCTGACACGCTTCATGGCAAGGTGGTTTTCCCCAAGCACCGTGCCTTTGGGAAGATCGTTACTCGCCACCACGACTTTGCCAGCACGCTGCTTATACGCAATTTCCTTATCGGTCAGTGTCAGGTCAGGACTACCTAGCGCAGGTTCAAGAGATCTGAAGAGCCGCACGAATTCACCAAAGCGGTCAATACTCAATGCGGAAATATAGTCTTCAATTTGTAAGCTGTAATCAAGCGTAATATGCTTCTCGATGCAGGTTGCGCCTAACCCAAGTGCAATCAGGGGCAAACTAATGGAATCATCCTGCGACCCGACAGAGTGATCCATGAAGCCAACTCCAACATCCGAGTATCTAGCCCGCATCGTTTCGATGCGAGCTAGGTTATTGTCTGCTGTTTCGGTTGGCTCCGCCTGAAAACCATGCATTAGTGTCAGGTATTTGGGTCGCGGCCGAAGCTCCAGCAGTTGATCGATATCTTCGACTGGCACTCCTCCGGTTGAAACAAACACCGTATCAAAGTCATTGAAGGCTTGCTTTATCAATGGAAGATTGTAAAAGTCCGTTGTCGATATCTTAATGCCGTCAGCACCGAGATTGCGAGCCAAGGCCAAGCTGCCGGAGCCATAAACATCAAAGTAAATCTTTTTTCCGGCGTCATGTACCCGTTGAACCAAGTCGTTCCAGACGCTTTCGCCCATTTCTAGCGACTTAAAAAAGTCATAATAAGGATACGTTGGCACACATAGCTCATCGGCCAACACAAGCTGGATTTTCACGGCGTCAGCATTTGTCGCAATCGCTCCCCTGACAAGAAGCTCGGCAAGTTTGGGGTTTCCTTCATATCCTTGCGCGATTTCGGCAATAATTTCACATTTCATTGGTCATCATTCTCTCAAACTTGATTAGGGCTTCAATGGCCTGGTCGATGTTATCCTGTGAAGAAGCGAAGCACATCCTCAAATAACTATCCATTGCATCACCGAAGGCAATACCAGGAGTAAAGGAAACATTAGAAAAATTAAGGATTTGCTTAGCTAATTCCAGAGACGGCATGTTGAATCTAGAAGCGTCGATCAACCCGTAAAATGTTCCATTAGGCGATGTCATGCTTTTCTCGAGCCAAGTTCCAGAGATTGCATCGACTATTTTGTCGCGGCGTCTTTGATATTCTGTACGCATGTTTATCGAGTAGTCACGAGCATCCGCATCCTTCAATGCGGCTAAAGCGGCAAGCTGACTAAAAGGGGAAAGACTCGTTATCGAATACTGGCTTAGCTTGAGGATTTCATCGATTATGATTTTTGACGCCACGACATACCCAATCCGCCAGCCTGTCATCGCATGCGTCTTGGAAAAGCTAAATGCTGTGACTGTCCAATCGAAAACCGACGGGTCAGACGCAATACTATAGTGGCTATTATCGCCAAAAATTATCGACTCGTAAACTTCATCAGAAATGAGATAAATGCCTCGTGCTGCGGCGGCAATTGCAAGCTTAGCCAGCTCTTGCTGGGAATAAACAGCCCCTGACGGATTATTGGGCGTGTTAATCAAAATTGCCTTCGTCCGAGGCGATATCCGCTCGAGAAGTCGTTCAGCCTCCAATTGAAAGCCAGACTCACTCCTAGCCTGAACAATTACAGGAACACCGCCAGCAAGAATCACGTCAGCCTGATAGGCTCGCCAAAATGGCTCTTGAATTATCACCTCGTCCCCAGGATTGATCAAGGCGCGAATTGCCATGCCTATCCCATGAACAGCGCCATGAGATATTAAGATATTTTCAGTGGCAGACACGCTGATGCTATTTTCTGCGGCCAATTTATCGCTAAGTGCATCTCTTAGTGCACTTAGCCCGCGACTGTCGCAGTACTTGGTTTCACCCACTAGCATTGCTTGATGCGCAGCTCGAATAATGTTTGGGTGGGTAGCAAAATCCGGGTCTCCGGTTTGCATTTTTATCACCCGATGACCACCTGCCTCCCGGTTACGGACGAAGTCGGCAAATGCTACAGAGTGTGACTGGTGAGTTCGTGCGAGTGCCTCAAACATTACGTTAAAATTCGTAGTCCTTTACCGATGGCTTTAAGAAATCATAGCCGCATTTTGTGTTGTTACGCTCAAATTCATTCACTGGCGGTATGGCGCAAAAACCGAGGAGTTGTTTTTGTTCATCTGAACACCGGCGATAAATAGTGTCATTCATGCCACGTACTATATCCATTGAAGGTTTTACCCACCATTGGCCTAAAGTCGCGATCAATGCCCAGCGGGAGCGTTTCGTTACATTTTCCAGTGTGCCGTGCCAGAGGCGACTGTCCCAGAAAATAAGATCACCCGCCTTGCCCGTCAAAGGCTTTACGTTTTTGAGATCGCGGTCAGTGTAATGGCCTGATTTATGCGATCCCGGCACAACAACTGTACAGCCATTATCAACGGTACTATCCTCCAACAAAAAAACAAACTGCATCATGTTCGTTCTATCTCCGGGAAATGGCATATATGAGTCAATGTGCAGATCAAGCCGTTCACCGCTGGAGCGAGCATTGTAGTACTGCAGTACATAGTTTGGAACATCAGCGGGCAAGAACCTGTAATATGGGTCATTCAATCTGCCCATTGCAATATCTCGCACAAATGGCGTCACAAGTAAATCGAGATAGAGTCTATCGATATTGTGTAGGTTATACAGAATCTTGTCATCTTTATCCCGCGCTGGAACGCCTTTGTATTGAACCTTTTGCTCAGCATTCAGGCTTAGGTACTGCTGCTCAGTCAGGGTCAGCAACTGAGACAATGTTTCCGGCGTGAGAAATCCGGGGACACTTGCGAATCCGTAAGCATCAAGCTCTTTGTTAGCTTGAATTTTCTCCTCGTCTGGGATTGTGCGTGAAAGTTGGGCGTCTTTTAAGTTCATGTAAGCCTCGAATATAAGGTTTTATCAATCAAGAGGTTGCGTGAGTTCGCTCAGCTGCTCAATATGAATACTCGACAAAAGTCCGTGTTCTGTAAGATATGCCTTATCGCAGACAATTTTCTTGGTATCCCACTTAAGAGTGTCAAGGCAAAAAGACCAGATATCCTCTTGCATCTCAATTCGACGTAATCGAACGAGCATCTCCTCAGTAAGCGATTCACGCGGAATTACAGTGACACCACCGTCATCGCAGACAGCGATGCCTCCTTCGTAAAACTTTCTTTTTTCTGCTTCAAGCTCTTTCGGATAGGGCTCGCTAGGTATGTTAAAACACCCCAACGGGGTGACCCCTTCTGACCAGACAGCATATCCTTCTCGACGCAATCTGGCCGCGTCCCGGACTAAACCTTGAACAACAACTGCAGCCGCCCCTTTGTATAGCAAAATATATTTGGCAACCAAATCGCCTATAATCGCCCGATTATCGCAATTATGCGCAAAAATTATAACCACCTCTCCTTTTTGTACGTCTCGTATCTGCTCATGAACCGCATAATTCGAATCATCTGCGGTAAAAACAACACGCACTCGCCCTACACGGAATTGGTTGAAATTAATTGGTTGCACTTTTGGAAGCACACCCGCTTTGCCAAGAGCATCCGCGACCTCCGTTGTCGATACACGATTAGCGATACAGTATTCGAGTATTTTATCTTGGTAGCTCATAAAGACCCCGTTTCATTGTTCGCTAGAATATTCATTCCGGCTTAATAAGCTGCACAGTAAATTCATGAAGTGGATAGTCATGAAATAAATTGACGCAGTTAGCAATTTGCTTCGCTTTCGAAAAGACCAATTCCGGCTGATAGTGCTGATTTTTCTCGAGTTCATAATCAACATATTTGCTTAGGAAGTTCAGGCAGGCTGCTTTTTGTGATACCTCAAACATACGCTTCATCGTTTCATACGCATATAGTTCAATGCCATCTACCTTGAAGGACAATGCCCCGGAAAGCACTGCAATATCCACTGGTGGGATTGTAACCGAAAAAATATCCCCAGTATAAAACTCTCTCCCTGCACGACCATAGGTGGCGCGCGCATCGTCAATCAGCTTCCCGGCGATATCGATCCCGATGTAATGAAAATCCCCGCCTGTGCGGCTCTCTAAATAAGGCACCAAATCACCGAGCCCGCAACCCACATCGAGAATCGTTCTCCCCTTCGGATCAAGCCCGCGAAAAAGGACTTCGAATCGCAATTGCTGTGACAGCTCGCTCCCCCAGCCGACCGTCTTGATATCGCGGCCATGCTGATCGAAACGCGTATTATAGAGGTCAGCCGCTTTCGTAGTATCAATGCTTTTCATAAACCGTCCCATCCAAAAAATTCCTGCGCGTTTCGACCCATGATTTTGGCAAGCTCGGCCTCTGTAAGTCCGCCGTTCCGTAAGAATTGAAGCGACATTTCCAATGAAGGCGCTATCGGCCGATCAGGGTAATCCGAGCCATAGAAGATGCGATCGAACCTCATGCTCCGCATGGCGTAGATCATGTTACCCGGAATGGAACTGGTCTGGTAGTAAAGCAGGGAATATGAAAGATCGAAATACACATTCGGCAATCGCTTGGCCAGCATCATAAAATCCAGCACGTAGTGCCCACCCATATGGGCCCAAATAATTCGCGTCTTCGGGCATTGCTTGGCGAGCCAACCATACTTCACTGGTGAAAATCCATGCATGAGGTGGCTGCCGTCTGGGAATGCGTCGATAAGCACCGGAATATTCATCTCGCCAGCGGCCTGCACCAGGCGTACTGTCCGCTCGTCATCGACACTGAATTCCTGAAGGCGCGGATGCAATTTCAAACCGATGTAGCCAAGATTCTCGATTCCATCGCGCAAGATCCGTTCAGGCTCACCTTTGTTCGGATGCACATTGATAAAGCTATGCAAACGTGGGCATATCGAAATCGCTTCCGCCACTTCTTCAGCCGACCAAGGCTGAACTTCAAGCTGCAGAACTATCGCATGTGCAACACCGGCATCCGCCAATTGCCGCTCCAACTCACGGGCCGCACCTTGCGCCGTCCCGTCGAATTTGTCGTCCAAATGCAGGTGTGTATCAATGATCACACTATCTCCTCAATATCGAAACGGATGAGGCGCTCCGCTTTGTCAGCTCGCTCCTGAGCTTCCAGCGGTGTCTTTGCGCGGCTGAGAATGTAGCCGAAACGATCACCGTCGGCAGCTGCACTACTAAACCGATCGCCCACTTGGACAAACGAGCTTGCTTCGACACCATCCAGCAAATTGGCCGCTTCAAGACCTGAGATATTCTTTAGAACTCCAGGTTTCGATGGAAAAAACCGCAAGACGGCCGCTTTCTCCGTATTTGTGATGTCGCCAACAGGAAGCCCAACCGCCTGAAGAGCTGTTAGTCGCGCGATATTCACGCCGCTCACTGCCGGCACAAGACCTTCAAAAACCATGAAGCCGCCGCCACGACCAGCAACCTCGATCAGGCCGACGCTGCCATCTTTTTTTAAAATGGCCTCTGCATGACCAGGGCCCTCGGTATAACCGAGGGCACGGAATGCTGCCACAACGGCTTCTGCTATGCGCATGACGACTTCGCGAGGCCGTTCTGGCGTGGCTAGTTCGCATGCAACAGTTCCTCGCGTACCCTCAACTTTTTTCTTTTCGGTCACAGCCAAAACATGTATGTCGCCATCGGCGGCGAAGACCTCGACTGTAAATTCGGTTCCGTCCATATAGGATTCCAGAATGATTTTACCTGATTTTGAGAACTGAAACGCCCGAGCAACTGCGTCCGAAAGGTCGTCCTCTGCAGACTCGATCTTTGTCACACCTCGGCTACCCGAGGAATCTGTCGGTTTGATAATCAATGGAAAGCCGAAACTTGAAATCGCGGACAACGCTTCCTCTGCCTCCCCAAAAACCTCCCACTTTGGACCGGGAACCCCTTTCTCTGTCCAGATTTCCCTTTGGATAGCTTTATCCAGAAGCCGCCGACACAGTTCCAAGCGCGGACCTGGGAGGTTAAATTCCTCACGTATGCGCGCGGCAAGTGGCATACCGGCTTCCGAAGCAAAGCTCACTGCGCCTCGAATGTTCTTACCAAGACCGCGCACCGCTTGAATAATCGCTTCATGATCGCTTAAATCAACATTGAGCACTTGATCAGCGTCAGCAAACCCTTCGGCATTGGGGTCGGCATCAATAGCCAAAACTTTCAAACCAGCGGCCCGTGCTTCTTGAATCCCATGACACTGCCAGCGACCGGCTGTTACCGCGACTAACCATCGCTCATTTTGGTTCACAGTAAACCCCGAATAATTTCTGAAATACGCTCTGCGCCTCGCCCATCAACCAACCCTGCACCAGCCTCTACGACATACTGAAGTTCGGCAAGACTAAACGCCCGCAAGTGGTCAAGCCCAACACCTAGCACAGCTCCTTTCTGTTCCACAAACTGAGCAATCTTCATCTCCGCGGCTGTCTGAGGCAACACAAAGGTGGGCATACCCAGGCATAACGCCTCAAAAAGACATCCCCCTCCGTTAGTGACAGCCCAATTGCATTCAGAAAACAGCTGCGCATAGTTCTCTGGGTTTACGAAGGTTTTGTAACCGCTGCTGGCGCCCATATTACTCGCAAAAGGCCCCTGAATCAAAGTGACATCGAAGCCTTTGCCGTGCAACAACCTTGCAGCTAAACGGCCTTGCTGGAGCAAGTCGCCACCGCCAATACAAACCATCACTCGATTCGCCTGATTTAAAAAAGGCCTTTGACCGTATGCCACAATATCTTCCCGAATGAGGAGGTATTCAAAACCGATATACGCCGCCTTATTCGCACGAACCTCTTTGTGAGGATAAACGGAAATATTTATGTCCGGCGAAACTTCGCCGAAGTAATCCAGCGCTACGGTTATTTGCCCTCTCTCCTTCGCTTCAAGCAACTGGTTGTCAATAGAATATGGGGAATCGAAAATTACGAGCCTGGCGTTTTCTGCGTTGGCGCCATGCTCCCCAAGAATCCGACGAGCCTCCGGTGACAGACCGATCATTTTGACATTGGCGAACGAGCAAAGCTTGGCAGCGAGCGTTTTCGCCCTTCTTAAATGCCCAAACCCAACTTCGGAATTTCCGTCAACGCGAATTTCCAGCGTGTGCTGGAACGTAAATTCAGGGGAACTGTTCATTTCCTACTTTGCCTTATTTATACACAAGACGAAACCAAGACTTTATCGTAACAACCGACCCGACTCGTACTGACAAAACAGATTATCCATTTGCGCCGCTATGCACTTTGGCAAACCGCTTTTTCATTTGCAGGAAGGGCTTTTCCAGTAATTCATAGGACAAAGCACTGCAACCGATCGTCAAGCCAAATGCGATGCCATAGAGCACGATATGTCCGAATATGGACTCCAGAGCAGGATAAGTTGCAAGCAATAGCCTTACGGACAGTGTAATCATAATATTGTGATACATGTATACACCGTAAGAAATGCGTCCAAGGTATTGCATAATTGGATGCTCCAACGCACTGAATTGTCCGGATTTTGCGCTGATATTCAAGATGATGGCGGCAAAGGGAAGCGCAATCAGTTCGTTAGCGTAGCGATCGAAAACCGGGTAGTTAAAATGTCCAGCATAGGCGAATACCCAGATGACAACGAAAGCAGCCGGGAATACCGCATACCATTTCCAGCCATTGAGTTTTTCTGATCTAGCGTACAAGAAAGCCTGAAAACCGATAATGGCTAGAAAGGAAGCAACAAGCAGATTCGAAAACCCCCAACCGAGCAGCGCCGCAGTGAAGATGAGCGTCATAATGAAAACATCTTTTCGGAGCACGAACCGCAGAAAATATTCCTTGTTCTTGAAATAAGCATAAGCCGCTATTCCGCCGGTGGCCATACATCCAAAGCGGCTAAGATTAATAAGTAATAGAATATGCTCTCCCCTGTGTTTCAGTTCATGGAAATACAACGCTCCCGTTTTGAGCAGCAGCATGATGAATATCACCAGCACAAGCACGCGCAGGATATTTTTGCACCACAGACTAATGAGGATCGGCCAGACCAAATAGAACTGTTCTTCTACACCCACTGACCAAGTTTGATCAATATATGGAATACTATCGAAATAAACCTGCGCAAACTGCGGTAGAAAGAAGGCGTATAACATAAAAACCCGCCAGTCGACTTTGTCCCACCATGCTCCATATAAGGGAATGTGCATCATGGGAATTTTTGACCAAAGGAAAAGACCAGTAAGGATAATAAAAAAGTAGAGCGGCCAAATCCTGAGCGCGCGTCTTATGTAAAAGTGTCGGATATTTACTTTCCCATATTTTTCAACTTCCTTGAGGATCAAATAGGTGATGAGGAAGCCGCTGAGAACGAAAAAAAGCGTTACGCCATAGTAACCCACTGTACTAAAAAAATTGATATGCAGAAAATTGCTGATATCAAACTGATTTCGACGATTCTCAACATGATTCACTATAACAAGTGCGGCGGCGATAAAACGCAAGCCATCCAATCCTGGGAAAAAAATTTTGTCCGAAGGGACATTGTTATTGGCCATAGACATTTAGCAATTTTTGTTGGATTAAAAAATACATTGGCTTCAAAACACATCTCACGAAATCTTCATAAAACAGTGACATTTGTTCTTAACGCTGTTGTATTTCAGACTCGAATCGCCAGTGTTTTAATTCAGAAAGGTAAAAAAGTGAAAAATTGCAACCACCAGACCAGCACGAGCGTACCAAGGCAATTTCGTTTATTATAATTACGGGAATATTTGTGATGCGGAGCCGGCCTATTCCAAGTCGGAAACTGTCAGACGATCGCCTAATTGGATATCTCGCTTTGCTCTCTTGCCGATTAAAGCCGCATAATGACTGGGGTGAAGGCCGAATCCAGGCCGAATGCACTTGATGTTCACGTCAGTGAATAAGTCACCGGCTTTGACATCAGCCGCTGCATAAATAGAACGCCGACCACGCAGGCTTGGCAAAGCGGTTGGCGTGATCTCATAACTGACGCGGCCTAGCGCTTTTTCGACCAAACGAATGTCTTGAACCATGCGTGAGAATTCTTCCTGCCCAGATGAAAAGAATGAATCAACCGTCTCCTCAGCATCGTCAAGCGTGAAGTGTTTTTCAATAAAGTTCGCTCCCAGGGCAACCGATGCCACTGCGGAGGCAGTACCCATCGTATGATCGGAAAGACCGGAAAGCACACCGAAGCGGGTCATCATATCCGGGATCGTGCGAAGATTTGATTCTTCGATCGGTGCCGGGTACGCTGTCGTACATTTGAGTACGATGATATCGCGCGCTCCGGCACCGCGAAGAGTGTCGAGCGCGAGCTCTATATCGGCGAGTTCGGCAATCCCAGTCGAAATTATGACGGGCTTTCCGGTTCGTGCAACCCTCTCTAAAAGAGGAATATGCGTGATTTCCGGGGATGCAATCTTATAAGCCGGGGCCTCGAGCCGCTCCAACAGATCTACGGCTGTCTCATCGAAAGGACTGGAGAACACCTCCATGTCCAACCTTCTAGCCTCGCAAAAAAGAGCTTCATGCCAATCCCAAGGGGTATGCGCGACGTTATATAAATCCCACAGAGTAGAATAATCTATCCAAGGGGATGTGCCCGGAATACGAAAATCTTCGCGCTCACATTTAAGCGTGATTGTGTCGGCTGTGTAGGTTTGTAACTTGATGGCATCCGCACCGCTACACTTTGCGGCACGAACAATTTCAAGAGCACGCTCAAGACTGCCGCCATGATTGCCAGACATCTCGGCAACAATAAAAGCTGGATGTCCATATCCCAGCGTGTGTTTACCAATGCGGATTTCCATGCTCAATCTTTCAGTTAAATTTACGGAAGACGGGTTTGACGGCGCCCCCCTCAATTGCGGCTGCCATTCCTGAGCCTTCAGCCGCTTTCTTCATTACCTCAAGAGCGTCACGGACGCATTCGACGGCAAAGTCGATGGTCTCTTTTTTATGTGCATAACTCGGCACCACATAAGGCATCAACAATCCTCGTGCGATGGTCTCCTGCAAAAACAGCGTTCGCGCGACCATCGAAACCTGGCCGGTCTCGTCTTTGAACGCAAATGCTGGTTTCACGCCATAACCAAAAACTTCGACGTATTTTTCGGCACCGACCTCTTTTGCTGCAGCTCGTACACCATCCATTAGTGATTGGCCCGTTTGCCAAAAGTGCGCGACAAGGTCATGCTTACGGATTTCATTGATACAGGCGATAGAGGCGGCCAAACTGTGCGTTTCGCCCCCATGAGTCGTTGAGAGTAAAAAAACGCGCTCCTGCTCATGGTCGATGCCACCGATTTGCATGAACTCGCGTTGGCCCACAAGTGCACTCACAGAGAACCCATTCGCCATTCCCTTGCCGAAAGCCGAAAGATGCGGCGTAACCCCGACCATCTCCTGAGCTCCTCCGAGTGCGAAACGGAAACCGGAGACAACTTCGTCAAAAATCAAGAGTGCGCCGTTCTTCTCGCAAAGTGCCTTAAGATTTTCAAGAAAGTCGTCTTTCGGCTCTTCAAAAGAAACCGGTTCCAAAAGAAAGCAAGCAATCTGCCCAGGATGCTGATCGAAAAGCTTCTGGCAGCTTTCAAGATCGTTGTAATCGTATTTAAGCGTAAGCGCTTGAACCTCTTCGGGAACGCCGCGAGTCAGTACCGTCGAACCTATGAACCAATCATGGATGGCGTTAAACGCATCGGCCGAACACCGCGCAACATATTTACGTCCTGTATAGGCGCGTGCAAGCTTAACGGCGGCCGTAACCGCATCAGAACCATTTTTCCCAAACTTTACCATCTCGGCCGAAGGAATAAGGTCTACAAGAAGTTCTGCAAGCTCACCCTCTATCACTGAAGGCCGACAGAAGTTCACTCCGCGGGTAATCTCTTTTCGGACTGCGTCTAAAACAGGCTCGTAGGCATGACCAAGAATGACCGTGCCGAGTGACATTGCCATGTCTGTAAACTCATTGCCATCAACGTCCCACAGCTTGCATCCCAAGCCCCTATCGATAATCTTGGGGGCATTGGCAGGAAACTGATCATCACCTTTGCTGTAAGTGTGTGCACCGCCTGGGATCAGTCGATTCGCCCTGTCGGCGAACTTGGTATTCAATTCATATTTTAATGTTTTCTTTTTCATGATTCAGCGTCGGTATTAAGAAAGTTTTTTATATAAGGCTTGGTTTATGAGGCATATTTTCATTATGGAATTTCTTTAATCAAAAAACGATGAAACGCACTATTTGATTGTCCACTCTACCCGTGAATGCCTGCGCTTCATCTTTAATGCTGGCGATTCAATAAATCGATAGGACATGTAAGCCATGACTATGGAAGCAGCGATCAAGGCGATAACATGATCTGACATCTGTGGAATGCACTTCATCAAATAGCTATGCCATGCATAGATACCATATGACAGAGTTCCGAGAAAAGCGAAGACGATATAAGCTGGATGCGTTTTGAACCGATCGCGCTCACAACTAGCATGAGCTAATATAAACAAAAAGATTATCAAATCAACCAAGAGAATGCCTATGATCGACCAATATTGCTCCTGATACCGATTATAAAGCCAGTTTGCAAAGCTGAGTAAAATGCAAGCACTCACTATCGAAATGCTTAATCGCCATGTGCTTGGTTTTAGTGTCGACACAATTTGGCATGCAGCCATGCCAATAAAAAAATGTGGTAAGTTCGAGATAACATTACGGCCATCATAAGACCATCCAAATTGCTTAACGGCATAATAATTCCAGTAAACCATGGCAATATATATGCTGCAAACAAGTAGTAACTGTTGTTTATCTGTACTTCTCAAGATTGGCAATACAATTAACGGCGCGAGAAGATAGAATTGAATTTCAATTCCCAGTGTCCAAAACACACCATTTAAGACGTAGCTTTGATCGAACTGAAATGCAATCAGTTGGGCAGGTAAATCTTTTAGACTAAGAGGATTACTGCCAGTAGATAACAATTCCGTGATCCAGCCGAGAGCACTCAGTGTCAGAAAAAGCGGGTATATGCGCAAAAAGCGATTCGTGTAAAAATCCCTCAGATCACCCAGTGACAATGTGTAGCGCTTATGGATAAAACCATGCGCAATTACATATCCTGACAGTCCAAAGAAGAGCCATACCGCAGTCCTTCCCGGTATGTTTATCATGGGAGGAAATGTGTTGTGATGACCTACGGCATGCCAAACAACAACCGAGAGTGCAGCCAAGCCTCGAATTATGAGCAACAAGTCCATTATCGTGTTTCGGAAAAGTGACTGACTTCAGTTAACATTTCTGTGATCTTGGTGCAACCATTAGGTATATTTGGAAATATTTTCAAGCAAATTAGAGCTTGCCTTGTTTTTTGAATACCCAGCGAAACTCTATACTGATCCCGTCCCTGTACGGAAAAAAGGCTGTAGTTTATCAATCGAGTAAATTATCGAAAATGTGGTAACAAACTCCAGAAAACCATAAACGAAAATAAGAGCAGCGTGATCAAATCCAAAAGTGAAAAAGTAGGCACCCCCGGCAACTATCCATAAGAAATAAGCCTTAAAGATGTAACTTCCCCCTTTAATGAAATATTCTGATTTATGCGATATGTAAAGATAAAGCATTTGAATAGAGATAGACGAAATCAGGATGAATAAAAGGCCACCAACATAACCAAAAAAAATAAAAGACAAACCCCAAATCGTAAATGGTTCAGATAAAAAATTTTCCTTGACATGTTCCATGGTTAAATTGCGGTATAAAACTGGAAACATATTATTGGTCATTAACTGTGCCTCTGGATAAGGAGTTCCAGGCAACACATTGTTAGTAATGTTTTTCAAAATATATCGAAAATTAATATATTCATTTTTAAATGCTTCATTCGGCTTAATAGCAACTATACCAATTGCATAATCGATCTCGCCCAATCGATCCAATATCTTTTTTACATGGATAGGAAAAACTGGCCTTTCTAAATTGCGCGGATCAGATTTATATTTGTCAGTAAAAACATGATTTGTTGCATATCCGTCCTCAATGTTTGATTTAATGCCGGAGACGGCTGCTTCCCGTATCGTCTCCCCTATCCCATCTCCACAGCTATAGCGCTTTAATTCTCTTATCTCGGTACCAATAAGATACGAACATATAGACAATATCAAAACAACAATAGCCGCCTGAATCATAGTTCTAACTTTGATTTCAGGGTCGCGATAAATTGCCACAGCAACCACAAAAGCAATTATAACTAACCTAAGTATTCCACCTCGTGAACCAAGCATAAGCGTGTAAGCAATATATACGAGTAAGGATAAATACAAATACAATTTATATTTAAAATGTAGATCCTTGAAATGAAATCCCAGTAGTGCCATCACAGCAAAGATATAAATATCACCGCTAAAAATATGCGTTAACCATTTATAGGGAATGCTCTCAAAATTGCAATTAGAGGATGCGCTTAAACCAAGATATATTGTGTAATAACCGTCTACGAAATAAATAATTACACCCGCTAGAATAATGCTCAACAGGCTGGGCAATTTGATGCTTACGCCACTCTCAATTTGGTCGTTTACTGTATGTTTACTGCACTTATAAAATAGTTCTCCCCCCAAAAATAATCCAATTACCAGGACTAACGTACCTAACACTACATACGCAAGACCTTTATTAATGTCATCTGCTGTCCAGTGAATAGGAAAGAGTAAATATAAAGTCTTTAAATCTTCTTGCCTGAATAGTAGATATTGAAGAAGCCTTGGAAAAAAAAATAGGCACATTGAATAAGATAGGACACACAGCAGTTCAAAAGATGACCTATCCCTGCCAAGCCAAAGTGCAATGACCATAATTAGGCCAAGTGCCGAGCTTAATAAAACTGTTGTTAGATTCGCTAACGGGCTATCCCCATATACACAATAACCCAACCACATACAGCTAATATAAAAAATAAAACTACCTATAAAAACAGTACCGAAGCGGATTTTAAAATTCAGTAAATGCTGAAATAGAGAAGTGACGGAATTGAATGGAGATACGTTATTCATTTTTTTATTTAAGCGAGTGCAGCCCAGCACGCTGGATTTATCAAATCAAGGTCATCGGTTTTGAATTCCTCGGGGACATGTAGCGCCGAGCCTTCTGCCGCATGGATTATTTCTATCAGTTGATTTTGATTATCTACGCCAATGATAACTCGGCTGATTTCAGGGAACGATAAGGCGTAGCGGAGGCACGCCTGTAATGGAGCAAGGTTCGCATCTTTTAGCCACTCATGCCACTTAGACCAAAGCGGCGCCCATCGATCGAATTTTTCAGGGCGATTGCTCGGCGACATCAGAAGTAGCCCTTGAAGAAAAATTGACCGCACATGCAACTCCGTGCCCTGCTCTGCAAGACGGGATAGCCAACCTGTATCAATTAAGCGCCGGTCTATCGGGTTAAATGGCGCTTGTACAAGATCAAGCTGAAAGCGGCCACAAATAGCGTCGAGTTCTGAAGGATCATAGATAGAAACACCTATCTTTTGAACCAAACCATCTTGCTTGAGTTGTTGTAAGGCGTGATAAAGTTCATCGCCGTTCTTTTCCATAAGCTGTTGTGGTCGGTGGAGTAGCAAGCCGTAAAGGCTGTTGACATTAAGCCGTTGCAAAGATCCATCGACTGCCTCCGCAACCCAGTGCAAAATGTCGGTGCAATCATCAGGGATGGCTGGCAGCTTTGAAATAATCTGCCAACCCTGGATTCCAATCTCTCCAAGCCTCTGCTCACTTTCGCCATATACAATCGCTGTATCAAGCGTATCGATACCATTGTCTGCTGCCAGTTGCAACATGGCCTTTCCTTCGTGCAGCGAGATTTGTCCCGCCTGGTTGGCAATGCCATATGGCAGGCCGAATTGAACCGTGCCGAGAGCGAGTTTCATCCTACAAATTCCTTGATAGCCGAGATAACCCGTTCCTGCTGGGCGTCCGTCAGGTCATAGAACAGCGGAATGCTCAACGCCTCCTGATAATACCTTTGGGCATTTGGATAATCCTCTGGGCTGAACCCAAGCTTGCGGTAATGAGGTTGAGCAGGCACCGGTATGTAATGCACTTGACTGCCCACCCCACGTGACTTGAGTTCCTGCATCAGTTGCCCTCTGCTCAAACCAGTTGAGTTAAAATCGATCAGGAGAACATAGAGGTGATGACCGCTATGATCTCGCCCCATAGCCTGAGCAGGGCGGCAATTACGCATGTTCGCAAACGCCTCATCGTATCTCTTAACCAAGGTGAGCCTGCGTGCAATAAATCTGTCGAGCTTTTTGAACTGGGAAAGCGCAAGCCCGCATTGCATGTCTGTGATGCGATAGTGAAAACCTATCTCCTGCATTTCGTAGTACCAAGGATCACGAACGCCATTGGTTTCTGCCTGTTCCGGCAATTGAAATGGATCATCGAGTTTGTTGATGCCGTGGCTACGCAAGCGCAGGAGCTTGCGATAGATGGATTCGTCATTGGTGGTAATCATCCCCCCCTCACCCGCTGCAATCGCCTTGACAGGATGAAAAGAAAAGATTGTCATAAGCGAGTAAGCACAGGAGCCAACACGCTGACCATCGGGGTATTGCGCACCTAGCGCGTGCGCGGCGTCTTCAATCACTACTGCACTGGCTTGGTCGGCAATCGACTTGATTGCTGGCATGTCGCATGGCAGGCCGGCAAAGTGGACAGGAATTATCGCGCGTACATCCGGTTTTTTTACAAGTGCTTCTTTGAGGGCAGTCGGAGACATATTGACTGTATCTGGATCAATGTCTGCAAAAACAACCCGTCCACCTGCATATAACCCGGCATTGGCACTGGCAACAAAGGTAATCGGGCTGGTAATCATCGATGTCCCTGGCCCGACGCCAGCGGACAGAACAGCAAGATGCAAAGCAGCCGTGCCGCTTGAAACTGCAATGGCATATTTGGCTCCGACATATTCCGCAACCGCCTGCTCAAACGCTTCGACGGCTGGGCCTTGAGTTAGCACACCACTTCTCAAGACATCGACGACGGCCTGGATGTCTTCTTCGTCAATATAGTGTTTTCCGTATGGGATCATAATTTCTGTAATTCCTGGGCAAGCCCGTTTTTCTCTTGCTGATGAAGTCTTGCGATGTGTTCTCCAACACCACCGAGTTTTCTACCAAGCAACTTGCAGGTTTTTTGATTGGACAGGCTCATGTCATGTGGCCGCTGAACCAGCGAGACTTGGTCTGTAAGATGGCCGGGTTTGATGAGACGGGTGTCAAGGTTAAATTCTTGCGCAAGTTTGAGCCCGAACTCGTACTTTGAGATGCGTTCATCGCCAACCACATGGATGATGCCGCTGGTATTTAGATTGATTAGATCGTGTGTAGCTTGGATCACTTTCTCGATAAGAATTGGTGTGTAAAAAACGTCATTAAATAAGGTTAATTCTCTACCTGAACGAAGCCCTTCAATGATCACATCACTGAAAGAACGACGATAGTTCAGTCCCCAGCCATAGAAGTTTGTGCGAATTACCAAAGCCTGAGCATGAGCTTCAAGAACTCGCAGCTCTGCCTCGGCTTTTGTCCGTCCATAAATATTTTGAGGTTCAACAGGATGCGTTTCATCCACAAATGGCGCTTCCCCTGAAAACAAATGGTCAGTAGAGATATGTATCAGTTGCAATCCAAATTTGGAACAGGCTTTCGCGACATTGACAGCAAGTTCTACGTTGATATGCTGCGCCAGATTCGGCTTAACTTCACATTCCTCAACACTGGTTAAGCCAGCAGTGTGGATAACTATCTGGGGTTGAACTATTTCAAACACGCGGACAAGTTGATCGACAGATTCAAGATCAATTCTCGCGGTTTGGATCCCCGCTAGAGCAATTTCGCGCTCGTGAAGACTCAAGGTAAACGAATAACGATCCCTGAGCGCCAAAGCCCAGTTGAGAGCCAGCAGGCCGGAACCGCCGGTGATAAGTATCCGTGGATTCATATCACCTCAGATCGTACCGATCTTGCTACAACTTGCTTCACTCCATACCTGCAGTCTTTTCAGATGATAAATTAGTAACAAGATTCTGATAGCTGCCGATACGAAGAACACCACCGTTACCCAACTCTACTATCTCGGTACAGTTTCTCAGTGTGGTGAGGCGGTGGGCGATGATGAGGATGGTCAGGTTCTCGCTGAGTCCTTCTATTGCTTCCATGACAGCCTGCTCGGTTTCGTTATCCAGCGCACTTGTGGCTTCATCGAAGATGATGACATCGGCCTGCTTGTACAAAGCACGGGCGATGCCGATGCGCTGACGCTGGCCGCCTGACAACCGGATGCCTCTCTCACCCACAAAAGTTTGGTATTGCTTGGGCCAGGTCTCAATGATGTCGGCAATCTGTGCCTGACGAGCCGCTTGTTTGACACGTGCATGTTCGATCTGGCTCTTTGGCACACCGAAAGCGATATTTTCTTCGATGGTGCTATCTGAGAGAAAAATGGTCTGCGGCACATGTGCGATATGAGCTTGCCATGCACGATGATTACCCGTCGTGATAGACTGCCCATCGATCTCGAGCGTGCCTCCAGTTGGCTGCAGCAGGCCCATGACGATATCGAGCAGAGTGCTTTTACCGCTACCAGTTGTACCGATGAAACCGACTCGACTGCCCTTGGCGATCGTTAGGTTGAGGTTTTTGAGTACCCATGGAGTTTGTGGGCTGTAGCGAAACGAGAGTTGCTTCAGGTTGATCTGTTCTCGGAATGGCAGCGGTTCGGCAGCTATCTGGTCGGCGTAATCAGGGAGTGGCTGGTCAAGCAATTCCAGCGTGTCTTGCAATGAAGCCCGGCCTCCTTGGATGGAGGACCATGCCGCATACGCCTGTTGCAATACCGGTAACAAACGCTGAGCCCCAAGCGCCAAGGCACCGAGAATAGGAATAGCCTTTGCGATGCCATCCGGTTGTTGGGAGAGTGTATAGGCAAGCATTGCAATAAGCACCATACCTAGTGCCTCCATCCCATAACGAGGGCTCACGGCAATAAAAGAATTATTGCCCTGAGCGCGGCGTAAAGGGAGATCGGCGTTGCGGTAGATCTGACAGTAAACGGCCTGACTGCCGTCAATCAATACGTCACGTATGCCTCCGAGCCCTTCTTGCAGCGATTTGATGACATGGGTCGACTCACGGGCCATGTGCTGACTATTGATCAATAGTCGATTGCGGGTAAGCTTGATGATGAAAGCGTATATAAAACCAAAACCACCAAAAGCCGCCAATGCGATGACAGGATCAACCGACAGCAGGGCAATCAGGATCGCGCTCAACATGACGCTCGAACTAATGAGATTGAGGAGCATCACAATAATCTGTATCACTCCATTCGTTTTGTTCGAGATGCCGTTGATAATCTCGCTACTGTTACGGGCAACATGAACTGCATAGGGCTGATAAAGCGTACGGCGGTAGATGTTAATACTAAGATCCGCTCCGGTAGCAAAAGATAGACGGGTGCTAGCCCAAATCAGCAATAAGCGCATTGTACCCGCCATGATGGCCGCCAAACCGAATGCAATGGTCAGCGGCAGCAGGAGTTGTTCTGGTTCTGTGAGTTCTAGAGTTTGGATAAATGGTTGAACGGCTGGATGCTCAAAAACACGCCCCGGAGCAGTCAACACGCCTAGAAAAGGAAGAACAGTCCCGATGCTGAGAATTTCCGTGAACGAAGCGAATATCATCAAAACAAGCAGCAGTCCGAACTGCTCACGGCGCCGTGGGCTGATGTGGTGGCAGAGGCGAGTTAAGAGCTGGATGATAGATTTGGGGGGTTGCATGAATTATTTGGCAATCACAGCTGATAAGTTTAAGTAGGGAGCGACTGCAAGAATATTACTCATGCTCGTTATCCAGCAAGCCCTTCTGCTCGGTTTCGCGTTGCAACTCTATGATCTCAGCGTGCAGTCGCTCGTATTCCTGAACCTTGTATTTGAGAAAACGCACAGCCATGCTTGCCTTCTTCTCCACCCCTGCCGGGGTAAGCAGATAAGCATAAGCCAACTTGTTCTGGCTGTTCCGGAAATTTTGCATTTTGATGAACCCTTTATCCAAAAGCGCTTTAATGCAGTAATTGGTTTTCCCCAAACTCACTCCCATAGCCACAGCCAAATCGCGCTGGCTCATGCGCGGATTTGACTCGATAAGTCGTAGTACCTTAAGGTGACTTTCTTCGTTCAAAGTGGTCTCAAGTAAAATTTTCATGAGGTTTTAACACGCTACCGCCATACCGTATCACGATCAGCAGGCGCGGTCAGGAGGTTTTGATTGTTCTGGCAGGCGTTCAGGAGGCGAGCAATTGTTACTCGTTCAAGAACTGAACACACTATAACACAACCGCTTTAGTGTGAAAATTTTTTCGCTTGCTATACATACTCTTCTCGTTGCGGCTGTAACTGAATGTCGGTAATGTCAACTGATTTTGTGCAGACTGGCTGGAGATATCTTCAATTGTGTAAGTTTGCTTAATAGTTCGATCAGAACCATCGCCCGGCTTTCGCCATCGTTCATTTGATAGATAGCTTCAATCCCTGTAAACGGACCATCGGCAATCAGAACACGTTCACCCTGAGCAAACAGCCGCTGAGGCTGACTGCATAGAACATTCTTCTGTCCCCGCAAGGTTTCAATCAATCGGTCGTCCACCTTGGCGGGCTCCGTGCCAAAGGTCACCATGCGACTTACTCCCAAGGTAGAGCGAATCGGCCCCCAGCTTTTGCCAGACTGACCGGCATCCAGATGAATGAATAAGTAGCGCGCAAAGAGCGGTTCTTCGACTATGCTCACCTCTCTTTGACGCAACTTTTCAACGCTGAACATCGGTAAATAACACTCGTAACCCTGCTGCTCCAGGTTGAGCAGAGCGCGCTGCTCTTGCCGGGGTTTGGTATGGATTACATACCAATGCATAGTGATAGGATTTTCCATTTATTTTGTTATTATTTTAACTATACAAATTCGGCCTGCTTCTACAATTGTTAAGGCCTGATAACTGCGCCTCTAACTCATCAACACTGCCACTTCAAAGGACAAAAAAATACCGGATACAAGTCCGGTATTTGTTAAATTTGGTGGAGGCGGCGGGAATTGAACCCGCGTCCGTAAGTACTCCGCCACAAGGTCTACATGCTTATCCCGCTCTTTCGATTTAGCTGATGACTACCCGTCGGGCCAAGAAAATCATCAGCGATTCCGTAAGGTTTTAGCGCATCCACACCGGACAGATTTCAGCGCGATCTTATGTAGATGACCTCTGAGCGTTCAGCGAACTGAACTCCACCCGCATAAGCACAGATGGTCAAAGGAATGGTGCTGTGTTTAAGCAGCTAAAGCCATTGAGTAGTTTTCGTCATTTGCGAATACTTTAGTTTCAGTAGATTTTACGAGGTGTACTGTCCTCGGCATGCACTTAAGGTTT
>Ga0172379_10002128_pt1 | contig 36299 bp, 36 predicted proteins | sample GrowelOW334metaG_FD_119756 | JGI IMG/M metagenome (GOLD analysis project Ga0172379, IMG submission 119756) | Groundwater microbial communities from an aquifer near a municipal landfill in Southern Ontario, Canada - Groundwater well OW334 metaG | ecosystem: Environmental > Aquatic > Deep... | reverse complement strand
TTGTTAGTGAAGTAATATACCAAACAAACAAAGCGACCTTACTTGAAAAAATAGCTGAACTTGTAAAAGACAAAAGGATTGAAGGAATAAAAGACTTGCGGGATGAATCAAATAAAGATGGTGTCAGAATCGTAATTGAACTCAAAAAAGATGCCTATCCAAAAAAGATTTTAAACCAGCTATTTAAGCACACTCAACTTCAGGACACCTTCCATTTCAATATGCTTGCCCTAGTTGATGGCATACAGCCGAGGGTTTTAAATCTAAAAACCGTTCTTGAAGAATACATAAAGCATCGACAGGAAATAATCAAAAGAAGAACCCAATATGAACTGGACAAAGCAAAAGACAGAGCCCACATTTTAGAGGGATTGGTTTTAGCGCTTGCCCATATTGATGAAATTATTTCTACCATCAAAAAATCAAAGGACAAAGAAGAAGCAAAGGCTAATTTAATCAAAAAATTTAAACTGAGCGAACGGCAGGCGGTGGCAATTTTGGAAATGAGACTGCAACAATTAGCCAATCTTGAAAAATTAAGAATTGAAGCAGAATTAAAAGATAAATTAAAATTAATAAAAGAGCTTGAGGCAATTTTAAGTTCAGCCGCAAGAATAAAATCCATTATCAAAGAAGAGATTGTAGCTCTTAGGGATAAATTTTCCGAACCGCGAAGAACGCAAATCGTCGCCCATGGAGTAGATAGCTTTACTATGGAGGATTTGGTGCCCAATGAAGAAATGATTATGATGATCTCAACCGATGGCTACATTAAAAGGCTTCCCCCGGACACCTTTAAAACCCAAAGCAGGGGAGGCAAGGGAATTATCGGCGCAACAACCAAAGAGGAAGATTCCATTGAACACATATTTATTACAAATACCCATAGCGACATCTTGTTTTTTACAAACAAGGGCAGAGTATTCCAGCTAAAGGGTTATGACGTTCCTCAGGCATCTCGAACCTCAAAGGGACAGGCCCTGGTAAACTTCTTGCAGCTATCTCCGGGTGAAAAAGTATCCGCAATTTTGCCATCGACCGAGATAGAAAATGATAAATTTGTAATAATGGTTACGAGCAATGGCATCATCAAAAAAACAGCCATCGGAGACTTTGCAAATGTCCGACGATCCGGACTTATCGCCATTAAAATAAGGGGCGGCGACAATCTAGAGTGGGTCTTGCCTTCCAAGGGTGCGGAAAACATAATTTTAGTTACTGCTGACGGCCAAGCTATTAGGTTTAAAGAGGCAAATGTAAGGCCAATGGGAAGAACGGCTTCAGGCGTAAGAGCAATAAAGCTAAAAAGCAATGACACCGTTGTTGGCATGGGCATATTTGATGGCAAAGACGACAAACAAGGAAATCTATTAGTTATAATGAAAAACGGTTATGGCAAACAAACACCTTTAAACGCCTATAAGGTTCAAGGCAGGGGCGGAAGTGGCATAAAAACCGCAAAGATCACCGCAAAAACAGGAAAAATAGTTTCTGGAAAAATCATCTACGGAGATATTAATGATTTAATAGTTGTCTCAAATAATGGCCAGGTCATAAGGCTAGCCATAAAACAGGTTAGTATTTTGGGACGTGACACCCAAGGAGTCAGGGTTATGAGATTCAAAGATGAAAACGATACTGTGTCAAATGTAACCTTAGTTTAGTTAAAAGGAATCATCTATAATTACCATTACTGGCAAGATTTTGCCAGTAATCCAACACCATGCTTGTCCAAATTTTACTTCTCATTTTAGGTTTCTTTTTTTTATACAAAGGAGCTGGCTTATTAGTTGACGGCTCGTCATCGCTGGCTAAAAAATTAAAAATTTCCGCTGGCATCATCGGATTGACCATAGTAGCTTTTGGCACCAGCACGCCGGAACTCTTTATAAATCTAATTAGCAATTTTTATAACCTGCCGGATATTGGAACCGGCAACATAGTAGGCGCAAACATAGCAATTATTTTGCTGGCGACCGGACTCTCGACGCTTATTTATCCGGTAGCCATAAAGAGGGAGATTATTCGGAAAGAACTGCCCTTGCCGATATTTGCCACGCTTATTTTAATTCTGCTGGCCAATAATTTCTTTTTGGGCGGTTTAACCGTTTTGGGACGCATTGATGGCATAATTTTACTTCTGCTTTTCTTTGTTTTTTTGTATTATTCTATCGGAAGAGCCAAACACATCAAACCACCAGACATCTTGGAGGAACGTTGGTCAACTTGTACCATGCATATAATTATTGGAATCGCCGGATTAATTATTGGCGGAGTTTTGGTCATTCTTTCGTCCACTCAAATTGCCAGCTACTTTGGACTTGCCGGATCAGTAATGGGTTTAAGCGTTATTGCTTTTGGAACAATGCTTCCTGAACTATTTGCCTCGGCGATTGCCGCTTCGAAAAAAAATGCCGAGCTGGCGATCGGCAATATTGTCGGATCAATACTCTTTAATATTCTATTTGTTTTGGGTATTAGCTCGATTATTAAACCATTGCCCTTTAACTTTAATCCCGAACTCATTATCAGTTTGATTGCTATATTATTGGTCTATTATTTTACCTTCAATAGGCAAGATAATAAAAAAATTAAACGCTGGGAAGGCGCACTCCTGCTATTGGTCTATATTTTTTACTTCGGCTTTGTTATTTTCGGAATTTAACGGCGTGCCGTTTTATCCTTGATTTTAATTGATTATTCATATTATAATTATTAAACAATTCTCAAGATAAATAGTGGGATTTTTTTATGTCTGGACACAGCAAATGGGCTAAGACCCACCGTCAAAAATCAGCAACCGACGCCAAGAAAGGCGCCGTGTTTACTAAACTTGGAAATTTGATCACAATGGCAGCAAAAGAGGGCGGCAGTGATTTAAATTCTAATTTTAGGCTTCGTCTCCTGTTGGATAAGGCCCGAGTCGCCAATATGCCAAAAGAGAACATTGAAAGGGCAATTAAGCGCGGGACAGGGGAAGGCTCTGAAAAAAATCATTTTGAGGAATTGCTTTATGAAATTTTTGGGCCGGAAGGAAGTGTTTTTTTAGTCGAAGCAATAACTGATAACAAAAATCGGACCGTCGGCGAGCTTAAAACCGTAGCCAATAAAAACGGCGGTCAACTGGGCGGTCAAAATAGCGTGGCCTGGATGTTTGATAGATTCGGCTTCGTAAATATAGACAAAAATCAAATAGAAAAAATCGACCAAGAAGAACTGGAATTGACGCTTATTGATGCCGGCGCCACCGACATAGATAAATCCGACGACTGGGAAATTTTATGCGAGGTTGAAACCCTGCAAAACATATTAACAGTGCTAAAAAATAAGAATATAGATACAAAAGAGTCGGGAATTGCATTTTTTGCAAAAAATAACATCAAAATTGAATCGCAAGACAGTCAAGATAAAATTGAAAATTTTTACAATCTAATTGACGACTTAGATGACATCAGCAACGTTTATACCAATGCCACCTGGTAAAAAACCGCATATTAAAAAGCATGAAAATTAAAACAAAAAAAATAATTTTAGGCATAGATCCTGGAATCGCCGATACCGGATTTGGAATTATTGAACAATATGGAACCAATTTAAAATCGCTTGGCTATGGATCAATTAAAACCTCAAAGCTTTTGAGTTTGCCTGAGAGAATCTTAATTCTTGAAAAAGAGCTGTCAAAAATAATTAAAGAATACAAACCCGACCTGATCTCCGTTGAGCAATTATTCTTTTGCAACAACAGTAAAACAGCCCTGGTTGTTGGCCAAGCACGCGGCATTGTTTTACTTAAAGCGGCCCAAAATAACATTCCACTTAAGGAATTTACTCCTCTGCAAGTCAAACAGGCGGTCTGCGGATATGGGCAGGCAGAAAAGTCCCAGATTCAAAAAATTGTTAAAATCATCCTAAAACTGGATGAGTTGCCCAAACCGGATGACGCCGCAGATGCTCTTGCGATCGCAATTTGCTCGGCAACTAATTTTTAGGCTAAACGCATTGACAACAAGGTCAAATTATAATATACTAACTTAAAAATAAAAGTTATTTAATTAAAATAACTCACTTACTATTAAAAATAAAATTATGTTGGACACAACAAATTTTTCCAACCCAGCCGACGAAGAAGAAGTAATTCCTGGCGGCGACGTAGCCGACGAAGATGACATGGACGATGCCGACAATGTTGGAGTAGCGGGAACCGTAGTAGATGACGAAGAGGAAGTTGATCCCGAGGATGAAGATCCTGAAGAAGACGAAGACTAAAACAAATTAGAAATACCACCTCAATTGGGGTGGTATTTTTTATTTTCATAAAATAGGTAGATTGAAAAAAGAGAGATAAAATGTTATAATTGCAATTAAAGATTCCTAAATTACCTATGACAATACATCAACTATCCCCAGTAAACCAAAACTGGCGAAAACCATCCTTTATAAACAGCCAAGGCAAAGCAACTTTTGGCAAAAATAAAAGAAAACGTCCCACCAAAAAAATAATAGGCACGATTGTTGCTATTTTAGTTTTGCTAATTTTGATCGGCTCCATATTTCTTTTGGGAATGCTAGCCTGGGTTTCCAAAGACCTGCCAAATGCCGATGGAGTATTAAACAGATCGGTAGTGGTCAGCAGCAAAATCTATGACCGCGAAGGAAAAACCGTTTTATACGATCTCCATGGCGACATAAAAAGAACCATCATACCACTTAGTGATATTCCAAATTATGTGCAAAAAGCGACAATTACAGCCGAAGACAGGGATTTTTATAATCATAAAGGCTTTAGTCTGACTGGCATCGCCAGATCTATAGTAAAAAATATTTTCACGGGCAGCAAGGTTGGCGGATCTACTTTAACACAACAATTTGTAAAAAATGCCATTTTAACCAACGAAAAAACCTACACTCGAAAACTGAAAGAACTTCTAATTTCATATCGTTTAGAAAAAAACTTTTCCAAAGACCAAATACTAAATATGTATTTTAACGAGATACCTTATGGCTCAGTGGTTTATGGAATTGAAGCGGCATCACAGACCTTTTTTGGTAAATCGGCAAAGGACTTAACTATAGCCGAAGCAGCCATCTTAGCCGCAATTCCTCAAGCACCAACCTATTATTCTCCTTATGGAAACCACAAAGACAAGCTAATTGTCAGACAAAGGTATATTTTAGATTCCATGGTCGACCTGGGTTATATAAGCAGGGATCAGGCTGAGACAGCAAAGAAAGAAAAAATTACTTTTAAACCAACCAGAGAAAGCATGATCGCGCCTCATTTTGTGATGTATGTTAAAGAATTATTATCAGAACAATACGGAGAAGATTTTATTAATCAGGAAGGATTAAAAATCATTACCACCCTTGACCTGGAAAAGCAAAAAATCGCCGAAAAGGCGGTAGAAGATGGAGTAAAGGCAAATGGAACAAAATATGGATTCGGCAATGCCTCACTAGTTTCTCTGGATCCTAAAACCGGCCAAATTTTTGCAATGGTTGGCTCGGCTGATTATTTTAATGACAAAATAGACGGCCAAGTTAATGTTGCCATAAGACCAAGACAACCGGGATCGTCCTTTAAGCCAATAGTCTATGCGGCATCTTTTATAAAAGGATATACTCCAGACACGGTGGTTTACGATGTGGTTACTAATTTTGACACATCAGGAAGTCAAAAATACGAACCTCATAACTACAACCTGAATGAAAATGGCCCCGTAACTTTTAGAAAGGCTCTGGCTGGCTCCTTAAATATACCGGCCGTGAAGGCAACATATTTAACTGGCATTAATAATATATTGGATTTAGCCGAAAAAATGGGCTATACAACGTTTGCAGACCGAAGCAGATTTGGTCTTTCTCTTGTGTTGGGTGGCGGTGAAGTAAAGCTTCTTGAGCACACCGAAAGCTATTCGGTTTTTGCTCAGGAGGGCGTAAAACATGATGTCACCCCCATTTTGAAAATTGAAGATAAAACAGGCAAGGTCTTATCTGAATATAAGGATAAAACACAAAATGTTATGGATGCAGAAATAGCAAGACAGATTACGGATATTTTATCTGATAATGGAGCGAGAGCCTACATCTTCGGTGCCAGCAACAGACTAACACTACCAGATAGGCCTGTGGCGGCCAAAACAGGCACCACAAACGATTATCATGACGCTTGGACCATGGGCTATACTCCAAACCTGGTTTGCGGAGTATGGGTTGGCAATAGCGATAATAAAGCCATGAAAAAGGGTGCCGACGGCTCTGTAATTGCTGCTCCTATTTGGAACCAATATATGCGTGAAGCCCTAAAAAACGCGCCAAAAGAAAACTTCACAAAGCCACGGCCAGTTCAAACAGAAAAACCAGTTTTAGATGGACAAGTTGGAGCCGGCTCCATTATAAAGATAGACACTGTTTCTGGGAAATTAGCCACCCAATACACCCCGTCTTCAACAATAAAAGAAATAACCAATGGAGATGTTCATGATATTTTATTTTATGTAGATAAAGATAATCCAAGGGGGGCTCAACCAACCAATCCCGAAACAGACCCCCAATATAATAATTGGGAATCATCAGTGGCCAGATGGGCGGCAAAAAACAATTTGGGCGAACAATATGCCGGCGCCATTCCAACTGATTATGACAATATTCATTTAGCAGAAGATCAGCCAACAATAGAAATTATATCTCCTGCTGATAGCAGCACCGTCAAAGACGCAATATTAAACATATCTGTCAACGCCACCGCCAAACGAGGAATAAAAAAAATTAATTATTATATTGATGATAAATTAGAGGCTGAAAAATTTGATGTTGGTCCCGCAATGATTAATATTAGTAGTTATGAAAATGGATATCATAAAGTTACGGTTCAAGTTAAAGATGATTTAGATAATACTGCCTCAAAAACAATCTATCTGAATTTTCTTTTGTCTTCACACACGCCATCCATGTTATTTTTAAATAAACCGGCGAAAGCAACTAAATTTCCGCTTAGTTTAAGCGCTACCATAAAAAATTGGCAAGAAGCGCAGAAAATTGAATTTTATTATCAGAATACAAACGAGGCCGATGAACACTATATTGGCTTTATAGAACCAAATAGCACCAGCGCATCAATATCCTGGAAAAATAAGCCGGCGATTGGCCAATATAAAGTATTTGCTAATATAATAGATAATAATGGACGGGAATTCCCCAGTGATAATTTTATTTTAACAATTGAATAAAGCTAATAAAAAACTCCGCCAATTGGCGGAGTTTTTTATTTATATCTACTGCCTTATTGGCATTATGATATAAAAATAATCATCTCTATTTGCTGGTCTTATTAAAAATGGGTTATTGGAGTCTATAATTTCAATCTCAACATCTTCGCTATTCATTGTTTGCAATCCATCCAACAAATATTTATAATTTAAAATTATATTTGTTTTCTCGCCTGATATTTCCGCTTTAACCTGCGACACATTTTCACCGGCCTGAACAGAAGAAGAAGTAACGGTCAAATATTCCGGCACAGAAAAGTCTAACTTAATATCATAAATGCCGTTTTTAGCAAATAAACTGGATGCCTTTATATTTTTTGATAATTCAGCAATATTGATTTTTGTTTTGCCAGTAAAATTTGCGGGGATTATCTGCTTATAATCAGGATACTGGCCCTCGATTAATCTAGATACTATATCAATATTATTATAAGAAAACATTATTTGGCTTTCTCCAATATAAATTTCAATTGTATCCACTCCATCAATGGACTCTTCATCTTTAAATGAGCTTAATACCCTAGAAACCTCTTGCATTGTCTTTGATGGTATAATAATTTTTCTTTCTCCGACTTTATTTTCAATCAACGACACCCTACTTTCAGCTAATCTATAGCTGTCAGTAGCTGCCAGGATTATATTATTTCCAGCAAACTCCATTAAAACACCAGATAATTCGGGCCTACTTTCCGAAGCTGAACAAGCAAAGACAACCTCTAAAATTGCCTGCTTCAATAATTTAGCCTCAACAGTACAAGGATTATCCTTATTTAATTTTGGAATAAGTGGAAAGTCTGCCGCTAATTGTGTCTTGATTTTTGTTTTTTGATTTTGGCATTCTACTTTAATATTATCACCGTCTGTTTCTAAATCAATTCGTTCTTTTGGTAAAAAAGAAATGTAGTTTGCTAATAATTTAGCATCTACTGTAAAATCTCCATCTCCCTCTATTTTCCCTCTAATATTGGTTGTGATTCCTATTTCAAGGTTTGTTGCCATTAAAGTTAAATTTTTATTTTCAACTTTAAATAGAATATTGGATAGGATTGGGAGATTTAAATTTTTAGAGGCTATATGTCCTACGGCATTTAGTCCCTGGCTTAGATTTTCTTGGGTGCAGGATATTTTCATATTTATTATTTATTTTTATATATCTATATAATAGTAGTAATAAGGGCGGTGTATAAGTGGATAAGGTTAAATTGGATTATTTTTTATGGTAAATTATTAAGGTTTGCCACATAGCTATTGTGGAATAAATTCTAATAAGTCGTCGGCTCTATGTGTAAGAATTTATTTATTTATTTAATAAAAAGTTATTAGAATATAATCGCAAGTTTGTCACACCCTTATATTAAATTACTAACAGTTTATTAATAAGTAAATAATTTTAATTATGATTTTTAATAAACTTATTAAGAGCTTTTAAATAACTTATTAACAATTTATCTCCAACTTAACTAAATGGAATAAATTTTTTGTTTTAAAATATCAATGTCCTGTCTTACTTTGTCGTTTTCTTTCATTACTCTTGTTACTTTGTCGCAGGCATGCATTACTGTTGTGTGATCTCTCCCGCCCAACTCTTGTCCAATATTAGGAAAAGAGGCTTTTAATTCCTCTCTAATTAAAAACATGATTATTTGTCTTGGTTCGGTAAGATTTTTTTTGCGGCAAGGACTAATAATGTCTTCTATTTTTATATCATAATACTCAGCCACAATATTTATAATGGATTTTGGTGTTAAGGATTTTTTCTGGGCATTAGTCACCACCGATGAAACAATTTGTTTTATTTCATCAAGGCCGAGCCTTCGGTTTTGTAGCTGGCTAAGGGCCATTATTTTATTAATTGTGCCTTCTAATTCCCTTATATTGTTGTGGATTGTCGAGGCCAGATGGCGGACAACTTCACTTTCCAACTGAAAAGCCTTCTCTTTTATTTTAGCCTCAATGATTGCAATCTTTGTTTCTAAATCAGGAACCGAGACGTCGGCAATCATGCCCCATTCAAATCTGGAGACTAAACGGTGCTCTAGGGCCGGGATTGATTTTGGGGGGCGGTCAGATGATATTACTACTTGCTTATTACTTTGATGGAGCTCATTAAAAGTATGAAAAAAGGCCTCCTGAGTCCTTTCTTTTCCAGATATAAACTGGATATCATCAATTAAAAGCAGGTCAACCATCCTGTATTTAGCCTCAAATTCCGAAGCCCGATTGTTTTGGATGGCTGAAATATAGTCATTTGTAAATTTTTCGCAGGAAACATATAAAATTTTTGCTTTAGGATTATCCGAAAGCACCTTGTGTCCAATGGCTTGCATTAAATGGGTCTTTCCCAGACCGACTCCACCATAAATAAACAGGGGGTTGTAGGCTGTTCCCAGGTTCTTTGATACTGCCAGAGAAGCCGCATGGGCCAATTCATTATTTTTACCCACAATAAAATGAGCGAAGGTATATTTGGGGTTAAGATTTAGCTTTTCTTCCCCGTAGCTGGGCATATAGCTCTCATGGGGTTGTGATGTTGTTGCCGGCGCAGAATCCGTTGACTCGCCGTTGGAAAAATTATTGCTTATTTCTATCTTTATTTCGTCGCAAGTCGCCGTTTTTTGATTGCAAATGGCCTCTATCTTATAGACAACCTCTTTAACATTGTTTTCGGTGACATTTTTGAGGGCTTTAACGATGGTTTGGTGGTATTTTTTTTCTAGCCATTCTTTAGTAAAGGCATTGGGCACTGAAATAATGATTTTATCAGTATCAAATGAAGAAATGCTGGTATTTTTAAACCAGGTGGTAAAGTTAGCTTTGGAAATTAATAGTTCAAGCTCACCTAGTGTGGCCTGCCAAAGTTGTTGTGGAGTCATTTATGAGAGAGATTAAAATAATATTAATTATTGTAGCACAGTGCCATCTTTTTAAAAATACCTGGGGAAAAATCAAAAGTCAAATCTTGTTGATAAAGTGTGAATTGAAGGCATAAGTCTTTACTCGGTATTCATTTTATATTTAATTTCAAAATAATTCAAAATTGACTGCAACCATTAAAAATGTTATGATTTTATTGTACTATTTTAACAATTAATAATCTCAAAATGGCAACGAAAAGAACCTACCAGCCCAAGAAGAAAAAAAGGGCTCGTGTGCATGGCTTCAAAAAGAGAATGCAGACCGCAAATGGCAGGAAAGTCTTAAAAAGACGAAGGGCAAAAGGAAGAAAAAAATTAACTATTGAAAAATAATTTGGCTTATGTTAGCCAAAAATTTTAGATTAAGTAAAGAAGGCGACTTTAAACAAGTCTTTTCAAGGGGCCAGAAGATATTTGGAAAAGTCTTTATTATCAGATTATTGCCTAATTTAGCTAATAATTCACGAATTTGTATTATTGTCTCCAATAAGATTAGTAAAAAGGCAACGGTTAGGAATAAGCTAAAAAGACAAGTTAAAGAGGTTATAAGGCAATATCTGCCCAGATTTAGAGATAATTTTGACATCATAATTACCGCCCTGCCCCCAAGTCTTGAGTTGGACTATGGTCAGCTTGCGGCTGAAATTATTCAGGGTTTGCAGAGATCAAAAATAATTTAATGAGACTATTTATATATTATCCAAGGATAATTGTCCTGCGGATGATAAAAGTATATCAAAAGACGCTTTCCTTTGATCATGGTTTTCCAAGGATTTTTTATCCTCACGGTTTTTGCAGGTTTACACCCACCTGTTCTGAATATGGCTATCAGGCAATCGAAAAGTATGGAATAATAAGGGGCGGTTTTATGGCTTTATGGAGGGTTATGAGGTGCAACCCATTGTCAAAAGGAGGCCATGATCCGGTGGATAAAAACACTAGAACATAAAAACATTAAAGTAAAAATGGCAGAAAAATTGTTTTAATGTTTTTATGCTTTGATGTAATTTTTTATTTTTTAACCCCAAACTTTTTTATGATGCATATTTTAACTATTATTTTTTATCAGCCTCTTTTAAATTTATTGGTCTTTATTTATAATGTTATTCCGGCTCATGATATGGGTCTTGCCATAATAGTTATTACTATAATTATTAAATTGGCGCTTTATCCTTTTGGTGCAAAGTCAATTAAGGCACAAAAGGCTATGACCGATCTTCAGCCTAAAATTAATGAATTAAAGAAACAATATCCTGACAAGCAAGAACAGGCGAAAGAATTAATGAAGCTGTATAAAGAAGAAAAGATAAGCCCCTTTTCTTCTTGTCTGCCGCTTCTGATTCAACTCCCGTTTTTAATTGCAATCTATGAAGTTTTTAGGACGGGGTTGACTAATGGCAGTCTAAGTTTACTTTACCCCTTTGTATCAAATCCAGGGACAATAAATTCAATGGCATTTGGATTTTTAGATCTTTCAAAGCCGGATTGGATTTTGGCCGTGCTGGCCGGAGCCGCTCAGTTCTGGCAGGCAAGAATGTTTATTACCAAAAAGCCGGAGGTAAAATCAGATGGCAGTAAGGATGAAAATATGGCTGCCATGGTTAATAAGCAGATGTTATATATGATGCCGATAGTTACAATTATAATTGGTATCAGTCTGCCTAGCGGTTTAGTCTTGTACTGGCTTGTTGTTACAATTATAACGGCGCTCCAGCAAATATGGACACTAAGAAAAAAGAAAACCTCTACCGAAATAATACTAAAATAAAAAAATGAATATCAGAGCCCAAAAATTAATTGGGTTGCCAGTAAAGACAAAGTCGTCAATTGCTTTGGGCAAGGTATATGATTTTGATGTTGATGTTGAAAATGGCATGATTGAAAAATACCATGTTTCCGATTCGTTGCTGGTAAAAAACTTATTACACAAGGAATTAATTATAGACAAAAGCCAGGTGATTGAAATTACTGAGACGGCAATGATTGTCGAAGATACTGTACAAAAATTGAAATCGAGCGAGTTTGCTCAAGCATAAAAAAATCCGCTTAATAGCGGATTTTTAATATGGAGTGGAGTTTAATATAGTCGATTTTTGCCGACAATTACCTTTAATTTTTTGGGTAGCATAATGATTTCTGCCGGTGTTTTTGTTATTTTATTTTCATCTGTAATGGTTATGGAAATTGGTTTGTGCTCTTCTGTCACAAAAATGTGTTTACTGGTCAAATAACTATAATTAGCCTTTTCACCGAATAAAAATTTCTTTTCAACGCTTTTAATTTCAATTGTAAACAGCCCGTTGTTTGTTGGTGATGGCAGCTCGTTCTTGGCGGCTAAATTAGAAATAGTAATAAAATCGTTTTTCCCTTCAAAGCTTAAATAATAATCTCCGTCGCAGTTTAAGCCGGCGCCATTGCCGCTTAATTTTAAGGTTGTTAAAAAATAGTTGTTATTAACTTTTCCAAGATCCAGTCCATCGATAATTCTAGCAGACAATATGTCACAGGCGTTTTCACCGCTTGGAATGCCTAGTAGTTTACTTATGTTATTATTGGCTTCTCCAATAGGAATAAATCCAATCGTTACTTCAAGGTCGGCGAGGTAATTAATAAGTTGGCCGAAGGTGTTGTCATTTCCTACGATGACAAAAGTTTTAGTTCCTTGTTGCATTTCTTCCTTAATAACTTGATCAATATTTTTTAAAAAAGAAAGACGGCTGACTTTGCCGTTGATTCCCAGGTCCATCAGCCTTGTTTCCGCCTTGGCCATGTCTGAGTGGTATTTTTTTTCAACTAAATATGAATCGTAGAAATAATGGTACATGTTTTTTATTTAAAAGAAATACGAGAAAAATCACCGTCAATAATCCGAATAAGAATAAATTATTCTTCAGATACGGCATTGGCCGTTTTGAGTTCTATTCTTTTTTGTTTTGAAAAGTCCGGCCTGAGTGATTTGGTTTTATCGCCCATTAGGCATTTACCGCTTATGATGGCGCCTTCGGCCATGACCAGCTTGGTGGTGCGTATGTCGCCAAAAATTTTGGCCGTAGATGTGAGTTCTAATTTATTTGTAATATTGACGTTACCCTGAATTTCACCGGCAACTAAAGCATTTTCCGCACTGGTGTTTGCAAAAATTTTCGATTTTGGGCCTACTTTAAGATTCCTGGCAGTTTTTATTGATCCACAGATCGTACCTTCAACGATAATATTGCCTTCGGTCACAAAATCGCCTTCTACTTTGACTGATGGGCCAATAATTGTGTCGGTTTCATGGGTTTCGTTGGTGGTATCTTTAAACATAGGTAAGGGTTATTACTATTAATGTTATTTTAATTCAAAAAAAGGCTATTGTCAAAAAAATTTTATTATGTTATAATTTAAAAGTTAGATTAATTAAGAATCATCTATGCCAATTAAGAAAGCAGCAATGAAAGCTTTGAGGCAAAGCAAAACAAGGGCATTAAAAAACCTAAAAGCCAAAAAGCAAATAAAGGATTTAGTAAAAAAATCAAAAGCGTTAATTGAAAAAAAAGAAGCTGAATCAGCCACAAAAGTTAAAGCAGCCATAAAGGCAATCGATAAGGCTGTTCAGAAAAAAATAATAAAAGAAAACGCAGGAGCTAGAAAAAAATCTAGACTGATGAAAAAACTTAATACTTTAAGCAAATAGTTTTGCCCCTCCGCTCGGAGGGGTTTTTAAATTTTTTCTCCCGGAGGGTGGGGGAATCAAAAGTAATTATGATTTCAAAATTAAAAAAATCTTTGGCGGGCCAACCGGCTTTCCGGTATAAGCAAGTTGACGAGGCTGTTTTTAAGCAGCTTGTTTCGACTTGGGATGAAGCCAGCAATTTGCCAAAAGACTTGATTCAGAAATTAAATAAAGAATTTCCCTTGGAAATCAAAGCAAAACTGCACGAGGATAGTGATGTTTTAAAAGCGGTAATCGAATTAGAAGATGGCGTTTGCATTGAAACGGTTTTGATGCGGTACAGCCACCGAAATACAGTTTGTTTGTCTGTTCAGGCGGGCTGTCCCCTGGGTTGTCATTTCTGTGCAACTGGTCAAGGCGGATTTAAGCGCGACTTAACTGTTTGGGAAATTATTTTACAAGCACTATATTTTGGAAGAATTTTAAAAGAAAAAGGCGAGAGGATTGATAATGTCGTTTTTATGGGAATGGGCGAACCGTTTTTAAATACAGATAATGTTTTGGAAGCTGTTAAAATTTTAAATGCTAAAGAGGGTTTGGAAATTGCGGCCAGATCAATCTCAATTTCTACGGTTGGAATAACCGAGGGGATTAAAAAGTTAGCCGATTTTCCTTTACAAATAAATCTGGCAGTTTCATTGCATGCGCCAAATGATAAACTGCGCTTGCAGTTAATGCCAATTGCAAAAAAATATTCCATTGCTAAAATTTTTAAAGCAATGGAGGGTTACATTTTTAAAACCAATCGCAAAGTGATGATCGAATATATTATGATTGATAATTTAAATGATCATATAAAAATGGCCAAAGAGTTGGCTGTAATTATTAAGGCAATGCAAAAACCCTTAGTCATGGTTAATTTAATTCCTTATAATGAGACTGATAAATTTCAGCCGTCATCACTTGAAAGGATTGAAGGCTTCAGAAACGTGTTGCTTAAAAGCGGAATCGATTGCATTATGAGAAAATCTTTTGGAAAAAGTATCTCAGGCGCCTGCGGGCAGTTGGCTGGAAGATAAATTTTTCCAAGCTAATTCAAAAATAAATCTTTGCATGTTGGCAATTTCTTTGCTCTCAATTACTACTGCCATAAAATTTTCTTTATAAGAAATCAAGGCAACCTTGTCTCCATAAATTTCTGTATCTCCAAAAAAAGAATATTTTTCTTCCGGTATTAAAATTATTTGTCGCATTTCATAGGGATCATGTTTTTGCCATTCGCGGCCTTCTTTGCTATCCATAACTATTCCTCTTGCGCTGATTTTTCGCTGAATGCGCCGGCGGATAAACCCTTTAACATAATCTTTGGGTAGTATTTGATATAATCCGGCTATGGCCGTGTGTATAAGCAATTCCCCTCCCTTTGGAGTGGAGTATAATATATCCTCATACACCGCTATGGCCCCGTTAACGCCCTCGTAATACTTCACTTGCGGTTTATTGGGATTTATGTTTTGCAGAGACTTCAAGTCAGGCATTATTTGCTTTAATTGGTTTTCTTTTTGTTTTAAGCTAGTGAATAATATATCGGGTTCTTCCGCAGAAAAAAATCTTTTTTTACCTTTAAATATTTGAAAAAATAAGCCCTTTTCTATTAACTGATCAATAATTTTATAAGTAGTCGGCCGTTTGGTGCCGGCTTTTTTAGCTATTTTTAAAATAGACGATGGTCCTAACTCTAACCCGGCTAAATATACACCGACTTGTTCCTCGCTTAAGCCAATAGATTTTAAAATATTATTGATGTTGTTTGCCATATTGTTGATTATGTCACATATTGTGACAACATTATTATATTATAATCTACTTATTTTATCAAATCATAATTGTTTTAACTAGGTTTATATGACATACAATGTCCTACCGTTGGACATTATTAAAAAATTTATTTATAATTAACAATTGAAAATAATAAAAAATAGACTATGAAACGAAAAAGCTTATTAATTGTTGGTTTAATAATTGTGGCGTTGGCCTTGTCCGGGTGTGGTATAAAAAACAATACTCAAAGCAATAAAGAGCCAATAAAGGTTGCCTTAATATCATCTATGTCTGGCGAGGCTGGCATTTGGGGACAGAATTTAAAAAACGGATTTGATTTTGCTTTGGCGGAAATTAATGCCAAGGGAGGCATCAACGGTAGGCCAATCCAAGCTATTTATGAAGATGATAATTGCGATGCCAGTACGGGCGTAACTGCTTTTAATAAAGTGATTGATGTAGACGGTGCAAAAATAATAACAGGGACGGTTTGTTCTTCTGTGGCCATGTCTGTGGCTAAAAAAACTCAAGAGGGCGGAATTTTATATGTTGCTTCAGGAGCTACTGATCCAGAGGTTACAAAACAGGGCGATTTAATTTTTAGGCTTTGGGTGTCTGACGATTACGAGGCGAAGGCAATAGCGGGTTATGCCACCACAAATTTAAATTTAAAAACTTTTGGGATTGCGCATATTAATGATAACCCAGCCGGATTATCAATCGAAAATAGTTTTAAAGCGACGGCAGAAAATAATGGCGGTAGTGTTCTGGGAGTAGAAACATTTACTTCCAAAGAAAAGGATTTTAAAACAGTTTTAACAAAATTAATTAGCTTAAACCCGGATGCAATATATTTAGTTGGAATTGCAGAGCAAGCCCCATTGCTTATTAATGAAACAAGAAAGCTGGGGTATAAAGGAACCGTCTTGGTATATGGCCCATCAATATTGGCTGAAGGAATTATTGATCAAATAGGAGATAAAGAAAACATTTACTATGCAACTCCAGTTATCAAGCAAGAAACTGATTTCTGGGCTAATTATAAGAAGAGTGCTGGTAAGGATGCCGATGTTTTAGTTGCTATGGGTTATGATAGTTTAAAAATAATAGAGGCTGGACTTATAAAATGCGGGGAAGACAATCAATGCATAAAGAAATATTTTTCAGAGATGAAAGATTATCAGTTGGCTAGAGGAAAATTGACTTTTAATCACGGTGATGTTGCCAGTACGGAATTTACGGTAGAAAAAGTTAAATAAGGCATTATAAAAAAGAGCCCATCATTGGGCTCTTTTTGTATATAATCATTATTTATTTAACACTAATAGATCAAAAAGTAATTCAGGGTTTTTGGCCCCGTTTTTTAGTTTAGATTCTATATCTAAAAGAGTTTGATTGATTTTAATAAGTTCTTGTATGGAAAATCCTCGAGCTTGTTCGATTGCTTTTTTAATAACAAAAGGATGTTCGCCGATTTCTGTGGCGATTTGAGCTTGATTAGGATAGCCTGACGTTTCTTCAAGCTTACTTTTAACTTTTAAAATTATTTTAAACTGCCTGGCAATCATCGCTTGAATAGCAAGCGGAGCAGATCCGCTTTTTAATTGATCAGAAAGTAATTTCAAGGCCAGCTTGGAATTTTTATAGGCGATTGCATCGGTTAGATTAAAAATATTATCTTCAAATTTTGCACTGACAAGCAACTTAACATCATCAGAAGTAATTTGTCCGCCATTTTTATAACTGATTAATTTATTGGCTTCATTGGTAAGCTGTGATAAATCATTTCCGACTAAAGCAATCAATTGGGAAATAATTCTTGGATCAATATCAGTTTTTTTGTTTTTAAAATAATCCTTGAGCCAGTTTTCTAACTCATAATTTGTGAGAAGATCAATTTCCCAAGCATATTTTTGAGTTTTTAAAAATTTATAAAGCGCATTAGCCGGCTCTTCTTTTTTGCTCTCATAAATTTCTACAAACATCAAGGAATTTTCTAATTCAGCATCTCTGGTTTTAAGAAATTCCAAAAGATCTTTGTTTATGGTTCTATTTTTGGTTACATTATTTACAACGATAAACTTTTTTTCGCCAAGAAATGGTGTTGTCAAAACTTCTTGTTTGAATTTATCAAAATCTAATTTCTCGCCTTCCAATTTTACAATATTAAAACCAGCCTTATCTTTTTTTTGAGAAAACTGGTCTTGAAGTTCTTTGGATTTTTGCCGGCACCTGTACGAATCAGTGCCGTGGACGAAAAATATCATAAAAATGGTAAGTATTTATCAATCTGTTTCTTGAGTTCAGGATACACGAATTTGTTTTGATAATCAATCCAAGCATCGCCATCTAAATCCGCAGTTCTATCATCAACTTCAAGCGCAATTATTCTTTTGTTATTAAAATCTAAATTATTATCAAGTTGTAGTATTTTTTGAACGAAAATTATAATGTCAGCCTTATCAATTTTTTCTTGGGTAAGCATGTTTTCAATATTTGCATGTGTTCCGGCATATTCTGTATTATAGCCTTTTTCAGATAAATATTTTGCTAAGTATTTGCTGCGGTTTTTGCCATGATGGCAGATTGCCAGAACATTTTTTGTTTGTGAGATTTCCCACAAACTATCAAAAATTACTTTAAACATTGCAGTAATATATTGATCTTCAATTAAAACAGCTAGTGGCGCTTTTGGTTGCCAAATAATCATTTTGTTCGCAAATAGTTGGAATGATGTAACAAAAGGGGAATCGGTTTTTAAAATTCTAGTCTCCCTTAATTGTTCCGGACTGCTGGCCTTGATTTGCAAAGTTTTTTCACCTTCGGTTATTAGTGTTCGATTAAATATTTTCCTTTGAATTCTTTTCTTTTGCCAAATATTTTCTACTTCAATATCTTCAAAAAAATCTAGAAAATCATCAGCAGATCCTAAAAAAGCTATTTCTTTGCCAGCCTCGTCAATTAAAAGATTTAAGGCTTTTAAATACTGTTCTTTTCCTTGCAAAATTTTAATTGATGTGTTTTTGTCTCCTTGCTGGTATAGGGCAAGTAAATCCGGAAGACTTGATACTATTTGATGATCTAATTGATGCATGGATTCTTTTTTGGCGCGGATTTTTTCTAAAATTACAGTTGGAGGTTCAACCATAAAGTGTCGCGAGTACTTGTTATTATTGCTAAATTTGGTTAAGCCATGGATTTCTAATTCCTTAATTATTTTATAAACATTTGGACGTGAAATTCCGAGATATTTTGCAATTTCCGTAATGGGGCTTGGTCCTAGTGTTAGTGAAATAGTGTATAGTTCGATTTCCAAATCCGATAATCCCAATTCTTTTAATGAGGTGTAAAGCGATTCGCGCACCTCTTTTTGGTGGTCTTTGTCCATATTTAGATAAATGTTAATAGTTGTATTAATTTATTGTATATTTATTATATACATAATAAATAAATTTGTCAAAAATTAAACAAATTATATTGACAAAATGGTATATCGATGATATACTTCTATAAATATTTAAGCCAAAAGGCGTAATTATAAAAATATGTCAAAGTTAACAAGGTTTATAATCGGAATGGTGGTTGTGGTTTTAGTTGTAGCTGGAATCTGGTTTTATGTTGCCAGGCAGGATAATAGTGATTCTGAAACAATAAAAATTGGAGCATTATATGCGCAAACGGGCGCAGCGGCAAAGTATGGGCAAATTTCTATTCAAGGCGTTAACGATGCAGTTGAATATTTCAAAACCAAAAATCCAGAAACTAAAGTAGAGTTAATAGTAGAAGATTCTCAAGGAGATGCTAAGGAGGCCACAATTGCCGCAACTAAATTAGCAACAGTGGATAGGGTTAATTTTTCAGTTGTTGGCACAAGCGCTGTTTCGGCAGCTGTGGCGCCCATTGCCGATCAGTATAAAAAAATATTTATCTCCGATGCCGCATTATTTGGATTAACAGAGGGTAAAAAATATATTTTTCAAAATTTCATGCCTGATTTTAATAAAATCCCTTTGCAAATAAATGCAAATAGTAGTTGGAAAAAAGTAGCAATTATTTATATTAATGACGACTTGGGCAATGTCTGGTCAAAAGGTGTTAAGGCCAGCATAGATTCTTCCCGCAGTGTTGAGCTGTTTTCTTTTGAGAAGGGGGCAACTGATTTTAAAACGGATGCTTTGAAATTGAAAAATTATAATCCTGATGTGGTTGTGTTTGTGGGCTATGGGCCAGCTCTTAACCAGGTATTTGCTGATTTAGAGCTTAATAAAATTAATAAACCATATCTTACCTATTTGGCTTGTACTCTGCCCGGTGTATTAACTGATAAAAAATTCAGCCTTGAAGGACAATACAGTTATGAGTTTCCGGTCATTAAAGATGGTGAAGTTAAAAATTGGATGGTTGCAAAAAATAGGGATTTAAATTCTTTTTATACTATTGCGTTTGAAAACACTCTTCTTGTTCTTGAGGTGGCCAAGGAGTCCGGAAATAATGTGGAAAGAGGCTTAGAAATTTTAAAAAATAAACAGCAAGAAGGGGTTTTTGGAACCATTGATTTTAGAGGGAAAAATTATACTAACATAGATTTAGTCCCAACAATGATTCGTGGGGGTAAATGCGTGCCATTAGTTAATGAGTAATAATAATTTAGGATTACAAAAAGCATCTATATCTATATATGGATGCTTTTTGTTTATTTTAATAAATATGTTAATATTTATTTGTAAATTTAATATTATTATGTCAATAATATATGGAAAGTAAGAGAAAATATGAGCCAACCCCAGAGGATTTTGCAAAAGCAGAGGCATGTATGACTGATGAGCAAAGAGAGACGACAGAAATAAGGGTTGCTAATTTGGAGCAAGTCAGACCGATATGGGAAGAAAGCTTTGAGGATCGTAGTATTGATAGTGAAACAAAGAGGCGTAAGCCACCAACCCCGGAGGAAATTAAAATGATGGATTCAACTTTAGAAGAGTTGGCTGGTTTATTTAAAGATTCAAAAGTTCGGTGGATCTTGGACGGCGCCATGAATATTTCCTTGCTCTCGCGGAAATATATAGGAGCGCATAAAGATACTGATATCTCAATTGAAAAAGATGATGTTGAATTGTTGGAGCAAGAATTATTTGAAAATGGTTATGGATTATTTTTATCAACTGAAGAAAATAGTTCACACATAATGAGGCGTGTTGGGGCACATGACTTTGCAAAAGCAAACCCCTCTCACTTAATGATTGTTGCAATAGATAAGAACGGTAAAATTCATGATGATGTAAATTTAAATTTTATTGATGTACATATTGTGGCTAGAAATTCTGAAGGACAAGCTATAAGTAAAAATGGAACCGTATTGCCGGAAAAGTGGATGGAGCCGATAAAAATGAAATTAGGCGACAAATCAATAAATGTTTCTCATCCGGCGCGTGTTGCATATTATAAAATGTTGATGGAAAGGGAGTATGATTTTACTGATTTAGATCGCTTAGCGGAAACTGGCAGCTTAACCGCAGATGATGTAGATGAGATTAGTGTTGTTTTTCAAAGTGATTTTAATTTGGGCATAGAAAAAGGTGAAAAGGACATGGCTGTTGTTTTTTCAAAAATGGAGCCAGGCATGACGGCTGATCAGGTTTTTGAAATATTTTTAAGTATTCCTGCAATAGCTGAGAGAATAAACCCGGAATCTGAAAGTACATATCGAAATATTGCAGAAGTATACGTAGGTTATTATGAAAATAATGATGACAGGAGCGCATCAGGCATGTTGAAGGCGCTTTTGGAGCATTATGGTATATATGAAAGAGAAGCGGATCGGCAAGAAAAAATTGCTAATTTAAAAAGGGCCGTTCAGTCTGTTATAAAAAAATAAAAATTTTATAATTTAAAAAACATCTGTAAATGCCAGGTGTTTTTTAAATTATAAAATTATTTTACCTTCTCAGTCTCGCCCCAATTATCGCCGGCACTGACTTCGGCTTCAATCGGTGCTTTTAATTTAATAACTGAGCACATTGTATCAGCAACAAACTCGGCAACTTTTTTAACATCCTTTTCTGGTACTTCAAAAACAAGTTCATCGTGTACCTGAAGAATCATTCTTGATTTTGGCGATATGTTATGAAGTTTATTTTGAATTTCAATCATGGCAAATTTAATTAAATCAGCCGCAGTTCCCTGAACGGGCATATTGATTGCAATTCTTTCAGCGCCGGCTCGCACCTGTTGGATGCCGGAATTAATTTCTGGAATCGGCCTTCGTCTGCCATAAAGCGTTTCAACATAACCTTTTTCTTGCGCCGATTCTAAAACATCAGCAATATATTTTTTAACGCCTTTGTATTTCAAAAAGTATTTGGTGATAAATTCTTGCGCGCGGCTGGCAGAAATTCCCGTTCTTTGCGCTAAGCCCCAAGAGCCCATACCATAAAGCACGCCGAAATTAACTTCTTTAGCTTGGCGTCGCATTTCTTTAGTTACTTCTTTTTCTTCCACTTCATGGATAAATGCGGCAGTAGAAGTATGAATATCTCCGCCTGAATTAAAAATTTCTAACATATCCTTATCTTCAGCCAGCGATGCGACAATTCTAAGTTCAATTTGCGAGTAATCAGCTTTGACTAATTTAAAGCCCTCTTCAGCAATAAATGCTTTTCTGATTTCTTGCCCAACCTCAGTACGAATAGGAATATTTTGCAAATTTGGATTAGATGATGAAAGTCTTCCAGTCGCAGTTACTGTTTGATTGAAGCTTGTATGAACTCTGCCGTCATGGACATTTACAAGTTTTGGTAATGAATCAAGATAAGTACTTTTTAATTTTGCTAACTCCCTATGCTCCATTATTAAATTAACTATTTTAATTTCCTTTGTACTATCTTCTTTTTCGCCTAGCCAAGATAAAAGCTTTTCTAATTGTGCTGCGCCAGTCGATGTTCCTGTTTTTGTTTTTCCTAGTCCTTTACCATCAATTCCGAGTTTATTGAATAAAATGTTTTTGAGCTGAAGCGGTGATGATAGATTAAATTCTTCTCCAACCAATTCAAAAACCTCTTTTTCTATTTTTTTAATTCTGGTGCCCAGTTTTTTGCTTTGCTTGTTTAAAAAATCACTATCAATTTTGACTCCGTTTTTTTCAATCTTTGCTAAAACCTGTACTAACGGCATTTCTAATTTATGGAAAAGGTCTTCCATTCCTTCTGTTTTGAGATCCTGAGAAAATTTTTCATAAAGTTGCCAAGAAATATCTGCATCTTCATTGCAATACCAGCAAACTTTGTCTAAAGCGCATTCTTTCATGGAAATTTGAGTTTTACCTTTGCCTATTAATTCTTCAATCGGTTGCATTTGATAGCCCAATTCAACAAAAGCTAAATTTTCTAAGCCATGTTGACGATGGCTGGGATTTAAAACATACGAAGCGACCATGGTATCAAAATAAACGCCATTAACTTTTATTTCAATTTCCCCTAAAACTTCCATATCAAACTTAATATTATGTCCGATTTTTTTTATGTTTTCATTTTCAAAAATTTCTGCTAATTCTTTTTTATGCTTTAAAAATATTTCACTGCCCAAATAATATGCTTCATTTTTTTTCCAACAAAAACCGGTTCCGACCAGTTCGCTGTCAAAAGTATTGAGCCCGGATGTTTCGGTATCAAAGCAAAATTCTTTTTGCTTGGAGATAGCTTTATAAAATTGTTCAAATTCATTGTCGTCATGAATTAATAAATAATCCTCGTCTGCCTTTTTCTGGATTTTTATTTTTCCTTCGGCTGTGTTGCTTGAAGTAATTGCTTCTGATTCTAACGAAACAACTTTTGGTGAAAATAAATCGCCTTGGCCGTTTTTTATTTCAAATTTTGTGCTGTTTAATGCGGCAACTGAGCTAAGCAGTTTTTTAAAATTCAGTTCTTGGAAAAGTTTTAGCACGCCTTGCAAATCAAAACCGCCAACCTTGCAAATTTCAAGGCTGAAATCAATTTCAACATCCAAAATTATTGTCGCTAATCTTTTTGATAAAAATGCATTATCTTTATTGGTTTTTAAAAGCTCGCGCGTCCTATCTTTTATCTGATCAGACTCAATATTTTCATAAATATTTTCCAGTGTGCCAAATTTTGTTAGCAAATCAATGGCGCCCTTTTCACCGATGCCTTTGACGCCCGGAATATTATCCGATACATCACCCCGAATAGCCTTGTAATCAATTAATTGTTTCGGTACAAGGCCTTGGAATTTTTCTTCAATGCCTTTTTCGTCATAAAGGATGGTTTCTGACATTCCTTTGTGAGGGGAAAGGACTTTGGTATTGTCATCGACTAATTGATAAACGTCTTGATCGCCAGTTATAATAATTGTTTCAATATCTGGCCGGTCAACGGATTTCAAATGGCAAATTGTGCCAATAAGGTCGTCAGCTTCAAAGCCAGCTTTTTCAAAAATTGGAATATTGAAAGATTCCAAAACTTGTTTGACCATGGGAATCTGCTCATAGAGCTCATCAGGCGATTTTTTCCTTTGCGCTTTGTAATCTTCAAATTCTAAATGCCGGAAAGTCTTTTCTTTGCGATCAAAACAAGCTGCAATATAATCAGGCTTAATGTCTTTTAGGGTTTTGAGCAAAATCATTGTAAAACCATAGACGGCATTGGTAAGTTGGCCTTCTTTGTTGGTAAGTGGCGGCAAAGCATGAAAAGCTCTGTGAATCAGAGCATTTGAATCTATAACAGCAAATTTTAGCTTAGTTTTTGACATGTTGTATCTTTATTCTTTTAGTATATTTTATATTAATATTGGAGAAAGTTGTAGTGCCCTCTAAGTTTGTTTCCAAAGATTTTTAATCAGATTTTTCTGGAGTTCGCTAATTGCCCTATCTTCAATAATAACCCCGATTAAGTTTTTAAATGAAATCATAGCCGTAACCTCGCCGGATACCAAAAGATCTGTTTCAAATTTAAATCCCGGAGGCAGTTTTTTGGTTCGAGTAAATTTAGAGTATTCTTTGTTTTTTAATTCTGCTATCGGCTCAGACGACTCTTCAATAAGGCTTTTCATTACCCCGCCATTATTATATAGCGACATCATTAAGTGATGATTTTCTATTTGTGAAAATAATTTGAAGAAACTATCCGGCGAAAAAATATTATAAACTGTTTTGTTGGTTTTTAATATTTTCCAGTATATTTCCATTATGCCGTCTTTGCCCTCATAAAAACTTATTTTTGGCTTTTCAAAGCCCCCCGAATACAGGGAAAATAGTTCTGGTATTATTTTGTCTATTTTGCTTTTTTTCTCATCTATTTCTCTCTTTTGCTTATCTAATGATAATTTTATTTTTTCTGGCTCTTCCGGACAATAGTAAATTCTTTTTTTGTCTACGGTTCTAAAAATAAGACCTTTTTGCAGTAGATTATCTAAATGACCATAGATAGTAGTCCTTTTTATTGAACATTTTCTAGAAATTCCCGCAACTGTGCTTTTTCCCAAACTTAAAATACCCAAGTAAACATCAACTTCTTTGATTTCAAGGCCAATATCTTTAAGTTGTTCTTGGAGGTTATTCATGTCTTAATTTTAAGAAATTTTTGATTAAGTGTCAATAATTTTAGTCACATTTATATAATAATTATAATTCAATATATTGTATATTAGCTATTTACTGCTCTTTATTTCAATAATAATATAGTTATTTACTGACACTTTTTATAGTTAATGTTAAATTTTAACATTAATAATTAGTAAATTTACTATGATTTCGGCTAAATTCTGTGAAGAAATTAATCCAAAAATTACTCAAGAATTTGTAAATTATATAGATAAAATGGCCGAAAATGGAAGTTATCGGGTAAGCGTTATAATTGGAGATAAAAATATTCCTATTGATGTTTATTCAACAGTTTTTCCGCCCAAATCTAATTACAGCATTAGTTCAAAAAACGTTTTTAAAGCACTTAACAAGCTCGATGATCTAGAAGTTGCTGATATCGGCTGTGGAAGCGGAATTGAGACAATTGTTGCGCTGATGGCTGGAGCGAAGCATGTTGACGCCGGCGATATAAATCCGCAGGCAGTAGACTGCTCAAAGCATAACGTTAAAATAAATGGAATGGAAACAAAGGTGGATGTTTTTCTGTCTGATCTTTTTTTAAATTTTCCAAAAAAGAAATATGATTTGATTATTGCCAATTTGCCAATTGTAAATTATGATGCAGGTAATAGCTTAGTAAATCAAGCCCTATATGATGGCGGTTTTAAAATACATAAGAGGTTGTTTGAAGAAGTCAAGGAGTTTTTAACTGAAAATGGGATAATCACTTTTTCCCATGCAAATTTGCAAAGCGGGAAAACTGAAAATCCGGATTATGATTTTCAGATTTTAGAAAAATTGATTGATGAGTATGGATATGCGATTGTTGAAAGAGTTGAAACGGAAGAATTGGGTTATAAATGGATAAATTATAAAATTAAATTAAAAAAATAATATGGGTTTTTTATTGCTCGTCATTTGGATTATCGGCATTACCTGCTTTACATTGTTAGGCAGTTGGTACGCTAAGAAATACAATAAATCAGATTTATTGATTGGGCTTTATGTTACTTTTGTATTGGTGGCACAAATTTTAGCAGTAAAAATATCCGCTTTTGATCTTGGTTTTAATACATTTTTTGGGCCAAGCGGGGTTTTGGTTTTTTCTGTTACCTATCTTTTTACTGATATTGTAAATGAAAGGTTCGGCAGAAAAGAAACGCATAAAATGATTTTGATTGCCCTGGTTTCTCAAATAGCCATGGTGTTTTTCTTCTGGATTGGAGTCAAGATGCCACCCGCTCCGTTTTGGAATCTTCAAGGAACGTGGGAGCAGATTTTTAATTTAATTCCAAGAATAACCATTGCAGGCTGGATTGCCTTTATGATTTCAGAAAATTTTGATGCCTTCACTTATTCATGGCTTAAAAAATTAACCAAAGGCAAGCATCTTTGGACAAGAAATGTTTTTAGTACCATTCCAGCGTTGTTTTTGGATAGTTTGATTTTTATCCCAATTGCTTTTTTGGGTGCTATGCCGATTCTGCCTCTCATAATCGGGCAAACTCTGATTAAGTGGCTGGTTGGTTTGATTAATGTCCCTTTTATGTATTTGAATAAAGCGATTTTGGGGAAGAGTATAAAATAATAATTATAACCATTAGTATGATATAGATTATTCCACACTCTTATTATACAAAAATATGGGAAAATGTTATTAAAAAAATCCCTAAGCGCGCTTGCCTAGGGTTGTTGCTTAGTTGAGATGTGGGGGCAAATGGAGCCTTAGTGATAGGCACCCCAGAGAGCGTCTTGCTCTCTGAGAAATCGCTCATAGCAGTCTCCACAGCAAGCCTTGTCCAGCCGCTGTTTTTCAACGTGCTCGACAACCAGCCGTCCCTCCGAGCTGTCGAGGGGGAAGTCGACAGAGCCACCGTCAGTGACCTCGACCACCCTGTTGGTGTGGGTGGTGACAAACTTCCGTTCGTCACAATAGGAACATTGCCCGCCACTCTCCTTCATGTCGTCCTCACGCTCTAGCCAAACGTGATACTCTCGTTGCTCAACTCGGAAGTAGAAATTATAGGTGCTTGGCATGGTGTTTCTCCCTTTCTCCTCTGTGTTTGTCAACATTTATATATATCATAAATTATTATATTTGTCAAGAGTCTTTTGTCCAAAATATAATTTTCTGTTAAAATATACGTATTCATAAAGCATATTCAATGCTTAGAGTTTTTATGTTAATTAGTTAAAAATGTTTCTTCAGCGAATTGAATTACAAGGTTTTAAATCTTTTGCCAATAAAACAGTTTTAGAATTTCCTGCTCCGGACAAGAAAAGCAAAACTCACGGCATTACGGCTATTGTCGGACCAAATGGATCCGGCAAATCAAATGTGGTTGATGCTTGCAGGTGGGTTTTGGGTGAGCAAAGTTTAAAACTCCTTCGTGGCAAAAAAGCAACAGATATTATTTTTTCAGGCTCGGCCAAAAAATCCCAAATGGGAATGGCGGAGGTCTCTTTGTTTTTAAATAACGAAGACAATAGCGCTCCGATTGAATACAGCGAACTGGCAATCAGTAGAAAAATTTATCGCGATGGTACCTCACAGTATTTTATAAATAAAAATGAAGTTCGGCTTTTTGACATCGTCATGCTTTTGGCCAAAGCAAACTTCGGGCAAAATACTTATGGAGTAATCGGGCAAGGCATGGTTGATAAAATTGTAAATTATTCAACTCAGGAAAGAAAAGAATTTTTTGATGAAGCAACGGGCGTAAAACAATTTCAAATCAAACGTGATCGATCGGTAAATAAATTAAAAAAATCCAGAGAAAATGTCACTCAGGCCGATGTTTTAATTAAAGAATTAGAACCGCATTTGAAATCTTTGACCAGGCAGGTTAATAAATTAAGACAGCGACAGCAATTAGAAGCAGAATTAAAAGATGAGCAGATTAAATATTATGCAAAAATCTGGTCTGATTTAAATACTCAATATGATCAGTTTGCTATTTCGTATAATAATTTTGACAAGCAAAAAAATGTTAAAGAAAATCGACTTGGCGAATTATCGGAAGAGTTGGAAGAAATGGGTGAGCAATCAGGCAGAGTAGAAGGCTTTGATAAGTTACAATCAGAATATGATGTTTTAACAACTGAAAAAAATAGCTTGCTTCAGGAGCTGACAGTTGTCAGAGGAAAAATGGATTTGGAATATTCCAAAGTCGGCAAACAGAATTTGTCATGGCTGGAAAATAAAAAAGAAGAAATTTCTAATTATGTAAAAGAAATAGAATCGGAAGAAAAAATTACTACAGCTAAGTTGCAGAAATTAAATGACGAATTAAAAAGAAAACAGGAAGAAATAAATAAAATAAATGGCGAATTGACAGTTTGGCAAAATAATTTTCAAATTCTTCAGGATGAATTTTACAGATCGAAAAATGGCGAGAAAATAAATTACAGTTTGGAGCCAGTCAAGGCAGTCCTTCGATTAAAAAATACAATTTCAGGAGTTTATGGCGCCATTAGTCAGTTGGGAAAAATTGAACCAAAGCATGAAGCGGCGCTTTCTGTTGCTGCCGGTAATAGGCTTTGGGCGATTGTTGTCGATAGTGATGAAACTGCAGTAAAATGCATAAATTATTTAAAGGAAAACAGATTGGGCACAGTCACCTTTTTTCCTTTGAATAAATTATCAAGCTATGGGCCAAGCAGAGGTGCCGAGGAATTGGCAAATGAACGCGGAGCAGTCGGTTTGGCAATTGATTTGGTAAAATTTGACAGCAAATACCAAAAAGCTTTTGAGCAGGTTTTTGGATCCACGGTAGTAGTAGAAGATTTACAATCAGCAAGGGAAATTGGTGTTGGACGAGAAAGAATGGTTACATTGGATGGCGATACTTTGGAAAAATCCGGTGTTATGAAGGGTGGATTTAAGAAAAGTGATTCAATGAAGTGGGCAGTTTTGGATTCTTTAGTTGCGCCATCTTCAGAAGACAAAATCAGACAGCTTACTGAATTAAAAACCAAAGTTGATAAGCAATTAAAGGAAAAAGAAAATTTAATTTCAGAAATTTCAGAAATAAAAACATCGATTCAAGTTTTGGAATCAGGAGTTAGGGCCAATGCCACACAATTGCAGAATTTTAAAAAAGAAAAAGAAAAAATTGAAAGTGAAATAAAGGAATCGCAGTTGACTCCTCAAGAGCAAGATGAATTTTTTAAGAATTTAAAATCCAAAAGAACAGAATTGGAAAAATCTTTGGAGCAGTTGGATAAAAAATCAGCAGTGGCTAAAGAAAAAATAGATAAATTCAATTCAGTTGAGGAAGAAAAGAAGCAAAAGGTTTTTTCTGTTCAACAAGAAATGCATAATTTGCAAAATGAACTGAATGCGGTGGTTAATTCTTTTAATGAAGTGAAGATTGAGTTGGCAAAAATTGAAACAAAAAAGGAAAATGCTTTTGCTTCAATGAAAGAGGATTTGGGCGAAGAGTATATGCCGAAAACCAGCGTTGATATTACTGGAATCGATCCGGAAGAATCAAAAATTAAAATTGATAAAATAAAAAAGAGCTTGGAAATGATCGGCGGAATTGATCCGGAAATTGAAAATGAATATAAACAGGTCAGTGAGAGATTTGATTTTTTAAGCAAGGAAAGTGAAGATTTGCATAAAGCAATTATTGATTTGGAAAAAGTCGTCGTTGAGCTTGATAAAATTATAAAGAAGCAATTCGAAGATGAATTTAAAAAAATCAACGCTGATTTTACTAGATATTTCAAACAGTTATTTGATGGCGGTGTGGCCAAATTAGTTTTAACGCAAAAAGAAATGACTGAAGCTGAGTCGGCTGTGGCTGAAGTGACTGAGGCAATCGCCGGTGAAGAAACGCCAGTTGAAAAAGTTGAAGAAGAAAAGAAAATTGTCCATGTCGAAGATAAATCTTTCTTGGCAAATATGGGAATTGAAATTGAAGCTTGCCCACCAGGTAAGAAAATAAAAAATATCACTTCACTTTCCGGTGGTGAAAAAACAATGACCGCTTTGGCTTTGATCTGTTCAATTATCAGTAATAATCCATCACCATTTATTCTTTTTGATGAAGTTGATGCTGCGTTGGACGAAAGCAACTCCTCAAAATTCAGTTTGATTATCGAAGAGCTTGCCCATAAAACACAATTTATAGTAATTACACATAATCGCGCAATTATGTCTCACGCCGATGTTTTATATGGCGTAACCATGCAAGGTGATGGCGTTTCAAGGATGATTGGACTTAAGTTATCCGAGGCCGAGAAATTAGCGGAATAATATATAAGAGAAGATAATATTTTAAGATTTCCAGGAAGAAAAAATGAAGAGGGTGAAGAGGAGAGAAAAACAGAATTGGATGTTATAAAAGCAGTTCAATTATTAGAATTTTTAACGGCATTTAGTAAGAGTGATTCAAGATCTTATAGTAAAGATGATGTTGCCGAAAGAAGAAAGGGTTTGGTTAATGTTGAGGATGATTGGCTGATAGAAAGATTAAACCAAAGTTTTCGAAGCGATTGGCAGTCAAAACCTAACTTTTATCATGCGTTGGTAGCTGAATTGCAAAAGCGTAAAATTATTTAAAATAAAAAGAGGCCCATTTTTGTTTTAGGCCCCGTTCCTAGAGGAGATCAGTCCTTTTCAAGTTTTACGTTCAATTTGTACCATGCCTAGCTTTGATATATTCATACAAAAGAACGTTTAGCTTGCATCCCCCAAAAATAATGAGCAAGCTCTTTTTTCGTGGTTTGGCTCGAGAGACTATCTGCCTTGCGACTTTGGTAATTGTGTCATCGGTCAGGTCGTAGTTGTCATCTAGTTGATTCCATTGTGCGGTTAATTGTTCCCATTTTGCCAATCTCGTGGCGCCGTAGCGTTGACCAAGCTCCCTTCTCGCGTTCTCTAGCATCTTCTGCCAGTATATGCTCAACTCATCTTTGCGAGCGATGCATTCAGCTATATTAAACTCTAAATCGCTGCATTTTCTTGTTTGGAAGTACTCTTTTACTGCCACAAACAAGTCAATAAAGTTTCTAAAGATTCGTTGATCGTTTAGAAATTCACGCTTTTTGGTAGAATTAAGTTGCATTACGGGTCTCCTTTTTGGCGTTGTGTTAGATAAGGTGCGGTAGTTTTATTTTAATTTAAAGTGGGTTATACTGGCAAAAATATTAACAAGATTGACAAAAAATAAACATCTTGTTAATATCTTAACATGAAAACCATATCGCAAATAATTAGAGAAATAATAAACCAGTCTCCTTTTTTGGAAGAAGCAATAAGAGAAGACATTGTTAACACTTCAAAAGTAGCCAGAAAAATAAGGAAAAAAGCTGAAGAAAGATTAATGGTTCCTATTTCAGAAGCGTCAATTCTAATGGCATTAAGAAGGATGCCACAATCTAATGCAGTCAAAAATAAAAGAGAAACTTTAGTTAAAGTTTCTGATATTGTAGTTAGATCAGGATTGATCGAATATATTTTCAATAATTCTCAAAATTTAACAACTACATACCAGCAAATATTTAAAAAAATAGTCTCAATAAATATTGATTCTTACTTTAATATTATAAGGGGAAATTATGAAACACTGGTTATTATAAACAATAAATTAGAAGATTATATTGATGATTTATTAAAAAATCAAAAGACGATAAGAAAGATAAGGCGCCTATCTTCAATTACTATTCGTTTACCTGAAGCAAAAATTACTTCTACGGGAATTTATTATCCTTTTTTGCAGAAAATTGCATGGGAGGGAATTAGCATAGTTGAAATTTTTTCTGTTGCTCACGAGCTGACTTTTATTTTTGAAGAAAAAGACATTGATAGAGCATTTGCCATAATCAAATTTTTATCGCAATCCTAAATTATAATTTTGTATAAGAAGCCATTAAATTTCAGTTTAAATCCGAAGCAGAGAAATTAGCGAAATAAAAAAGCGCAAGCGACATGTCGCCGGCGCGGTGTGAGGGAGGTTGCTAATAGATTGCGTTCTATTAAAGGAATATGAATTGATTCTCCTTTAGTGCAACGTCCTGTTGTACTTTAGTTCCATCCCGATGGAACGAAACATAAGATGCGCGAAAGGGATATTCTTTGGGATAGCTATTCGACCAAGCGCCAGATATGATTGCGGGTTTCCCGTTGTGTTGCTCTGGAAACCTTGAATCCATACCCGTATACAAAAGCCTTATTTGCGTTCCAATTCCAGCACTCATGGTTTAGTCCTCCTTAAAATATTTATAGTAAACTTTGTTATATTTGTCAATTGACAAATCTCATAAATTAAGCTATTATATCTATACCGTTTAAAAGTGCTCAACTTTAAACATTTAACTTATTAAAAATGCTATCAATTAGATTTTCCAGAAAAGGAAAGAAAAAACTTCCTTTATACTCCATTATTGTGGTTGAAAAAGCCAAAGATCCATGGGGTGATTACGTAGAAAAGCTTGGAACTTACAATCCTCACACTAAAGCTTTGGAAATCAAGGCTGACAGAGTAGAGTATTGGATCAGCAAAGGCGCTCAGCCTTCAGAATCAGTGCATAACCTTTTGATTACAAAAGAAATAATCAAAGGTGAAAAGGTAAGGGCTTCAAAATCTAAACCTGGCAAGAAAAAATCTCTTCAAATCGCAGCTGACAAAAAGGCAAAAGATGCCGAAGAGGCAGCAGCAGTAAAAGCTAAAGCAGACGCTGAAGCCACCGCTGAAAAAGAAAAAGAAGAGAAAGCTAAAGCTGAACAAGAAGCAACTGAAGTAGAAAAAAATAAAGTTGAAGAAGTTGCTCCAGTTGAATCTGCTCCTGCAGAAGAAGCTGTTTCTGAAACAACTGAAACTCCAGCAGAAGAAACAAAAACAGAATAGTTTATATAACAATAAACACTCCATTAAAACCGGTTAACGCCGGTTTTTTTGATGTCTAGATAATTAACTGTTGGTTGTTTATGAAGAATATTGGTTTATTGTTATACCTTATTGACAAAACTAAAATAGTTTGCTATTATTGATATTGTACTTAGCAATACAAATTGTTGATGTATGGGGAAATTTTGGGACTGCAGACTAATCCCTGTAATGTCGAAATTTCTCGAATTAGAAATAAACATAAATATTATGTTAGACGAAGAAACAACAGAAGAAACTCCAGAAGTAGAGGAAGTAGAAACTCCTGAAACTCCTGTAGAAACTCCAGAAGTAGCAGAATAACTTCTGCACGCAAAGACCGGCTTAATCGCCGGTTTTTTTATTCTATTTATTTAAAGCTTCAGAATATATTTATTTTAAATGAAGAGATTGGCCATATCACGGCCTTTATTTACGAGGGTAGAACAACTTATTTTAGGCCACTTTGCCAATGGGAAATTATTAGTTATTTAATTGACAAATTTTCTATAATTTATTATCATTAACTTAGTACTTAACAAAATATTGTTAATAGTACGGAGAGGTTTTGGGGTTGCAGTTAGGTCCGCAATACAAGATTTCTCGGATTAGAAATAATAGAACACAAAACAATATGGCTGAAAGAGACCAGAGTTTCGTAGAAGGCATCGTTAAAGCTATTGTAGCTCATCCTGACGATGTAAGAGTCGACAGAACAGTTGACGAAAGAGGAGTTTTACTCACTCTTAATGTACATGTAAATGACATCGGTTATGTCATTGGCAAGCAAGGTCAAACCGCCAGAGCAATTAGAACTCTAGCCAAAATAATTGGCGCGCAAAACAATGCAAGAGTTAATTTAAAGATTGCTGAACCGGAAGGTTCAAGAGGACCAAGAAGAGATAGAGAAGAATCTCAATCTCAGGTTCAAGAAGACATCAATACTGATGTTGTAGATGATTTAAAAATCTAAACGCTCAATAGAGAATTCCCCGCGAAAGCGGGGTTTTCTTATTGGTTTTTATATGCTAATAATTTTTCTGACTTTTATATAATCTTCCCCGTTATGTAGATTGGTAAAATTATTGATGGAATCGCAAATGTCTGAAATTTTTTCAAGAATACTTTGTGTCATAGCTGTTTCAATTTCATCAATTGATAGATTAACTTTTAATATAATTTCTTCCAATTTATTTTGATTAGAATTTTTAATAATAGGACAGACTTTAGTTAGAATCCACCACAATTCATTTTCAATTTTTAAAACAGTTAATGGAGTTAGTCTACATTCCAAAGATCTTTCGTCATAGATTGTACATCCAACTCCTTCTTTGCATTTATGACAATGGCCGTCTTTGAAAAAATTTGCTTTTCCGCTTTGAATAAGATTAAAACCATATTTTTTATAAGTATCAACTTCATCGGGCAAAAGCCAAGAAATCCATTTTGGTGCTGAGCAGGAAATTGAGCAATTTTTGCATTCCTCCATATCTTTGAAGACATGATTGACATGGATGTTGGCATAAAGGTTTTTGAGTTCTTCCGTCATAATTTTATTTTTGACTTATTAGATGTTGAAAGATATAATTATTATAATTAATTTAGAAAGAATAGCAAATGAAACAGTTTGATTTTATAACAATTTTTCCAAACATTTTAGATTCATATTTTAATGAGTCTTTGTTTAAGCGTGGGCAAAAAAATAAATTATTAAAAATCAAAACTCATAACTTGCGTAAATGGACCAATGATCGGCATCAAACAGTTGATGACAAGCCTTATGGCGGAGGTGCGGGATTGCTTTTTAAAATCGAACCGATTTATAAAGCCTTGAAAGAAATTACAACAAAAGCAGATAAAAAGAAGACAAGGATTATTTTAACGGCGGCCAATGGAAAAAGATTTACCCAAAAAGATGCTTTAAGATTATCAAAATACGATAGATTGATTTTTGTCTGTCCAAGATATGAGGGCGTTGATGCGCGCGTAGAAAAATTAATTGATGAAAAATTATCAATTGGCGATTATGTTTTGGCAGGCGGAGAATTGCCGGCGGCAGTAATTACAGAAGCTGTTTGCAGATATATTCCTGGTTTTGTCGGCAAGCAGGAATCGGTTGCCAATGATTCATTTTCAGAAGAGAATTATTTGGAACATCCGCATTATACTAGGCCGGAAGTTTTTGAAATGAATGGCAAAAAAATGCGAGTGCCGAAAGTTTTGTTGTCAGGGCATCATGGTGAGATTGAGAAGTGGCGAGGCAAGAAATCCAAAAATTTGAAGTAGTGTAAAAACTGTTAATATTTCTGGGATAAATTAGCCATAGAGGGCTTGACAAGCCCTTAAATATGCGTTATTATAAATAAGCAAGAACAATAACTTTACAAATTTCAAAAAACAGTTCAAAAATCTAGTATTTTTGAGGAAAAACAGTGGCATCTGATGGAATCTGGCAATAGCCAAGGTTCGTCAAATCGGATCCCTCTGTTTTTTCTTTTCCCGCTCTTCTTTGATGTTTTTCGGGAGTAGTCTGCAAAGAAAGATAAGTAGATTCTGCACTTGAGGTAGAATAATGCCGGGGTTGAAAAAAGTAATTTGACAACTGAATAGTGGCAAAAAAGCACAACCCAAAAATTTCTTTGAATTTTAAAAATGTCCGCTTCGGCGGACAAAAACATAACGGTTGGCAACTGGCCGTAATCTAGTTGTGAGAGCCTGCTAATGCAAATTAGCTTTTCTCATTTAATGAGAGTTTGATCCTGGCTCAGGATGAACGCTGGCGGCGTGTCTAAGGCATGCAAGTCGAATGGGTTAGACCCATGGCAAACGGGAGCATAACACATTGGTAACCTACCTCGAAGTCCGGAATAACTCAGCGAAAGCTGGGATAATACTGGATGTGCTCGTCCCTCATAAGAGGGCCGCGTAAAGATTTATCGCTTCGAGAGGGACCTATGGTCCATCAGCTAGTTGGTGAGGTAATAGCTCACCAAGGCTACGACGGATAGCGGGTGTGAGAGCACGACCCGCCTCACTGGGACTGAGACACTGCCCAGACTCCTACGGGAGGCTGCAGTCAAGAATATTCCTCAATGGACGAAAGTCTGAAGGAGCGACGCCGCGTGATCGATGAAGTCCTTCGGGATGTAAAGATCTTTTATTAGGGAAGAATAA
>Ga0172379_10002127_pt1 | contig 36328 bp, 42 predicted proteins | sample GrowelOW334metaG_FD_119756 | JGI IMG/M metagenome (GOLD analysis project Ga0172379, IMG submission 119756) | Groundwater microbial communities from an aquifer near a municipal landfill in Southern Ontario, Canada - Groundwater well OW334 metaG | ecosystem: Environmental > Aquatic > Deep... | reverse complement strand
TCTTCAAACACTCTAAACCCAACTGCCAATTTTCCAACACGCTGATCTTTAATTTCTGTTATTATGTGACCCCCATAGTCTGGGGCAACAGCAAAAGCTTTTCCTGTCTCATCCGTTACAAAACAAACTTCTTCCCGACACCAAATAAAACCCGTTTTCTTTTCTTCTGCTAAAAAGTCTACCGTCCTTTTAAACCAATTAACCTCCATTTGAACATCCGCTAGATACGGATCATTAGCTCCCACTAAAATTTGTCTTTCTCCAGAACGCCAATTTAAAATTCGATCTGGTCCAAAAATCCCCAACCAATTAGAAGCCGAATCTAATTTTATAGCCTCCAAAAAACTAGATTCCGGAATTACCCGCAAGCCAATAACTTTAAATTTTTTAACCGCCAAAAAATCCGAATGAAAAATTGCATATAAAAATCCTCCACAAAAAACCACTATTAAAACCACTACTGCCAAGATTTTTAAAAATCCGGCTCGTACTTGTTGATTTTTATAATGACTAGTCAGCATAGATTCAAACTTTATTTATCGTACACGCGAATTGGATATTTAAAAACCGAAACCGAACCCAAGGTGGCGGAAACTTCATAATCTCCCGCTTGAGTCCAAACATGGGTTACTGCCAAACTACCATCTACCGGTACTATGACTTCCGAATTTTTATTATCTCCCCAATCTACTTTAAAAACTCCGGGGCGATTTAAAGCTAAAGACAGTGGGTTACCAACCTTCAAACCAATTGCTGCCGCGGGTGGTGGTGTATCAAAACCCGAACCACTAGCGGAAGGTGCAGTCTGAGCTACCCCAGATTTATCCGACAGCCCGGCATAATCCACCCCTAAGGCCCCCGCCACCCCCTCTCCAAGTTTATCCGCTACCCCACTTAAGGTTTCACTAATTTTGTCTTGAATACTCTGCGCCGCGGTTTGTTTAGCCTCTGCTACAACTTCATCCGCATAACCCATTACTTGGTTTTTTACTTCATTAGCTTTTTCTTTAGCTCCACCCTCCACCAAAGTAGTAGCATATTCTTGAACTCGTTTAATTGGCCCCGGGACTTCCCAAGAATTGGAATACCAAGAATAGCCAACATAAGCCAAACCGGCGATTACTAAAAAAACAATAAGCTTTCGAACCATTCCCCTAAGTTTACAACTTTTTCACAAAACAAAAACCACCCGAAGGTGGTTTTTGTTTTTTCTATTTAGTTTTATATCATTAACCCTTAGTTATCTTCTCCTTCCCCATCATATAGGGCCGTAGAACCTCTGGAATTGTTACAGATCCATCCGCATTCTGATAATTTTCCAAAATCGCGATAATAGTACGACCAATTGCAAACGCGGTTGCGTCATTCATGTGTAAAAACTCCTTAGAACCGTCTTTCCGTTTTACTTTTGTACCCAAACGACGAGATTGGTAATCACCATTATAATCTGAGGTGTGAGTCTCACGATATGTTTCTTGGCCTGGCATCCAAGTATTAATATCGATTTGACGTGCATCCGGACTACCCATGTCTCCAGTACAGACCGATATTACTTGATAAGGTAAGCCCAAAGAATGTAGTAGATACTCTTGAATTCCCACAATAAAATCTTGTTCTGCGCGACCATTTTCAGGGGTTGTAAAACTCTCCATTTCTATTTTATCGAATTGATGAACACGAAGAATTCCATGAGTATCTTTACCCGCAGCTCCCGCCTCTCTTCTGAGAGCAACTGAAAAACCAACATATCGCAATGGTAGGCTTGTCTCTGGAATAGTTTCATCCATGTGTATTGGCCCAAGCGTGTGTTCCGCACTACCAATTAAATAAATATCATCTGAAGGAATATAATAACGCTCTTCCTTAGGTTCCAAACGAGCCATCCGCTGATAAACCTCCGGACGAATCATTATTGGAGGAACTACTGGAATAAAAGGTTTTGCTGAATATTCTACACCAACACTCTCAGCTATTTTTTTAAGAATTTTTTCATTTTGTAACGTGTGAAAAACATATTGAACCAAAGAAAACTCTAATAACACTGCATCTCCTTTAAGATAATTAAAACGCGATCCAGATACCTTACTAGCCACTTCGGTATCTATAACACCAAGAGCCTCTCCAATTTCCATATGATTTTTAGGTTTAAAATTAAAAACCTCAGGCTTACCAACCGTTTTAGAAACCACATTATCGTCTTCATTTTTTCCTACCGGGACATCTGCGAGTGGTAAATTAGGTAAACGAGCTAAAAATTCATCTCGCTTAATTTTTAAAGCATTTACCTCCTCCTGCATTTCTGCCACTCGCTTTTTTAATACGCTAGCCTTAGCAATTAAATCTTCGGTTTGTTCCTTAGCTAAATCTTTAGAAAGTAAATTCTGCTCTGCCTTCATGGTTTCTAAAGAAGCAACTTTTTCTCGCCAATCTTCATCGGCTCGAGAAATTTTATCCACCAACTTAGAATCTACTCCTTTCTTTTCTACTCCAGTTCGGACCTCATCTGGATTAGTACGTATTAAATTAATATCTAGCATATTTTTTTATTTTTGATTTTCTTCTGGTCTAGCTAACGGGAAAATAGAAGCTTCTCGCACAGTTTTATTAGCAAAAAATGCAAACAGACGTTCGGACGTACCAAAACCAGCAGCTGGTGGCATACCGTATTCCATCGCTTCCAGAAAATCTTCATCTATTCTTTGGGCTTCTACATCTCCTGCCACTCGCGCTTTTTCTTGTTCTTCAAATCTGGAACGCTGATCTAATGGATCATTTAATTCGGAGAAACCTTTACCCAATTCACTGCCTAGTGCCACAATCTGAAATCGCGCTACTCGACGAGCATCATTTGGTAATCGCTTAGCGAGCGGCTCGATATCTACCGGCGGATTAACCAAAAAACACGGATTAATTAATTTCGGTCGGCAAGTTTTCTTAAAAAGAATATCTATTAAACGCGCTCGGCCCGCACCCTTCGGAATTTCTAATTTTAATTCTTTAGCTTTAACAAGAAGTTCTGCGTCGGTGGCTTTAGCTAAAACCAAACCAGTACCTTTTTTAAATTCTGTTTCGTAATCTACTTCTGGCCATTTAGCTCCCCAATTTATAACTAAACCATCTGCTGCTTTTAATTTTAAAGTTCCAAAAGCCTCTTTAATTGCGCGCAAATACATCTCGCGCGTAAACTTCATCATCTGCTTATAATCGGCGTATGCCCAATAACACTCCATTTGGGTATAGTCTTGTAAATGTTCTCGATCAATTCCTTCGTTACGAAAAATCCTACCAATCTCAAAAACTTTTTCATAACCCGCTACTAATAATTTTTTAAGTGGCAACTCTAAAGAAATTCGCAAATAAAAATCTGCATCTAATGCATTGTGATGCGTAATAAATGGTTCCGCTTCTGCGCCACCCGGCACACTTTCTAGAACTGGAGTTTGAACTTCTAAAAAGCTTGCCTCTTCTAAACTTTTTCTGATAGCCGACCAAAACTTAGCCTTTTGGACAAAAAGTTTTTTAACATCTGGATTTAATAAAATATCTAAATAACGCTTCCGTAATTTAGCTTCTTCGTCCGCCAAACCAAACCATTCCGACGGCAATTGACGCAGAGCTTTAGAAAGCATGATTACTTTCTTAATTTCTAAACTCTCTGTGCCACGCTTGGTTACAATTGGAACTCCTTCTACTTCTGCAAAATCTCCCAAATCAAAAGTTTGGGAAATAAAATTAAAATCTTTAATTTTTTGCGCACTTAACACTATCTGCATCCGACCACTTTCATCCGCTAATTCCCAAAAAGCTATTTTTCCTTGATCCCGCAAAGAAACAATACGCCCCACCGCCCTTACTTTAGTTTTCTTTTTTAAAAGTTTTTTAAAATCACTTAAAATTTCTGCGATTGTAGAACGCTTTCTAGCCTCGCCCGGATAAGCTTCCCGGACTTCTCGGTATTTTTCTAATTTACGCTTTCTCTCAGCAATTAATTGATCGAGCATTACTCAATGCTTAAAATTTCATATTCCACTTCTCCACCCGGAGTCCGAACTTTTACAGAATCTCCTGGCTTCTTGCCCAAAAGAGCCTGACCAACCGGTGATTCATTAGAAATTAAACCTTCTGCTGGTCGCGATTCACTAGAACCCACAATTGTATAGCCCAACTTCTCTCCATTTTTCTTAACTTTCACATTAGAGCCCACGCGGACCGTACCTACACTTTCCGAACGTCGCACAATTACTGCATGACGCAAAATTTCTTCTAATTCTGCAATTCTGGTTTCCAAACGAGCCTGTTCTTCACGGGCTTCGTGATAATCAGAGTTTTCTGATAAATCACCAAGTTCTTTTGCAGCCTTTAAACGTTCGGCCACATCTTTACGACCGCTAGTACGCAAACTCTCCAACTCTTCGGTTATTTCTCGCTGTCTCTCTGGAGACAAGTAGTTCTTTGGATTCATAAATTAAAGGGTTTTAAGACGGTGGTCATAGTACCACAGAAAAGCGTCCTTGGCTACGGGTACAGTGTTGGAACTACCCTCTCGAGCATTTTCAATCAAAATAAGTATTGCTACCTCTGGATTTTCAAAAGGCGCAAAACCTACAAAAAACGCGTTGGTCTTAGAATTATTTTCTACCTGAGCAGAACCAGTTTTAGCCCCTATCTCTAAAGGTAGGGTGTGTAAAAGATAGGCGGTTCCATAATCCTTATCCACCGCATCCTTCATTCCCCTGCGTACATAGCTAAGTATAGGACTTAATTCCGGGGTTAAATCTTTTAAAACTTCTGGTTCGGGATCCACGACTCTTAACTTATTTAATTTTCCACCATTAGCTATAGCTGAAATATAATTTAAAAGTTCCAACGGAGTTATGGAAAAATCTCCCTGACCAATTGCCACGTTATAAGTATCTCCTAGTCGCCAAGGCTGACCCGTAGCTTTTTCTTTCCAGTTTGGGTCCGGCAAAAAACCTACCGCTTCACTGGGTAAATCTATATTAGTCGGTTGATCCAAACGAAATTTTTGCCACCATTCTTTTATTTTCCAAATTCCTAAACCCACCTGACGCTCAAAACCTCCACCCACCGCATAGAAAAAAATGTTGCTGGACTTAGCGAGCGCCTCTGGAACATCTACCCAACCATAGACGTGGTTATTAAATTCCACGAACCGACTTGGTTTGTCTAGTTGGTAAGGATTAGGAATTTCTATAAATCCCGCAGAATATATATTGGTCTGTGAAGTAGCTATACCTTCGGCCAATGCAGCAGATGCTACTAAAGGCTTAATAGTAGACCCCGGATTATATCGACCCGAAACTATTCGATTAAAAAGTGGTTGATTTGGTATTTTAAGTGCAGCTGAAATTTTATTAACATCAAAATCTGGAAAACTCACTAAAGCTAAAACTTCCCCATTTTGTGGATTTAAAGCTAGCGCTGCTCCAGAATCCCGACCTAAATCTTTTAAAGCTTGACTAAGTCTAGTTCTCAAAAATTCCTGAAATTCCCCATCAATAAAAGTTTTTAAATTTTTTCCTGGAACCACCTCTCGTAAGGTTCTTTTCTCTTGGGCTTCTCCCCTAAAAATAACATCTTCTCCGTTTTCCCCTCTTAATAAGTTGTCATACTGAGCCTCTAAGCCCGTGCGTCCAATCAAATCTTGGTGAACCAAAGATTGATTACCTTCTAAATCTTTTGCATTTACCAAGCCGGTATAACCAACTACGTGTGCCGCTCCAACCTTTACCGCTCGACGAAAACCGGGCTCTAATTTAACTCCTGGTATTTTTTGAGTTTCAAATTCCACTAATTGTTCTTGACTAGCATCCGAAACTAAAATTAACCTATCTGCTCTACTCCAATCTCGAGCATTAATTTCTAAAATCAATTCTTCGGATTCCCGACCAGCCAATTGAGATGCTTTTTTAACCGCTTCTTCTCTTAATTTTTCTTCTTTTGGTAATTCCCGAGGTACCAAAACTACATTGAAAGATGGGGTGTTTTCTACCAACATTTCATCGAAACGATCATAAATAACTCCGCGTGGAGCCGACTTTACTTCACTACCACTAACATTTCGTATGGCTCGAGCTGAATAAAATTCGTGATTCCAAAAACCTAAATAGAAAAAACTGACCAAAAAAATTAAAAAAATAATAACTGCAAAAGTAAAAACAAAAACTGGCCCTCGTCGGTTTAATGGCACCTCTCGTAAATGAGCCTTAGAGGTGGCGTCCAATAAAAAATTTTCTAATGGTGTAGGAATCATCTAATTTTTCTAAAAATTGGCCAACCTATAAAAAGGATAATTTCGGTAACTAATATTTCCCAGGCCACATTTAAAAACAACCAATTTCCAGATTGCCAAAAAAATAATGTATTCAAAAATAAAATCCCTAAAGCCAAAACTAATACTTCATCCACTAATGGTGTTCCGGTTAAAAATTTTACAATAAGACCCATTACAATTCCCGCACATAAAAATATAATTACTGACATAAAACTAAATGGCAAAGTCCAAGAATAGACTCCTACTGCAAAAATAGTAAAGAAAACAACCGACAAAAGTCTCCCACTCCCCCAAGCTAACGCTAAACCCAAAATTAACCAATTAGGATTTATACCAAAATTTAACAGGTGGGAAGTCTGCAACCAAAAAAATAATATTGCCAGTCCTCCCCACAAAAATAATTCTTTGAATATTCTTTCCATTAAGGGAAGTTTTTAAAAACCCAAACCTCTCGCAAAGAACTTAAATCAGTTAATGGCTCAACCTCTGCTCCAAACCAAGGATTTTGATCATCGTTTAATATTTTAAAAACTTTACCAATTGGAGCATACAAGGGAAATTCTGGTGAAGCATTATAAACTACATCTCCAACCTTAACCCCTGAATTCTTGGGTAAAAACTCTAAAATTGGACTTTCTCCGCCTTTTAGTACGGCTTTAGATTTTTTTTCTCCCACATAAACTGCGGTTTTCCAGGTAGAGCTCCAAAAAGTTTCTACTTGAGAACGAGTCCGATCTACATTACTAACCCCTCCCACCAATTCCCCTTCCGACCCAAAAACCGGCGAGTTTAAAACTACTCCATCCTCTAAACCCCGATTTAAAAAAATAAAATTTCGGTCGTTAAAAGGATATTGTGAATAAACTCCTGCAGATATTCCTATATAACGATCAAATTTTTTTTCTACCTGTAAATCAGAAATTTTAGTAATTGAATTTATTTCCGCACTAGAACCTCTCAATTTTGAAAAAAACAAAACTACAGTATCACTGGCAAAAATTGCCAAAATTAAAATCAAAACAATCAACACTCCCCACCCCCAAGCTGCGGCTCTATTTCTCATAGTTTTTTAAATAAGACTAAGAAATCGGCGATCTCGGTTGATTATGAAGCAGATGACTTAATTCATCAAAACGATCACAGAAAATACCAGCCCCCCGCGCTACGCAGGTCATTGGATCTTCTACCGTCTGAACCGCCACTCCAATTTCTTTTTCAAACAATTGATCCAATCCACGAATTAAAGATCCGCCACCACACAACCAAATACCATTTTTATAAATATCTCCCACTAGTTCTGGTGGCGCGGATTCTAACAAATCTTTGGCGGCATCCACAATTGTTTTAGCCGGACGCTGTAACCAAAAACGAACTTGGGTATCTTTAAGAGTTAATTCCCGAGGTAGACCAGATTGTAAATCTCTACCTCTTACTACAATTTCCAATTTTTCCGACCACGGCAAAACTGAACCGACTTGGATTTTTATTTCTTCTGCGGTTGGTTCCCCAATTATTAGTTTAAATTCATCACGTACTCCCTTAATAATTTCTTGATTTAAATAATTACCAGCAATTTTAAGACGCTTAGAAACTACAATTCCATCCAAAGAAATTATGGCCATATCTGTCGTTCCCGCACCCACATCTACAATAAAATGTGCAGTTGGCTGTCCCACCGGTAAACGCCCACCAAAAGCGGCAGCTAGAGGTTGCTCCAAAACATAAACAGGATTTAAACCAATTTCTTTTAATAAATCTTCCACTGATTTTCTTTCTACTTCTGTAAGAGAGGTAGGTACACTAACAATCGCTCGAGTAAACCAAGACCAAGGTAAATCTTTACGATCTACTAAGGTTTGAATAAGTTCTTTAGCTAAATCAAAATCTGCAATTACCCCACCTAAAACTGGACGAATGGCGGTGATGTGAGCCGGAGTACGAGCTAGCATTTTTTTAGCTTCTTCACCTACCGCCACCACCCCATTAGTTAGCGTATTAACCGCCACAATAGTTGGCTCATTAATTACAATTCCAGAACCACCCAAATAAATCTGAGTAGTGTCGGTACCTAAATCTAAACCTAAGGTTTTTCGTAGCTTCATATAAATTGTTTATACCCCTAACTTCCGTAAAGTAGCAACCAACTCACCGGCGCTAACCTTAATCGCTTCTTTTTGATTTCGCAATTTTATTTCTACCTCGTTAGCAGCAAGTAATCTTTCACTTAAAACTAACCTAATCGCACAACCAATTAAATCTGCATCTGCAAATTTCTCCCCCGCTGATTTATCCTGTCGATCGTCTATCAAAATATCATAACCAGCAGACTCTAAAGATTTTTTTGCCTCCTCGATCATTTTATTAACTCCTTCATTTGGTGCTCCCAAAGAAATTAAATGTATTGCAAAGGGTGAAATATTAGATGGCCAAATTAATCCTTTTTCATCACTTAAAGTTTCCGCCACTACTCCCAAAAGTCGAGTAATCCCAATTCCATAACAACCCATGACGACTGGTTTCTGAGTTCCGTCAGCAGCTTTATATTTTAAATTAAATGCATCCGTATATTTAGTTTTTAATTTAAAAATATTACCAACCTCTGCGGCTTTTTCTGGCGTTAAAGCTCCACCACATTTTGGGCAAACTGATTGCTCTCCAAAAATTTCATCATTCACCGCCAAAGAACACTTACGACACAAATGAATTAAATCTTCTCCTGCTGAAGTTAGAGTTTGAAATTCGTGAGAATATTTAGAAAAGGTTCCTCCCGACGCAAAAGTTAAGAAAGTCCGATCTCCTAAGCCCAAACGATTAAAAACTTTATGATAAGCCTCGGTAGCTTTTTCGTAATATACATCTAAGTCTGCTTCATCTGTGTGAAAAGAATATAAATCCTTCATTCCAAATTCCCGACCCCGCATCATACCGGATTTAGCTCGCGCCTCATCTCTAAACTTAGTTTGAATTTGATACAAATAAAATGGCAAATCTTGATAAGACAAATTACGGTCTGCCAGCGGAGTCACCACTTCTTCGTGAGTTGGACCAAGCGCCATCTCTATTTTGGTATTAGGACTAATAAACTTAAAAAGTACTTCCAAACTATCCCAACGGCCGGTCGCCTCCCAATTGGCCTTTGGTTGTAAAACCGGCATTAAAATTTCCTGACCGTGAATTGCCTCCATTTCCTCTCGTACAATATCCGTAATTTTCTTAACCGTTCGTAAACCCAAAGGCAAAAGAGTATAAACTCCCGCCTGGAGCTTACTAACAAAACCAGCCCGGATTAAGAGTTCGGCATTTCTAGAAACCTCATCTTTTGGGGCTTCCTTTAGGGTTTTAGGGAAAAGCTTAGATTGCAACATTAATTCCTAGTATATACGGGTCTAAGTTTGGGGACAAATTAACCAAAAAACCACATTTCTGTGGTCTTTAAAATCTTATTAAAACAAGCGAATTAAATCTTGTGCCGTCACGTAAAACATTAGAAGTAACAACAACCCAATTCCAAAAGCATTCCAATAACGTTCCACCTTAGCTGGTATTTTTCTACGAAAAATCACCTCTCCCAATACCAAAAAAACTCTTCCCCCATCCAAAGCCGGCAAAGGTAAAATATTCAAAATCGCCAAATTTATGGAAAGTAATCCAAAAAAATGGGCTAGATAAGCAATTCCCATTTCTCCAGCTTGCCCCGCTATAACCGCCACTCCAATTGGCCCACTTAAATTAGAGGCTCCAGATTCCGTAATCACTCGCCAAAGACCAGTCACTATAAGCGCAGAATAATTTACAGTTTCTTTAAACCCTTCAACTATAGCTCCTAAAAAGTTTTTACTTTCCCAACCAGTTTCCCCCACTGCTACCCCAATTGGCCCCTCACCCGCAGGAGGCGTAAGACGTGGAATGATTTTTACAAACTTAATTTCCTCTCCACTTCTAATTTCTAAATTTAATTCTTGTCCACGATTATTTTCTACTTTAGAAATAAACTGTTCTGCCTTTTCAATTTTTTCTCCATTCACCGATAAAATCGCATCTCCAAATTTTAAACCCGCTACGGCCGCCGGGGAATCTTTGACCACTGCGGAAAATATAACTTCTTGTTTAGCTCCAATAGTAAAAGCCACTGCAAATAAAATTGCCGCTAGAAAAAAATTAGCCAATACTCCTGCCACTAATATCCAAACTCTAGATAAAGCAGAATGATTACTAAAACTTCTCTTAGGGTCAGCTTCTTCCCCAGGCATTTCTCCCTCTAAACGTACAAATCCACCCAATGGCAAAACCCCAATAGTATATTCTGTCTCTCCTCTTTTTTTACGAAACCAACGCGGTGGAAATCCTACCGCAAATTCTTTGACTCCCACCCCCACCGAACGGGCTGCAAAAAAATGTCCCGCTTCGTGGACTAAAATTAAAATCGCCAAACCCAATATAGAAAGTAAAATCATTCCTGAATTTCTTTTATTTTGGAAATAACTAAAGATTCAATTTTATCGTTAGCGTTATCAGTTATTTTTTGTATCTCCGCTCGTAAAGAAAATCTTTGATCCTCGGTAATTTCTTTTTCTTTTTGTGCAGTTTCCGCTCTTTTATTTGCGTCGTCTCGTGCGTGACGGATTTTTATTCTCCCCTCTTCCGACATTTTTTTAACCAACTTAGAAAGCTCTTCCCGGCGCTCTCCAGATAACTCCGGCAAAAAAGCTCGAATTCCAGTAGATTCCATCCGAGCCGATAACCCCGCCCCTACTCCCTCTATAGCCCTAAGAATAATCGTTAAAATCTCCTTATCCCATGGCTCTACAATCAATTCTCTTGGTGGATTAACTGAAATTGTGGCCACATGTTTCAAGGGTAAGGTTTGTCCATAACATTCCACCATCACATTTTCGAGCATTGCGGAAGATGGACGACTGGCTCGTACTCCTCCAAGCTCTTCTTGGGTCTGACGTAAAATTTGATCTAGAGCTGCTTGAAAATTTTTAGAAATTTCGTACATATATTTTTTATAAATTAAATAATTCCTTAATTGCCCGCTCTTGAAGATTAGCATTCAGTGGTGACCGACGCAACGCAACTTCTTTATTTAAAAGCGCTTTAGCTAATTTTAATTTTCCTTTATTCCTTGCCTCTAAAGCCGCATCTGCTGCTCTATTTGCAAGTGAAGACTCCACTACCCCATTTAACAAACGTAGTGCGTAAGCCGGACGACCAAAAGAATTTTCCACCAAATTTTTTATTTTTGTAGTTGGTACCTCTTTTTCTTTTAAAAATGTTTCCATTTCCAAATTAGTTAAACGAGAAAAGTGAATACTAATTAATCTGGATCGTAGGGTTGGTAATAAAAGTTCTGGCTCTGAAGCAATTAAAACAATTAAAGAATGTTTGGGTGGTTCCTCCAAAATCTTAAGCATGGCATTTTGAGCTTGATCCGTTAATTCATCCGCCTGATCTAAAATAGCCAAACGACGTGGAGATTTTAGCGGCGTCTGCCATAAAAATTTTTGTAACTTTCTAGCTTCTTCTATCCCATAACCATCTTCCGGATCGGGTGCTAAACGTAAAATATCTACCTTAGCTATTTCACCCCAAACTCCATTCTCTATTCGGCCCAACCAAGCTTCCGCAAAATTTTTTTTGCCAATTCCCTCCTCACCCCAAAAGAGCCAAGAGCCAGGCAAATCCTGGCTTTTAGTTAAGCGTTCAAATTCCGTATAACGTTTTTCTAAACCTATTAGTTTAGGAACGTCGATTGAGAAGGGTTCTTTTATAGACATCTAAATGACTTAGAACCGTGGCTGTTCCCTTAGATACACACAAAATTGGGTCTTCTGCTAAATAAGCCGCCACTCCTAAAGAGCGCCGGAAAAATTCTGGTAGTTCACGCAACTGCGAACTACCACCTGACAAAATTATTCCCTTTTCCATAATATCCGCCGCAAGTTCTGGTGGGGTCACATTAAATACGGATTGCACCGCATTCATAATTTCTACCAAGTGTGGATTAACCGCTTCTGCCACCTCCGAAGAAGTCACCGATAAATCTTTTGGTAAACCAGATTGCAAATCGCGTCCCCGAATTTTTATTTCCCGCTTCTCCCGATGATTTGGAATAGCCGTACCCACTCCAATTTTTATATTTTCCGCAGTTTGTTCGCCAATCGCTAAACCATATTTTTTGCGAATATATTCGGAAATGGCCTGATCAAAACGATTGCCCGCTACCCGTAACGAAGCCCAATTTACAATACCACCCAAAGAAATCACCGCGACTTCCGTGGTACCACCACCAATATTTACAATCATATTACCTTCCGCCGAATGAATCGGAATTCCTGCACCCAGCGAAGCAAGTAGAGGTTCTTTTACTAAATAAACTTCGCGAGCTCCACCTTCTTTAGCTGCATTCATTACCGCTCGGTGTTCGGTAGAAGTGATACCCGCCGGTACCGAAATTACCACCTCTGGTCTAAATAAATTAAAAGAACCCACGCTCTTACCAATAAAATATTTAAGCATGGCCTGAGTAATGTAATACTCCGCAATTACTCCATCCTTTAAGGGTCGATAAGTCACAATATCCTCAGGAGTACGTCCCACCATTTCCTTAGCTTCGGCACCTACCGCTAAAACCGTATTATCTGGCTTTCTAAGAGCCACCACAGTCGGCTCATTAATAACGATCCCGCGCTCTGGCAGGAAAACTAGAGTATTAGTAGTACCCAAATCTATACCAATTCTACGGGTGAACATCGCCTGAACCTTACCACTGGACCAGCCTTTTTTCAAACTTTCAGCTTTATATAATCTCCAATATCCCTTATCATCTCTCCGATGACTTTGGGTAAACGTAAAGGCCTATTTTGGGGTGCGGTAGCCGTCTTTTTTATAGTTGGTATATATCTCACCCTTACTGGCTTAGGTTTAGCTATTAATTGGCGAGAATTAAAGCTTGTTCCTACTGGTAGTGTTTATCTACGCTTCTCGGAAAAACCCAACTTAATAACCCTTAATGGCAAGGAGCGTCCTCATTCCAGTAATTGGTTTGAGTCTGGTCTCCTATTCCGTAATCTCCTACCAGAAACGTATGTGGTTCTAGCTAAATCCGAAAAGTTTGTACCCTGGTCTAAATCCTTATTAGTTCCAGCTGGCGGCGTCTTAGCGCGCAACAATATTCGTCTATTTCCCCTAGAATCTACCTCCACCTTAATTGCCACTAGCACCGAAAGTTTTTGGGTGTTAGGCGACGAGATAATTTTAAAACGAGCCGGCACTCTTAAATTTCGACAATTAGAACTTAGAGGTAAAGAAATAATTAGCCAAAACTTTGAAGGCAACGAGGTGGTTGTGGAAGATAAAAATAAAAAACCATTTCTAATAAATCTAGACACCCCAGAAACTTCAATTAATTTAAATCTTTGGTTTTCTGAATTATTAGGCAATAAATTGGCTGGTACCCCTCAAAAGTTTTTCTTTCATCCCTTTAGTCCAAAAAAACTTTTTATAGAGACGGACAAGGGAATTTTTATAGCCGACGAAAAGAAAAATGAATTAGAAATTTTTTCTAATCTTAAATCTACAATTTCTACTCTAAATGATTCCGGGTTTGCAGCTGCCGACACCAAAAAAATAGAAATTACTAAATTTTTATTTGGTGGAAACTGGTCCGCTTCTACTAGTTTAAAAATTGCAGATTTAAAACTTAATTCTAATGCTAACTTGGTAGCGGGTTTAGACGATCAGGAAAAACTTTGGATTTTTAAAAACTCCACCTCCACCCCCGAACTAATAGAAAACAAAGCGGAAGAATATGTGTGGAGTCCGGAGGGTGATCGCCTACTCTTCTTAAGTCGTAATCTTTTACATGTTCTCTATTTAGACAAATGGGAGGAAGATTTCCGAAAAAACATTGGTGATAGATTAACCCTCGCTCCAGAGCATGAGGGCCGAATACACAAAATAAGTTGGTTCGATAATAATCACTTAATAGGTTTGTGGGACGATGAATTAAGAGTTATTGAAGTAGACGAACTTCTACCCCTAAATGGAACCTTACTTGTTGAGGGAGTTAAAGATTACAAACAATTTGGTAATTTACTCTTTTATCTTTCTATAAACGGTGAACTTCGCCAAATGGAATTGGAATAAATATTGTAAGAGCAACTAGAGTCTAAAAAACAAAAGACCGCCATTGGCGGTTTAATTTTTATTTTTAATAAATTTTATAAACCAGGGTACTATGCTATAGCATAGTACCCTGTGTTTTAATCTATAAATATCTATTATTTTTTTTAGACAAAATCAAAATAAAAAGGGACTAAGAAGATAAATTTTCTTAGTCCCAATTCAAATATTATTTACAAAGAGTTACGGAATGTCAGCCTGCTTGCGCAGGCAAGCTGCGAGCAAAAACACGAAAGCCTTCACCCCAAGAGTCACCGCCCAAACAACTGGAACCCAAGAACCACCCGCGACCGTCGAAAATCCAGCGCACGTTCACCGTCACTACTTCTCCACTCTTAAGGCGGACGTAGAAAATGTTGGCATAACCAGTATTTTCAAAGTCTCCAACTTCACCATTTGGCTGTTTGGAAATAATGGTAAAGATAATAGCCAGAATTTCATCCAGAGTAAAAACCTGATCTTTTCCAATTTCTGCCCGAATCGCGGGATCATGTAGATTCTTAGTTAATTTGTAGGAAGCCAGGTCTCCGGTGAATATAGAGATTGTTTCGGAAAGTTCTGGAACTATCCAATTCCTAAAGTTCTCCCAAAGGTACACCTTAACTCCTAGTTTGGAAGCTAAGAATTTATCTCTGGAGAAAGACGCGGAAGAAATGGAGAGTTTAGGATTTAAGAGTTCCAGATGTTTGAGGATACGGGAGGTGGTGCGATTTAAAAAATTCGCACAATATTCCAAAAATTCTTTACTCTCCAAAATCTGTCCAATTTTTTCATCGGAAACTTTTTGAGCTTCAAACATTTTTATTAATGCTACAAAAAATTCCGCGAAAGCGGCAGCAGCTTTGGTCCAGTTTTTCATAACTACTCCTTTATTTATAGCTCATTCCTCATTCCACAGTTTGTGGAACCCCAAACAAGCCGTTTTAAACTTTCTGCTATAATTATACACCTATTTCCTATATGTGTCAATCCGCCAGCTGACGGACCCAAAACCCCTAATTTATGAGCTTTTTATCGTGTTTGGTCCACCACCTCCCATACTCGGAAGTGGTGGACCAAACCATTATTTTCAATTATTCCTTACAAGCCCTTACCTCAAAAATCTTTATATATTCCAGATATCTCCGTCCTATTTCTGCCACTGTTTCGGCTCTAGTGGCTTCCTGGTTATCATGTTTTAAAAGAGGCTCCTTAAAAATAGTTCGGCCCACTGCAAAGCCCACCACTCCTCTTACGGTAGCTCCAACTCGCAACCAATTTTCTACTCTTTCTTTATTTTCATCCCGACCCAAAATCACGAGCCCCCTATCTAGCCTATTTCCACTTTGTACTACAAGGGCTACCTCCGAGAGTTCTATTGGATCATCTATTCCTTCTATCTTCCAAATCTGAGGCTCAATCCCCTCCGCATAAAATTCTCGTATCGTAGTTCTAATTAATTCTGGCCGAAGATGTGTTTCAAACGCTTCCGCCGAGACATCGCTATCAGCCTCCGTTTTAATAACTAAAACCTCCAATAAAAACTTTATATTTCGTGTGGCACAAGCCTCACTCACCATTTTCAATTTTTCTTTTACCCTAAAGTTTTTAGCACTATTATCGTTGGGACTATAACTAATCAAAACTTTTCCATATTCTGGATTCCATTTATCCAATCTTTCTGCAAACTTATTTCCACCTTCTAATTCCAACTCGGGTACCCCTGATTTTTCTAAAGTTAAAATTCGACGCAAGCCGTCCGTCTTAGCCTCAGTTAAAATTTTCGAACCGTATTCTTCATCTACTAAAACTCCGACCGCTTCTTTCGGTGCCCCATGAGTAATAGCCCAAAGAATCCCTTCGTATATTAAATGTTTATAATCCTTTATTTTTTCCGCATCTTCGCCAAAAAATTTACGAAAATTACTACGATGATCAAAGGGTAAAATATAAAGCTTTTCCATATTTAAAATTTAACTATCCCAGTAGAAAAATTAGCAACTAACACTTCTTCTAATTTTTCTTCTGTTCCCGCCAACCGAATTGCTAACTCTAACCACAGGGCTTCTTTTTGGTGATAAGAATACCCCTTCTCCCCATCTGGAAAATTGATTATAGACATTAAAGAATCTTCTAAATCAAAACTAACCACCTCCCCATCCAAAAATTCTGCCGCAGAATCCATACCCTCCCACAACTCTAAATCTAAAGAGTGAGCCTTACCAAAAACCGCTAAGTCTCTTTCTGCTCGACGCCAATGTAAAGCTTCCGGATTTACCCTGGGTAATAACAAACGCAAGTCAGTTGGATCTTCTTTATCCAAATAACGTTGAACTATAAGCCACTCAGCTGGTTCCACCGATTTTTTTTCTAAAATATCCCCGCGCAAAAAAGAAGCTAACCGGTCGGCAAAATTTGGCTCCGTCGCTACAGTACGAAATAATTTGCTATAAAAAGAAACTTCTCGCAAATAATGAAATAACAAAGCAAAATCTCTGAGCAATGCCCCAGGAATTTCCGGCTTCAAAGGATTTAAAAAAATAACCCCCAACTCTTTTAAGTGACTAACATTGTGTCTTTTCTTAGCAATAAACTTTTCTGCCACTGGCAACCAAACCCCACTTAAAACTTGGATTTTTATTGCTCGCTCTTCAAAATCCGCAGGGGTTAGCTTGGAATAAGCCGAAGCAAAAGTTTCATGCATCCACTCCTTACTTTCTAAAAATCTTAAAGCACTAAAAATTTCCGTAATTTCATATTTTTGTAAAAGTTCCTCTACACTTACCACCCCAATAAAATTCATTACCCCTTGTGGTGGACGCTCTCTTAAAATATCTTGTGCCTTGTCCAACTTCAAAAACCAACCCATTTGTAAACCACTTGCCGTCTGGCAATGTTTCACCGCTTCTTGAAATGGATTTTCTCCAAATATTTTTCTTATTTTTTCATCCTGTATTATCACTTCTTTTCCTAAACGAAAACGTAGATCCAATGGATAATTCTCCAAAATTTTTAAATTAGTTTTAAAATTTTTTATTTTATTTTCTGTTTCTTCTTGCGCTTGTTCCAAAAAATCAGAAGGAAATCCAATCGGTAAGGATTTTTTTAAATTCTCCAATGGAACCCCTAAAATATCAGCTATTTTTTCTGCGCGATTATCCATTAGGCTACTTTTTTAATTACAAAATCCTTAAAACGCGGGCTTCGCAATTGAGCGCTTCGCAAAATTCCAGTCTGCGCTCCAATTGTTTCCACCATCGAAGTGGCATTTGCAGATGCCACTCGCAAAGCTTCCGTTATTGGCTTATTACGAATAATAGATGCCACAAAAGCCGAACCAAAAGAATCTCCCGCTCCAGTACGATCTGCTATCTTTTTTTCTGGAAACACTCCTGCATGATAAATTCCAGAATTATCCTTAGCCCAACTTCCTCGAGGACCATCCGTAATAACCGCCACTCCACTAGGAATTTTACGCAACATCGCTATTGGGTCCGCCGCTGGAGGTAAATTAACTAACATGCCCGCCTCTTCTCTATTTACTAATAACACCGATATATCTGCTAAACGTCGAACAAAATCTGCCCGATGGATAAAACTCTTTGATGGGTTAATTGCTAAACGAATTCCCTTCTTAAGAGCTGTGTTCATTAATTTAAAAATTATTGGCGCAGTAATCCGACCCGGTACCACATACCACCAATCACTAGCCAAAGCTCCAGTTGGCACATCTTTTTCGGTTAAGTTGTCAGAGGCTCCCCGATGTGAAAATACCAATCTCTCTCCAGCTTTATTTAAAGCAATTGCACTTAAAGCAGTAGCGTGTTTAACATCCCAAGCAGGAAAAACTTTTATTCCTTCACTTTTTAAATTCTGAATAATTTTCTTTCCAGATTCATCTTTTCCTAAACGAGCCACTATACCAGTTTTCAATCCAAAACGCGCAAAAGTAATTGCCGCATTTGCTGCCCCTCCACCTAACCCCTCGTAAACCGACTCTGCCTCTTTCTTATCTCCCCAAGTTAAAGGGCCATCCTCTGAACCCACCATAGTCCAATCTCGACTAGCAGTTCCAATAGTTACTATTTCTAAATTATTTTTCATTATTTTTTTCTTTGAATTACTTTTTTACCGGCCTTTATTATTTCCTCTTTATTTAAACCATAGAAATCAAAAAGCTCGGTTGGTTTTCCGGATTGTCCAAATTCATCCTTCATTCCAATTCGTTCTAATGGCATTGGGGCTTTAGCAGTTAAAAGTTCGGCTACCGCACTACCCAATCCACCCACAATCTGATGCTCCTCTACCGTGACCACCGCTCCCGCTAATCTAGCAAAATGTAAAATTGTTTTTTCATCCAATGGCTTAATGGTATGCACATTCAAAACCGCTACCGAAATTTTTTCTTTTTCTAAGTTTTGAGCTGCGAGTATTGCTTCATATACTAATGGACCACAAGCACAAATTAACAAGTCTGGTTTTTTCTTATTAGATTCCCAAAACAACTCTGCTTTTCCAACCTCAAAAGAAGTTTCTTTAGAGGTTATTACTCTGGTTTTTTCGCGAGCAAAACGTAAATAAATTGGTCCCCAGATTTTAGAACTTGTTAAAGTTGCTTTACGCGCTTCCTCTGCATCACACGGCACAATTACCTTCATATTCGGCATAGTTCGCATTAAGGCAATATCCTCCAACATTTGATGGGTAGCTCCATCTGGGCCCGTATAGAGGCCGGCATGGTGACCAGCGATCTTCACGTTGGCATCGTTATAAGCAATCGTTGTGCGAATCTGCTCCCAATTGCGACCCGGCGAAAATGCGGCATATGAAGAAACAAATGGAATCTTGCCGGCAATTGCTAAACCCGCTGCCACCGTCACCATATTTTGTTCTGCCACCCCCATCTCAAAAAATCTATCTGAAAATTCTTTAGCAAAATCTTCGTTACGAGTAGATTCAGTTAAATCCGCGCACAAGGCCACTACATTTTTATTTTCCCTTCCCGCTTCTACTAAGCCTTCACCAAAACCAGCCCGCGTTGGTTTTAGTTCACACTCTTCGTTCAAAATCTTAGGATTTAACTTTAAATTTGGATTTAACATTTTATTCGTGCTCACTTTGTATTCTATTTCCCAAAGTTCTTAATTCTTTAAGCGCCACCTTAGCTTCTTCCTTGGTTGGAGGTTTACCATGCCAACGATAATCCCGCTCCATAAAACTCACCCCCTTACCCGGAATAGTGTGGGCAATGATTACTGTTGGTCGTTCATATACTGCAGCCGCCTCTCTAGTCGCATCCACAAACCTAGAAATATTATGACCATCTATCTCTAGTACGTGCCAACCAAAAGCTTCATATTTTTTTCGTAAAGATTCCAACGGCATAATATCTTCTGTAAATCCATCAATCTGAATATTATTCCGATCTACAATCGCAGTTAAATTAGATAATTTATATTTAGCTGTCGCCATTATAGCCTCCCAAGTATTACCCTCCTGATGTTCTCCATCCGAAAGTAAACAATAAACTCGGTGTTTGGCACCGTCTAAACGGGCTGCTAAGGCCACTCCAATTGCTTGTGAAAGCCCTGAACCTAGTGGCCCAGAAGTTGTCTCTACGCCTGGCAAAGAGCCCCGATGTGGATGCCCTTGTAAACGAGAGTTAATTTTACGTAAGGTGGTTAATTCCTCTATTGGAAAATAGCCTGCCAAAGCTAAAGTTGCATATTGCACCGGACAAATATGACCATTCGATAATATCAACCGATCACGCTCCACCCAATTTGGATTTTTAGGATTGTGATGTAAAACATGAAAATATAAGGCAGTAAAAATATCTGCCATACCCAAGGGACCAGCTGAATGACCAGAGCCAGCTTCTGTAAGCATCCCCACTATCTGCTCACGAATACGATTGGCAGTTTTTTCCAAATATTGCAACTTGGAGTCCGAAAGAGATTCCATACCTTTTAATTATACCGTAAAACAAATCCCCACATAAAATGTGGGGACTACAAAGATTTTTGACCTTAACTTGGAAAGTATCTTTTGAAGGTTTTCAAAAATTTTAACACTCTTTTATCTGAAAGGTCATAAGACAAAAAGACGGCTCTTTGAAAAGTACGAGAATATTTCATAGACACACCCCAAAGAAGATTTTCTATATTGATGCTTATTTGGTCCTCAAAACGACGTGTTTCATCTTTTTGAAACCTAAAATATCTCCAATATATTTTAACCTCAGGGGCAAATCCGATTAATTCTAAAATAAAATTCTCTTCTTGATTTTGTTCTTCTTCTGTTAAGGGTGTTTGTAACCTTTCATTCGGTATAATATTTATACCCTTAAGCCCACCCTCTACAAGGTTCATTTTTTTCAAAATAAAACCAACCTCTTCAGCTAGTATGGATATAGCTATATCCATACTATGGAGTTCTCGCTTTTTCATAACTACTCTCCTTTTCTGAGGCCTCGCGCCTCAAAGTTAAGTTAAACTTTCCAGCATCACGCCGGAGTGATTTATGTTAAATTGCCCAGCTATTATACAATTTTTATATCTAATTTGTCAATAATACTCAAAACTGTACCATATGGTACAGTTTTGAGTATTTAAAGATTATCTATAAAAACAGATTTAAGTAATTAAAAATTAAAGACCAATTAAATTCTTTAAAAATTTATATTTAACAATAATATCCGGTGCTTCAAACAATGCGGAAGTAACTGCAAATCTATTCGCTCCAGCAGTAAACAGTGCGCCTAAATTATTTTCATTTACTCCCCCGTCTACCTCTAAATTGCAATCTGGAAATACATTTTTTATTTTTTTAACTCTAGAAATAGTATTTGAATCTTGTGGTTGCCCAGACTCCCCTGGCGTTACCGCGAGCAACTGAAAAGATTTAAAACCCAATACGGCGTAAGAAGTTAAAGTTTCCAAGGCGGTTTCTACAGAAATTGAAATTACAAATTCCAAATTCGGATAGGCGTCTTTTAAAATTTTAGCTTTTTCTAAAGTTACACATTCTGCCTGTATAATCACTCGAATCGCTTTATCTGCTCCCGCCTGAAGAGCTAATAATGGGTTATTAACCATTAGATGAGCTTCAAAGGACCGACCAGAATAAATTAATTGTGACCAACTACAAAAATTTGGTTTAGCTAACCAAGAACCGTCCGCAAAATCTGCATGAATTATTTCTGCACCAGTAGAAACTGCGGCTGCTAATTTTTTTTTGAAAGATTCTTCTTCTAAAACATTTAAAGCTGGATAGATCATACTCTCTTTCCTCGTTCTATAATTTCCGCTTCAATTTTTTCTATTTGTCGTAATCTACGCCGATGACGCTCCTCTTCCGAAAATGGAGTTTGTAGCCAGGCGGTAATTATTTTTAAAGCATCTTCAACACTTGTGTGACCAGAAGCCAAACATAAAATATTTGCATCATCTTCTTTTCGGCTATCGTAAGCCTGATCTGCGGAAAAATTTAAAGAAGCTCGCACATTTGGATACTTATTAGCCGCTATACACATCCCCACCCCAGAACCACAAATCAAAATTGCTTTGGCCCGATCAAAATCAATACTCACTTTTTCTGCTACTTTCTTAGCAATTTCTGGATAATCGTCTTCCGGCGTAAGGACCGCGGAACTCAAATCCGAAATTGGATAAGCTCGCTCTGTTAAAAATTTTTTTACTTTCTCTTTTAATTCAAAACCCCGGTGATCTGCCCCTAAATAAATCAACATATTTGTATTATATGCCTTCCAAACTAGGTTGAAAATCCTGACTAAGGATAACCTTTCTTGTTTCTATTCCAGTTATTTTTCCACTTCGAATAGAAACTTCTAAAACCATTCCTTCCATTGTTTCTTTAGAAAAATATTGATCAAAAATAAAATTACCCAAACTATAAGCAATCCAACCCCCACCATACTCTTCCACTGGTTGAATTACATGGGGATGGTGTCCAACAACTAAATCTACTCCAGCCGCCACCAACCACTTATAAGTTTCTTTTTGTTGTGCATCTGGATTTTTTTCATACTCTGTTCCTGAATGCCAAGATACGAAAAGTAAATCACTTTCTGCCTTTAAGCGCTTTATATCAGATAAAATTTGATCTCGACTCCAAACACTAACCCCTGGACCTTCCTCAGTAGCCGCTAAACCTTCGGGATAAAGATCGGTATAGGCTAAAAAACCAACCCTTGTCCCATTAATTTTAAATACCCTTCCAGCATTTGCCATCTTCTTGTTTTCCCCTGCTCCCAAAGTAGCGATACCCACTTCTTCTAATTTATTAACTGTATCTAATAAAGCATCCTTCCCCCAATCCCAAATATGATTATTAGCTAAAGAAACCACATCTATCCCAGCCGCCCGCAACCCCAAAATAGTCCGGGGGTCAGCTCGAAAAGACCAAATGCTTCCTTGATTGTTACCCCTATCTGAAATTGGACTTTCTAAATTACCAAAAACAAAATCTGCACTACTTAAATATTTTTTTACTTTTTCAAACGGATATTCCCAATCTTCACGATTCTCCATTCTCTTTCCAATATTTCTAGAAAGCATTATATCCCCCACAAAAACTAAAGTGCTAGTCGGGGCATTCCTTCGAATATTGTCCTGTAGTTGATTAACTGCTGCAGAAAAATTATTGGCCGACACCGCCAAAGAATGGGTTTCTTCTCTAAGTTGTCCGGTCCAAAAAGTTAATCCTAAAAGCCAAACACCTATTGCAAAAACCGCAGTCCAAATAAAAACGCGCATTCTTTATTAAACTAATTCTAAATGTTTTATTAGGGTGCTAACATAGCCGGCCTCGTTGTCATACCAAGAAACCACTTTAACCAAATTTCCATCTACCACTTTAGTAAAATTTAAATCTGCAATTGCTCCATATTCCTTACCTACAATATCCGAAGATACATATTGCTCTTTGGTTACCGTAAATATTCCCTGCCAACGAGATTCCTTAGCGGCCCGAGCTAAAATACTATTTATCTCCTCTTCACTAGTTGGACGCTTAGTAACCAAAGTTATGTCGGCTAATGATCCTGATACAACCGGCACTCTAAAGGCCACTCCATCAAACTTACCAGTTAATTCTGGCATTACTCGAGTTACCGCTACCGCTGCCCCAGTTGTGGATGGCACTATATTTTGTGCTCCTGCCCGACCCCGCCTAAAGTCTTTCCCCTTTACCGGGGAGTCCACCATGGATTGAGTGGCAGTATAAGCATGTACCGTAGACAACATTGCCTTCTCTATTCCAATTGTTTCTTCCAAAATTTTAATAATTGGCGAGGCCGCATTAGTGGTACAAGAACCATTAGAAGTTATTTTACAGTTTTTTTGCAATTCTCCAGTTCCTACCAAAAAAGTCTGACCTAGCTCTCCATCTGCATCCTTAGCCGGAGCAGACAAAATCACGTGCTTTGCTCCCGCCTTTATATGAGCTTCGGCCGCCACAAAAGATTCAAAAACTCCAGTTGACTCAATTACTATGTCAACCCCTAATTCACCCCAAGGTAAAGTAGCTGGGTCTTTTATACTTAAAAATTTTGTTTCTTCTCCCGCCACCAATAAATTACCCCCCTCCGTCAAAACCATCTTGTCATAATTTCCGTAAACCGAATCGTGAGCTAATAAATAGGCTAAATTTTCTAAATCCCCCAAATCATTTATAGCTACAATTTTAAAATCTGTCCGGCCATGCAACTTTCTAAACAAAAGCCGACCAATCCTGCCAAATCCATTAATCGCAATTTTCTTCATTTCTATATTCTATAGTCCTTTTAATTTTTGGCTATTCACCAGTGGCCGAGCCTTAATTAGGTCTCCAACCTCTGCGCTCAATAGCTGAGCCCGACCAGCTCTTAATTCTAAAACCCTCTCCACTGGAATTGGTGGTTTATATTGGGCTAAATTCTCTTCCAAAACCCCTGGTTCCGGTTGTACGTTCTCATCTATGTCCGCTATTCGATTATCCGAATCAATCCAAATTATATCAATCGGGAATTTCATATCTTTCATCCAAAATGGATAAACTCCAGGATCTTCAAAAATAAAAAGCATGCCCTCGTTAATATTTAATTTTTCTCTACCAGACAACCCTAAACTGCGACTTTCTTCGTCATGTGCCACCTCCGCAATTATTATTTGATCATTTATCTTTACCTCCGCCTTGTTTTTAACCGCCTCTAAACGATTAAAATATGGCATAGAAAAAGCGGTAACCGAAAGTATTGCACCAAAAACCACAAAAAGCACCCTAGTAATAGCCGGAAGCATACTTTGATTATACCTTATAACTAACGGTATAATTAAGGGGTCCGTTATAAATCTCGGATACTCGGGAAAGGTCGTCTCAAAAAACGAACAAATTATGAATATTTTTAATTGGATGCGTAAACCAGATGTAGGAATGTTTCTTATTCGCTTAGCAGTAGCGGTAGTTTTCCTATATCACGGAGTTAGTAAACTAACCAACTTAGAAGGTACTATTACTTTCTTTGGCACCTTGGGTCTTGGCCCAATCTTTGTGTATTTGGTTAGTATTGTAGAAATTTTAGGTGGTTTAATGATGCTAGTTGGCTTTAGTACTCAAATTGCTGGCCTACTTCTAGCAATTGTTATGATTAGTGCCTTAGCTTTAGTTAAACTTCCTGGTGCTTTTGGTAAATGGGAAATTGATTTAGTTATGTTGCTTCTTTCCTTAGGCTTAGCCTTTGCGGATAACGGCAAATATGCGATAGAAAAAGAATGTTGCTCTTCCTGTCCGGATTGCAATTGTAACGTCACTAAGCCAGTTCAAGTTTAAAAAGCTTAAAGAAAAATCCTCACGAATATCGTGAGGATTTTTTTTGAATTGACAGGAAGGGGTAAATGCAAGACTTACCGTTTTGGGCTTTGGAAGCCCAGATCCTTGTGTAACTGCACATAAATACACAACCCTCCTTTTAATTGCGTGCCCAATCATTTCTAGAAAAAGATCGGGCAGCAGGGGTCTAACTAAGAATTTTTGCCGGTTTCCCAACAAAAGATTCAAAACAGCTCAAATATCCACGCCGTAACCGGGAGCTTCCCCCCGCCAAGATACTTGTTTATGTCGCCCCAACTTTAAGGAATTACAAATCGTAATTCCTTTTCGTGCAGGGAGAAGGACTCGAACCTCCAACCTTTCGTCTAGCAGACGAACGCTCTCCCAATTGAGCTTTCCCCACAGCGGGGCAAGAAGGGATCGAACCTCCGACTTCTATAGCGGACAGCTATAGCACTCTGCCAACTGAGTTATTACCCCTTAAAATAGCTGTTACCTAATCTAATAAATTCACACTTCTCAGTCAACTTTTTCTGTTTATTTTTTTTAAATACTCAAAATTGTCACATGTGGTACAATTTTGAGTATTTTAAATTTGGAAAACTTTTACAAAAAGGTTAATTAACAATTTGATAAACTGCTATTCCAAAAGCTACTGATACATTTAAAGACTCCTTACTCCCCTTCATTGGAATCTCATATACTCCGTCACAAACTTTTAAAATATTTTTCGACAAACCGGTGACCTCGGTTCCCATCACCAACAAGACATTTCCAGTCTTTGGTAGTTTTTTAAAACTCTTAGAATTTTTAGCTTGCTCAATAGCACAAATCTGCCAACCTTCTTTTTTAAGCTTTTTTAATAAAACTAAAATATTAGGAACCCGCTCCCAACCTATATTTTTTTCCGCCCCTAAAGCCACCTTGGCTAAATCCTCTCGATATTTTCCTAATCGATTTAAAGGGGTTGGAGTAATTCCGCCTAAATAAATTTTCTCCACGCCCGCCCCATCCGCGGTACGGAAAATTGAACCAACATTTTCTATACTCCTTATATCTACTAAAGCCACAGCAATTTTCATAAATTAAAAAATAAAACTATTCCATTTTTCCCAAAAACACATCCTGCAAAACTTTGCTATTTCTTATTTCTTCAACTCCACCAGTAAGAACTACCTTACCCCTATTTAAAACATAGGCTCGGTGAGCTATATCTAATAAACTGCGAATATTGTGCTCTACTATGACTACCGCCATTTCCCTTCGTTCATTTATTTCTTTTATTTTGGCAAAAACTTCTTTAACTATTTTTGGTGCTAAACCCAAAGTTGGTTCATCTAATAAAAGTATTCGCGGATCTACCATCAAACCACGTGCAATGGCCAACATTTGTTGTTGTCCGCCAGACAAAGAACCAGATTTAGCTTTTCTTTTATCCCTGAGTACTGGAAATAATTCCATCACGTCTTCTATTCGTCGCTTAACCTCGTCTCGACTCTTAACTGCAAAACCGCCAATTTCTAAATTTTCTTCCACTGTAAGATGCGTAAAAACTCGTCGGCCCTGTGGTACAAATGAAATCCCCCGCTCTACCATTTCATGAGGTTTCGGAATTATTTTTTCTTCATGATATAAAACTTTACCTGCAGACATCGGAGCTAAACCAAATATCGCCTTAAGAGCGGTGGACTTGCCAGCCCCATTTGGACCCATTAAAGCCACTATCTCTCCTTCGTCAATTTGAATATCTACCCCAACCAAAGCGTGCACCCCACCATAGTGCACTTCTCCCTTTTCTAATTTCAATAAAGTTTCTTTTTTCATCACTTATAAACCCAAGTAGGCCTCTATTACTTCCGGTTGACTCAACACATTATTTGGCTCGCCTTCTGCCAATAATTTACCACTATCTAGCACAAAAAGTTTGTTGCATAATTTTCGGATTATTTCCATATTGTGCTCAATTAATATCACCGCCTTATTTTTAGTTCGCAACTCACGAATTATTTCCACCACCGTATCTACCATATGTGGAAACAGCCCAGCAAACGGCTCATCCAAAAGAATTATGTCTGCAGTTTTGCCGAAATGACCAAAATTAACCATCGCCAAAACTCTAGCAATTTCCAATAATTTACGCTGACCATAAGAAAGTTCTGAAGCCATAGAATTTCTTTTATCCCACAATCCAACTCTATCTAAAACCATTTTAGCTTGTGCTAAATGGATTTCTGTATGAGTTTCCAAAAAAGATTTAATTACTCCTCTTTCGGTTAAAACCACCAACACATTATCCAAAACCGGCATCTGTTCAAAAAGTCGTACCTCCTGAAAGGTGCGGGTTATTCCAAAACGTAGAGATTTATATGCTGGTAAACGGTGTAATGTTTTTTCTCCAACCACTATCACACCCTTTTCAAAAGGTAAAACCCCACTCAATAAATTAGTTAGGGTGGTTTTACCAGAACCATTTGGACCAACTAATCCAGTTATCTGACCAGTTTGGAATTCCAAAGAAACTCCGTCCACTGCAGCTACACCATCAAAGTGTTTGCTTAAATGTTTAGTCTTTAAAATTGGACTATTCATACTTCACAAATTTACCATCCCTAATAGTTTTTATTATCAAATTTTTTTGTGCATCTCCATTTTCATCAATAGAAAAAATACCCGAGGCTCCAACTCTATTCTTAGTCTCGTACAGGCAACTTTTTACATTATCCACTTCATTTCCAACTTTTTCAAAACAATCACTTAAAAGATATAAAGCGTCATAAGCATTAGCCGCCGTACCATCCGGTTCCCTATTGTATATTTTCAAAAATTTTTGATGAAAATCTACTACTTGTTTCTCACTACCAAATGCATCATAAGAAAAAGTATAAATTAAACCATCTACTAATTTTCCTCCAACGGTTACTATTTCCGAACCTTCCGTACCTAAAGAGTAATATTGAACATTTTTGTACATATCCAAATCGTTAGCCTGTTTTAATATCAACCCAACCTGTGCGGGCTGAGCAATAATAAAAATATCAGTTGGATTCTTAGATTTTATCTTTATGAGTTGAGTCCTAAAATCACTAGCTTTAGTATCAAATTCTTCTATTAATCCAACCTTCTTGTTGGCCCGCTCCAAAACTGGAGTTATATTTTTTATATAAGAAGGAGTAACTTCAGTTTTTATACCAATAAAATGGAGTTCATTACTTTTCATGCGATCAGTAATAAATGGCCCAATAAAGGGGGCCTCCTGAGCAGTGTTATGCATTAAACGAAAAATATAATCTCCAGCTTTTGTTATTGCATCTGATTGGGAAGCCGGAGTTATAAGAATGACCCTCTGTTGTTCTGCTATGGGGGCAATCGCCAGGGTCTCAGAGGAACCATAGGCCCCAATCACATATTTCACAGAATCCACATCGATAAGTTTTTTTAGTCCGGCAACTGCCGCCTGTGGTTCATATTTTGAATCCTCAAATAATAATTCAATCTTATAAGCCCTAGAAGAATCTTTGTTAATTTCTTCTTTAGCAATCATCAGCCCCTGACGACCCTGCTCTCCTGCGTCCGCCCGGGAACCAGATAGGGGCATGACAGCACCAATTTTTATAGTTCCGATTGGTTCAATTTTTTTATTACCAAACTGCCAAAATAAAACTATCGCAATTATCGCTATTATTCCCCAAATTATTTTTTTGTTATCCATTTTTATTGTTTAAAACCTTTTTAAAATTGTAACACTTTATTGAATTAAAACTTGTACTCCCCAAAAAATCCCCGTGGACGATAAAGCATCAACAAAACCAGAACTAAACCATAAACTACTTGTCTCATTTGTGCTGCTATTTCTGCAGGAAAACCAACAAAGCGTAAAATTTCTGGTAATAATATCAGGGCTACCGCACCAACTATCGAACCTCGCAAACTAGCCAAACCACCAAAAATAATCACTGCCAAAATAAACATGGATTCGTGTAAGGTAAAAGTAGAAGGATCTATAAAGGTTATATAGGAAGCAAACAAACTACCAGCAATTGCAGCCAAAGCTGCGGCAGTAGAAAAAATTGCCAACTTAAAATAAAAAGTATTATAACCAAAAACCTGTGCCGCCCGCTCATCCTCTCGTACTGCTTTTAAAACTCTCCCAAAAGAAGATTCCGTTAACCACTTAGAAAAGAAATACACTGCAGCTAAAAAAATTAAAGCTAAAATTAAAAAAGAAAAATTTTCACCAAAAGAGTATCCCAATATTTCTGGCCTAGGAATCCCAGGGATTCCTAAGGGACCGCGGGTTATATCTTGTAAATTTAAGAATAACGCAAAAACTATCGTGTTAAATCCAAAAGACGCTAAAGCATAATAATCATCCCGAAAACGACTTAGAACTAAACCAATAATTAAAGCTAAGACTGCAGCTATAAGCATCCCCAAACCCAACGAACCCCAAAAATCTGCAATGTGATTGGTTAATAAAATTCCAGTAGCATAGGCCCCAATTCCAAAAAAAGCCGCATGTGTCACAGATAACAATCCAGTAAAACCTACCACCAAATTTAAACCAATTCCTAAAATTCCATAGATAACTGCCAAAATCGCGATATGAATTAGATATTCCATGATTAATTTTTAAATATTCCCTTTGGTCTAAACAAAAGAAAAATTATTAATAATCCAAAAGCAATTGCATCTTTCCACTCACCAGAAAATTGCCAAACTCCCAAATTCTCTATTATTCCTAAAAGAAAAGCACCAGCGATACCACAATATACATTACCTATTCCACCCACAATAGAAGCAATAACTCCTTTTAACAGTAAAGACATACCCATGGTTGGTTCTAAGCCTGTATCAAATCCAATTAATATTCCGGCTAAACCAGCTAAACCAGAAGCAATTAAAAATACCGTTCCAACTATTTTATCGGTTTGAATCCCAACTATTCTAGCCACTTCTCCATCATCACTCACCGCCCTAACCGCCTTACCAAAACGAGTAAATTTTAAAATTAAATAAAGCCCTAGTCCCACTACTGCCACCGTAACAAAAGCTGATAACTGCACCCCAGTAACCACTGCGTAACCAAATAAATCTATAATCTTAGACTCCCCGGCTAAAAGCGTCTGAAATTGACTAGTAAATAATATGGCAATTATGGCCTGAATAGCAGTAAAAGCCCCTAAAGACGCCACTAAAAGCACCATATTAGAAGCCTTACGCTTCCTGAGTGGTAAATAGATAAACTTATCCAACAACCAACCAATCCCAGCCGACATTAGAATTCCTATCACTATCGCCCAGCCCAAACCCCAACCTAAATCTCTTAAAACCGCGAGAGCGGTATAACCACCAACCACCGATAAAGCCCCATGAGCTAAATTGAAAAATTTAGTGGCACCATAAGCTAAATTGAAACCCAAGGCCACCAAAGCATATAAAGACCCGGCGATTAATCCATTCACCAGAACCTGAGGAAGAATATCCATTAACTCGTTAAATATAACAATTTAAATCTAATTAAGTAAAGAAAAATCCAGCCCCGATGGGCTGGATTTTTAACTTATTATTTAAGTAGTGTAGACACGCCATCCTTTACAACTCTAGGAGAATGACCGCTAGATCTATCCCCGGTTTTCTCTATTGAGATGCTACCGGAAACTCCTTGCCACCCACTCAATTCACGAGACCACTTAGCCAACTTAACACCGTCATAACCTACTTTTTCTATACCGGATTTAACAATATAAACCGCATCATATTGAGTAGATGTATAACTTGGATAAGGCATATCCGAAACTTTAAACTTAGAGATATAGGCGGACTTTAAAGATTGAAAACTTTGATTAGTGTAATCCACTCCAAATTCTGCCCCTAAGGCGCCTTCAAAAACTTTCGCATATTTTTTCAAGAAATCAGCATCCACCACAATCGCATCAGAAACTAAAATTTTAGGACTCCAACTTAATTCCTGAAGTTGTTTTATTATTCTTTCTGCAGAAGTAGATGATTGAGTATCTAAAAATAAAGCATCTGGACTACTAGCTTTCAACTTAGAAAGCAGAGATCGAAAATCTGAAGTTTGAGTTTGAAATTCTTCCTTATTTATTTTTCCACCCAAACCTTCAAAGGTGGAAGAAAAGGATTTATAAAGACCAACCGCGTAATCAGTTTGTTCCTGAATAAAGGCAATATTTTTCCAATTATTTTGTTCATACGCAACTTTAGCTAAAACCTGACCCTGAACCGCATCACTTGGAACTACACGAGCAAAAAAGTCACTAGCCCCAGTCAAATCTGGACTACTCGATCCTCCAGAAATCATGAAAACTTTAGCCTGAGTAGCTATCGGTAAGGCAGCCAAAGATTCTCCACTACAAAAACCTCCCACTATCACTTGTACTTTGTCTACATTAACCAATTTCTGTGCGGCTGAAACAGCATCTTTTCCATTACACTTTCCATCTTCATACACAGGCGCTAATTCACGACCCAAAACTCCACCCTCTTTGTTTATTTTCTCAAAAGCAATATCCGTCACATTTCTCATCGCCTCTCCATAAACCCCGGCATCTCCGGTTAATGGCAAAATCACCCCAACCTTCAATGGCCCACTACCTTCTGGCAAGGTTGGTTTGCCATCCGAAGACAATCCCCAAACTACCAAAATCACCACTATTACCCCAATAATCCATTTCCAAGTTGTAGACATTTTTTATTTTTGTTTTTTAAACCTTTCTAAAAGAGTATCACAATATAATATTTTTGTATTTGACATTTTTAATATTAGTTTTAAAATATAAAACAGCAAATTAAATATTTATTAATTTAAAAAGGAGCAACTTATGCTCAATTTTTTATCTGTAACCAGTACCCTCTATATGTTGGTCACTGGAATTATTTATTTTATCGGAGTACGCTCCGAAAAAATAAAACCAAATCCAACCTCCCTTTCTATTTGGGTAATAGTTGGTTCCATGAACACTTGGATGTTTTGGGAAATTTCCCGAGACTTTTATTCCACCCTTACCCTATTTACAGCGACCGCGGTTACCACAATAACTTTCTTTTATTCTCTATTTAAGAAAAAATTTCCACGGCCATCTATGACAGATTTAATGCTCCTTGTTTTAGCCTTCACTATCGGTATTGGTTGGCAAACTAGTGGAAACTCAAATATTGGAAATGCTTTATTACAACTTGTTTATATTGTGTCATTCACCGCTTTAGTCCTGGGACTAAAAGAAAAACACAACAAAGAGACAATAGATCCTTGGGTTACCTCTTTTTTTGCCTGTCTATTTCTAACCGCAAAAACTATTTTAACTTACAATGGAAACATTTTTGTTTTTAGTTACCCATTAATTACAGGGGTTTTGGGAAATGGATTGGTAGCTATTTTGGTATATCGTAGTAATAAAAAAACTCTACAATAGCAGAGTTTTTATATAAAAATCCCCCTCTCGGGGGATTTGTTTTTTTAAACGCTTCCTCCAGTGTTGCGTCGCTTCACTCCCACGAACCCCTCGATTCGTAAGCTCCGCATTGGGGACGGGCTCATTTCCCGCCCTTCCCCATCGCCCCTTCCTCACAGCAATAAAAAACTCCACTTTCGTGGAGTTTTTGAAAACTAACGTTTTCGCCATTGCTGCGGACGGCGGGCTTTGCGCATACCAGGATGCTTACGCTCTACCATACGTGGATCTCGCTTCAAGAAACCGAGTTGTTTCAACTTGGTTCTCCAAATTGGGTTCATCGCAATCAACACACGGGAAATACCGTGACGGATGGCTTCCGCTTGAGCATTAGAGCCTCCACCTAATACCTTTACCGTAACCCGATATTCCTTTAAAGAAAGTTGATCAAAAGGTGAAGTTACAATCCGAGTCTGCTTTAACAAAGAAAAATATTTGGCTAAAGGCTTTTCATTCACCTCTACCGCTTTTTCATTATCTTTTAATTTAACCGTATACAAACGAACCCGAGCAATCGCAGTTTTACGACGGCCTACAGCCTCGATATATTTATCAATCTTTGCTTCTTTTTTTACTGCTGGTTTAGTAGTAGCCATAAAATTATTTTTCAATTGTCATCCGACGTAAACGCTTAGCTGCCAAACGGTTCTTCGGCAACATTAAACGCACTGCGCGACGCAACACAAAAGTTGGGTTACGAGCAAAGACGTCTCGGAATTTTTTCTCATTTAAGTGACCTAAAGCACCGGCATGGCGATAATAAATCTTTTCATCAAATTTGCTAGCCTCCACATCTAAAGCTTTTAAGTTAGTAATAATAACCTTATCCTCTCCCTCTTTATTGGGATTATATTTTGGGCTATTTTTACCCTGCAAAATAACTGCAATCTGGGAAGCCAGACGGCCGAGTTTCTTATTGGTTGCGTCGATAGTATGAGTCATATGTTTTAAACCAATTGAATGCTGGCCATTTTAGAGCCATCGTGGACCCGAGCCTTAGCCTGTTTGATCACCCGAGTGTAACCACCCTTACGATCTTTATAACGAGGGGCTAATTCGTGATACACCTTATGAGCCGCGGCTTTCGGTAATTTCTGAATAAGCATTCTCAAACCCGCCAAATTTTGCTTTTTACCGTAAGAAATATAACGCTCCACAATACCGCGTAATTCTTTAGCTCTCGCTTCGGTAGTGGTAATTTTTTCGTGATTCACTAACTGACCCGCCAAGTTGCGTAGGAAGGCTCGGCGTTGGCCGGTTTTTAAACCAAATTTTCTTCCTCGCTTTAAGTGGCGCATAGTGTTTTTTCTTTCTAACTAATTTTTATTTTTTCTTACCCTTTTTAGTAGACCCTACTTCTAATTTCTGAACTTCCATCTGAGAAACTTTTTCAAAATGGTCACGCATAATATTAGCCGCTTTATGTACCGCCTCCGAAGGACTAATAGTGCCATCGGTTTCAATATCTAAAGTTAGGCGATTAAAATCTGTACGATCTCCGACGCGCATATTTTCTACTAATACCGCGGCACGAACCACTGGAGAAAATAGAGAGTCTAAAACTATAGTACCTACTGGCAAACGCTCTAAGCGACGGGTCTCGCTAGGTACATAACCTAAACCCTTTTCTACGGTTATTTCCATTTCCAATTCTGCATTCTTCTTAGTCATGGTAGCCAAGTGTAAATCGGTATTTACCACCTGTACTAAAGGATTGGATTGAATATCCCCCGCAGTTACTTCTGTCTCTCCTTTTAGAGATAGAATTATTACTTGTGGCTCATCGGCAAAAAAGTGAAAACGAACCTTTTTTAAATTCAAACAAAACTCCACAATATCTTCCACCATACCTGGTAAAGTAGAAAATTCATGGTCCACTCCCTTAATTTTTATTTGGGTAATAGCTGCGCCTGGTAAAGACGACAACAAGGCGCGACGCAAAGCCGTACCTAAAGTTGCACCATAACCGGTGTATAAACCCTCGACGTGAAAAATACCAACGTTATCTTTCTCCGAAACCGTCTTAATGGAAACTGTCTCGCTTAAGTGTGAATATTTCATTTTGTTTAACGTGAATAATACTGTCCAACCAAGGCGACATCGAACGGAAATTGCAAATCTTCCGGTTTAGGAAGTGCACTAACCGAACCTTGGAGTTTGTCAGCATCTAATCGCAACCAAACCGAAGGCTTATGGGCCTTAAGTCGCTCGGCTAAACCTTCAAAAAGTTTAGACTCTCGAGACTCTGGTCGGATAGCGATAATGTCTTTGACTTTAACACGACTCGAGGAAATTGTCACCTTTCGGCCGTTAACCACAATATGACCGTGACTAACCAATTGGCGAGCCACTCGCATAGAACGGGCTAAACCCAAAAGAAAAACATTGGTGTCTAAACGCATATGCAAAGCCACCATGGCCTCTGCACCCGTTCCAGAAAAAGTCTTTTGCATCTGCTTATTATTTAAACCAAAAGTAACCTGAATTTTTTGTTTTTCCTGCAACTCTTTTGCAAAATCCGAAAGTCTAGCTCGGCTATTTGGGCCGTGTGGACCCGGTTTATATGGACGACGAACTACCGCCGATTTTGGAGTATAAGAACGTTCCGCTTTTAAAAACAGTTTAGTTCCCAACGCTCGCTCCTTTTTTTCTTTTATGATTGCACGCATATGTTTATTTTTTTAAACCCGACGAACCTTGCGAGGTTTTGGACCGTTATGAGCCACCGGGGTCATATCTTTAATCGATAAAATATTAAAACCAGCAGTAGCGATAGTACGAATAGAAGAATCTCTACCCTTACCAATACCAGTTACAAAAACTTCTACATTAGTCGGCCCAGAACGTTTTACTTTTTCAGCAATTGCTTCCACTACCTTAGAAGCCGCAAAAGGTGTAGCTTTCTTCGGACCAGAGAAGCCAACCGAACCAGCCGACATCCAAGCTAAGGTTCCACCCTTCTGATCGGTAATGGTCACAATAGTGTTATTGAAAGAAGCCTGAATGTAAATCCGGCCAGCTTCAATGCGCTGACGAGAAACAGTCTTAGTTGGAGCCTTTTCCGCTACCACCGCCCCCGCTTCCCCTTTTTGTACTGATTTTCTTTTTCCCATAATTTTATTTGAGGTCTACTTTACGCTTACCGCTACCCGCAGTCTTTCTTACGTTGCCACGAACCGTTCGGGAATTAGTCTTAGTTCGTTGACCACGAGTCGGCAATCTGCGCTGATGTCGGGTTCCACGATAAGCCTTAATATCTTTCAAACGGGCAATATTTTGACGAATTTGCTGTCGTAATTCACCCTCTACTTTTAGTTTCTTTTCAATGTAAGCCTGAATTTTATTGATTTCTTCTAAGGTTAAAGTCTTAGCTCGTTTAGCTGGATCAATTTTAACCTCCGCTAAAATATCTTTAGCTAAAGAACGGCCTACACCATAGATATAGGCTAAGGAAAAATCGATTCTCTTTTCGTCTGGGATGTTAGTTCCGGAAATACGCATATAATTTAACCTTGTCTCTGTTTGTGCTTCTTGTTTTCGCAAACGACATAAACCCGTCCCTTAC